>Ga0335397_10013118_pt1 | contig 10103 bp, 9 predicted proteins | sample MAT04_FD_205740 | JGI IMG/M metagenome (GOLD analysis project Ga0335397, IMG submission 205740) | Freshwater microbial communities from Lake Fryxell liftoff mats and glacier meltwater in Antarctica - MAT-04 (spades assembly) (version 2) ...
GCACGGGACTTCTTGATGTGCGAGAGCTGCTTGTCGAGACTGCGGCTCGCGGCCTTCGCGGCCTCCCGGCGGTCGGCAATGCCCTCCGCCTCGAAGGCGAGCAGTTCCGACTCGTGCACGAACTGCTGCTCGAGACTCTTGAGCCGGAACTGCTTCTGCACCACGTACTCGCCGAAGTTTCCCGGGTACTCGTGGAGGTGGAAGTTCTCGACCTCGATGATGCGCGTGACGACGGCATCCAGGAACCTGCGGTCGTGCGAGACGATGATCGCGGCGCCGCGGAAGTCGCGGAACCAGGCCTCGAGCCACTCGACTCCGGCCACATCGAGGTAGTTGGTGGGCTCGTCGAGCAGCAGCACATCGGGGGCCTCGAGCACGATCTTCGCAAGCGCCGCCCGGTTGCGCCAGCCGCCCGACAGCTCCTCGATCGGACAGATCCGATGCGCCTCTGTGAAGCCCAGCGTTGTGAGTGCTCTGTCGATGCGGCGGGTGTAGTCCCAGCCGTCGAGGCGGTCCATCTCCTCGAACAGCTCGGCCTGGCGGTGGATGAGCCCGTCCAGCTCGGGGCTCGCGCTCGGGTCGGCGGCGATGGTCGCGTCAATGGAGGCGAGCTCCGCCTCGACGGCCTGGATGTCGGCGAAGAGGCCGACGAGCACCTCGGTGATTGTCGCATCGCCGTCGAGCTCGGAGAATTGAGAGAAGTAGCCCACCTTGATTCCGGGCTCGAGGGTGACGGTGCCGCTGTCGGGGGCCACCTGGTCGAGCACCAGCTTGAGGATCGTGGTCTTGCCCGAGCCGTTGCGGCCGATCAGGCCCACCCGGTCGCCCGGTTCGAGACGGAAGAACGCCTCGCGCAGAATCTGGGTGTTCTCAAAGCGAACGCTCACGTCGTGCAGTCGGATCAGGCTCATGCCCGGTGTCCTCTCGGTAGGGTCCAGGTCGTGCGAACTCCACCCGGTATGTCGAGGATCAGCCTACGCGGGCGGGTGGCGTCACTGCATGGATCTGTCTGTGCCGACGTAGCTCGGCGACTCCCGTCTCGTGGTCGACGAGGCGGCGGATGCCCGTGCGGTGCTGTGGCTCGGCCATGGTGCCGGGGGCGGGAGAAGGCACCGCGGGTCGCGGAGCTCGCCGGCGACCGACCTGTCATCGCCCGTGGGCGAAGCGCCGGCGCGCGAGTGGCCTGGCGCACGGCATCCGCGGTCGCGGAACTGGTGCCCGCGATCTGACGGCGCCCGTTTGTCGCAACCGCGCCGCTCACCGCGCCCGGCCGGCCGGGCGCGGATGCGCCGGGAGGGCGCAGATGCTCGTTCGGGTGCCCGGCTCAGGCCTCCTTCGCCGCGGCCTTCGCAGCCCGCTTCGTCTCCCGCACGCGAGTGAGCGACTCGGGGTCGACAATATCGGCGACGGAGCGGTACGAGCCCTCCTCGCCGTAGGGTGCGGATGCCTCGCGCCACCCGGCCGCCGCGACCCCGCGGCGCTTGCCGAGCAGCGCCAGAAAGATCTTCGCCTTCTGCTCGCCGAAACCGGGGAGATTCTTCAACCGGCGGAGAATCTCGGCGCCGTCCGGCGAGTGGGACGTCCAGATCGCGGATGCATCGCCGCCCCACTCGCTGGCGATCACGCGGGCCACCTCTTGCACGCGCCCCGCCATCGATCCGGGGAAGCGGTGCACCGCCGGCGTCTCCCGGAACACGTCGACGAAGGCGTCGGCATCGTAGCCGGCGATCGTCGCCGGGTCGAGGTTGCCGATCCGGGCACGTATCTTGGCCGGGCCCACGAACGCCGTCTCCATCGCGATCTGCTGGTCGAGCAGCATCCCGAGCAGGAGAGCGAACGGGTCGTCGCTGAGCAGGGCGTCGGCCGCGGCGTCGCCGGTGATGTTGAGGGTCATGCGGCCATTTTGCCACCTCGTGGCCACCGACCTCGCGGCCGTGCACGACAGGCTCGCCCGGCCCGTGAGGGGACCAGTGGCGTCGCCGGCCCCGCATGCGCGGGTGAGATCTGTGTCATGAGCTTGACCAATGCCTCCGGTGAGCGTCTGGCAGGGCTCACCTCGCACTGGTCGTCGCTCACGGAACGTCGTTCATCGAACGCCGGGTCGGAAGGTTCCGCTCGCCCTACCTAGGCCCAGCATCCACCTTTGCTGTTAATCCCTCGGTGAACTCGCGAGGCACGCGCGGGAACGACTTACGATTGCGCAACCCGTCTTCGGGCCAGAGACAGAAGCTCCCGGATCGGAACATCAATGACGCTACTCCTCAAGCCCGGTACCGACTGGCACAGTGTCACCGAGACGGCCCGGCGACTCGCGCCGGAAGCCTTCGACAGCGATCGAATCCGCAACCTGATCGGGGGGAGCTGGCTTGCTGTCGGGACCACCGGCGAGCACCTGAGTCCGATCGATCAGTCCCCGATATTGGGTCCACCGCGGGTAGACCACGATACGGCGGTCTCGGCCGTCGCTCACGCGGCTCGCCAGCACCGCGAGTGGGCTACTGTGCCGCTCGACGAGAGGGTTGCGAGGGTGAGGGCCGCACTCGATGGGCTTCGTGAGAGTCGCGACGCGATCGCGATGCTGCTTGTCTGGGAAATCGGAAAGCCGTGGAAGATCGCCTGCGCGGACATCGACCGCTGCATCGAGGGTGTCGAGTGGTACCTGGGTCAGATCGGGAGGCAGCTCGAGGGCCGGCGCCCCTTGCCGGGCCCGGTCTCGAACATCGCGTCGTGGAACTACCCGCTGAGCGTTTTGGTGCACGCCGAGCTCGTGCAGCTGCTGGCGGGCAATGCGGTCATCGCCAAGACCCCCTCACAGGGCGGCTTTCACGCGCTCACGCTGGCGCACGCGATGATGGCGCGGGCCGGCCTCCCCGTCACGCTGCTCTCGGGGGTCGGAGGCGAGCTGGCGGATGCTCTCGTCTCCTCGCCCAGCCTCGGCGCACTCGCCTTCGTGGGCGGGAGGTCGAACGGGCGCGCGGCAGCCGTGAACCTCGCGAACTTCGACAAGCGGCACATTCTGGAGCAGGAGGGGCTGAACACCTGGGGTATTTGGGACTACTCGAATTGGGATGAGCTCGCACCTCTTCTCCGCAAGGGCTTCGAGTACGCCAAACAGCGCTGCACAGCGTATCCCCGCTATGTGGTGCAGCGGCGACTGTTCCCGACGTTCTTGGAAATGTACCTGTCGGTGATCGGAAACCTTCGATTCGGGCATCCGCTCGCCGTGGAGGATGCCGCGGACGACCTGCCGGATCTCGAGTTCGGTCCCGTGATCCAGAAGGTCAAGGCCACCGAATTGCGCGCCCAATACGACGAGGCGATCACGATGGGAGGCATCCCGCTGTACCACGGCGATCTGTCGAAGGGAAAGTTCCTCCCCGGGCAGGACGTCGCCGCCTACGTCGCCCCGGCATGTGTGCTCGAGCCGCCCCGGGCGTGGTCGCTGCACCACTCGGAACCATTTGGACCGATCGACTCGATCGTGCTGGTCGACACCGAGGCGGAATTCATTGCCGCGATGAATGTCTCGAACGGGAGCCTCGTCTCGTCTGTCGCAACGGATGACCGTGCATTCGCCGCGCGCGTGCGGGAGGAGGTGCATTCCTTCAAGTTCGGCATCAACCGCCCCCGCTCCCGCGGGGACCGGGAAGAGGTGTTCGGTGGACGCGGCGCCTCGTGGCGCGGCGCATTCGTCGGCGGGGACCTGCTCGTTGACTCCGTCACCGAAGGCGAACGGCCGCTGTTCGGCAACTTCCCGGACGGGTCACGTTATCCGGACACGCTCGACGGGTGACGTCATCGGCGTGCGCTCTCTACCGCGCTATCCGCGGCCTCACGTGAAAAGGCTCACACCGCCTGGACCAACCAGCAGCCCCACGACGATGAGCACAATGCCCCAGAGAATCTGGCGGCGAAACAGCGCGACAACACCGGCAATAACGAGGATTGCCGCAATGATCCAGAGAATTGTTGCCATGGTGTTGCTCCATTTCGTTTCACACCGCTGGGCCATATGACCGCAACGTCGTTCAGGTCTCTTGAAGAAAACGTACCCTCTGATGGGGCTCTGGCCACAGTGTTTCATCCAGAATGTCGAGGTCGTGAGACTGTGTCATTTTTTGAAAGTTCCGCCTGTACGCCCTGCGTGACTGATGGCCGGAGAAAAAAGACGCATTTTGTAGAGCTGGAGAGTGTCGGCCTGCGGCGCACGAGTCCGGACGGCGGGAGTAGATGCGCCTCGTGCTGGCCCGACCCACAGAACAGGGGAGCTACACGTTGAAGCGGAACTCCACCTCATTACGTGGCCGAATAGTGTCTGCGCGGGAGCGGGATGCCGCTGGTTCAGGCGCGTTCACCGCGATTGAGCGCATGGGGACTGTCGGCAGCGCCTTCATTCCACGCACGGTTTGCGAACTGCCGAGTCACGGCGAGATCCCTCTGGCGAGCGCGGCGTCGAACAGCGTTCGGGCGACCTGCTCGGCCTTCTCCGTCGCCGCGGCCCCCACCGGCTTCGCCTCGTAACGGTCTTGGTTGCGAGCGCGACGCAGACGGTCGAACTCTCGCGCCGCCCTGTCCGCCGGCGGTGTGTCGAGGACCGCACGCAGATAGCGGCCGAGCGCCTCGTGTTGACCGGGCCCATTGACCGTCCGGAAGCCGTAGGCCGCAAGCAAAGCCTCGCCCGTGTCGTGACATGCGTCGTAGGCAATGCCGTATTTGACGACGACACTGGTGAGTAGCGGCAGTTGGTTCAGGCGCTCATCGGCCTGACGAAGGAACGAGGTCGCACGAGCGACGTCCGCGGGCACGCCATCGAGGCGTCGCGCCTCGACCAACGCGAGGACTGTCGCCAGCTGGACGCGGGTGAGCGGATTTAGCGCCACGGCAGTGCCCCGATCACGGCGGCCACCGAGCCGCGGCGCACGTTGTCGAGGAACGCGGAGGGCGCTGCGAACTCCTCAGGAGTGAGGATCGTCGGGTTCACGGGACGGTGCACTGCGGCCTCGATCCGGGCGCACGCCTCGTACACCGCGTCCACGTCGGGCTCACCGAGCACCATGACGTCGATGTCGTGCGGTGCCGGACCTGTTTCTCCGAGCATCCGCGCGGCGAAGGAGCCATAGAGGAACGCCGACTCGATCCCGTCGATACGGGAGAATTCCTCGGCCAGGATCACCGCCGGGCCGGTCGCGATCGTGAGGATCTCGCGCAATGGGTCCACCAGCGGGCTCTCGTCGTTGGCGCGAATGAGCCTCGTGCGGCCCGCATGTCTCTCGCTCAGGATGCCGGCGTCCACCAGCCGCGCGACCTCGCGGTGCGCGGTCGGGTAGGCCAGGCTGGCCCGTTTGGCCAGATCGGTGACGCTCAGTTCGTCGCCGGTGAGCAACAAGGCGGAGAGCAGGCGCGCTTGTCCGTCCGACCGGAAGATTGGAGCGAGGAGCGGCGCCGCAGTTCTCATATAAAGGATAATATCCTCCATTATATCTACAGTCAACGTCTCGGCCCCAGGTCTTCGGTCCGAACGCCGGCGAAGCCGCACGACCTTCGCCCTCGGCTGCTCGTGCCGGGTCAGATCACGACCCGAGTAGTCAGGCCCGGCGTAGAAGGCCGGAGAATCGCGCCAAGCCCACTGCGCAGCCACCGATGAACGCAGCGGGACCCGATAGACCCAGGAGGAGCGATGTCAGGTCAAGCGCAGGTGGCCTCTCAGATAGTGCGATGCCGGTGCCAAAGCGGTACAGATCGAGAGCTGTCGCTGGAACAGAGTACGCGAACAGGCCGCAGGTCAACTTCGCCCACGCTGCTTCGCCGGGCGTAGCTCCCCAAACGCGAGATAGCGCCAAAAGGAGAGTCACCCAGGCAGCCAGCATTAACCCGGCGCTCACCCCCCACGCGATCGAGGCAGCCGATCCGTCTGCGGCAGGGTCGGTTGCATCCGGTAGGAGCACCCCAAGAACGAGGACCGACACGAGGGCGATAGTCCCCGTACCGACGCTAATGACGACGGCAGCAATACTGTCGCGCCCCGTTCGTTGATTCTTCACGTTGAAACCCTCGTCAGTCGCGAAGCTCATCCAGCATCTTCGTCAGGTATTCGTCAGTCTCGGTTGCAGCCCTTGTAATGCCGTCGGCGCCAACATACGAATACGTGGTGGTCTCCAGCTCGCCGGATGCGACGAATCCCAACCGCTCGTAGAGGCGTCGCGCAGCGTAATTCTCCAGCCCGACGCCGACGGAAAGCCTGCCTGAACTGGTGATCGACTCGGCCGCTACGATGATCGCGGTGTCCACGCCTCGCCCACGGAACTCCTCGTCCACGTGCAGGTTCCGCAATTCGACCCGACCAGTCAAAGCGACTTCACCCGTCCCAGCGGGAACGCCGTCAACCCACGCAACGAGGTACGTCGAGTCTCCGCGTTCCTGCCTGGCGAAGTAATGGCGGGCGAGCCCAGCAGCAGGAGGTTCACGCTGCTCGATGAGCGAAACGTCGTCCTTGCGGCACGCTGCCACATGGATACCCATACTGACATTGAATCACCACTGGGCCGCTGGCGCTAACGACGGAAGCTGGCCCAATTCCGAGGCTCAGAACCCGTGCTGGCCGCCGAAATGGGCACCGGGTCCGACCTCGCGACACAGCTCACGACGGCATTCGGGCGATGGGTCTCGAGACGGCCCTGGCGGGCCTCCTCGACCGGCAGGAGGTGCTGCCTCGGGCGGCCGAATTAGACGTTAAAGCGGAACTCCACCACGTCGCCATCCTTCATGACGTATTCCTTGCCTTCGATGCGCGCCTTGCCCTTGGCCTTCGCATCCGCCATCGAACCGGCCTCGACCAGGTCGTCGAACGACACGATCTCGGCCTTGATGAAGCCCTTCTGGAAGTCGGTGTGGATCACGCCGGCGGCCTGCGGGGCGGTCCAGCCCTTGCCGATCGTCCAGGCGCGCGTCTCCTTCGGGCCCGCCGTCAGGTAGGTCTGCAGGCCGAGGGTGTCGAAGCCGATGCGGGCGAGCTGGTTCAGGCCGCTCTCGGCCTGGCCGGTGCTCTCGAGCAGCTCGGCGGCTTCGGCCTCGTCGAGGTCGATGAGTTCCGACTCGAGCTTCGCGTCGAGGAAGATCGCCTTCGCCGGCGCCACGAGCGCCGCGAGCTGGTCGAGCTTCGTGGAGTCGCCGAGCACATCCTCGTCGACATTGAACACGTAGATGAACGGCTTCGCGGTGAGCAGGCCGAGCTGGCGGATCGGCTCGAGGTCGATGTCGGATGCCGAGAGCGGCCTGCCCTCGTTGAGCCAGGCGACGGCCTTCGCCGCGGTGTCGATCGTGGTCTGGTCGATCTTCTTCGCACGCAGGTCGCGGTCGTAGCGCGCCTGCGCGTTCTCGAGGGTCTGCAGGTCGGCGAGGATCAGCTCGGTGTTGATCGTCTCCATGTCGGAGGCCGGGTCGACCTTGGCATCGACGTGGATGACATCCGGGTCGGCGAATCCGCGGATGACCTGCGCGATCGCATCCGCCTCGCGGATGTTCGCGAGGAACTTGTTGCCGAGGCCCTCTCCGACGCTGGCGCCCTTGACGATGCCGGCGATGTCGACGAACGAGACGGGCGCTGGCAGGATGCGCTCGGAGCCGAAGATGCCGGCGAGCTTCGCGAGGCGGTCGTCGGGCAGGTTCACCACGCCGACGTTCGGTTCGATCGTCGCGAACGGGTAGTTCGCGGCGAGCACCGAGTTCTTGGTCAGCGCGTTGAAGAGGGTGGACTTGCCGACATTGGGCAGTCCGACGATTGCAATAGTGAGAGCCACGAGTGTCAAGGGTACCGGGCCGCCGTGCCGCCGGTGTGCGCTCACGGCTGGCGCGGTGCCGGGATCCGGTCGAGACTGAAGCGGTGCCCGAGCTTCCCGAAGTCCATGCCCTCGCGGTCGACCTGACCGCCCGGCTGCGCGGCCGCACGGTCGACCGGCTCGACATCGTCGCCGTCGCCGCGCTGAAGACGTTCGAACCACCCGTCTCGGCCCTCGCCGGCACAGTGCTCGGCGGGGTCGCCCGGCACGGCAAGTTTCTCGACTTCGCGGTCGGCAACCTGCACCTCGTGATGCACCTGGCGAGGGCGGGATGGATCCGCTGGCGCGAGGCTGCGCCGGTGCAGACCGGGCGGCTGGGCAAGGGCCCCCTCGCGGCGCGGCTCGTGCTGGACGACGGGTCTGGGTTCGACGTGACCGAGGCCGGCACGAAGAAGAGCCTCGCGATCTACGTCGTGCACTCCCCCGACGACGTCCCCGGCATCGCCCGCCTCGGGCCGGACCCTCTCGCCGAGGGCTTCACCCTCGACACGCTTGCGGGCATCCTCCAGAGCGCGGGTCGCGCTCAGATCAAGGGCGTGCTGCGCAACCAGTCGATCATCGCGGGGATCGGCAACGCGTACTCCGACGAGATCCTGCACGCCGCGCGGATGTCGCCGTTCAAGCCGGCCTCGCTGTCGACCGAGGAGACAGCGCGGCTGTTCCACGCGATGCAGGGAACGCTGCGGGAGGCAATCGCGCGCGCGGACGGGGTCGCGGCATCCGAGCTGAAGAAGGAGAAGAAATCGGGGCTGCGCGTGCACGGACGCACCGGCGAGGCCTGCCCCGTGTGCGGAGATACCGTTCGGCAGGTGATCTTCGCCGACTCGACCCTGCAGTACTGCCCGACCTGCCAGACCGGTGGGAAGCCGCTCGCCGACCGGGTGCTGTCGCGGCTGCTCAAGTAAGGGCCCGCAGCGGGCGGATGCGGGCGGAAGCCGTCGCATGAGGCGCGCCTGCCGCCCGGCGTCGGAGGCCCATGAGACCATCGACGGATGCCACTGGACTTCACCGCGATCGACTTCGAAACCGCCAACTCGTCGCGGGCGTCCGCGTGCTCGGTCGGTCTGGTCAAGGTGCGTGACGGCAAGGTCGTCGACTCCGCAAGCTGGTTTATCCGCCCCCCGCTCGGCCACGACGTCTTCAACGAGTGGAACACGCGCATCCACGGCATCGTCGAGGCGGACTGCGCCGATGCGCCGCTCTGGAGCGAGCAGTTCGCCGACCTGATCGACTTCGCCGGCGACGATCACTTCGTCGCCCACAATGCCGGCTTCGACATGGGCGTGATCACCGCTGCCTGCGCCGCGAGCTTCCTCGAGGCGCCCGCCTACCGCTACCTGTGTAGCCTGCAGGTCGCACGCAAGACGTATCACCTCGACTCGTACAAACTTCCGGTCGCGGCGATGGCGGCCGGGTTCGAGGACTTCGCGCACCACGACGCGCTCGCGGATGCCCAGGCCTGCGCGGCCATCGTCGTGCACGCGGCGAACCGTCACGAGGCGAGTGACATCGCGCACCTCGCCGAGCTCACCGGGTCGAAGATCGGGGCCATCGGGGCGGCACGCCAGTCGGGCCGCGTCGACGATCACTCCCCGATGGTCCTGTCCTGACACGCTCCTGCGCTATTGATCTGCACTCCTGATCTGCGTTACCGGTCGGCACTCCTGATCTGAACTAGTGGTCGGCACGATCGCTCGCCACTACCGCTCTGTGCTGCCGCTCTGCGCTACTGTTCTGCGCTTCCGCTCGGCACTACTGCTCGGCGGCAGCGGTGCGCCGCGCCAGCTTCAGCGCCCGTTTGTGACAAAGGCGCCCGCTCGAGCGGGCGCGCACGTCACAAACGGGCGCACACGTCACTCCGACCCCCGCGGCCGGTGGACGGGTCAGCTCGCCGGGGCCGCCAGATCGGCCTTGTACAGCGCGTCTCGCCGCTGCGGTCTCGCGACTCGACGCAGCTCCCCGCGCCAAGGACGGGATCCGCTGGCCGAGTACAGCATCATCCGGCACGGCTCCCCCGCTGGCCGCGGCCAGTGCCAGGCGAGTGCCCTGGGACTGACCGCGACAGCAAACTGGCCCGTGTCGAACTTGAGCACGACCATGTCGCCGTCGCGGCGCGAACGCAGCGGGCCCGCTGCCCCCGCGATCACGACGGGACCGTCGGGAATGCGGTGGATGGCAATCCGCCGGTCAAAATCGAGCTCGTCGAGCCTGCGCCAGAACAGCACGGGAGCGGTTCGGGGATCAGTTCTGCGGGAACCCGAGATTGAT
>Ga0335397_10013123_pt1 | contig 10100 bp, 10 predicted proteins | sample MAT04_FD_205740 | JGI IMG/M metagenome (GOLD analysis project Ga0335397, IMG submission 205740) | Freshwater microbial communities from Lake Fryxell liftoff mats and glacier meltwater in Antarctica - MAT-04 (spades assembly) (version 2) ...
AGGATCACGCCCACATCCGCATCCGACATCTGCGTCAGCACCTTCGCGGCGTCCTTGGCGCTCATCGTCGCGAAGATCTTGGCGAGCCGGCGCTGGTGCAGCTGCGTCTCTGCATCGGTCGGCGCGGCGTCTGCCGCGGGCGTTGCGGCTGCGGCAGGCGTTCGGGACACGGGCGCGACAGTCGCCTTCGCCGGCGTGGCCGCCGGTGTCGCCGGTGTCGCCGGTGCGTGTGCCTCCGGTGCATGCGCCGCGTCGGCCACCGGCGTCGCGGTCGCCGGTGCGGCCTCGTGCGAACCGGCGGCGGCCGAGTCGTGTGCGACCGCGCCGTGCGCGGCACTGTCGGACTTCGCGGTGCTGTCGCCCACCGCATGTGTCGAGTCCGCTGCCGGCTTGATGCCGTGCTTCCTGGCCTCGGTGATTGCCGTCGCATGCGCGGACGAGGCCATGTACACCGCGAAGAACCCGCCTCCGCTGATGCCCATCAGAAGGCCGATCACGAGTGGCACGATGAGCTTACCCATTGGTGGAACGCTCCGAATCTGTTGGAGTGGTGTCGGTGTTGTGGAACCGCGTCAGCGCGATCTCGTCCATCATGACGCGATCGGCATCCTGCGCTGCGGTGTGATGCGCCTCCGCCTGCTTGTCCTTCAGCGTGTCCAGCGCATGCCGCGCCTGGAATGCCGTCCGCAATTCGTCCTGGGCATGGCGCACCAGGCTGTCGGCGGTCACCACGCTGCTGTCGGCGAACTGCAGTCGCACATCGAGCGCGCCGAGCACGTACTGCAGCTGCTGCAACGCGCCCACCGTGCAGCCGGTGTTGCTGGCAGTGGTGAGCGACTCGTGGTTGATCGCACGCACCTGTGCAATCGCATCGCGCGTGTCGCGGGCGGCCGTGGCCTGGCCCTGCGCGCTGACGAGCGCGATCGCCCGCGCCTTCTCCGCTTCCTCGCGCAGCTCGAGCACGCGCTGCAGACGGAACTTGAAGCGGCTCATGACAGCACCCGCTGCTGCTGCAGGTACTCGTAGCGCATCTGCAGCTGGCGCAGGCGGTTCACGGCGTCGTCGATGTCGGTGCTCTCGCTCGGCGGCTGCCGCAGGAATGCCAGGATGCCGTCGCGCAATGCGATCGCCGCATCCACCAGTGGATCACTGCCCTTCTGGTAGGCGCCGACGAGGATCAGGTCTTCCTTCTCGCGCCATGCGGCGTCCAGCTGCAGCAGCAGGTTGGCGGCAGTGCGATGGGCATCGCTGATCAGCAGGTCGCGCACGCGGCTCTTCGATTCCAGCACGTCGATCGCCGGGAAGTGCCCGGCGCTGGCGAGCTTGCGCGTCAGCACGATGTGGCCGTCGAGGATGGAGCGGGCGGCGTCGGCGATCGGCTCGTTGAAGTCGTCGCCGTCCACCAGCACCGAGTACACCCCGGTGATGCCACCGACGCGCGCGTTGCCCGCGCGCTCCAGCAGGCGCGGCAGGGCCGCGAAGACCGATGGCGGATAGCCCTTCGTGGTCGGCGGCTCGCCGACGGCCAGCCCGATCTCGCGCCACGCCATGGCCACGCGCGTGATGGAGTCCACCATCAGCAGCACCTGCTTGCCTTGGTCGCGGAAGTACTCGGCGATCGCCGTGGCAACCAGCGCACCGCGGGCGCGCACCAGTGCGGCCTGGTCACCGGTGGCGACGATGATCACGCTGCGCTTCAGCCCTTCCTCGCCCAGCGAGTTCTCGATGAACTCGCGCACCTCGCGACCACGCTCGCCCAGCAGCGCGATCACGTTCACGTCGGCCTTCGCCTCGCGTGCGATCATGCCCAGGAGCGTGCTCTTGCCCACGCCGCTGCCGGCAAAGATGCCGATGCGCTGCCCCTTGCCGATGGTGAGCAGGCCGTCGATGGCGCGCACACCCGTCGGCATCGTGCAGTCGATCACCTGGCGATGCAGCGGATTCGGCGGCTCGGCCTGCAGCGGTGCGCGTTCCTCCACATCCATCTTGCCCTTGTCGTCGATCGGATGTCCGAGTCCGTTGAGCACGCGGCCCAGCAGGCCCGGGCCCACATCCACTCCGAACGAGCGACCCAGCGCCACCACGCTGGCACCCGGGGCGATGCCGTCCAGTTCACCGAGCGGCATCAGCAGGCAGCCGTTCTGGTGAAACCCGACGACTTCCGCCAGCACCGAGCGCGCGTCGTTGGTGTTGGTGATGCGTGCGAGTTCGCCAAGGCCCATCTCGAGGCCACTGACCTCGATGGCCAGGCCGACGACGCGCGCCACGCGACCGAAGGTGTGCAGGCGCGGCACGTCGGCAATGCGGCGCGACATTTCGCGCGCGACGAGTGTGGACTCAGGCATTGGTGTAGGTCATGCGGCGGTACAGGCGCTCGAGGCCCGTGTCCACGCGAGCATCGACGATGCGCTCGCGACCTTCCACCACGCAGCCGCCCGGCTCGATGCGCGCATCGTGCAGCCAGCGCACGTCGCGGCCCGACGCACTCGTCGTCATCGCGTCGGCCAGCTCCCGCTCGGCGGACTGCAGTGAGGCCAGGTCGCCCGGGTTGACGCGGATCGACAGTGCCTGATCGAGCCCGAACTCCTGCACCGCACGCGACACCAGCGCCAGCACGATTTCCGGCGCTGCGCTGACTTCGCGCACCACGATCTGCTGTGCGACGCCGATCGAGATCGCCGCGATGTTCTCCTCGATGTTCGCCAGCCATCGCGTCTCGCCGGCGCGGACGTCGTCCAGCGCGCTCTCGGCGGCCATCATGGCGCCGCGGAGGCGCGCACGTTCTGCCGCTTCACCCTGCTCGCGCCCGTCGGCCACGCCACGCAGGTAGGCGGCGTCGAGCGCCTCCTGCTGCGCCGCCACGAGTTCTGCGGCGGCAGCGGCGGCAGCGGTGGCAGTGCGTGCCGCACTGTCGTCGAACGCCGCCTGCACGTCGGTGTCCTGCTCGTCGTCCGAGAACGACGGGAACAGCATTGGCGTGACCGGCCCGTCGAAGATGCCAGCGACCTGCGTCGGCATCCATGACTCGGGCACGACATGCGCAGTGGTGTCACGCGGAGTGATCCGCGTCCGGCCGCTCGGGCCGAAGAGGGGCTCAAACAAGGACGTCTTCTCCACCCTTGCCGCCGATCACGATCTCGCCCAACTCCTCCAGGCGACGGACCTGCGACACGAACGCCGTCTGTGCTGCCTCGACGTCCTTCATGCGGGCCGGTCCCATCATCTCCATCTCTTCCTGCAGCGCCGCGACGGCGCGCTGCGACATGCAGCCCAGGATCTTGGCCTTGAGTTCCGGGCTCGCGGCCTTGAGTGCCAGTGCCAGGCTCTTGGCTTCGACTTCGCGCAGCACGCGCTGGATCGCCTTGTCGTCGAGCGAGTTGAGATCCTCGAACACGAACATGAGGTTCTTGATGACTTCACAGAGCTCGGGATCGCGCTCTTCGACGCCTTCCAGCAGCTCCTTCTCCAGCGCGCCGCTGATGAAGTTCATCACCTCGGCGACGGCCTTCGGACCACCGGAGACCGTGCCTTCCGCCATGATCGAGCTGGCGTCGGAGCCGATGTGCTTCTCGATCAGCATCAGCATCTCGGGCTGCACCTTCTCCATGCCGGCCATGCGGTAGACCACCTCGCCGCCCTTCGACGACGGGATCTCCTTCAGGATGTTGGCCGTCTGCTGCGGATCCAGGTGCGCGAGCACGAGGGCGATGGTCTGCGGATGTTCGTTGCGCAGCGTGTTCCCCAGCTGCTGCGGGTCGGCGCGACGCAGGCGCGTGAGGCCGGCGGTATCGGCGAGCTGGCCCTGGACGCGGCGCAGGATGCTCGCGGCCTTGCCGGGGCCGAACGCCTTCTCCAGCACCTCCTTTGCGTATTCCACGCCGCCGTTGCTCAGCGACCCGATGCCGATGGCGGATTCGATCCACTCCTCGAGCACCTTGTCGATCACTTCACCGGCGACGTCGTCCATGCGCGCGATCTCGAACGACAGCATGTCGACTTCGTCGGTGGACAGCCGCTGCGTGACCTTGGCGGCGGCATCGGTGCCAAGTGCCAGGCAGAGCAGCGCCGCCTTCTGGCGACCGTTCAGCGAATCGAACGTGACTTCGCGCGGCATGCGGGTGACGTTAGACACTGCGCATCCAGTTCCTGAGGATCTTGGCCGACACGTCGGGATAGGCCTCAGCCGTCGCGACGACGCGTTCCTTGAGCGGATTGACCGGCATCCTGAGTGCGCTGTATGTCTCTGGCTCCGCACTCTCGTCATCACCCTGTCCGAGCTGTGCCTGTGTCTCGGCAGTCAGCTGCGCCTGGCGCTGTGCACCGAGTGCCACCGCGCGCGCATCGGCCGACTGCGCCTTGAGCGTCTTCATCATCATCAGCGCGATCACCACCGCGAATGCCAGGCCGACGACGCCCAGCGCGGGACGCTGCACCTGCTGCACCGTGCGCAGCACCTTCTCGCCCGTCGTCTCGGCCGGCACGGCGGTCAGGCCTTCGAACGCCGTGCTCACGACCTTCACCATGTCGCCGCGCGTCGAGTCGAAGCCCACGGCGTTCCGCACCAGCGCCTCGATCTGCTCCAGCTCGGCCTGCGGACGCGTCGTGTTCACACCCTTGGCGTCGCGACGATCGTTCACGAGCACCGACACCGTCAGGCGCTTCACCACGCCCGTCGCTGCCTTGATGGTCTCGACCGTGCGCGAGTTGTCGAAGCTGCTGGCCACGTTCGAGGAGCCGGCACCGCCATCGGTGCCGGGCGTGATCTCGGCCTTCTGCTCCGTGCTCAGTGCCTGCTTCTCGGGATCGACCACCTGCGACATGCGCTCGACCTGGTCGAAGCTCAGGTCCGCCGCGACCGACACCGTGGCATTGCCGTTGCCCACGATCTGCGACACGATCGCCGCCGCCTTCTCGGAGAGGTGATCCTCGACGGCTCGCTGCTGCTCGAGCTGCGCACTGCTCATGGAGGTCGGGTCGTTCGCGTCGAGCATGCGTGAGAGCAGACGCCCGCCGTCATCCAGCACGGCCACGCGCTGCGCCTCGAGGTTGTCGATGCTGCTGGCCACCAGCTGGCTGATGCCGCGCACCACATCCGCTTCCGGGCGCTGCCCGTTGCGCAGCTTCACCACCACGCTCGCCTCGGCGGGCGTGTCGCTCGCGCGGCGGAACGCCTGCGTCTCCTTGATCGCGAGGTGCACCTGTGCACGCTCGATGCCCTTCATGGTGCTGATCGTGCGCTCGAGTTCGCCTTCCAGCGCGCGACGATAGTTGATCTTCTGCGCGAAGTCGGTCATGCCCCAGCTGGGCTGGTCGAACAGTTCCATGCCCGGGCGACCCTGCGCCGGCATGCCGGACGAGGCGAGCACCACGCGGGCTCGGGCCAGGTCGGTGGTCGCCACCATCACGTCCGTGCCGCCACGCTCCAGCTGGTAGGCCACACCGGCGGCGTCCAGCGCGTCGGTCATCTTGCCCACGCTCTCCAGCGGCACGCCGCTGAAGGCCGCGACCATCTCCGGTTTCGTGGCCCAGCGTGAGACACCCAGGATCGCCAGCAGCGCAATCACGCCGACACCGATCATGGCCATGCGGCGCGGACCACCGACTCGCTCGAACAGCTGCTCGATTGCGGGAGGCATCGTGATCAGCTCTGCATCGCGATGACGGTCCGGTAGGCCTCAACGACCTTGTTCCGGATCTCGATCATGGCGTCCAGCGCAATGCCCGCTTCGGCCGCGTTGGACATCACCTGATGCAGCTCCACCTGCTCGCCATTCAGGAATCGACGCGTAGTCTCGCCGCTCAGGTCGGCCGCAGCGCTCACCTCGTTCACGGCGCGCGTCAGCACGTCGCCGAAGCCGCCGCCGGGTCCCGGCTCCGGCATCACCGGCACCGACTTGCCGCCCTCACCTGGCAGGCCGAAGTCCGCCACGCGCTGCGCAAAGGCAGCGAATCGATCGATCGTCATGGGTCAGCCTCGAACATCGAGATGGACACCGCGCATGCCGCTCGGCGCGGCTGCAGGTGCATCGGCCGGCATGCTGCGCCGGCCATACGTCAGGGGACCCAGCGCGGCGCGGCGCGCCAGCAGCAGGGCCGCATCATCGGAACCGCGAGCCAGCAGGGCGCGCTGGTCGCCGCTCGCGGCGTCGGGCGCACTGTCTGCCGACGTCGACTCGTCGCCACGGATCGCGATCAGGTCGCCGCGGCGGAAGAGGTCGGGCATCGTGCCAGGCAGCTGCGGGAGCTGCGCAGTGAGCGACGAGATGGACATGGCTCAGAGCTCCAGCGACTTGCGGAGGAGCTGCTTCACCGACTGGAAGACGGTGGCGTTGGCCTCGAACACGCGGCGCGCGTCCAGCAGGTCCACCAGCTCGTTGGTCCGGTCCACGTTCGACAGTGTCACATAACCGCTGGCATCCGCATCAGGATGGCCGGGCATGTGCACCTTGGCGCCCGGCGTCGTGTCTTCCTGGATGCTGTCCACCGTGACGCCGTAGTTCGGGTCGTCGACCTGCGCAGGCAGCGAACTCGCGGCACCGGCGGGAACGTCGAACTGCCTGGTGCCGAACGGCTCCGTCTTGAACGGCAGCTGGTTCGGAAACCGGAAGCTCGCTTCCTGCTCGTCGCGAGTGGCGGTGCGAAGGTTCACGACGCGGCGGTTGTACGCCTTGCCGTCTGCACCACGCGTGACGTCCGCGTTGGCCAGATTGCTGGCGGCAACCTCGATTCGGGTGCGCTGCGCCGACATGCCGCTGGCCGCGATGCCCAACGCGCGAAACATGGGACGAACGGCGGGACCGCCGACGAAGGGCAGGAGTCCGGGAAGCTTCGGCATGCTCAGCGATCCTGCAGCGCGCGGCGGATGCCATCGTACGTGCTCTTGAGCCGCGTCGCCGCCGTCTCGAAGTACAGCTGCTCGTTGGCCAGCGCGGCCATCTCCTGTTCCGTGTCCACCGGTCCGCGCTGGCCGGAGACGGCTCCGGCTGCGGTGCCGGCAGGCGGCATGGCGAAGCCGTCCTTGTTCACCAGGGAGGCGTTGGCCACCCGATCGGCAATCTGGCGATGCCTGAGTGCGCTCTGGTCCATGGCTTCCTTGATGGAGCCGGCCGACGAGACACGATTGATGAAGTTGAAGAGCGCCATGATCCGGTACCGAGGTGAGGAGACACGCGTCGGGGTCATGGAAAGCACGGGCGGTGCCAGAGGTCGGCAATGGACATCCGGCCTCAGCCTTGGGCTCGCAAGTCCATAAACAGCAACGCGTTAAGTGCCTGCTTTCCGCTCACGTCACGCAAGCCCGGTGCACCTCTCCAGCTCGGCATGACAGGCGCATCCGGCAAGTTGTGCCGTCCGGCGCATGGCGACTATTGCCGCTGCAGACTGAGCAGGCAGAGTGGAACTGCCACCGCCCGCGGCTGTTGTACGTGCATGGCGCCCGCGCGGTAGCTTCAGGCGAGCGTGACGGGCCGCAGCGGCGCGCGTCTTTACCCGTCAGCGCGGCGAAGCCCGCGCGCTGTTCTCCACCCTTACGAGATGCGCCTGCCTCCACCCACGGGCGTGCAGATCATGGCCTCTGATATCCTGTCCCAGTCAGACGTGCTCGACCCGCGAGTCGCCGCCGTCGTGGAAAAGTTGAACGACCGCCCGGAACTCGCAGGCGTGGTGGAACAGCTGCTGAAGATGGACGGGCCGGCACTGGCCAGAGCGAAGCGCTCGCTCGCAAAGGCGAAAGTCGCGCCCCCGGCCGCGCCGCTCATCGACGTGGACTTCCTCCACCTCCTGCGTGACCTCCCGCCAGCGGTGGAATCCGCGCGCCTCAGGGCCCGCGCGTTCATGGACCGCGAAGTGGAACCCATCGCCAACGATTACTGGGAACGCGCGGAGTTCCCGTACCACCTGATCCCCGAGTTCGCCTCACTCGACCTGCTGTCGTCCATCTTCCCGGTCGCGGATGATGGCACGGTCAAGCATGACTCCGTCGCGGAAGGCATCCTCACCATGGAGCTCGCGCGCGTCGATTGCTCCTTTGCGACATTCCTCGGCGTTCACGGTGGTCTGGCCTTCGGGTCCATCCTTCTCTGCGGCTCGCAGGCACAGCAGGATGAGTGGCTGCCCCGCATGCGTAAATGGGAAGTGCTCGGCGCGTTCGGTCTTACCGAGCCAGACGTTGGATCTGGCGTTGCTGGCGGGATCACGACGACATGCCGGCGCGATGGTGACAGCTGGATTATCAAGGGCGAGAAGCGCTGGATCGGCAATTCCACATTCGGCGACTTCGTCGTCGTCTGGGCGCGAGACCTCGCCGACCAGCAGGTCAAGGGCTTCATCGTGGAGACCACGCTGCCCGGCTACTCGGTCCGGAAGATGGAAGGCAAGATCGCCCAGCGAACGCTGCAGAACGGCCACATCACCCTGGACAATGTCCGCGTGACCGAGGCGAACCGTCTCCAGCGGGCCAATTCCTTCAAGGACGTCGCCCGCGTACTGGGCATGACGCGGGTCGGAGTCGCGTGGATCGCGGTCGGCTGCGCAGCCGGCGCCTACGAGCGCGCACTGGCATACGCGCAGCGTCGCACCCAGTTCGGACGGCCGCTGGGCAGCTTCCAGCTGATCCAGTCGATGCTGGCGAAGATGGTCGGCAAGCTCGCCTCCATGCAGGCGCTCGCCCTGCAGGTCAGCCGCCTGCAGAACGCCGGCCAGTGCGAGGAGCACCACTCGGCGCTCGCCAAGCAGTTCTGCGCCGCCCAGTGCCGCGAAGTCGTCGCCCTCGCACGCGAGTCGATGGGCGGCAATGGCATCCTGCTCGACCACTCCGTCGCCCGATTCTTCGCGGACGCCGAGGCGATCTATTCGTACGAGGGCTCGAACGAGATCAACACGCTGATCGTCGGCCGCGCGCTGACCGGGCATGGTGCGTTCGTCTAGTCCGAAGTGCGCTGGCGCCGGTGGCTGACACGGCTGGTGCCTGACACGGCTGAAGCCAAGCCCGGTGGTCTGCGTCGCGCTGGCATTGCTTGTCTCACACGGAGTAGCGGAAGCACGGAAACGTCGGCAACGGTTGCAGCGATCGAGTGATCGCGGTCGGTATCGCTTCTTTTTTGGTGGAACTGCGTCTCGCGAGCGCAGCTCCCGCAGCCGTTCTCAGCTTCCGTGCTGGGCAGCGTGTCGCGTCACGATAGAACCCTCCGTGATTCCGCGGCTCCGTGTGATGGGAGTTGCAGTTTCTGTTCGCGCCACGACGGGCGTCGCCCTGGCCGGGAACGAACATGAGGCAAGGAGCCGAGAAGTCGGCGACTCGGCCCGGAAGCTGCTACACGCTCCGGGGTGCAGATCGCGCACCATCCCCTCCTCCGATCGTAATGCCTCTCCGCCCGATTCGCCGCCGTCAGCAGCTGGTGCACATCATCGCACTCGGCTCGATCTTCGGCGCGTGTCGGACACAGGGGGGCTCGGCTGGCGTTGCAGTCAGCGATGCCAGCCGGATCCGGAGCTCGGCCGCGACGCTGCCATCCGACGAGCAGATGGTCGAGATCCCGAAAGGACCCCCGTCCACGGGCGACACGATCGAATACGTGGTCCTGATGGCTGGCCGCAGCGTCGGGCGGCTCAGGCAGTGGCCGGACAGCGCCAGCACTGTGACCACCAGCTACAGCTACACTGACCGGGGGCGGGGCCCGGAGCTCGTGCAGACCATCCGGTTGGACAAGGCCGGGCTGCCTGTCGCCATGCAGGTCAGCGGTACCAGCTACCTGAAGATTCCCGTCCGCGAGACGCTCCGCATCGCGGGCCCGCTGCTCACCTGGCGCAACGAGAATGCCGCCGGACGCGGGAAGCCCGGATCTGGCTATTATCTGCCGTTCGAGGCACTGCCGACCGACATCGCCGCACTCGCCAAGGCGCTGCAGCGAACGAAGTCGAAGTCGCTGCCCATCCTGCCTGAGGGCAGCGTGAAGATGACCGCCGGTGCCTCGAGGCAGGTGACGGCCGGCAGTAACACGATGCGCGTCGCCCCGTTCCAGATATCAGGACTCGGTCTCACGCCCACGACCGTCTGGCTCGACGCCGAGGGGCGACTGTTCGCGAGCGGCAGCAGTTGGCAG
>Ga0335397_10013127_pt1 | contig 10098 bp, 9 predicted proteins | sample MAT04_FD_205740 | JGI IMG/M metagenome (GOLD analysis project Ga0335397, IMG submission 205740) | Freshwater microbial communities from Lake Fryxell liftoff mats and glacier meltwater in Antarctica - MAT-04 (spades assembly) (version 2) ...
GGGCGCGGTGAATTATCGCAATTGCTTGCGATTCTGGCGGCTTGCCGCTTAACGACAACGGCATACCTCCCAGACCGATCGCGCTGATGTTAAAATTACTGTTGCCCAGTTTTTTTCTTTTCATTCATTTGTCCTGGTTTACGTGGTTTATTGAGAGTTGAGATTTCAATATAAGGATATAGCCTTTCTCATTTCAGTGAGGTATGCCGGTAATTGGTAATTGGTAATGGGTAATTGGTCATTTACCATTGCTCGATCTTGACCGAACTCACTTTAGAATTGCTATATTTTGAAATTTTACATGGTTTTTAAGTAGATAAGTAAATAAATAAATATTTTGTAGAGATTTGTGGGGCGGATTTAGCCTAATCTTTACTGACAGACTGCCTGTTAATGCAAAATCCTCCCATAGGTAGATTTATTTGCACTTAACTAACTGGAAGCGCTGGTGTAAAAGCGGAGTGCAAATTGCCAGAAGTAGCGGGAGAACAATAAAAGCCCGATCGCCAAAACTCCCGCCCCTGCGATCCAAACAATTTCACCTCTGCCCAGCATAGTTTCTGCCGGCACAGTTGTCAAGAAAGCAACCGGAACTATAAAAGTGAAGAAAAATCGATAAGCTGCCGGATAAGCTGCCATTGGAAATCTACCCGCTTCTAACAATCCTCTGAGCACTGAGGTAACGTTGTAAATCTTGACAAACCAAATGCTGGTTGCACCTAACATAAACCAGATACTGTAAAGAGTAATAGTGCCAAATAACAGCGGGATTGCTGTTAAAAAATAGTTGCCGATTGCTACTCCCAATTTGTTAGCAGCATAGAGCAATAATAGCGCGCCGAAGATTAAATCTGGGATTCCCCAAGGGGAGATTGTGTTTGCAGACAGCCAAAATTGCGAACTGATGGGTTTGAGGAGTACGAAATCGAGAGTACCTTGCTGCACTCGATCGACAATACGGTTGAGGTTAGGCGCGAGAAAGGTTGACGAAAACCCCTGCAATATCGTAAAAATCCCCAGTACAACCAAAGCTTCTTCCCATGAATAGCCCGAAAAAGTGTAGCCGGTACGGTAGAACAAAAACAGTCCGAACCAACTACCAGCAAGGTTTCCGAGGCTGCTGAGGGCTGCCAGGACAAAGTTGATGCGGTATTCGAGCTCCGCTGCGATCGCCGCACCCCAGAACAATTTCAGTACCTGCAAATATCGTCCCATGTTTGTCGCCATTTTTTGCCCTTCAAATACTTAAATTCCCTCCTATTGTAAAGCTGGTGTGAAGCCAACTTTGTACGAGATGCTTATTTGATGATAACTTTAAGTTATTAATACAGCATACTTAAGTATTTTTACAGAAATGTTAAGTTACTTTAAATTCGTTAAATTAACTTAACATTTTTGCGGCTGAATTCAGCTTTAAGCCTATATGATGCTTTGCCAAAAACTAAGTAAACTTCATCTTTGAACACGAAATATTGCTTTTATATTAGCAATACTAATATCTCAAAACCCTTGACATTATAAATCTTTGAAAAACATCTAGCCATAGCCACAACCAACGCTTAGGATGGTGCTTACGTACTCGCAAAGAATACGTAACGAGCAATGCGTAATAATACGCACAAAATCCTAGATACAAAAATCGGTTCGATCAATCAAATTAAGTAACAACACGTAAGGAAAACAAGACATGGATGCTTTAACATTATCCTGACTGGGCGTAAAACACACCCAGAGTGCAGTAGCCGAATCGCTCAGGATTAATACAGGATTCGACGTGACAAGCCCCGTCACTTTTTACGGCATTGTTAACGAACGCTGCAACGTTAAATGCCGCCAGTGCGAGTATTGGCGGCTCAAAGAATATAAAGACGAAATGACGATCGAAGATTGGCAAAATGCCTTGTTGAGCGTCAAAGAATTTTTCGGCGAATTTTCCATCAACTTTAGCGGCGGTGAACCTTATATTAAAAAAGGTTTTCTAGACTTGCTAGCTTTTGCAAACAAAAATGGCATCCACGCCGGCGTAACCACCAACGGTTATTGCATGACTAAGGAAAATGCTGCTAAAACTGTGGCGGCGCGTCCTTTTAACGTGAATATGTCCGTTGACGGGCCGAATGCAGAATTGCACGATTATTTGCGCGGTCAACCCGGATTGTTCGATAGACTATCCAAAGGAATCGGTTATCTGCGCGCCGAACAAGAAAGCAAAATGTCCTGTTTCCGATCAACGTCAAACCGACGATCAACCGCCTCAACTTCCGCCACTTAGAGGAAATTGTCACCTGGGCGAAAGGAATTGGAGCCACAACGGTGAACTTCCAACCAGTCAACCGCTGGACACCAGAAACCTATTCGGAATTGTGGATTGAAGAAGCAGACAGGGAAGAATTTTCACAGGTAATTGAGCGCTTAATTGAGATGAAGAAAAACGGCGCGCCAATTATGAACAGCGATGAAGTGTTGCGTTTGATGGTTCCTCACTTCCAAGAAGAAAAAGCTCCCGATTCAACTCGCCCTTGTCGCGTTGGACTGCGTAATTACTGGATCGATACGCGCGGCGATGTGAAGTTGTGTGATGAATATCCGGTGATTGGGAATGTGAAAGAACAAAGCGCCCGCGCGATTTGGTACGGCGATAAAGCCCAGGAAGTCCGCCGGGATACTTTGAATTGTGGCAAGCTTTGTCTGATTACTTGTGTGTCGCAAAAGACGATTTTAGACAAGGTGAAAATGGGGATGAAGTTATTAAAGAATTGAGGTTTGAGCAGTTTTGATATTGCTTGTATTCGTGGTAGCCGGGTTTTGGTAAGAAACCCGGTTTTTTGTTTGATGAATTGTATTTAGGTTCGTAGTGCGATCGCACTTTTTGCGTTTGGTGGGGGCGGGTTTATGTAAATTGTCGGTACTCATTAAAGATTATTGGTGAAGCCGCCCCCACCTGGGCAATATTTTTCTTAGCTGCGACTACGACTTGGGGAATATTTTCCTTACCACCCACAGGATAACTAATATCAGCCCGCCAAATCCTAAACCGAAAAGCAAACTCCAGATAATCGTGGCGGTGAAGGGATGAAGCGGGAGGGAAGAATCGGGTTGCCATTTAATGGGTGTATCCTTGATTAGGGGATAGGCTGCTGAAAAGATTTGGCCGCCGCCGATCGCAGTTCCGACAAAAAATATGATATTCTCAAGTTGGCGATCGCGCTTTTTCTCTTGATCTTCGTTTTCCTTGTCCTGTGTGATTTGAGCTATATCGCGATTTTTCTGGTCTTCTTCCTTTTGCTTGTACAATTGTATTTGTTCGCGATCGCGCTGATGTTCCCTTTCTGCCTGTTCCCCACTCAACTGCGCCTGTTCGATTGCTACCATGCCGCGAATTGTCGAGATTGTCTGCTGGAAAAAATCTTGATTCGCCATCAAATAATTTAAGTATTTTTGGATTTGACTTTGATATTTGCGATCGGACAAATCCCGAAACTTCTGCAAAAACTCCAGATTGTCACCTTCAATGGACAAACCTTTAATTCTAGCATAAGCTTCCTCATAATTGTCAGTATTAATATCAATCGTAATACTGAACTCTTGCAAATGCCGCAATTCCTGGGCATAATCAAATACTAGACTGCTGATTGTCGCCAACAAACTCTTTAACTTCGTGAGTTTAAATTCTCGATTTGGTTCCGCTTCTATTTTAGTAAATTCTGGCAGTAATTTTTCTAACTTGCCCGCGATTTGTTGTCCGAGGCGATAGCTTTCCTTAGCTTGATTGTAAACACACAATATTTTACTGCGAGCACACAGTAGATTCGTCCAATAAAAGTTAAACGTTGATGTCGCCCGAACTAAAGTTTCGGGATGCTGTTTCAACCAAACTAAAATCTGACAATTTTTGGCAATATTATCATATTCAAAAATCGGACTACCAAACAACTTCCCGGCGACGGTTAACTTGAATTTCGGTGCGATTCCCTCTCCGACAAAGGCCCGCACGCATTCCTCAGCCAGCGCGCCATAAGCAGAATCATCATAGAACCCAACAGGCTCTGCATACAGCAATAACGTTTGTCCGATGGATGCTTGAATTTTATTCGGTAGCAGGCAACCTTGGGGATTTAAGTTCTTTAAATCTGCCACTTGAATGGTAGCATTATTATAGTAAAAAGTCAAGTCTGCGGCGTAGGTATCGTGAATTCGTCTTGCAGAAATTGAACCGTTGAGTATGAGATTATCGGGGAGAGTAAGCGACTGAAACTTTAAGGTTTTGCCATTTTTTAGCAGTTTTTGGTCGCTCAAATTCCCATCTTCGCCCGCTGGATGATACTGTCCGTCTTTGTAGCAGATTAGCTTGTCTCTGAGGGATTTGAGCTCAGGGAAATTGAATTTTTCGCCGACATTATCTGCTAGAGTTTGCCAGATATGTTGGGCATTTTTCGCTGGTTGTTGGTAGCCTTCGTCTCCGTCATTTCGCAGGTGGAAAGGATAGAGGGTGATGCTGGGATTTTTGATTTGCGGTGGTTCGTTCATAATCAAACCTTGTGGAATATAAGACATATTGCGAAAAATATTTGGCGAAATGCCTCGGCGATTGAAATCGCGGCTATAAATGCCTCGGCGATTGAAATCGCGGCTACACAGACAAAACCTGCCTCCGCAGGTTGCAACAAATGCCTCGGCGATTGAAATCGCGGCTATAAATGCCCCGGCGATTGAAATCGCGGCTACACAGACAAAACCTGCCTCCGCAGGTTACAAGATATTAATTCAATCTTAGTCCGCGGAGGCGGACATCGTTTGTGTAGGCGCGATTTCAATCGCCCGCTATCTATCTTAGTCCGCGGAGGCGGACATCGTTTGTGTAGGCGCGATTTCAATCGCCCGCTATCTATCTTAGTCCGCGGAGGCGGACATCGTTTGTATAGGCGCGATTTCAATCGCCCGCTATCTTTGTATAGGCGCGATTTCAATCGCCCGCTATCTTTGTATAGGCGCGATTTCAATCGCCCGCGATTTCAATCGCCCGCTATCTTTTGGGTAAACGCAATTCCTAAGATTCCGTCCCAGAATCACCGGTTTCAACCACCGAAACCGGCGGCCCAGACGGATATAGCCTCATCATATTATCCTGCATCACTTCCATAAACTCCCTCACGACTTCTTCCGGTGCATCTCCATCAGTTCCACCAGGCCCAGCTTGCTCAATTTCGTTCTCCAAATTCTCTTCAAGTTGCGGTCTGGTTTCGCACCATGCCTTGATTTTTTCTGCTATAATATTCACATTATCTGTCGGATTGACATCAAGCGCAGGTAAATCATTAACAAATAGCTTGGGTTCCGATATTTGCAATAACTTAGCTAAACCCGCCACAATCTCTTCAGGTTTATAATTATCGGGTAGTGACATTTTTAGCCTCCTTAAATCTATTTGTTGAGTCTCTAATGGTAAACTTGCGGTTTCGCCGATTAACGTAAATGCAGCCCAGGCGATCGGACTGGGAAATCGAGCCTTTGTTGTTAGCATAGCACACCGCAAGGCCGCCGCTTTGTTATCACCTCGCGCTAAATTTTGGTAAAATTCAGTCATCAGTAACTTGGCTGAAATTACTCCCATATTCCACAGCGAGACGATGATACTCGGTACTCCCGCGAGGATGAAGCAGCGAGACAGTCCGTTGACTCCATCTCCGGTGATTGTACCGCGACCGGTGCTGCAAGCGCTTAATACTACGAGTTCGGAATTGAGTTTAATTGCAGGATTTCTACGGCATTAATTGCGCCGTCGTCGGTGTCTCCTGATGGTGCTAAAATTATTGCGCCGGGAATGCCTGAACCTTGGAAATCGTCGAGGAGTCCGTGGGCGGATAAATGAACGATGCGCGTGTTTAGCATCTGGTCTAAAATGAGGGCTTTGGTGGCATTTTTTCCGCTAATTGCTGCGGTTCCTAAAATCGCGGCTATGGCTTCGGCGGCTTCTTTAGCCCTCGATATTTGTCGGAGTTTGTAGGGGTTTTCTTGGAATTTGGCGGCAATAGTTGGATCGCCGACTATCAGGGCTGCTTGTCTCAATCCTTTGATGTTTTCTTGGTGTTGGCTGGTTTGTTCTAATACTTGGATGGATGGGGCGGTGAGGATGGTATGGTCTTCGATTAAGTAGCGGTTATTGGCGGATTGCAGGGCCGTGAAGGGGACTAAAAATATTTCGTAGTGGGGGATGAAGATGATCAGGGCATTGGGGTCTGTTGGTAGCAAATCTGCTATGGGTTGGATCAGGATTTGATAGAGTATTTTTAGTAGGGGATAGCCGCCTTCCATGTCGGGCCAATATTTTGATTCTCCCTGAATTTTGTTGTTTTCGTCATCGATTTCCTCGACTCCGATGGAGACGCGGGCTTTGAGGATGATTTGTTTGAGGGATTGGTTTTGTTGGTTGAGGGGTTCGAGGTTGGCGGCGCGATGGGTGATGTTGCCGTTTGGTTGGATTACCCAGATGTAAATTTCTGGTTTGACAATCGAATATTCAATGATTGTGGAGTTTTTCTGTTGGGCGATTTCTTGGATTCTGGCAATTGATAATGTATTTGTGACTTCGTTGGTTGCTAAGTCTGTTGTTAATAGGTTTTGCTGCAATAATTCTGCGAAGGCGCGAGTACGACCCATTTCAGAGATTTCTAGGGCTTCGTCACATTTATTTTGCGCGACTAGGACTTGTTGCAGGAGGCGATAGGCAGATATTTGGGTTTCAAAGATTGATACTTTGTGGTCATTATGGACTAATTCAGAGCGTATAGTTTCACTAATTTGGATTGATTCACGGAGTTTTGCTTCGGCTTCGCGTAACAAATAAAGTTCAAATAATATCAATGGTTTTTTAATAAAGAATGCTAAAATTTTGGGAGCATTTTTGTAAAGCAGTTTAAATTTATTGCTGATTGCATAGTAAGTTTGCCCCAAATTGTTGAGAGATATCGACTCTCCCGCGCGATCGCCGATTTCCCGTTGAATCACTAAAGACTGTTCGTGAAAGTCGATCGCCCGATTGTATTCTCCTAGGGAATCGTAAGCATTACCCAAATTGCCGAGGGAAGCAGCTTCTCCCACGGGATTGCCGATTTTCCGTTGAATCACTAAAGACTGTTCGTGAAAGTCGATCGCCCGATTGTATTCTCCTAGGGAATCGTAAGCATTACCCAAATTGCCGAGGGAATTAGCTTCTCCCACGGGATTGCCGATTTTCCGTTTAATCACTAAAGACTGTTGGTAAAAGTCGATCGCCCGATTGTACTCCCCTAGGGATTTGTAAGCAATACCCAAACCGTTGAGGGAGTTAGCTTCTCCCACGGGATTGCCGATTTTCCGATAGATAGTTAATGCCTGTTCGCAAGACTGCAAAGCTTCTCGAAATTGACTGATATCATACTGCTGATTCCCTTGTTCAAACAGTCTGTCTGCTTCTGCTTCTCTGGTTACAGCAACTGAGGAATTGTTATTCATACCAATCAATATTCCTGCACAATTCATCAACCGATTAGCATTATCTAATAGGCCAAATCCCCTAAGATTATCTGCCTCCATTAGCATTGCCGCCACCAAGCCATCATCCAGCAATTCCGGGTGAGTTTTCAATATCTCCGCTTCTTCGCCGCTGGGACAGGTTAGGAGTTGATTAATCGGGTTGAGATAGGCTGGTTGGCGTTCAGAGTTCATAGGGGAGTTAGGGGAAGGTTGAAGGGTGAAGGCAGAATTAAATTGCGATAGATTTATTATAGATTGAACTCATCTGTTTGGGCGGAATTTGCGATCTTTCGTAGGTGGCGAGAAACCGGGTTTCTGCGACAATTTCGGTTAAGTACGAGAAATCTCGGAAGAAACCCGGTTTCTGGGATTAGTATGCGCTCTAATTTCAATCGCTGCGTGGCGAGAAACCGGGTTTCTGCGACAATTTGGTGTAAGTACGAGAAATCTCGGAAGAAACCCGGTTTCTGGGATTCGGTTGCGTGGCGAGAAACCGGGTTTCTGCGACAACTTGGGTTGAGTACGAGAGATATCGGAAGAAACCCGGTTTCTGAGATTAGCGTGCGACTTTTTTGCCGAAATTGGGAGAAAGTGCGCGCATTTTCCCGACATTTACTATAATGGAATCCAATCCAACTTATCAATCCATTCTTCAGCCTCAGAAGTCTCCCAAACCATCACAATTTCCTCAGCCCATCTGCCTAAACTTGCACTCGGACGCACCCAAAAAAGTCCCCACATTTGTCCTCCTCCTGCCGCCCTGTAGTCTTCCAAATGTCCCGGAATACTTTTGCGATTATCCGTCACCAATAGTCGTTGAGACGATACCAAATACGTGAGAATATCTGGATCTAAAGTTCCCAATGGTGGTGCACCCAAATCACCCACCCGCAAAATATCTATTTCCGGTTGCAGGCGTAAAACAGCACTCTTAAGTTTATTAGGCAAATTTTCATCTATTAAAAAACGGATTTTCACTGAATTTTTAGTAACTCCTGTTCTCGTTGTGCTTTGATTGCTCTCATACGTTTTACTACATCAGAAGGTTCTTTAGCCAACCATTCCTGATAACGTTCTTCCCGCCACCGGGCCAAGCGCAACATATAAGCATCCATCTGTCTGCGATTGTGCAGATAGTACGTGAGACTAGCGTAAATTTTCTCAAAGTTCAGACTCGGTAATTCTTCCAGAATTTGTTCGGGCGAATATCCACTCAAGTAATATTTAATCACATCGTCGATGCCAATCCGATGTCCTTTGATGCGGATATCATCGGGGTCTAGAAATTCAAAATAATCTTCTAGCTGCATTTGTTTATATCCCAACTCTTAAATTAATTATACCTCACTCATCTTTGAGTGCGACATTTTTGTGGCGAGAAACCGGGTTTCTATGAAAATTTGGGTTGAGTACGAGAAATCTAGGAAGAAACCCGGTTTCACCAGATTAGTGCGATCGCATTTCTGTCGCTTCGTAGCGAGAAACCGGGTTTCTATGAGATTTTCGGTTAGACGCGATCAATCTCGAAAGAAACCCGGTTTCTGGGATTTAGGTGCGTCAAATTCTGTCGCTTCGTAGCGAGAAACCGGGTTTCTATGAGATTTTCGGCTGGACGCGATCAATCTCGAAAGAAACCCGGTTTCTGGGATTTAAGAAGAAATTCGGTTTCTATATAAATCCGGCATTGTATTGATTAAAACTTAGAATATCTCCCGATTAACCATCGGGAGAATATCAACACTACTCCAGAATCCAAGGACTCAAGCAAGAAGTCCAATTACTCAATTCATCCGATTTGAACCAGAGATTAATTTCTTGGCTAGCAGTTTCCACAGCATCAGAACCGTGAATGATGTTGCGGCCGACATTCACACCAAAATCGCCGCGAATTGTCCCCGGTTCAGAATACAGAGGATTTGTAGCGCCAATGATTTTTCTCGCCGACGCTACCACGCCCTCGCCTTCCCACACCATCGCCACCATTGGCCCAGAAATGATGAAGTCTACCAGTCCCGCAAAAAACGGTCTTTCTTTGTGCACGGCGTAATGCTTTTCGGCTAGTTCGCGACTCGCCGTGATTAGCTTCATCCCAACTAGCGTGAAGCCTTTAGCTTCAAAACGAGTGATAATTTGGCCGACGAGTCCGCGCTGTACGCCGTCGGGTTTAATCGCTAAAAAAGTCCGTTCCAAGATTAACTCCTATTATTTTCTTAACCGATCCAAAAGATAGATTAGCTCACAATGCACCCAATGGCAATTCTGGGAAGAGCAAATTGTTATTTTAGACAGAAGTGTCGCGAGTCACGAAGCAATCTTAGTCTCGGCGATTGCTTCGTGACTCTCTTCGGACATTAGCATTAAATGAACCGCATTGCGCTACTTATCGCGGCTCAAACCAATTTTTGCGTGATTGTTAGATGGGGCGGGCGGGTTTAGTCGCTTTTTTTGTCGCTGTTTTTGGGGATTTTTGGCTAAACCCGCCCCGACAATTATTTCGTGATTGTTAGATGGGACGGGCGGGTTTTGTCGCTTTTTTTGTCGCTGTTTTCGGGGATTTTTGGCTAAACCCGCCCCGACAATTATTTT
>Ga0335397_10013130_pt1 | contig 10097 bp, 6 predicted proteins | sample MAT04_FD_205740 | JGI IMG/M metagenome (GOLD analysis project Ga0335397, IMG submission 205740) | Freshwater microbial communities from Lake Fryxell liftoff mats and glacier meltwater in Antarctica - MAT-04 (spades assembly) (version 2) ...
GCAGAATATTGACCTATCGGCGGTGCAGCAATAGAGCATGGGCAAAGTTTGAGGGATGCGGCAATGACAGCTTTGCGCGACGCGGCGATGGTTTCGAAGGCCTGGCCCTTCGAAGAGGCCCGGGCCGTGCTGAAGCGGTATGAAAAAGCACCGCCCGCCAAGGGGCATGTGCTGTTCGAGACCGGCTATGGGCCGTCGGGTCTGCCGCATATCGGCACGTTCGGCGAGGTGGCGCGGACCACGATGATCCGCCGGGCGTTCGAGATTATTTCGGATATCCCGACGCGGCTCATCTGTTTTTCGGATGACGTGGACGGTATGCGCAAGGTGCCCGACAACGTGCCGAACCGCGAGATGCTGCTGCAGAACCTGCAGCGGCCCTTGACATCCGTCCCCGATCCGTTCGGCGAACATGAAAGCTTTGGTCACCACAACAACGCCATGCTGCGGCGGTTTCTGGATACGTTCGGGTTCGACTACGAGTTCATCAGCGCCACCGAGTTCTACCGCTCGGGCCGGTTCGATGACACGCTGAAACTGGCCTGCGAGCGGTATGACGCGATCATGGCGATCATGCTGGCCAGTTTGCGCGAAGAACGCCAGCAGACCTATTCCTGCTTCCTGCCGATCCATCCGGAAACCGGGCGGGTGCTGTATGTGCCGATGAAGAACGTCGATCCGGTGCGGCACGAGATCACCTTTGACGACGAGACTGGCCGCGAATGGACGTTGCCGGTGACGGGCGGTCAGGTGAAACTGCAGTGGAAGCCGGATTTCGGCGCGCGGTGGGCGGCGCTGGATGTCGATTTCGAGATGTATGGCAAGGACCATTCCACCAACACTCCGATCTATGACGGCATCTGCGAGGTGTTGGGGGGCCGCAAGCCGCACCACATGAGCTATGAGCTGTTTCTTGACGAGACCGGGCAGAAGATCAGCAAGACCAAGGGCAACGGGCTGTCGATCGACGAATGGCTGACCTATGCGGCCAGCGAAAGCCTGTCGTATTTCATGTATCAGAAACCGAAGACCGCCAAGCGGATGCATTTCGACGTGATCCCGCGGGCGGTGGACGAATATCACCAGCAGTTGCGCGCGTATCCGACGCAGGACAGTCTGGCGCAGGTGAACAATCCGGTCTGGCATATCCATGGCGGCAACCCGCCCGACTCGAAAATGGTGGTGCCGTTCTCGATGCTGCTGAACCTCGCCTCGGTGGCGGGGGCCAAGGACGTGTCGGGGCTCTGGGGCTTCATCCGCCGCTACATGCCTGACGCTTCGCCCCAGACGCATCCCGACCTGAACGCGGCGGCGGGTTATGCGCTGGCCTATTTCAATGACCGGATCCTGCCAACGCGCACCTTCCGCCTGCCCGATGACCGCGAGCGGGCGGCGATGGCCGACCTGCGCGCGCGGCTGGCGGTCTGGAATGGCGGCCTGGACGCCGAGGCGTTGCAGACCATGGTGTTTGCCGTCGGCACCGACGCCGGGTTCGATCCGCTGCGCGACTGGTTCACGGCGCTTTACGAAGTGCTGCTCGGCGCATCGCAGGGGCCACGCTTTGGCGGGTTCATTGCCCTCTATGGCGTCGACGAGACCATTGCGCTGATCGGCCGTGCGCTGGACGGCGATCTGGTTGCAAACAAAAGTTGACAGGGGCCTGCCGCGTCCTACGCTCTGTTGGGGGACGTCAGGAGGCCACGGATGCGCAGCGTTTTGCTTGGACTGACTATGGCGGGAATGCTGGGGCTGCAGGCCCTGGCGGATGAGCCCCGCAACACCGCGATCGAAGGGGTGATCGAGAACCAGATCACCGCGCTCAAGGCGGATGATTTCACCACCGCGTTCACCTTCGCCTCGCCCAACATCCAGGGCATCTTCGGCACTGCCGAGAATTTCGGCGCGATGGTGGCGCAGGGCTATCCGATGGTCTACCGCCCCGATGCCGTGCGGATGCTGGAATTGCGGATGGTCGCGGGCAATCTGTGGCAGCGGGTGATGATCACCGACCAGACCGGGCGCACGCATCTGCTGGACTACATGATGATCGAGACCCCCGATGGCTGGCAGATCAACGCCGTGCAACTGCTGCCAGAACAGGGCGTCGGGGCCTGAGGCTTTCAGTCTGACACAAATATCCCACGGGGGTGCGGGGGTGTGAAACCCCCGTCCGCCGCTTGCGTTGCGTGCCGCCCTCATCCACCGCGCGCCCCGCTTTGTCCGCGTTAACCGCGCCTGACTACATCCTGCGCCTCACGGGCCCGCCCAAGGGTTGCAAGAGGCAAGGACAACGCATGAACAAGGTGATTACCGAAGGTCTGGTGCTGATGCCGCCGCCGTTCTCGGCGGGGCTGAACCTGTGGTCGCGCGAGGATGGTCGTTCCGGTCAGGGCTCCTATGCCGGACAGCCGAATGCGGCCTTTGTCCCGGCGGATGCGGATTTCGCGGGCTGTCTCGAACTGCAAAAGACCCTCAGCACCCAGAAGCTGCGGTGTTTTCAGCAAATTCCGATGCAGCCGGGCCTGTATCTGATGGTCACCGTCCGCATCAAGGCCATCAGCGGTGCCTTGCCTTCGGTGCGGGTGGCCGGTTGGGCGGGGTCGAGCAGTGGCGCAAACGTCGTGGCTGCCGATCAGCAGGGGCCGTCGGTCGCGCTGACCACCTATGGTCAGGTGGTGACGCTGCGCACCATCATCGGGTCCGGCAACCGGCCGGGGGTCGACATGGTCTGGGGCGCCGCGCCGGTTTACGGCCATATCGGGCTTGACCTGACGGGCGCCACCGGCGGTGTGGTGCGGATTGACGATATCACCATCGAGGATGTCACGTCGGTGTTTCACAACGCGATGTTCGACTGGGTCGATGTGCGCGACCATGGGGCGGTCGGCGATGGCGTGACCGATGACCGCGCAGCCTTTGATGCCGCCGACACCGCGGCGCTTGGCAAGCGGGTGATCGTGCCGCCGGGCACCTTCTATATCGCCACCCATCTGACGTTCGAAAACCCGGTGCAGTTCGAGGGCACAATCACCATGCCGGCCACGCAGCGGCTGGCCTGCACCCGGAATTTCAACCTTGATACCTATTCCGCGGCGTTTGGCAGCGAACTGGCGGGGTTCAAGAAGGCGCTGCAGGCGCTGTTCTACTTCACCGACCATGTGGCGCTTGACCTGTCGGGACGCCGGGTCGAATTGACCGAGCCGATCGATGTTGCCGTCCTCGCCGGGCTGTCGACTTTCGCGCAACGACGGCTGTTGGCGCATGGGCAGTTGACTGTCATCCCCGGTGCGCCCTGGGACAGCCAGGTGGTGACCTCGGTCGCGACCTATGCGGTCGCCCAGTCTGCGCGGCTGACGGCGGTTGCCAATGTGGCGGCGGTGCCGGTCGGGGCGCTGGTTACCGGGACCGGGGTCGGACGCGAGGTGTATGTGACGTCCAAGAACGTCAGCGCCGGGACCATCGAGCTGAGCCAACCGCTCGTTGCCGCCGCCGGGACGCGGACGTTCACCTTTACCCGCTTCAAATACATGCTTGATTTCTCGGGGCTTTCCAGCCTGTCGAAATTCGAGGTGCAAAACATCGAATTCCTGTGCGGCGGCAATGCCAGCGGCATCGCGCTTGCACCGCAAGGTGAATCCTTTCGGGTCGACAACTGTGTCATCAACCGCCCCAAGGACCGGGCGATCACCTCGATCGGGCGAGGATGCCAGAACCTGCAACTGGACCATAACCAGTTCATCTCGAACGAGACGGGCATGGCGGTCGAGAACCGCACGACCCTCGTGTTCAACGCTGCCGCGAACGACATCAAGGTCCGCAACAACTGGGTGGTGCGGTTTGCCCACTTCGGCATCGTCGGCGGCACAGGCAACGTGTTCATCGGCAACCATTTCTTTCTGGGCGACGACCAACCCGCGGGCATCCGCCGCGCCGGGGTGGTGCTGACCAGCAAGAACGTGAAAACGTTTTTCACGGGCAACTATATCGACAACTGCTTTGTCGAGATGACCAACGAGCATGACGACACCCCCGATTTCGCGTCGGAGTATTCGTTCGGCGGCCTGACGATGACCGGCAATATCTTTACCGTCAGCCAGGTCGCGCCGTGGTTCCGCTTCATCGTCATCACGCCGCGCGGGCTGGGGCACTTCGTCAATGGATTGTCGATCAGCAACAACGTGTTCCGGGTGGTCGGAGCGGATATCGACCGGGTCGAGATGGTGGATACCACCTTTGCCACGCTTGCCACGCAAAGCTACAGGAACCTGATTTTCGAGGGCAACACCTTCAACGGGGTAACACAGCCGACCTCCAGCCCGGTAATGGTCGAGCACGTGCAGAACACCGCTGCAGACACTTGGGTGCTGAACGCGGCGGCCTACCTTCCGTTTGGCGGGCGGGCGCGGAACGTGATGTCCTTTGTCGCCGAGGGTCCGATTACCAATGCCTCGAACGCGGTGCAGTCGACGATGCCCTATGTGATCGTCGAACAGGGGCCGGGCCAGCAGCTTGCGCATCTGAAATGGCCGGTGGCGGTCAGGGGCCGGGTGCAGGCGGTGCTGCGCTGCGACAATCCGCTGTAGGCTTTGGGCCATATGCGTCAGGTGGCCGGGGACAGATCCCCGGCCGCAAAGCTGTGGGCACGCCCGAAACCGCCGTTCAGCAGGGCCGATACCGGCGACAATCGAACAAAGCCGAAATCGGCGAAATCTATGTAAAGCCGGGATTTCGGATGATCGACCAGCCACTTGTCACGGATTGCGTCCCGGTCCCGAGGTTCGGCGAACCGGGCCTGTGCGCGCAGCATCAGCCGGGGGTGGGTCAGCGGGTCGCCCTTGTCGCCCGGCTCGCCCAGCATGACGGCGCAGTCGGGATGCGCCTGCAGGGCCGCGAAATGCGATGCAAGACTTGAAATCAAGGTGACCGGCACACCGTTCGGGTCAAGGCCAAAGGCGATGCGGCTGATGCCCGGCGTGCCGGTGGCAGGGTCGGTATAGGCCAGCGCGGCATGGCGGGATTGCGTCAGCAGAGCCCGGGCAATCTGGCGCGCCTCGGCATCCGGTGGCTGGACGGGGTCGCGTCTGGGTTCGGGCATCGGACCATTGACAAGGGGCGGGGGCGGGGCGTCTAAGCAGAGCCATTGCATTGGGTAATGCCAGCCATTTGGCCCGTCTGTCCACATCCAAGGTGGTCCCATGTCCGACAAACCTGTGTCATCGGCCGAATTCTTGCCGAAACTCGTCTCGACCCTGCGCGAAGGCTATGGGCTGGCCGATCTGCGGGCCGATGCGTTGGCCGGGCTGACGGTTGCGATCGTCGCTTTGCCCCTGTCGATGGCCATTGCGATTGCCTGCGGGCTTGGCCCGGAACGCGGCCTGTTCAGCGCCATTGTCGGCGGGTTTCTGGTGTCGGCGCTTGGCGGCAGCCGCCATCAGATCGGCGGGCCGGCCGGCGCGTTCATCGTGCTCGTCGCGGCCTGCGTGGCCGAGATCGGCGTTGATGGCATGATCCTTGCCACCCTGATGTCGGGCGTCATGCTGGTGATCGCGGGCGGCTTGCGGTTGGGGGCCTACATCCGGTTCATTCCCTATCCGGTGACCGTGGCGTTTTCTGCCGGGATCGGACTGATCATCTTTCTCAGCCAGGTGCACGACTTGCTGGGACTGACGCTGACCGGGGCCGAGCCAGCCGCCGCCCTGCCCAAGCTTTCGGCGCTGTGGACGGCGCGGGGCACCTGGCAGGCGGAGTCGATGATGGTGTCGTTCGGCACGGTGGCGCTGATCACCGGGCTGAAGGCGTGGCGACCGCGCTGGCCGTCGTTCCTGATCGCGGTGGCGCTGGTGACGGGCGTGGCGCAGGCGGCGGGGCTGGATGTGCCCACCGTTCAACAGCGGTTCGGCGGCCTGCCGCACATGCTGCCGGTGCCGGTGCTGCCGGTGGTGTCGACCGATCTGCTGTGGCAGGCCTTGCCCTTTGGCTTTGGCTTTGCGCTGCTTGGGGCGATTACCGCGCTGCTGTCGGCCTCGGTCGCAGACGGGCTGGCGCAGCGGCAGCACCGGTCGACCGCCGAACTGGTGGCGCAGGGGGTTGCCAACATTGCGGTTGCGGGCTTTGGCGGCGTGCCGGCCACGGGTGCCGTGGCGCGCACCGTGACCAACGTGCGGGCCGGGTCGCGCGGGCCTGTCTCGGGCATGCTGCATGCGGTGTTCATCCTGATCTTTCTGATGGTTGCCGCCCCGCTGATGGGCCTGGTGCCGGTGCCGGTGTTCGCCGGGCTGCTGGCGGTCGTCGCCTGGAACATGGTTGATCTGGCCGCGATCCGGATGCTGATCCGGTCGTCGCGGGCGGATGCGATCGTGGTGGCTGTGACGTTTCTGCTGGTGGTGTTCCAGGATCTGATCGAGGGGATCGTTGTCGGCTTCGCGCTCGGCGGGCTGGTGTTCATCAAACGGATGTCGGATGTGGCGGCCGTGGAACGCGAGCCGCGCATGGCGGACGAGGACGAGGCCGGCGACGTGTTGATCTACCGCCTGTCGGGGCCCTACTTCTTTGGTGCCGTGGCGCAGCTTGGGCAGGCGCTTGACACCATTGCCGATCATCCGCGCGCCTTGGTGGTGGATTTCGGCGATGTGCCGTTCATCGACAGCACGGGGGCACAGTCGTTTGCCATGCTGGCGCGCAAGACGGCGCAGCGGGGGGGCATGCTGTATCTGACAGCGACCCGTCCCGAAGTGGCGCGCAGCCTGACGATGGCAAGGGTTGAGGGAGCGGGCGTCGTCTTCCTGCCCGATCTGGCAGCGGTGACTGCCCACCGCCTGTCAGCGATTCGCTGAACGCCGTTGTCGCAACGCCGAGCCCGCTGCCGGTAAAATCCGGATGACCTAGGGGTGTCGAAAGCCGGAAGGACTGGCTCTTGTGCAGGGGGCTGATATCCGTATCAATTCTGTGTGAGTGTATCGGTTATTTACATCTTCACTTTGTAACCGTCAATAAATTTACAGAATAATCTATGATTTAAAAGGGGTTACAGAAAGTTTACGAATGCGCTATGTTTAACCGGGGGCAGATGGTCGGCACGCGGTGCTGGGCGTCAAGCGGCAGGCCAGAGCCTGCGCAGAGGAGAGACCATGTCGGATCAACAGCAGGCCGTTTACCCGGCGTCGGCGGCGTTTGTGGCAAATGCCCATGTCGACGCAGCGGGATATGCGCAACGCTATGCACAATCGGTCGCCAATCCGACCGCATTCTGGCGCAAAGAGGCGCAGCGCATCGACTGGATCAAGGATTTCACCCGGGTCAAGGATTCGACCTTCGAACTTGGCAAGGTCTCGATCAAGTGGTTCGAGGACGGCACGCTGAACGTCAGCGCCAACTGCATCGACCGCCACATGGTCACCCGCGCCAACCAGACCGCGATCATCTGGGAGCCCGACAGCCCCGACACCCCGGCACAGCACATTACCTATGCCGAGTTGCTGGAGCAGACCAGCCGGATGGCCAACGTCCTCAAGGCGCATGGCGTCAAGAAGGGCGACCGGGTCGTGCTGTATCTGCCGATGATTCCGGATGCCGCCTATGCGATGCTGGCCTGTGCGCGGATCGGGGCCATTCATTCGGTCGTGTTCGCGGGCTTTTCGCCCGACGCGCTGGCCAACCGGATCAACGACTCGGACGCCAAGCTGGTGATCACCGCGGACTTTGCCCCCCGCGGCGGCCGCAAGACCGCGCTCAAGGACAATACCGACATCGCCTTGCTGCATTGCAGTGACCGGGTGAAATGCCTGATGGTCAAGCATACCGGCGACCAGACCAGTTGGGTCGATGGCCGCGACTTTGACCTGCGCGCCGAGATGGCCGAGGCCAAGCCCTATTGCTCGTATGTCGAGATGAACGCCGAGGATCCGCTGTTCATCCTCTACACCTCGGGGTCCACCGGCCGGCCGAAGGGGGTGGTGCACACCTCTGGCGGCTATCTGGTTTATGCCTCGCTGACGCACCAGATGACGTTCGACTATCATGACGGCGATGTGTTCTGGTGCACGGCCGACGTCGGCTGGGTCACCGGGCACAGCTATATAATCTATGGTCCGCTGGCGAACGGCGCGACGACGCTGATGTTCGAAGGCGTGCCGACCTACCCCGACGCGGGCCGCTTCTGGGAGGTGTGCGCCAAGCACAAGGTCAACCAGTTCTACACGGCCCCGACGGCGATCCGCGCGCTGATGGCGCAGGGGACGTCCTTTGTCGAAAAACATGACCTGTCGAGCCTCAAGCTGTTGGGGTCGGTGGGCGAGCCGATCAACCCCGAGGCGTGGAACTGGTATAACACCCATGTCGGGCAGGGCCGTTGCCCGATCGTCGATACGTTCTGGCAGACCGAAACCGGCGGGCACATCATCACGCCGCTGCCAGGTGCAATGTCCGCGAAACCCGGGTCGGCCACGCAACCGTTCTTCGGGATCAAGCCCATCGTGCTGGACCCCGCGACCGCAACCGTGCAGACCGACATGGCAACCGAGGGTGTCTTGTGCATCACCGACAGTTGGCCCGGCATGATGCGCACCCTGTGGGGCGACCATGCGCGGTTCGAAGAGGCGTATTTCAGCCAGTATCCCGGCTTCTACTTTACCGGCGACGGCTGCCGCCGCGATGCGGATGGCGATTACTGGATCACCGGCCGGGTCGATGATGTCATCAACGTCTCCGGTCACCGAATGGGCACGGCAGAGGTGGAATCCGCGCTGGTCGCGCATCCCAAGGTGGCCGAGGCGGCGGTGGTCGGCTATCCGCACGACATCAAGGGGCAGGGCATCTATGCCTATGTCACGCTGATGCACGGGCTGGAGCCGACCGAGGACTTGCGCAAGGAGCTGGTGAAATGGGTGCGCACCCAGATCGGCCCGATTGCCGCCCCCGACCTGATCCAGTGGGCCCCCGGCCTGCCGAAAACCCGGTCGGGCAAGATCATGCGCCGCATCCTGCGAAAGATCGCCGAAAATGATTTCGGCGCGCTTGGCGATATCTCGACGCTGGCCGATCCCTCGGTCGTCGACGATCTGATCGCCAACCGCGCCCAGAAGGGGTGACAGGCTGGCGATCCTTCGGGACCGCCGGCGATACGGACTTGCCCGGACGCAGAACCGGACAAGAGGGGAAGGGCCGGTGGCGCTGCGATGCCACGGGTAAAAAGATGTGACAGGGAACCGGGCCTTCGGGCCGGACAACAGGGAGGAAAAGCCACATGGCAAATTCGATGGCCCACGCGAGCGTCCGTTCGCGTCCGATGACGGCAGAGGAGAAGAAGGTCATCATTGCCTCTTCGGCCGGCACGATCTTTGAGTGGTATGACTTCTACCTGTATGGCTCGCTGGCCGCGATCATCGGGGCGCAGTATTTCACCTCCTTCCCCGAAGCGACTCGCAACGTGTTTGCACTGCTCGCCTTTGCGGCGGGCTTCATCGTCCGTCCGTTCGGCGCGCTGTTCTTTGGTGCGATGGGCGACATCATCGGCCGGAAGTATACCTTCCTTGCCACGATCCTGATCATGGGCATTTCGACCTTTCTTGTCGGTCTGCTGCCGGGGTATCAGCAGTGGGGCGTCGCCGCACCGATCATCCTGATCGCGCTGCGGATGTTGCAGGGTCTTGCCTTGGGTGGCGAATACGGTGGGGCTGCGGTCTATGTGGCCGAACACGCGCCGTCCAACCAGCGCGGCTACTTCACCGCGTTCATCCAGACCACGGCCACGCTGGGCCTGCTGCTGTCGCTGGTCGTGATCCTGATGGTTCAGGGCTATGTCAACGGCAACTACCCGGACATACCGGTTCTGGACGCTGCCGGGGCTGCCGTGATGCAGGCCGATGGCACGCCGCAGATGATGAAGGCGTTCAATTCCTGGGGCTGGCGCATTCCGTTCCTGGGGTCGATCTTCCTGCTGCTGATCTCGCTGTATATCCGACTGCAGATGAACGAATCCCCCGCCTTCAAGAAGATGAAGGAAGAGGGTGCCGCCTCGAAAGCGCCGCTGCGCGAGGCGTTCGGCACATGGCGCAACGGCAAGATCGCCCTGATCGCGCTGTTCGGTCTGACGGCAGGTC
>Ga0335397_10013137_pt1 | contig 10094 bp, 8 predicted proteins | sample MAT04_FD_205740 | JGI IMG/M metagenome (GOLD analysis project Ga0335397, IMG submission 205740) | Freshwater microbial communities from Lake Fryxell liftoff mats and glacier meltwater in Antarctica - MAT-04 (spades assembly) (version 2) ...
TGCACGGTCTCCGACACCCAGCAAGGTTACCGTGAAACGAGATCTATTGATCTAATTTCCTACGGCGTGTTGCGCGAAAAGGCGCAGGTCAACAGGTGTGCAGATCGGCTACTTCCGGAGGTCTGAGGCTTGTCGGCTGCCTGCTCGGCGTCCGGTTTGTGGGCGAGGTCGGGACCGACAGCACGGCTCGGGTGCAGCTCACCCTGGAGGCCGACTGCCCCTCGCGCTCAGGCACGCCCTGCACGCAGGTGCCTGCCTCGGAGGCGCCGACCGCGGACGCACCGGTACGTGTCCGTTGGACGGTGCTCCTCGGTCGACGGCTCCTGGCCTGCCTCGCTGTCGGCTTTACCGACTCGTCGGAGGCCGATGGAGCGGACGCGTGCCCCACGTCGGCGAGTCCGGCCGCGGAGCCAGGCGACCCGCTCACGCCGACGCCCGCCCCTGAGGTCACGGAGCAGGCTGGGACCCCGTCACCGGGTACGACGCCGGACGCCGAGGTGACCGCCCCGCCGGCGGCGACAGAGCCACCGTGACCACCCTGCACCCGGCTGCGCCTCCGGCCCCCGCCGCTCTGTCGACCGACCAGCCCGGCCGCGAGCCGGCACCTCCGGTCGTCGACGACGTCCGCCTTGACGTCGGCGCGGTCAGCAACACCGGCGGATGACCTCGCCGCCCTCGGAATCGACGCCGACCGTGTCTACGTCCACCACGGCCCGACCTGCACCACGCGCGCCGGACCCGGGCTGCGCGGGGCCTCGCGACTTGCCGCACCGGCGACACCCTCATGGTCGCAAGCGTCCGTGAAGCCCACTTCTGATCCCGAGCTATCGCGAAGCCCTCTCCCGCAGTCGTCATCACACGATTCGGCCGGCCGCAAGGACGACCCAGGTCAGTTCCGGGTGCAGGATGTCGCTGTGCACCCCGCTCGGCGGGCGGCCGTTGCGGACAACCTCCGAGGCGTCGATGTTGACGGCCTTTCCCTTCTCGAAGCGGTAGGGCGCGCCGGGTCCGGCCGGCTGCCGCTGGTCCAGCCTTGCGGAGACCCCCTGCGCGCCGTCGTGACCCATTGCCCCCCAGCGGTAGAAGCGGTCCTGACCGGCGGCGGCATCCTCTCCCGAGGCGAGGGAGGCCAGCGGGTAGAAGCGCCCGACCGCGTCGTCGTGCTCGGAGAAGCACACCACGAGCGGCCCGTCGATCCGCTTCAGCAGGCCGGCCAGCGCGCCCTTGCGGGCGGCGTCGAACGGCAGCAGGTCGGCGAAGGCAAAGTGGGAGAAGGCGCCCTGCAGCAACGTGACCGCCTGCACCCGGCTGTCCTGGTCGGGCAGGCCGGTCAGCACGTGCGACACGACGCGCGCCCCGAAGCTGTGACCCACCAGGTGTAGGCGCACCGGTGGATGCGCCGCGATGACCTCGGTCAGGAACGGGGCCAGTCCCTTGGCTCCCACGACCCCTGCCCGGTTCTTCATCTGCTAGTAGGTCAGTTGCCGCAGCGCCTCCTTCGCGCCCAGCTGCAAGCGCCGTAACCGGTCACCCAGGCCGACGGCCCCACGCCACCGCCAGGCTCGCTCAGCAGGACCCCGCTGTCGCTCAGCTGCGCCGCGAACCTTTCGAACACCACCTCCGGTGCGCCGAAGAGCATCCCGGCCTGCCCGCCGGGCGCCCCCTCGCCGTCACCGTCCGCCTCGGCCGTGGCGGCCGCAATTGTCAGAGGGTGAGAGGGGAAGGGACTCGTCGGCCGCGGAAGCCGAGATCGTCTGAGGGCACCGGGAAGCGGCCCCGGCGTCAGCGCGGCTCGATCTCGCGCCGCCGGTGCCCGCAGTGCCGGCCCAGGCAGTCCCGCAGCGCCTCGACGTCGATGCCCTGCTCGCGCCACCGCTTGACCAGCTCGGGTGAGAGCACCTTCTCGCCAACCAGGCAGTTCAGCAGGTCGCACCACTCGGGCCGGTGGTCGTCGCGGGGTGGCTGATAGGGCACGTCACCGCCGGCCCAGACCGCCGCGTCGAGCAGCTGCTCGCGGGTGAACCGCGCGCCGCGCAGCGTCACGCCGTGGGCCATCACTCGGGCGTGATAGATGCCGCTGACCGCCGCGGACGTGCTGGCCTCGAACTGCCCCGGTCCGGTCTCGGCCATCGTCAGCAGCATCAGCGCGCCGCCGCCGGGCGGCGTCAGCTCGATGTCGACCCCGGCCCGGTGCTCGACCGGCAGCTCGTATTCAGTGAGAGCCGCGGTGAAGGTCAAAGTGGCCCCGGGCTGATAGCCGCTCTGCTCGACCGAGGCGGTCATCCGCAGATTGGACCAGGTCTGAACGACGAGGCTGTAACGGGCTCCGTGGGTGACGAACTCGGCGGCATGCCGATCCTGCCGGTCGCGCATCCGGGACAGCACCTTCTTGTAGGCGCCTCGGTCGATCTGAAGCAGCGCGTTCCACGTGCCAGCGTGCTGCCCCGCGCTGACCGCGACGGGGAGCGTGAAGCGGAAGTGCCGCGTCCGCTCACCCACCTCGTAGGTCATCCCGAGTCCGCCGGCCATGCCGGCGTCCACGACCGTCCCGTCGGGGGTCTCCAACGACAGCTCGACGACGTTCTCGTCGGTGACGACGAGCACCGTGCAGTCTATGTCGGCCTCGCTGACCTCGAACGGCATTCGGACCCTCAACCCGGGCGCGAGATAGCCGCGCGGGTCGACGATCACCTGAGTGTTGGTGACACCGGCGAGGATCTGAAGGAAGAACTTCGTCAGCCTGAAGTAGTCGTCGATCGATGCGCTGAGAAGCCCCGTGAGGTAGAGGAAGCCGCCGGTTCCGTTGGCCAGGGCTCGCAGCGCCGCGGTGTTGACCTGCTGCTCGTTGCCGAGGCCGATCGCGAAGGTGCGGTTGTCGATCGAGCTGGCGACGTCACTGATCCACAACGGCTGGTTCTCGACGCCGTCGGTGAGGACGACCATCGCCTTGTGGTCGTAGTCGGCCACCGGAAGGGCGTTGAGCACCTGCCGGGCGCGCTCGACCCCGTCGCCGACCGAGGTGTTGCCGGCCGGGTTGGGGGCGTGCGCGCCCACCGCGCCAAGAGCAGCGACTCGACCCGGGTCGAACATCGTGTTGGATGCCATCTTCGTGACCGGCAGTCCCGGGAACGTCGGGTCGTTCACCGGGTAGGAGTCGTGGTCGAACCGGATGAGCCCGACGCCGTTGTCCTGCTGCACCAGCTCCACGAACGTGCTGGCCGCGTCGCGCAGCACCTCGACCCGGGTGGCGCCGGACGTGCCCGCTGCCCACGACATGCTCCAGGACTGGTCGAGCGCCAACATGACCGCCACCGTCGGCCGGGCAATGGCCGAGGCCTTGAGCACGAAGTCGAACTCGTCGCCGTTCTCGGGGCACTCGAACGTCACGGCGCCGTCGGGCACGGCGACCCCGGCAGCGCCGGCGGTGTAGGCCAGCCAGATCCGGGCGTCGGCGTAAAGATGCGGTCCGGGGTGGACGACGAGCGACCCCGACGCGGGGTAGAGCACCGAGAACGGCGCCGCCGGTCCCGCCGTGGCCTTGACCCGCAGGGTCACGTCGGCGCAGCCGTACACCCGGAAGACGGCGGCCCGGACGGCAGTCTCGCCGGACGGGACGCTGGTGAAGTGCATGACCGGCGGGGTGCCGACGTTGAGCACCGAGACAACCGGCACGGCCGTGTAGTTGGTGTCGTAGCACGGCGGGAAGACGATCGACGGATGCTTGTAGGTTCTTGGCACACCGAGGTTCTCGGGTGCCGCCCACGGCCGGGTGCTGGTCCCCCCCGACCACGGCTGGATGTTGCCGTTGATGGCCCCCGAGCCGCTCGCTGAGCCGTAGACCAGCACGGGATCCAGCCGCTCCAGGTGCGCCGGGTCCGTCTGCCAGCGGGCGAAGAGCCGGTCGACGTTGGAGTGCAGCAGGAACACGAACGGGTCGCGGAACGACGTGTGCTGCCCGCCCATGTTGACGAAGCCGTGCATCGAGTCGTGCGAGATCTCGAGGGCGTCGGCCATGTCCTGGTAGTCGGTGTGACCCAGGGTCGCCGTGTCGACCACGACGGTCTCGGGCGACCCGCCGACCGAGCGCACCACCTCGCGCGGCGGGTCGGCCGGATTATTATTCACCGAGTCGAACGGGTTGGTGCTGCGGTAGTTGTCCGCCCCGGGGACGTAGAAGCCCGCGCCGGACCACGGGTCGCCGATGGGCGCCTGCGACGAGCCGCCGTACCCCATGAAGTCGGGGGTGAACAGGTTAAGCGTCCCGGTCGTCCCGCTGCCCAGGTTGGCCCCGGGGATGCTGCGCGGGTCCTGCGTCCAGTCCCAATAGTGCAGCGAGAGCTGCGGGTTCACGGCGCGCAGCATCGCCTCGAGCCCGTTGACGATCTCGCGGTGCCACGGCACGAACTCCGCGCCGCCGTGGACGTGCGTGGCCTGGTGGATCTCGTCCTGCTTGAACCACCACGAGACCCCACCGGGGATCGGGTCGGTGCGCGACCCCGCGAAATAGCGATGGTTCAACTCGATCAGAGCGTCGCGCAGCAGGGCGCGCTCGCTGGGCTCGACCGAGGCGATGTTGCGGCGGATTCCGTCCCCGAGCGCCATGGCATCTCCACCGAGACTCGCCGACCGGGGGCGCACCGGCGGTGCAGCAGCCTCGGCGGGCGACGCCTCGCCTCGACAGTCGTCCTGACAACGGCGACCGTCAACCCGCAATCAGCGACAGTTGCTACCTAGCCTCGAAATTTCGGTAGCGTGACGCTACCGAACACTCCACCTTGCCATCGTTGTCGGGTTGGCCGGCTTTCACGACCGCGCTGTCGAGGGCGTCGGCGACGCTGGCGTGCGCCTGGGTCAGGTCCTTGCGGGCGAGCTTGACGCGGTCAGTGGCCCGGTGCTTGGCAGGGTTGGGGACGAGCCGGGTGACGTCATCGGGGTGGTCGGCGTAGCTGTCTAAGGCGTCGATGGCGAAGTGCTCCCGGCCGTACTTGAAGTAGTTCTCCTGCCGCCACCGATTGCCCATCCGGTAGGCGATCTCGGCCACGGTCAGGTCCGTCCGGTTGGTCAGGGTCGGGGTCTGATGCCCGTCGGGGCTGCGCCTGATGATCAGCCGCAACGTCACCGTGCTCGCCGGGACCGCGTCGGTGCCGGTGGTGGCGGGCTGCCGAGGAACAGCCAGGGGGATGGGACGTTCAGCGAGCTCGTAGGAGTGGCTGCTGCCGTCAGGGCGAGGTAGTCGATCTGGTTGAACGTGCTGACCTCAGCGCGGGCCCAGGCGCCCTTGTAGTAGGTCAGCAGGTCCATGTCGGCGGCGATGATCTCGCTGAACACCTGCGGGCTGTAACCACCGCGGTCGAACACCAGCGTGCACCGCCGGTCTGCTCCGATCAGCGCCCGCAGCTGCGGGAGGAGCCGGTGCAGCTCCGCGGCCAGGGACTGGCTGGGGGCGGCGGTGATGACCATCACCGGATCGCCCTGAGCATCACCGACCCAGGTCTCTTCCGTTGCTCGGCCGGCGATCCGCATCCGCGCGATGTGCGTCTTGGGCAGCTGCCGGGACCCTGAGTAGACCCGGACGTGCCCGTCCGGGTAGAGGAACCCCACCGCGTCCGGGTGGGTCTCCACGTGATGCGCGTTGACGGCGGCCTGCAGCTCCGCGCCCTTGCAGTGACTGGCGAGCTCGGTGAGTTTGCGGCGCAACGTCTTGACCTCCGGGGCCCGATCCAGGCCGAGCAGCCGGCCCAGATCGGCTGGTCGCATCCGGGTCGCGCCCTCCGCCCGGGGCTCGCGGAGCAAACGCCATGAACACCCCCATCAGCAGGGTCACGCGCAGCCGCATGCTTTCTGCTGATCAAGGACGCTCAGGTCGCCGGGCAAGTGCCGCTCTCACCTGTCAAGCGATCTGGCTTCCACGGACTTATCCCCCGAACGAGCAGCCGGATGACTGCAAGGCCGCATAGCCCGGGCTACGGCCGCGCCGTCGCCGCCAGCCTCGTTAGAGCTCGAGAGCACCGACCCAACGCACGCGCTCCTGCGAGTTGCCCCGCGCGCCAACAGCCAGCGCCCGAGCGCCGCATTGAGGGCGATGCCCAAGACCACACACCAGCCATGAGGATGCTCCTCTGTGGTGACGATCATGGCCCTCAGCAAGCCCCATCGTCCCTGCTCAGAAGGGCATCCGTCCGTCACGCCCCCCACCGGCACCTACTCCCGCGGTGGATCCAGGCTGAGTCGCGCGCTCGCCGCAACTGCGGGTCAGCACAGGGTTGACGTCGCCTCGCAAGCAGGTCTAGCATTCGCCGCGCGGATAAGCTGCGGAGCGGTAACCGAAGTCGGTCGCGATGCCCCGGTCGATCGTCTGATACGACAACACGACCTCACGTCTTATTGAGAGTGCGCAGCATCCTCTTGGAGGAATCATGGTGCAGCCGGGCATTCGCGGAGTCCTTGACGAGTTCCTGGAAGGTTATAAGGCGTCGCGACAGGACCTACTCGACCGCGACCCGGCGTTCGCGTCGTGGCTCGAGGATCAGTACGTGCCGCTGGCGGGTGCGTGGCAGTATTGAATGGCTGTAAACCGGCCTTCAGTTGAGGGCCCAGAGTTCGTGCGCCTTGTTCGCGAGACGGAGGAGCAGGTCCGCGCACTGGAGGCGCACAACTTCGACTTCGCGGAGGTCCCGGAGGCATTCGCTCGGAAGTCATCTGCTGACGTGGTGGCCAAAGAGTTGATCCACATCCACGACGGTCGAACGATGACGCGGCTAGGTCGCCTCGTGATGGGTGGTGTCGGGACACACTTCAACCTGATGGGACCGTTCCCTTCAGACTCCGAGTTTGCCGTGCTGCCACCCGGCTCACTTGACCGCCTGACCCAGCAGCTCGGCGACGGCTTGGAGGCGCTCCCGCGGTGGAAGAAGTTGGGCGAGGTCCAGCCGGTCGAGTTCTACAACTACGGCATGTTTTACTCGCTTCGCGATCTGGTGTTCTGGCTGTTGCTCCACGACGCCGGCTGCTTCCCAAGCACCCTTGAACACATGGTGCGCCATTTCGCGCAGGGCAGCATCGTACAGAACAGCATGTACGCCCCGGGCCGGCCGTCCAGGAACGGCGAGCCTGTGCTGATGCAGGCTGCCTGCCTCCGGATGGCCTTTCCCTCAACTCAGGTCGAATGGATGGACAAGCCGTTGTTCGGCGGGTTGTACCCCACGACCGCGCATGTGGAGCACCTCCTCACGCTGGAGCCCACCGACGTATCGCACCCGTATCTGCTGCTGGCTTCGGAGGGCAAGGTCCGGCTGGACCACCAGATCTACTACCGCCGGACCTTTATTGGAGACACACCGAAGGACGGTTTGCGCGCCGAGGACGTACCGCCCGAGGGACCCGGCAACCAAAGCGCCACCTGACACGGCACCCTGCCTGTTGAGGCACGTCTGCGGACTGTTTAGGGGATTTCAGTGACCGCCTGCCCCCCTCTACGATCTGCGTGTGATAGGTCGAGGGCTTTGGACGCCCGAGTACCCCGCAGGAGCGGGTATCTCAGCCTCTGGCGAGGCTCGCTATCACACCGAAATCGTAGAGGGGGCCGCCTGCATGGTGCACGAGCAAATTGACCTGAACGTCCGCGGGCATTTCCCTGCCGAACTGGATGGGTCATTCTTTGTTGCATTGAGCCGTCGCAACAAGTCGCAAGCCGTTTTCTCGCGCTGGCACGACTCCCAGGCCGACCTGCTCCGGCTGGACATCACGCCGGGTCGCCCCGGCCGTGTCCAGGCCCAGATCCTGCCGGTCGACCCCACAGGCGCTGGGCTGCCGGGCGGGGGTGCATGTGGGCGTTTCTACGCGACCCAGCCCAACCACGGGGTGAACATCGTGGGCAGCACCGCGTGGTTCACGAACCTGCTGTACGGAGCCCCACTCGAAGTGGACCTGAAGGCCTGGACGCCGACGAGAGTGCTTCGCCAGGTCGCCGTGGACGAACTGGCGCCGCAACTGAGCACCACCTCCCACTTCGCGATCAGCCTCGACGCCCGCTACGTCTACTTCCACCAGTCGCGATTGCTGCGGGAACGCAACGGGGGGGCCGTTCGCGCGGACGACCTTCGCCTGGTCGAGTTGACGACGTCGTCCGGCGCTACCCGAACCTGGTCGATCCTTCCGCCGCCGGATGACGCCTGGCTGGATCGGGCTAACTTCCACTCGGCCTTCTACTACGAGGAGGGCGGTCGGCGCTTCGTCGGCCTGCTCAAGACCGGTGCGGTGATCGAGCATCTTGCCCTGGACCAGGGGCCGCAGCGTAGCGATCCTATCGTGCACAGCCGGGCGTCGACGATCTGGTCGCTCGAGCTCCCAGACACCACCATCTCGACGATTCAGGCACGACTGCTGCCGGGTGTGCGCGAGCTGAACGGCCTGGCGCTATCGCACCTGGACTGCGACGCTGGCTCCGGCGATGGGTTCGTGTTGTTCGCCAACTTTAAGGAGTCCGACGTCGCGGAGGCGACCGACGGCATCAACTGCTACGGCGAGTCTCCGTCCGACGTCCTAGAGCACTACGCCGGCATGCTGATCGAGCCGCTCAATGCCGGCATGGTCATCAGGTACGAACGTCGAGGCGGCGTGAGCACCATCCGCTGCCTGCGCCGCGAGTACGACTTTAGCCACACGTCAGCGGGCCACACATGGCTGCCCATCAACCTCGACATCAGCCCGTCGCGCGAGCACGTCTTCGCCAGTTTCAGTGGCTTCCACCCGCGCCTGCTGCCGAAGAAGGTGGCAGACGCCTACCCCAGCCGCCTTGCATCCATGGCCGACATGCGCTACGTACCTCCACTGCTCATGCGGCTACGTGCGGACACGCTCGAGCCGGACGTCGACCGACAGCGTTCCTACCTCAGTTATGCCGAGCCGGTCGCTATGGCCGTCGTCGGCGACCTGGCCCGATCCTTCGTCTGCACATTCTCGCCAGAGACTGGCCTGCGCGTATACCCGACGGACGACCTGCAGCACGTCGTGGCCCACGCCGTAAGTGCTCGCCTCCACTCCTGGAAGGACACGCACTTTCACCCGGATCCTCCACACATGGTCTTCGCGCGAGTCTGACGGTGGACTGCTATGCCCTCGAGCTCCCCTTCGCCGTCTTTGAGCGCATGGTGAGGCAAGCCAAGCACGAGGGGGCGCGCGAGGCGGTAGGGCTGCTGGGGGGCGAGTTGCGAGACGGCCGTGCCGTGGCCCGGCAGGCCGTTGCTCTGAAAAGCCTTGGAGGAACGAGGTTCTTCCTGGCCGACCCTTACTCGCAATTCCTCGGGGAAAGGTTCGTGCAGCAACAGGGACAGGAGATCATCGGGGTGTACCACTCGCACCCAGGCGGAGCAGCCACGCTCTCACAGCTGGACCGAGCGCTGGCCGCCCCTGGGACGTGTGCGCACCTGATCCTGGCGCCTGACGACGTAGCCCCTGGAACCTGGTTGGTGCGAGGTTGGGTACATTCGACTAAAGGAATGCGACAGGTGCCGATCGACATCACGCAGGCGGGCGGGGCTTTTCAGTGCGCGCCGGCGCCACCGCGATTATGAACCGGCCCCGCCGGGGATATGGCGCAAGCCGGCGAGGACGCAGGGATACGCTGCATGACTTGCTCCTCCAAGACGGCAGTGGGTCCGAGGGCAGCCGCTCCCATCCCGACATCGCATCCAGGTCGCAACTGGTTGCTTCTGCATCAAGGCCTTGTTGCACTTATCGATCCGGAGCACCCTGGGCGAAGCACCTGGCGGATTCATCCGGTCGTCGCAACACCAGCTCATTACGCGGCGGCCGAGAGTAGCGCGGCGAGGGCTTCGGCTGGGGTCTTCCAGTCGAGGGTTTTGCGGGGTCGGCCGTTGAGGGCTGCGCCGACTTCCACGAGCCGCTCGGGAGGGTGGACAGACAGGTCGGTGCCCTTGGGGAAGTACTGGCGCAGCAGCCCATTGGTGTTCTCGTTGGTGCCTGTTGACCGCCAAGCTGCCTGACGACGATCGCGTCGACGTGGGACGAGCTGGTGACTGCTCGATGGGCTTGATCATCTCGGTCTTGTGCTCGGTCGTGTGCGACGCCAAGGT
>Ga0335397_10013139_pt1 | contig 10094 bp, 10 predicted proteins | sample MAT04_FD_205740 | JGI IMG/M metagenome (GOLD analysis project Ga0335397, IMG submission 205740) | Freshwater microbial communities from Lake Fryxell liftoff mats and glacier meltwater in Antarctica - MAT-04 (spades assembly) (version 2) ...
TTTCCTGGCCGCCTCCGGTCTCGCCCTACTTTGCCGCCGCCAGTGCCGCGTCGTAATTCGGATGTTCGGCAATTTCCTTGCAGTATTCGGCGTATTTCACGGTGCCGTCAGTACCGATAACAAACACAGCACGGCAGAGGCAGCGGTCGAGCGGGCCGCCTTTGATCAACACACCGTAGTCTTCACCAAATTTTGTGCAGCGATGGGCGCTCAGTGTCTTCACTTTGTCAACGTTCTCGGCACCGCACCAGCGCTTCTGTCCAAACGGCAGATCCATGCTGACGACCAGAATCTCCACATTGGACAACGTGGCAGCCTGATCGTTGAACTTCTTGGTTTCAGCATGACAGACAGAAGTATCCAGCGATGGAATCGTCGCGATAATACGAACTTTGCCACTGCTGCTGGCCAAAGTCACCTCTTCCAGGCCGTTGTTCTGCAGTGAGAATTCCGGAGCCTTCGCGCCGGCAGCGATTGCGGCACCAGCAAGATCGACCGGGTTTCCTTTGAGCGTCACTGCACCTTTTCGAACGTCTGACATGTTTCTAACTCCTTGAGTTGATGATCTGATAAACTTATTGACAACGCACGCAGGTTATCGACCGCTACGTCCGACTTGCAACCCACACGCATTATTGAACGCTTTCCAGGTTTCAAATCCACCGAATTGCGGCACGAATAAAGATAGCGCGATGAATATGCCACCGTGCAATTTCCTGCGTCCCGGTTTATGACATCACAAGCCCCGTGGGGCGTGCCTTGAGTCGTTCAGAAATCCGGGGCATCAGTCCGTATGAAAGCGCGAGAAGCTTAATCGGGTGGATCGTTGGAATGGTTGCCGCCTGTTCCATCTGCATTCGGCAGGAACTGCACTCGGTGACCCCGGCAACAGCGTCAATGGTCTGCATTTCCCGAATCAGTTCCGCTCCAATTTCGACCGATTTTTGAAAGTTTTCTGCGGCGATTCCAAAGGTGCCCGCCATGCCGGTGCAGCCTTTTTCGATTGTCAGCACGGTGAGTTCAGGAATCAGGGCGAGCAGTTCCAGCATTGGCGTGCCGTTTCGCAGCGCTTTCACATGACACGGCGTATGCCATGCAATCCGCATCGGCAGTGGCGCGAAGTCTCGCTTGAGCTTTCCGCGCCGAAACAGATCTGCCAGAAAAGAGCCGGCATCCGTCGTTTGCTGTGCGACGACACAGGCATCGTCGTTTTGCACCAGCATCGGGTATTCCTGAGTCAGACACAGGGCAGCGGTCGGTTCGGTGCAGACGACCGAATATCCTTCCCGAGCCGGCTCAATCAGTTCGCGAATATTCTGCTCCGCGACGATGCGCGCTGCTGCCAGATCACCGTTGCTGAACATCGCCATTCCGGTCACGGTCTGAGCTGGTGGAATAAACACGCGGTAGCCGTTGTGTTCCATGATCCGCACAAAGGCCTCGGCCAGTTCCGGATCATGGCTGTTTGCGAAATAGTCAACAAAGTATACCACGGTCGGTTTGGTGCTGCCCGGCGCGCCGGAGTTTTCGGCGCGGCGTACACGTTGAGATTCAAGGAACGGTGTCTGTGTGAAACGCGGCAGTCGTCGTTGAGCGGAGATCCCGAGAAATCGCTGCATACTTTTGCGAAACAGAGTGTTATTCAGCAGCCGATTGACCAAGAATGCCCCGCGCGATGCCATGCGTGCATAGGTGTGAACTCGCGAAAGGAGCCATGCCGTTTTGCTGAGGCCATGTGCCTGAACATGCTGGGCGCGAGCTTCGATAAGCAGATGCGGGATATTGACTTCGGATGGACACTCAAGCTGGCACTGCTTGCAGTTAAAGCAGCTCGCCAGAAGTTTTGAGCTGTCTACTTGAGCAAGCAATTCCTGCATGCTGTCTGTACACAGACTGTTGCGTACAATATTGGCTTTGGCTCGGGGAGAGACTTCTTCATCGCCATTTTCCTCCGAAAATGGGCACATTCGAGTAGGAGTGATCTGGACTCGGCATGTTCCGCAACCGTTGCATCGCACGGCGGCATCGGCGGCTTCTTCCGCCGTCCAGGCAAGCTGCATCACAGGCAACAGCGGCCTGGACTGCGTGCCTGCTTTGCCATCAATCACAGGCCGAGTGTGCCGAAGGTGTCTCACCGTCAATGACGGATCATTGCTGATGATCTTGTCTGGATTCATCAGCCGCTGCGGGTCGAAGACGTCCTTGATTTGTTGAAAAACCCGATACAGCGCTCCGTACTGCGTGCGAATAAACGCCGTCCGCGATAGTCCGTCACCATGTTCGCCCGTGATCGTTCCTCCAAAATCCCGCACCTTGCGGTACAGATCCCGGGCGATTGCTTCCATTTTTGTCTCAGTGCCACGCACGGGCACTGGCATGATCGGACGAAAGTGAATCTGTCCCGATGCCGCGTGTGCATACAATGTCGCCGTGACTTCATGTCGCTGAAAAACCCGCTGGGCGACTGGCAGAAATTCGGCCAGTCGTTCCGGCGGTACTGCAATGTCTTCGACAAATGGCAGCGGTCTGGAACTGCCTTTCAGACTGGCGAGCAGCGACACGACATTGGCTGGCAAAGCCCAAAGTGATTCCACATCCTCATAGTTCAGTGCCTGGCGTGTGAGTTGAAATTCGATGTTTTGGGCTTTCAGCAGCCGCTGCGAGTCGTCCAGTCGCAGATGAACTTCACGCTCACTGGAACCTGAAAATTCCACAATCATGCCTGCTTCGGCGTTCGCCAGAATAACGTCGCGAAATCGCTGGTCTGATCCACGTCCCAGACTTAGCAGTCGGCGATCCAGCAAGTCGCAGGCACTGGGTTCCAGCGGCAGAATCAACTGCATTGCCTGGATGGCACTTTCCAGCGAACTGAACATTAAAATGGCTGCCGAACGGAATTCCGGCAACGGCAATGTGAACAATGTGGCTTCTGTGAATAATCCCAGTGTGCCTTCTGAACCGACCAGCATTCGAGCCAGATCGATTCGATTGTCCTGAAGAACCCCGCGCAAGTGATATCCACAGCCGTTTCGCAGCAGTGGCGGCTGAAGTTCACGAATTAAAATTTCGTTGTCACGCAGAATGTCTTCAAGCTGTTCCAGAAGCTGCGTACGGCGCGTCATTGCTGTCATGGTTGACAGTCGCAGGGTGTCAGGATGAGCGGAATCAGACAGAATCACGGCACTGTCGCGATTCAGAGAAATCGCCTCGGACAATGTTGCGTGGCGCATCAACGCCTCTCGGCCCAGTTCCAGCCGCTGCCCCCCGGACAGCACGCATTCGATACTTTCTGCATGATCGCGTGCGGAGCCCACTCGGACTGCGTGGGGTCCTGCTCCATCAACTCCCAGCATTCCTCCTATGGTCGAAATCCGGCTGTTGGACGGGTCAGGCGCAAAATACCGACCATGTTCCCTCAGCCGTTCGTTCAGTTTTTCCCGGACGACGCCGGGCTGGACTCGGACTCGGTCCTCCGAGATCGATACGATCTGATTCATGTATCGGGAAAAATCAATGACAATACCGCTTCCGATCGCTCCGCCAGCAAGCCCTGACCCGGCACCGCGTGCGATTAATGGGAGATTGTTGTCGGACGAGTAAGCGGCCAGAATCTCCACATCACGGGTCTGTCGAGGAAACGCAACGGCCAGCGGTTCGATTTCGTAAAGGCTGGCATCCGTCGCGTAGGCCGAAACCGCCACGCGATCGACGCGGATTTCTCCCTCAATCGCGTCGTTCAGGTCTTCAACCAGTCTTTGACGCCGTTCTTCCACCGAGGCTCGCTCTAATTCTTACTGAATGACTTTGCGCTGTCGCAGATCCTGCTGCCGATAGCGTTCAGCGGTTTCCAGATCAAAACGTGGGTGTTCTTCGTGAATCGTCGTTCTGCGATGCCGCGCTCCGCAGCGATAACACACAAGCATGTCGCCCATCATCGTATACAGAACCATGTCAATCAAACCAGCAAGCATAAGAATCCCGATGGCAATCGCCGGATGGTACGTCGCCCAGGCAATGCAACTGAAGATCGCAGCAGTTGCCACCAGCGCCAGACCCAAGGCTGGCGGAAAGTCTTTCTGACGCCACAAGTCCTCGCATCCACAGATTCGACAACGGCATAACTGACCGTTGGAAAAATCCTGCTGGCCTTCGTCCCGATTCCACTGACATTCACGGCAGCAGACTGCTGCATCGACGGGTTCGGGAGTTGCCTGACGTCGCTGCTGACAGACGGGACACTGAAAAATTATGTTGGCAGCCATCGTGATACTCCTGAATTCAGTAAGGGATCCGCAGGTCGCGTTCCAGCAAAGCAGCCGTCATTTCACCCATGAATACGAGAATAAGAGCCGCAAACAGCACGCCTGTCGCCGACTGCGTGTTGCGGAATCTCAGTATTCTGGATACGACCACGGCTGTCGCCAACGGAACCAGAATGCCGCCCAGAATTCTGACGAACAACCAGAGCAGATGCACAACGTCGTGGGACACAAATCCAAATCGTCCCAGCGACAAACACGTCATCAGCAATCGCCCGATGGCCGCTACCGCAAGTGCCTTTGTGAACCACGATAACGGACCGATCGACATTGTGGGAGTCGTCAGATACCAATGCCCGAGCAACATGCCCGTAAGTGTCGATCCCAGCACTGCCGCCGATGTGATACTTGATAAGAACAGTTGAATAGCGTTCCCACTGAATCGGCCATTCAATGATTCTGTGCCCAGACCCAGGAGACACAATCCCGCGATAGAATAAATCGCGATTGCTCCCGGAACACGACGTCCCAGCTTCCAGACGATGTGCCCTGCATAGGCAATCACGGCGACGATGATCTGCGTGATGCGAAGAAAATCTGTCGTGGCCTGAGTGCGAACACGAGCATCCGAAACTGGCTGCAATGCGACTGCGTGAGTCGCCGGGCTGACTGGCTGCACCAGCAACACCAGCAGCACGCTCAGACCGAGCGCAACAAGCATCTGAATGCGGAAGAACCCGTCGGTCACTTCTTTCCGAGGCATCGTCAGCCACATCAGCGCAATGCCGGTGACAAGTTTCAGTACAAAACCTTCAATCATGAACGACGATCACTTACCATTGATAAGAGCCATCGCTTCGGCGCGGCTGGCAAGGTTGTTGCGAAACATACCACGGACGGCACTTGTGACCGTCAATGCACCAGGCTTCTTGACGCCGCGAATTGTCATGCACGTGTGTTCGGCTTCCACGACAACAATGACGCCTTGAGCAGTCAGTTCATTTTCGATCAAGTCAGCAATCATGTGAGTCATGCGTTCCTGAACCTGAGGGCGACGAGCAATCTCATCAACGACTCGGGCCAGCTTGCTGAGTCCAGTCACTTTACCGCGCGGAATGTAGCCGACGTGTGCTTTGCCCATAAACGGCAGCAAGTGATGCTCACACATGCTGTTGAAAGAAATGTCCCGCACCAGGACCATTTCGTCGTACTGTTCTTCAAAAACTTTCTGCAGATGACGGCCCGGTTCCACATGCATGCCGCCGAAAATCTCGGCGTACATGCGAGCCACACGAGCTGGCGTTTCCTTCAGGCCGTCCCGATCGGGATTTTCCCCTACGGAAAGCAGGATTTCTCGAACCGCCGCTTCAATCCGTGGCTGATCCACGACTCGCGCTTCCGGAGGAATCGCTCCGCCTGCGAGTATGTTGTTCAAGTCAGTCATTGCAGTCCTGTATGTTCAAGTCCACGTTGTTCAAGCCCACGATCCAGACGTCGCCCCGTGTTTAATAGGGCGATTCTAGGAGCGATTGACAATTCGAACACCAACAGACGACCTGAATCGCCGGAACAGGAAGAATTCGCAGGAACGAAACACATTGCCAACCTAAGGCTTGACGATGTTGGAACGATAGAGGCTCAAACGCGACATCGCGACCGTCGATGGCAAACCTGCCGAAATGTTTTCGGGGGCGGATGTTGCCTGCCGTTCAATCATGTCCGGTGGCATGAATCGATCCAGACGCGGGCGAAAAATCACGAGCAGAAAAAGTGGCATGTACCATTGAACGTAGGTTCCAATGTCGTCCGGATACCACATCTGGGCAGCAACAACCAGGGCGGTCGAATTCGCCAGCAGGTTTTCGAGATTGCGTGGTCGAGGCAACACTGTCATGGCTGTCAGCATGACAAAGAAAATTGCCGCCATAGGGATTCGGATAAACAGATGACTCACAGGCGTCTGCGAAATGCTCAGCGTGTCATCCAGCAATCGGTAGACCGTCCAGTTCGTACTGGTCACGATTCGATTGAAAAACGAATCCGCATCACCCGAAATCATCATCAGGCAGGTGACAAGGACAACGACCACGCCTAGTACGGAGGTGCCAAACCGCATTGCGCCGTGGCGACCGTAAAATACAGCCCACAGCGGTAACAGGAAAATGGCAAAAAACAGCGTGCCACATGCCAGTCCCAGCAGAATCCCGGCCACCGCTGGTTTTCGGTAACTTGCAAACGCCCAGATCAGGCACGCGGCTGGCAAAACATGGCTGAGCTTATGCACGTTCGCCGCAGTACAAGGTAACAGCAAATACAGGCAGCTCATCGCAACACCAAGCTGGAAGCTGGAAAAATGCTGACGACCGATGTAAAGCAACCCCAGGATGATCACAAGATGCGCTACGACAACAAGGATCCTGGCAACCAGCAGCTCCGTATCGCGCGTTTCACCGGTATCGACTGAGACAGAGTTTGGCAATGTCCCTGACAACTGGGCGACAACGGCTCCGCCAGCCGCGATCAGTGTTTCCGTTGGTGCGGGAATATCGCTTTGTATAGTGCTCGGATTGACTTCGACTTCGCGGCGCTGCAGCAAAGCTCGGCCAGATTCAACGGCTTTGACATTCGTTACGGGAGCTGGCTTCAGAAAGACTCCGAAGGCCAGTATTGCGAATGCCGGGATGCACAGAAATGTCAGACCGGCAGAATTCAGGTTCTGATCCAGGCGCGGACGACGGGTGAGCGATTCGTCGAAAAGTAATCGCACGACAAGCAATACTGCCAAGACGACTAGCGCGAGTGAACTCCATGCGTAAGCCGGATGATGTACGCGAACCATTGGTCGTTCAACAGATGAAGTTTCGGACGCTGCATTTTCCGGCACGTTCGACAATACAGTCTCAGCGGACGCCGGTTCCACTTCGGCTTCGACCGCCGCAGATGGCGATTCATCAAGCTGGGCAAAAGAGGGTACGTCGCGAAAATAACTTGCGATAACAACCGCACTCGCGATCAACAGTGTCAGGATCAGATCAAGATTGCGAATCGTCAGCACGCGCGAAAATCGGAAATACACTGCAATGACCAGCAGCGACGCATAACCCAGCCACGGAAGGTCCGCAACGGGCGCTAACGGAAATTGTGGTTCCATGGTTATAGAACGTTCGAACGAACGCCACCGCGAATTCACCAGGACGACTCATTGCCCGATGGAAGTGACTGCCGACCAAACAAAACGCACAACGACCCTGCTGCGCGGACCCGTTTTTTTCCCTCCCCAGGGAAAAGACGCCCACCAGCCGGGTAAAAGCACTGTTGCGATTTTCGCAGCCTGCCGAGACCTGACCTGGTGTCGCCGACTCCTATTGGACGCGTTTGCAGGATGTTTGGCAACCGGTAGTTTCGTTTTTCAGAAAATCCAGGGTGTTTTTCTGCTCTTCACTCCACTTAATCGGCAGTTGTTCAAACTGCCAGTTGACAAACAGTGACGCTTTTAATGATGCGGCAATATGTCAGCGGTCTAAGTCTCTGGCCCTTCCTCCTTTGGCTCCCCTGCCTCCACCACTAAGAGCGCTGCCTTTTCCCATGCCACCACCGTATCCACCTCCACCCATCGCACCACGCATGATACCGCCCCCCATACCGCCATCTTCTTCGTCAATATTGTAGGGGCTGTTGATGGCAGTATTGGCTGATTGCTTCAGGTATTCGTAGATCTTCAGAACATCTTGATACCATTTACTGTCGATATTCTCAGTTGTCACTCGGCCTCCGTTTGATATAGAATCGCCGACATATCGAGTCACAATCGCGCCATTGCTGTCGATGACGGTAATTCTGTCCGCCAACGGCTTGCCTTGTCCTCGCACCGAATCCATGTACGCTTTGAGTTCCGGACTCTCGCTGCTGTTAAGCCTGATCGATGGCGTGATCGCCGCCAGCAAATCGGGAGACTTCAGTTCTACATCCTCCGGCTCAAGCACCATCTTTGATAGATTTGCGACTTCCACTTTTTGCTTGCCACCGATACGCGATCCAACTCGCACTTCGATATTGGCCATGACCGGCGTACCGGCTTCCTCGTTTTCAAAATACATTCCAACTTTGACGGACTGAGGATTGTCGGCACGCTGCGTATAGTACCGATAGGATTGCGGCACATAGGCAGGAGCGGTCTGTTCGCTCCAGTCGGAGAAGATTGTCACCTGCGTGGCAAGGTCCGGCTGTTCGAGCTGATCTACTGGAAAGTCAAAATTCGGATTCCTCATTTCCAGTCGGACTCGATAGATATAGGTATTCCCACGATCACACGTGAAATCCATGAATCGCACCAGAAGAACTCGCCCGGCAGCCATAGACTTGTTGATCAGCTTTTCGAGTTCCGCCTTGTTGTCATACCTTGATTTCTGCTTTGGATCCTTTTTGTTTTGCGAAAGTTCGCCGAACAATTGATTCGTAAGATTTGAAGTGTCGTCTACGTCACGGGTCAACTGCGAACCATTCAACATAAAACGGCTGAAACCACCCTTTTCAGGCCGAACAGGCATTAACTTTTTGCGTTTTTCTGCTTCTTCAAGCAGCTTTGCCTGGAACCGGTCAATCAGTTGTTGTTCCTCCGGGTCCAGCTTGAAATCATCCAGCAACTTGTGCGACGCATCCGCAAGAGTCCATTGCCCCGCAGCCAAACGAGGCAACGGCATCGTTATTTCACTGCGAACCACGCCAGGATTGACAACGTCAAAATCAAATCCCAATGACTTGTCGAGAACTTCGCCGATTTCGTCCGTAGAAATACTTTCCCATTCTCCCAACCATGGATCAGCCCCCGGAACAGCTCGCTTCCTTTGAATCTGAAAACCGACAAAGTCAATTGCGGCTGCAACCTGAGGATCGTTCTGCGGCAGGTGAAGTGACTTAGCCATAGAACGAATTTGTTCCACAAGCGGAAAAATCATGCGGACAGAGACACCGCTGTGATAACGCACCTTTCGATCTACCGAAGCTGTCAGCGCCCCGCCGTACGCAGCATTGCCATATCCGCCATTTGCGAATTGTGCATCTTCATCATCATCTTTGTCGCGCCGTCCGCCCATCAGGCCACCGAGACCACCAATTCCCCCAAGTCCACCCGTACCTCCTCGTAGCTGGGCCTGTCCGGGAATGCCAAGTCCGGCCGCGCCGCCACCAACGACGTCTCCAGTACCAAAGATATTCTTGACGTCCTCACCAACGTCCGATTCCTTCTTGTTTTCAAGTTCCGCATTCGCGGCAAGGAGTACAGGATCTTCTTCGGTTTCGTCTGGTTTTTCCGCCATCACAATGGCAACCGCATTGGCTTCAGGATCCGTCGGTGCAAGCACGGTGACCGCTCCACGACGTTCCTGGACGAGATGGATCGAAGGATTCCACGGATTGATCGTCGAGAATCTTTCCTGATCTTCCGTTTCAGACTGCATCCGTTCGGCAAGGGCCAGTACATCCGGAGTGTTTTCAAAAGCGGCTTTTTTATCCGGCGTGAAGGCATTCGCCTGCCACGCAGATTGAGTTGCCACGGCCACTTTTTTAAGGTCATCAGGGACACTTCCAGACGGTGACCAATTGGCAGTAGCAAGCCCTGTCAGCCCCAACAAACCTATCAGTCCCGCAACGAATTTTTCTCCGTGATTCAGCAACAATGCTTTCACATCAAAACCTTTTGATTTTGCCATGACCGTGGTTCCTTAGACTGTCCCAAAACTGTATCTGACTTAGAAAATCCAGCAGATATTCATGGTGAAATGAATTGTTCAAGCAAACTGTTACGGAACCGGTGCATCGACAGACTCTGCGCTAGTA
>Ga0335397_10013144_pt1 | contig 10093 bp, 6 predicted proteins | sample MAT04_FD_205740 | JGI IMG/M metagenome (GOLD analysis project Ga0335397, IMG submission 205740) | Freshwater microbial communities from Lake Fryxell liftoff mats and glacier meltwater in Antarctica - MAT-04 (spades assembly) (version 2) ...
GCGCATCTGCCCGCGGCTTGAAAAAAATAATAATGGCACTAACTCTGCGTGGTCTCACATGGCCGGCTAAGCGCGGCCACGTAGCCCACGCCCACGTTCGCTGAAATTACAAAAAATAAAAACAACAAAATATGAAAAAGGAGTCCATTACTGAATTAATAACCGGTTTTGTTACCGCAGCTTTGTGTGAAGGTGCACTAATCACGTTAGACTTGATTACAGGTGCTACCTCAAAAAAGACCATGCCGTTTAATCACAGTATACCTTCAAATGTTCGACCGCATGGCGTCTTGTATGAAATGAATGACGGGACGTTGTTATACTCAAATACGGATGAGCACATGGTGTATGGTTACAATTATGATATTTACGGTAATCGCTGGGTAGAGACAAAAGTCGGTTGGGGCTTTGAACCCAGTAATTATAGTGGAGGCATCACACACCGCAGAAGGTACTATATTGACCCAAATGGAATCTTGTATCATCAAGATGACTATTAATCCTGATACTTCACCTTCCATATGTTGCGTCAAGCACATTGAATTCGTTAAATGAGATAGACCAACTATCTCAATATATACTGCGCTCCGTCAAGTTTTGTGCATAGATTGTTATGGTAATATACTGAAATTTAGTAAGATTTAACGCAATCAATGCACAATACTTTGCGGAGGATAGTACAGACGAAGCATTGGAAATCATTATTGATGCCCTAAATAGTAAAAGATAGAGGCGAAGTGCAACCCTTTATTTATGCTTTGAACTACAAATCAAAGAACAATATTCGAATCAAAGAACTCCAAAGCCGTTTTTTTTCGACAACTTTCTTAACTTATAACTAAATGGAGAATAAAAATCAATTACTTGAAACCTTAATTAAGGCTCACTTTCCAATTGAATATAACATTGCTGGAAAAAGCAATGTTGTTGACATTATTGACGGTGATGTTGAATTCTCACAAGAAGAGGGAGGATTTGATTCGTCAATGATTGAAATAATTAGCGTAATTGGGAATGTTGTAACTGTTCTAAAAGTATTTTATGATTTGTATAGGGAAAAAAGCGAAGCAATTCAGGGGAGAGAGGATAGAGACTTGCTTCTGCAAGAAATTGAAAAATTGAGGCAAATTCAAGAAAAAGCATACCATTTTAATGAAACAAAAATGTTAGAGTGTTTAAAGGATTTAAAAAATGTACTTAATAAAAAGACAAAATAGCGATGCCGTCCTTTCTTTTTAAAGCAAGATGGGAAGCATATGTATTGGCTCATAAAGTGACATATACTTTTTGGTTGCTCCCCATTTTGCTGATTGTTTTAGTCAGTTCCATTTTCGCCCAAGGCGGATATCTACCCAAAGCATTATACATTATTATTGGAGTGGCAACTGCCATCATTGGTCATTTATTAGTATTGTTGTATAACGATTTTGTGAACCTTAAAAAGGTAGAGAAGTATGTCAAGAAATTCAGAGATTGTGATTTTTCCAATCATGATATTAAAAAATACATACCATCTGATAAGATGATTGTCAAGCATGAATCATTTTTCCAAATTCCGACCGACCATAATGAAGAAAGGGGGTATTTTAATATTCACAAGATGAACGAACGAATGGATGTTGATAAATTTTTGGGGAATAAAGATTTTAAAACGTACATTATTAGTAAGCCCAAAAACTTTAATAAAAAAATAACTCTACCAAGTGGGTTAAAAGTATTTCCGTCACTTTCAATTTTAGGGAACTACATCTTTTTAAGAGAAGCATTTAATGATTTAACTCCAATGTCAAAATTTAGAGTATATCATGAAATAGCCCATCTGAGTATGCCACCAGCAACATTATTGATGAGAGACGGCGCCGGTGTGTCTTCATTATGGTTGTCTACAATTTTCATCTCTTTTCTTTTAGAAGTTTCAATATTTAATCTAATATTGGTATTGATTTTTCTGGTTGTATTGCTATTTACGAATTATCACTATGCTAAACTAATACGACCGAAATATCATTTGTATTCTGAAATTTATGCCGACAAAGTTGCATATAGAATGCTGGATGATAGCGAAAAGAGTGAACTTCGAGCGACAAATTTAGCGTACCCCGTAATTGAAAATGATCCAAACTTGCCAAGTACTCTCAACGAGTTGAGGAAAAATTCTTTTAATAGAGAAGTCAATGATAATGATATCCAACCATTCGATAACTCATTCTTGATTCCTTCTTTGTCAATAGGAATTTATATTGCTGTTATTATTTTGGCAATATTGAGTTCAATAGTTATAGAAATAAGTTATTACACTTTAATTCTCCCATCAGTATTTCTAATCTTATTTTGCTCTATCTATTTCTACATAATACGTGTATGTGGTAGTAAGGTAATGGATGAAATTAATTCCATATTGCCAGAATCGTAATAGTAAAACAGCGAACAAAGCATATACGACCATGCCGCCGAAAGCCCTCGCTCAAAGCCCATGCACGGCGGCACAGGCGTATATGCGCCCGTTCAACGAAACAAAAAAATAAAAATAAATGATAAGGGTCTATCTTGATTGGAATGTGTTCTCATATTTGAAAAGTAGAAATGAAACAGAAGAAATTTATAAAATTTTGTATGCCATAACAAAAAGCAAGACGGACTTTTTATATCCATATTCACCAGCACATCTGCAAGATTTAATGAGGAGTTATCATAAATCTGACAGGGCAAAAAAAATGACCTACGAAGATTTAGATTTTATAACCGAAATAACCAATTCCCACTGTTTATGTGAAGATTTCAAAGAAAAAGGTGTTGCCCCAAGATTTATTGACCCAAAAGAGTATTTTGAAGAAATGCTCGGAAATGAATTGCTTGAAAACTTCGATTTTGAGAATGTAATGGAAGATGGCGATAGTCCCATTCAAGGAATTTGGAATTCTTATGTTGATTTATTGAAAGCAATGCCTTCTGGAGTTAATTTAGAAGATATTGATAAACTTTCTTCAAAATATCAGAAAATAAAAGACTTATTTGTATTCTCTCGTGAGAATAATTCTATTTTCTCAATGATTAAAGACATTACCAACGTAATTACTTCAATTGAACAGCATTCAGATACATACAAGACAATTCGAAATTCAAGTATTGACGATTTAAAAATTGACACAGACCCTAAAAACTGGGGAAACCCGTTTGATTATTTGAATAAATTTATCAAAAAGTCTAAGATTGATAAAACTTTTGAAGAGGTTTTAATCGAATCATTTAAAAACAACGATAAGCCTTTATATAGATTCGACTCTTTTCTACAATACTACATTTCACTTGATATGTTTGGCTTCCATAGGGATGCAAGACTTTCAAATTTAATGGACGATGCAACTCACGCTTATTATGGGGCTTATTGTGATTTTTTCTTGACAGAAGATGACAATACTTATCACAAGGCAAAAGCAATTTATGAAAAATTTGGCATTGAAACGGTTGTGTGTAAAGTATCAGATTTCTCAACTGAATTAGGCAAGTTGTACTCACTTGAGCAACCTGAAAAAATAGGATTTTTGGCACGGCTTAAAGAAGTGATGAAATCATCTTTGGTGATAGCAAATGGCCTTGACGATGAAAATAATAATGCTTCTATTTTTAAGATTGAAAATCATTTGTTAGCATATTTCAACAGAATGCAGATAACCAATAAACCCGATAGGGATACTTTGCACTTCTATAAACGCCGAAAAAACTACTCTACTTTCATGTTTTTGATTGAGTTGGAGACCATTACTAATAAAATTTCTACGGAATTAGGAATTGACGAAAACAAAAGGTTAGAATTTAACCAGGATGAGAAAAACGAAATAATTGAAGATAAATGGTTGGGTAGAATTTGGGCCTTTGAAAATTTACTTATGGTATTATACTATCAACCTGAACCATTTGGCTTAACTTTTCAAATCGAAATTGTCAAATAATATTGAAAATTGGATACCCTCCAATAAATATAAAATCGTTGAACAATGCACTACTTTTCATAGCCGACTAAGCGCGGCTACGCAAGCAGTGCTCACGTTCAAGGTAACAAAAGAAAAAAATGATAGACCAAGAAATCATAGAAAGAACAATTAGATTAAATGGAGGAAGATTAGATTTCTCAGAATTGGGTGAGGAGTTAAAAGTTTCATATGCTTTAGTAAAACACAGAGCCGAAAAATCTATCGAAATTATTGCGAATCAACTAAATGGAATCGAGAAAATTTCATTTGATATTATTGATAATTATAGTTTCAATGCCTTTGCTACAGGAATAAATCATCACTATTTCATAGGCATCAATCGAGGGACAATTGCAACTCTGTCATTAATTTTTGATAGGCTTTTAGCAGATAAGGAAGTATTGAAACTCTTTGGAGACGTTACTAAAGAAAAAGATGATTTACCTCTCTTTGATAATGTCAAAATTAGTTATGAAGCGACTACCAAAATGTTGCCTCAATTTTCGCCACCTCAATGCCCTGTTAGATTTGCTTTTTCAAAGCACATGACAAGAATGGCTTTTGATTTCATTTTGGCACATGAAATTGGTCACATCATTAGTGGTCACATATCTCTTAGCCAAATAAAACACAACATGCTAATGGATGAGATTTCTATGGTTGATGATGCTGAAGTAGTGAAAAAAATGATGAAGAAAACACTAGAAATGGATGCTGATATATGGGCCACAACCATATTGCTATCAAGCGAAATAAATAGGATTACAGGAAGAAGCCCTTTACCAGGGAAAGAATGGACTGATTTCTACAATAGACCAGGAATGGTTTTAATGCAATTCGCATTTGTAGTTTCAACAATTTTTAAACTATTTGGTGATAATCGCCTTGACAATAATACTTTCAAGTTGGAGTCATACCCCAAACCGAGGTTAAGATGTTTCATTTCAATGTTAGCAATAAAATCCAACCTTGATTTCATAGAACTGAATAAGAAAACAAATTACGATTTAGATAAATTTGGAATCCCAATTTCAATTTCTGCTGCTTTTAATCTAATTGAGTCTGCATTTGAAAATATAACAGGCAAAAAATCATCCAGCCAATCAATTGATGATGCTTGGGGGGAGTTAGGAATGAATCAAATAAATCTATTAGTAGAATATTGGAATACAAACTTGTTGAATGAGCTTAAAGAAATCTCCTATTTGAAAATATTTGAAAAAGAAACAATAAATACCACCTCGAACAACCGCTTCCCGTAAATGCTTCCTAAGCGTCGCGCATTCGGGAAGCGTGGAGTTAGTGCCAATAATAAATATAATAAACTATAATACGTCAACCATATACCACACCAAGCTCGTCTAAAAGAAAAAGAGGCAGCGGTTACAGCCGCCACCTCCCGACCTGACCCCGATAGCCCCCGGTTCTCATCCTGAAATGGCCGGGCTAAACAATCAGAGTAAGGATCACTTAAACCATCACAAAAGTATGAATCTCTTAAGATTTCATCTCAACACTTCATTCGGGCAGCAACTACCCTCTCTCGCCCAACGGTTCTTTGGAATCATCGGGCTTTGCTCATTTTCCTTGGGATTGAGTGCGCAAAGCGAAGGTGGCAGCGAAGCCTGTTTTTTTTCTCAATCCTCTTCTATTTCTTGTGAGGGTATTAATATACAATTTGGAAGCCCTACACCTGGAGGCCTCCACCATTGGGACTTTGGGGATAATATGTCAGCAGATGGCCCTCCTCCTGTTGTGCATCTGTATCATGATGTCAATTCCGAATTGTCTCCAATTACAGCAATTCACACTTTAGTTATCAACTCAGAGACCTTTGTGTGTTCGTTAGCAGTTGACTTTCCCGGCATCTTCCTCGGCACAGGATGCGGAAGCGTGAGAAAGATCAGCGAGATGGTTGCAGCATATAAATTGCCAGCAAACGAACTTGTCGGGAAGACCCTCTATGTCTTTGGCAATTTGGAAGTGGATGCCTCCTACGTTTTTAACGGGTGTTCCATTTTTGTTTCCGAAGGAGGCAAGATAACTGTCAAATCGGGCGCAACACTGTCGCTGAAAAACAACACGGTCGTGGACGTTCACACCGTTTCCGGCCTTTGTCAAAATCTTTGGAATGGCATTGAGGTGCTACCCGGAGGGGCCCTCAAAACCAACGGGGCCGTCATCCGAAATGCATACTTCGCTATTAGCACGGTAAATCCCGGAAATATTAATCCTTTACCCAAGCTTAGCCTTCAGAATACCACTTTCCAGAGAAATTTTGTGGGTATGTATGCAGCAGTAGGGCGTTTTGTCATTTCGTTATTCTTAAACAATACGTTCGAAGGCTCAGGGAACAATGCCATTTACCCCACAAGCAGTTGCAACCCGCCTGTCCAGATAAGCGGCGATGTACCTTACTTGCAAAGAACTTACTGCGGCATCTACTTCGACGGCTCCATGGGCGGGTCGCTTTTGTTGGCCGGCCAAAGCACCAACAACATCTTCAAGGATATGCAGGCGGGCATCGTGTGCATCAACGGTACTTCTCGTATCGGGGGTTGTCGCTTCGACAACATTGCTTTCTTGTTCAACAATACTGCCAAGCACCAGGGTACAGCCTTGACCTTCATTGACAATGTTGGTGGGAAGCGTTTGAACTTCGTGGGGCTGGGAAAAGAAAACGCGCTCGCCACCATCAACAACTGTGAGCGCGGGGTATATGCGCTGTCCACCAAGCCAGCAACCGAGGCATACGTGTCGGCTTGCCGCATGACCGAAGTCCAAAACGGAGTAGAGTTGGACGAGAGCGGAACTGGTAACTACGCGAAGGGCAGCGTTAACGGCTGTTATATCGGTTGCACCAAATACCTCCCCATTATCAAAATGCGCTCAATGGGCATAGAGGTAAAAGACCCAAACATTGCGTACAGCAATTTCAACATAAACAACAATACAATTGATGCTGACCAACCTGAGGCTTTTATATTCCCAGTCAACCCTAATATCATACCCACAGGTATTATGGTTACAGCAATGCATAGCCAAACATCAAACAATGCAATGGCATTAAGCATAGGCACGAATGTCATAGATTTAACCAATGGTCAGAATGGCATTGTTGTTGTGAATGTTGCAAATGCAAATATTATAGGAAATGAAATAACAAATACTACTGAGCCTCAGGCAGGGGCTGTTTTTCGTTTTATTTGGGTATTTGGTGGCTTCAACAATTCAGTTGTTTGCAATATAGCCACCAATTTTCTGGATGATCTCCATGAAATTGGTGGTGTCATTTGTGAAGGCACATTGAATGTGAAGGTTAGCAAAAACACACTAACAAATCAACAAGTAAACCTTGCATTTGTCAATGATAACGGGACTGACTGTACAGTTTCTTACAATGATCTCACCCAAACATTTTTTCCTAATAATGGTGCAAGCATTGTGTACAATGAAGCACGGACTGGGCCTCAATACCTGCAAGGAAATGATTGGGTAGGCGGTTTTTCCAGTGCTCAGTTTGGACAAGGTGGTGGAGCTTTTAGCTATTGTGAATCCCTGTACCATGTATCAGATCAGGCAAACATCCATGATGTTTTGTTTGGCGCCCCGATGAGTTGTGACGGTATACCCGGAAATGAACCATGGTTTACAATTTTGGAAGTCATGGAAGACGACTTTACCTGTTCAAACCTTCCAGGTAACGGCACACCTACAAAAAATGCTGCCGACCTACACTTGGCAGGAGGTGGGCTCAGCCTTAGTCCAGGCTACAAGTGGACTGGAGAATTGGAACTTTATCGAAAATTCACAGAAAACCCAAATCTAACAATAGGAGATGCTGTGATCAACGGCTTTTTGCAAGCGCAACAAGGCCAACCTGTGGCAGCCATGTATGGGGTGCGGAACAGCATCAATGGGATCGAAGGAAATATCTCTGCTTCTTTGTTGAGCAATATCCAAAACACACTGGCTCAGTTGGAGGCAAATGAAGCCAGTTTACTTGCTTTGTTGGAGAGCATCGAAACTGACCCCAATGGGCTGGCCTCCTTTACGACGCTCAGCGCTCAGACTGCGGCATTGGAGCAATTGCTTCAAACGTATCTGGCATCAGCCTCCAGCAGCATGGCACTTAGCGCAGCTTATGTGCAAAGTACGAATAATAGCATCAGTTCTTCCGCTTTGCCCTGTGCTGCGGAGCGCTATATCAATGGGCTGTATTTAGAAACCCAAGTCATCGCGCCCCGTGCCCTCACGGCAACAGAGTTGCAGGCAGTAAGCCAGATCGGTACGAGTTGTCCAGAATATGAGGGCAGCGCTGTTTATTTAGCAAGGGCTTTATACTATCTCCAAACAGGTGCAATGTTGGAGGCAAACTGTAGCAGTTTTGCTCCACCGTATAATGGAGGTGAGCGAAACAAGCTAACATTAAATTCGTTAGACTACTTCACACTTATGCCCAATCCTGCTGATGGCAATGTTCAGATAAATCTTGGTGTCAACCAAAGCGAAAGTACTTTGTTTCTCAGCGACTTATGGGGCAGGTTAATCCTCCAACGTAAAATACCTGAATCGGATGGAGAGCGTTCCCTTACACTTCCAACGGAAGCTTTTGCCAACGGAACGTACTTTGTTTCGATCAAAGACAAAACCGGGAAATCTCAGACCCAAAGGCTGAACATCATTCACTAACATACGAGGCTGGGTGTCCTTTCAATGGATACCCAGCCTTTCTCTTTTCTGAACATGAAAATTATTTCCTGCGCTGTATTACTACTCTGGGCTACTGTTACAATTGCTCAAAAACACGACTATATGTGGCCGCTTGGGTTCGGGCCAAACAAAAGCGAGTATCGCTTTTTTTGCAATTTCAATAGCGATACTCTGAATATTGACGTAAGGCCAGACACTGTCAGCACAGGGCTATACACTGCCTCTTATTGCGATAAAAACGGAGAGATCCTTTTTTTTTCAAACGGCCTAAGTATATTTGATAAAAATGGAGCAATAGTAGAAAATGGGGAAAATATAAACCCAACAATAGTAGAGTGGCAGTCACAATATCAGTACAGTTATCCCGGCGGTCAATCCGGTTTCTTTCTTGAAAAGCCCGAGGATCCGAACACTGTCTATTTTATCAGTTTGGATTGGGGCCCGCACCCTGCCCAAAAATGGCCTTATAGGTTCGTGGGCCAAAATCTCATGGTGGCAACAATTGACCGTTTAGCAAACAACGGCGCTGGCATGGTGACAGAAAAAAACAAAATCCTGGTCACAGGTACACTGATGTCGCCTGCTGCCTGCCGCCACGCCAACGGGCGCGACTGGTGGATAATTGTTTCAGATGCTGACGAAAACCAACACTATCGGGTCTTACTTACACCTGAGGGATTTACTGCTCCGAGTATCCAGTTAATCGGAACGAAGCCCAACCCTACACCATACGATGGGGAGAACAAATTTAACCAGGTGTTTGGCAACTGCTTCTCCCCTCAAGGCAGTTATTATGCAGATATAAACGACAACCTTGGATTTAGTATCTTTGAGTTTGATCGCTGTACCGGTTTATTATCAAATGAACGGAGAGTAGATTATCCCCCCCCCACCCCCCCTCCTCTCGAAACAAAATTTTATAGAAATGGCTCAGGGTCAGGAGCAGTCTTTTCTCCAAACGAAAAATTATTTTACAAGACCACGACCTTTTCCGTTTCGTCAGTGGCATGGGGTACTTACGGGACAAAACCTTATCTTCTTCAATTTGACGTAACAAACCCTGACTTATATGGCTCGGTGGACACCATTAACATCATAGATAGCAGCGATTATTCATTCCCTTTTAATATTACATGGGATCAGTTTTTAGGTGCTGAACTCACTCCCGACGGCCGTATCTATGTTGTGCATGAAGGAAACTCTTATTGCACAGTACAATATCCCAACGCCAAAGGCAAGGACTGCAAGTTCATCCACGACAAACCTTTCTTCGGCGTAGCCATCGGCGTAGCCATCCCTTACATGCCCAATTACCGCCTCGGCCCGTTTGACGGCTCGCCCTGCGATACACTTGGGCTGAATAACATCCCTGTCGCTAACTTTCGGATAGACGACTCGCTTGGGTTTTC
>Ga0335397_10013146_pt1 | contig 10092 bp, 4 predicted proteins | sample MAT04_FD_205740 | JGI IMG/M metagenome (GOLD analysis project Ga0335397, IMG submission 205740) | Freshwater microbial communities from Lake Fryxell liftoff mats and glacier meltwater in Antarctica - MAT-04 (spades assembly) (version 2) ...
GAGCAAGCTCAGCAGCTCATAGAAGATCCAGAGCTGGTAGAGGTAGTTGTCCCGCTTCGGATCAGCGCCGAGCATGGCAGTAGGTGCTGCTGTTAGATCGCGATCGAGGAGCCGTAGCTCCCGAAGCTTACCGCGCCAGGCCAGAAGATCGTCGTACGCGCTGTTCAGGCCGGGCTGCGCGTTCTCTGCGACCAGCTGCTCCAGGTCGCTGATCACATACTCGTCCTGGGCCTCCACAAGTGCCCGCGCCTCGCGCTCCAGCCCCGCAAACTGTGGGAAAATCAGCTCGCGCGAGCAGGCGTCGACGATATCGTAGAGCGGGTGCTGGACCGCCCCGAGCGGATCGCGGGCCCCCTCGCGGTCGAGCATGCGCTGCGCGAAGGCCTGGTACTCCAGGATGGTCACGACCGTGAGCAGGTTTTCGGGTGTTGAGAAATGCCGGCGCCGCTGGCGCGTGTGCATTTCGAGGGGGGGCTCCTCAGGGAGATCGCGCCAGCTTGCCGCCATGGTTCGGGGCCAGTCGATCCGCCCACGCGTCGGCATCTGTTCAACCATAATGGCCCGTGGCGCGGCGAAGCTGAGGCGCCGCTTGATCCGTGGGAGGATCTGCTCGAACAGCTCTTCGCGCAGGTAGATCACCACGGCCAGCTCGCGCAGCCGGCTAAGGGTCTCATCCTCCAGGGAGGATGGAGCTGAGCTCAGTTCACCAAAGGTTGCGGTGAACCGCGGAATGTCATAGCGGAGTAGAAGCTCCACCATGCGCCCCTGCATCCAGAGAAAGGCGTCTCGTTCCTGCGGCGTACTCACAGCCCGCGCTCGCCGGTCAGACTACGCAACCGCCGCAGAAACACGCCGTCAGGCGGAAGGGCAAGGGACGCGCTGGGCTCAAACAGGCGCTCAATCTGCTGGGGAGTGAGCTGTTGGTCGCCCTCTGGGTCAATGGTGCTTGAGCCGTGATAGGCAACCTCTGCGTCCCGCAGAGACCGTAGCATGGCAGCCCGACGCCCGTTGGTGCGGCCGGTCTTGACCATATCCTGGAGCTTCGTGACCAGCACCTGGTCTTGCCCGGCGAATGCAATGAAGTACTCGATAACCTGCTGCTCATCGCGCGTCAGCACCTGCAGCTGGTCGGCAATGGTGTCGGCGAGTGATGTATCCAGTGCCTCATCCCAGGACATCCCGATCAGCCGCCCCGTAAACAGAGTGGTCAGCAGGGCGACCAATTGCGCGGTGCCAAACTGGCGGAAGTAACGGAACACCTGGAAGATACTCCAGAGCGAGGTGAGGGCTGCGCCGGCCCCTGGATCCTCGATGACAACTTTATAGCCGTCTGACCCGGGTAGCGCACGGACCACGTTCGTCCAATCGTAGGGCCGCGGCTTGCCATCGCCGATCACGATCTGCTGAAACCCGTTCTCCCGCAGCCGCCGCAGGGCTCGGGCCGTGGCGATTCCCTGCTCCTTCTCATACAGCTTTGGTGCCGGAGGCAAGACATCGATGAAGTCAAAACGGCGCTTCAAGGCCTCGCTGATCTGGTTGAGGAAGTGGCGGTCAAACGAGTTAAGCGTGCCGATGATGCGGAAGTCGGGGGGAACCGGCACCATCTGGACCGCACCCCCAGCCGTGGGTACGGCGAGGGTTGCGGTGTCACCTCCACTCAAAGTTGTGAGCAGGCTGCCAAAGGCGGCGTCGACGGGGGCGCGGGTGAACTCGTCGATCACCAGCCACACCCCTCGGTAACGCGTGTCACCGTCATTGTAGCTGCACCGCGTGAAGCCCTGTTCCGGCAGGCGCTCACCCGACTGGGTACCATCGTAGTGCTGCAACACCGCCCGGGTCAGGGCCCCATGCTGGATGGTGTAGCTCAGCCGGCGATTCTCATCGAGCTGGGGGCCGATACCGCCGACCACATCCCGCACGCCCCAGTCTTCGGTGGCCGTGACGACCGTGGTGGCGTACCCCTGGAAGCCTCGGTTGACTCGCCGTACTGGCTCGTCATCAGGGTTGAGGCTCAACAGCCAGGCATGGTTGTCATTCTCGCGCCAGAGGAGCTTCGGCAGGCGCTGGGCGAGCTCCGTCTTGCCGGTCCCGGGAGGACCACTCAGGACCACATGGCGCCCCGCCAGCAGGGAACGGTAGACTCGGCGAACCACCTGCGGATCGATGATGAGATCGTCCGCGAGCTCCGCCAGGCACCGATCAAGATGCGCACTGACCTGAAGCGCTGCGTGTTCTGGCGGGGCGAGGGCGCTGCTACGACCGTCGGCCGCTCCACCCACCGTAATGAGGGCGTTATAGATCCGCGTTGTCGCGTCGTCACCTGGGCGTGGGTCAAATGCGTCTGTCTTGATCGCCCACGTGGAGTCGCCGAGCTGCAGCAGACCCGCCTCCTCGTACCAGCGGAGGATCTGGAACGCCACATCCGGAAACGCCGGCATCGTTTCCTCAAGCTGCGCTGGAGCACCAGTAATGCCCCTGTCGAACACAATCTCGACCGACGGTGCTATGTAGCCGCCCTCGAAGGGCAGGAGGAGCCCGAGCGCCATCATGCGCAGCACGATGGCGGGATCACCCCGTGCATAGTCCGGAACGTAATATCCTTCCTCGTCGACATGGTGCAGGACTCGGAGCCACTGTAGGCGCTCGGCAAACTCATCGGGCGTTAGATCGGTGGCGAGAGTGCCGGCGGCAGTATGCAGCTCAGCGGCAGTGTACGGGCGCTGTTCAAGGGCCTGGATGAAGTCACGAACGGGGGCAAGGTGCTCCCAGGTGCTTGGAAAGAAAATGTCTGGCTGCTGCCGCGCTGCGTTCAGGATCATCTGTGCATCCTCGGGTGCTACCTGGCGCATGGCATAGCCCTGAAACGCCATCTGCAACCCCTGCTTGAGCCAGCTCACCTGCGTGGTCAGGAAGCGCGCGTTTCCTTTCAGGGCGAGGGGCTGGGGAAACTCATACTGCTCAAGGGTTAGGGTCCAGCGGATATCCTTGGGGTCGCCCTCGCGACCACTCGGTTGCTCCGTAAAGCTCTTGACCCGCGCCCAGGCACTAAACGCCTGCTGTGGGGACGGCCGGTAGATGATGAGGTACACGGGCTGCCCACCCTGCTGAACGTCGTGGAGGGCGCTGATCAGCTTCGGGCGATCACCGATCGCGTAGGTCGTGAAGGAGAAGGTCTCCCCGTACTGCTGCCACTCCGTGCTCTTGGGATAGCTCACCACAAAGACCGGCCCGTCGAGAGGGTGCGGCGGCCAGCGGAGAGTCACCTTCGGGGCGTCGGGGATGGCGGCAACCAGGCTTTCGAGGGCGACCGCTTCGAGCTCACTCACCTTGAAGTTGGTAGCGCGCGGCTGCTGGATAATCTGGAGCTTACTTAGCTGGGGGTGTTCGAGAAGCTCGGCACGCGTAAGCCGGCGGGCGAGCACCCGCTCGATTCGCATCGGTACTCGACGCTGATCGTTGGAGAACTGGGTTTTGTCACGATAGAAGCGTTGATCAAGTTCGCCGCCAGCGCCAACCTCGGGCTCGCCCGTGATGGTCGCAACCGCCAGAATCCCGGCGTGCTCCCCTGACTCCCAGAGGTAGACGGTATCGCCAATACGCAGGTCTTCCGCGCGTTGGCGTGCGGACCACGTGAATTCCGTATGTTCGGCCAGGGCACCTGGGAGATCGTAGTAGTCCGGATTCGACTGAAAAATCCAGGCCCGCTCATTCTCCGGCTGCAACACCCAAACAAAGGACTGCACATCGATTAGGTCACGGGCGCCCTCGGGGCGCAACTGCGCGGACAGCTCTTTCGCCAACTGGCGGATATGGGCATAGGCCTCTACCGTCGGCCGCGTCGTCCAGGGGACTTCGGGCGTGAGTCGGACCATCAGCGCGCGGAACGGAACAGGCTTGACAAAGATGTGCTCCTGAGGGTCGGCCAGCATTAGGAAGAAGGTCGCCGCGGGCCAGCAGTTTGGCGCCTGTTGCTTCAACAGCGCAAGCCAGGCAGTGAACCGCTGCTCAAAGGGCGCGTCGCCGTACAGCAGGTTATACAGAGTCCGGACCAGCTGCTCATCGGGCGCATTCTCCAGGGGCAAGCGGTCCCAGCTGTTCAGCAGGTTGTTCTCGGGCCGCTGATAGGCCCGCCGGATCAGCCGCGCTGCCTCCTCGAAAGATCCGACAGCAATGAGCCGCTCCAGCTGCTTCTTGCTGAGATTGGTGCGCGTGTACTCCATGAGGCGCAGCTTGTAGGCGCGCTCATCCTGGATGTACCGCTCGCTTTCAAAGGAGCCGTACTTGTCCTTGAACTGGTCGATCAGGCGCGCGAGTTCTTTGGCACGGGGGGAATCGGGCTGGTCAGGAGTGCTCATGGTCAGGTTCTCACTCAGCCAGTGACTTCAGGAGTGCTTCACGGGCGTCGGCGTAGTACAGGATGCTCAACTTCATCGCCATGTCATCGGAGAGTTCGTTGAGCTGGCGGCGCGCGGAGATCGGGATGAGCAAGGTGCTCGCCCCCTTCTCCACAGCCTGCTCCGCGACCGCGACGGCGTTGTAGACCGGGTCGATCCCGCCGCCCAGGTTCAGGCCGCCCACGGCCACCAGCCCACCCTTGAGGCTTTTCTCAAGCAACGCCCCGCAGAGCGCCAGCAGCACCGGGACCCCAAGGGCAGACCCACTCCGCGCCGCATCAAAGGCACGGAGCTGGAGCGCGAACTCGTGCTGGCGCGGGTCGCGATCCCCGACCAGTTCACGGGCCCGCGTCAGCAGGTTCTGTTCGGCGCAGCGGACACTCTCGCGGAATGGCCCCGGTGCGGAGACGTTGACGATGCTGATGCCGGAGCCAGGGCCGACGTTCACCTCCAGCCGGTAGAGCGCGGCCCCCTCGTCCTGGCCACCGGGGCTGATCGCCCAGACCTGGCCCGGCGGGAGCGGGTCGCCGCCCACCGAGGTGTCGCTCTGGAGCTCGGGGGTCACGACGAAGCGCTCAACGCCATCCTCGCCCATGTGGTAGCTGAAGTGGGTGTTGCGAAACTCAGCGCTCCCGATCCGCTTCTGCTGCTCCTTGACCCGCCGGCGGCACTCCAGCGCCAGCCGCACCGCCCACTCGATCTCCTCATCGTCGATCGGCATCGCGTGGCCGGGGTAGATAAGCTTGAGCAAGCCGTTGATAGTGCGGTTGACGGCCGTGGTGTCGCGTCCGCTGAGCGCCCCACCGTAGCTCACCCGACCCCGGATGGCCGATAGCCGGTTCTCGCCCCGCAGCTGCGCCCAGGCCTCCGAGAGGATGTCGCTCACCAGGCCGAAGTGCTGCGTGAGTAGCGAGGAGTCGAGCTTCGGGACATCCCACCCCGGCAGATAGGCGTGGATGCGGTCCATGAAGGCGGTGTCGTTGCGCATCTCCGGCGGCAAGGGGCCAAAGAGGTGCCCGATGCGCTGCTGGTGCTCCACGTCGACGTCGAAGTTCCCAACCATGACCATGCTGCCCGAGGCGCGGATGCTCTCGCGGCCACGGCTGAACTCCCCCGACTCCATGTAGCCCTTCATGATGTTGACGCCGTCTTTCTGGTCAAACGAGACCCCCGAGATCTCGTCGAAGCAGACGACGTCGTACTGGCAGACCAGGCCGCGCTGCCCGTTGGCGTTGTTGACGAACATGCGCGCCACGGTGGCTTTCCCACCTGAGACCAGGTGAGCGTACGGCGAGACCTGCTGGTACAGGTGGGATTTGCCCGTACCCCGCGGGCCGAGCTCGACCACGTTGTAGTTGCGCTCGACGAAGGGGATCATGCGCATCAGCAGCACGTCCTGGGCGCGCGTGGAGAGGCGTTCCGGCTCGAAGCCGATACTGCGCAGCAGGAAGCGCTTCCACTCGTCAACGGAGAAGGCCTCGCGGCCGCGGGCCAGGTCGTCGAGCACGCCCCGCTTGGAGAGCTGGATCGGGCGCAGCATGCTGATGCCAAAGGGCCGCCCGCCCTTCTCCTGTGCAATCGACCCGTCGTACTCTAGCTGGATCTCCGCGTAGAAACCGCCGGTCAGGAGTCGCTCGTGCTCGCCGACGGTCGCCGAGTCGATGCGCACATCGGTCAGCCGCAGGCTCGGGAGGGCCGCGATGTAGGAGTCCGTCGCGGTGTCCAGGCGTGCCGTGACGATGTCGATCAGCTTGACCGAGCCGCGCTCGCGGGCCCGCGATTTGAACAGCTCCTCTTCGCCGGCGCGCACGGTGCGCTCGCGCATCTGGCGCTCGACAACCTGCAGCCCCTCCGCGATCTCGGCATCGTCGGTGCTGGCGCAGTAGCGGCCGAGCAGGAACTCGCCGACATAGGTCGGCACCGGGTACTGGCCTTTGAAGCGCAGTGCCAGGTCTTTGCGCACGATGAAGCCCTCAAAGGCCTGGGCCGCAAGCCGGTCGAGTGCGTCGAGTTCCATCAGGCACCACCTACTGTTGTTGGGCGTTGGCTGATGACGGTGCCGTCCTGATCTAGCAAGACCACCAGGGCGGTCTCGGCCATGCGATCCTCGTCCTCGACCAGGAGTGCCACACTGCCAGTGCCGCCGGGAGCGCGCGGTGCTGGCACCAGCGACGTGCCAGCGTCGGCGGCCCGGCTGCGCAGATCCACGGTGATGGTCCCTGAGGCGCCCTCGACCGTCACCGTGCAGCGCAGCCCGCGCCACTCGATGCGGGCGATACGGGCCACGGCAGCACCACTCCGGGTCACACGCAGCCGGGGGGTGATGCACTCCTGGGCGCTCAGCCCGCCGTGAGCGTACTCATGGCCCGCCTCGTAGCAGGCGATCCCCGGCGGTGTTGCGATCTGAACCTCGGCATCCCAGAACCAGGGGAGCATCTGCTGCTCGGTCATCACCAGCGGCTTCAGCCGGGCGCATCGCTGCTTGCGTAGTACGGTGAGCGTCTCCGGCAGATCGACTTTGGGGAGCGCCCCGGGCAACAGCAGCCAGCCGTGATCGGTGACCACGACGACCTGCTGCCAGCCGGCCTGGAGCAGATCGGCGATCCGCCGCTCAAGGGTCCGCAGCTCGCCGGCGACGTGATGGGCGAGCTTCGCCCCGTGCTGGTGGCCGTAGCTATCAATGGCCCCAAGCTCGCACCACGCGCGCCCGGTGGGGTCTCCCGCAGCATCGCCGGTGAGAATCTGAAAGCCGGCCCGCTCTAGCTCGGCGCGCAGCGTCTCGGCGGTTGCGCGGCTCCGCCGCTCGGCGAGGAGCGGCGTCAGGTCGCCAGCACCGGCCCCGGTGAACCGCTCGGCGACCGGCGATACCGCCGCTTTTGCGGTGGGCGTCACGCCCGGGAAGGGCGCCAACGCGGCGTCGAGCTCGCAGCTCACGCCTTGCTGTTGGAGTGAGCTGGCGAGACGCTGCGCCAGATCGTAGCGCAGAGCATCGCAGAAGAGCACACAGACGCCGGGCGTAATCTCCATGTGCGACGGGGCCACAGTATGGGCAGAGGGAGCGCCAACAGCCGCCTGAAACGCGCGGGCGCTCTGCTCAAGCCACGGCTGGTAGATGGCACGCAGTGCTACGCTCACCGCCGCGACGTCGGCTGAGTGTTCGACACACGCCAGCGCGTTCAGCGCCGCTCCGTCGGCGCGCCAGCCGTAGCCAGCGTAGCTCTCCACAATCTCGGCGGTCGTGCCGTGCAGCACCACCGTCGTATAGGTGGCGACCTCGTGGAGCTGGGCCAGGGCGGCCGCCAGCGGGCTCTGTCCCAGGCGCGCCCACACCCAGCCGCGGCGCGGGGCATGCTCGCGCTCGAGCTGCCCGATCTCGGCGCGGGCGTCGGCCAGGTGCGCCGTCCGCATAGCGCTCAGCCGGTCGCGGAGCTTCTGCTCCTCTGCCTCGTTATCCTGGGGCCAGGTCGCCTGGATGTCGAACATCGACAGCTGGGAGGGCCGGGCACGGCGCAGAAGCTCCGGGAGGTTGAGGTAGGCGTCGGGCGCTTCGGCGAAGCGCTCCCAGACCTGGGCCCACGGGCCCTGGCGGCTACCCAGGCGCGCGGCCGCACTAAGCTGACCGTCGCGCTCGGGGTTGAGGCCGTAGCTGCGCTGGCCCAGGGTGACAAAGGCGGCCCAGGCGTTCTCGTCGCCGCGCTGGCGGAAGAGTGCGGGGTTGTCGAGCCAGAGTAGCAGGCTGCGCGGCGTGTCAGGTGTGAGGAGGGCGTCGAAGAAATCGGCGCGCAGTGGCGCAGCCGTCCGGAGGCGCGCCACCGGCTCGTCGACCAGGCGGGAGAGTGCTCGCTGCAAGGCCTCACGGGTCGGCGTGTCGCCGGCGATCTCGACGCCCGCGCCGTCGGCCGCCTGCAGAAAGCCCGCCGGCGTCCACTCGCGGCCATTGCGGTGCGCCCAGATCACGCCGCGGTACTGCAGCTCGGCGAGGGGCTGGAGCGGGCGCGGGCACTCCTCGATGGCGCGCAGGTCGGTCTTGCTCACTCCCGGCAGATAGATGATCGGCGTAACGCCCGCCGGCAGCCGGTCGTCAAGAGTGTCGCCGATCATACAGCGCAGCCAGTAGGCCGGGCCGCTGCGCTGCGCGGGCACATAGGGGCCGAGGGTTACGAGCGGCAGCTGGGCGCGCAGGCGGGGGATGATCGGCTCCCACAGGCGCTCTTTATCGGGCCAGAGCACCGCCGCAGGTGCGATCTGGTCGTTGCGATTATAGATACTCGCCCGCTTCAGCGCAGCGAGCAGCGCCTCAAACAGCGTTGGGTTGGGCTGCGTCACGCGATCTCCATCCTATGCTTCCTCAATCATGATGCGGCTCAACGTGGTGAAGATGCGCTCACAATGCGGGCAAGCTGCCCTCACGATAGCAGGGTTTATCCTGGTTAAGAGCTGTGTACCATGACGGATTTTGTGGTACTCGCCTTGTCCCGTCGTTGGCACCCTGTCACCCTGAGCGCCAGCGAAGGGTCCAAAGCCGACGATGCGCGCCTGGTCGGGGCGCAGCTGTTGCACCCTGTCACCCTGAGCGCCAGCGAAGGGTCCCGGTCGAGATGCTTCGCTGCGCTCAGCATGACATGACGCTGGGAGGCGTAAACGTTTCCGCTTCCCTTGAGATTGTCTGAAAGTTGCTCTTTGTCGACCATCGCGCTGAGCCAGGTGCAGCCAGGGCGGTCGCTCGACCGCTTCCTCCGCGTCCACAAGCAGGATGTTGAACGCCGTAGGGTTCGCCCCGAGCGCTATCTTGAACGCCCGGTAGGCGCCTTCTCGAGAGCCGCACGCCACGATCCGCCATCCAATGTTCCGCTCACGCGCGATGGCCTCCAGATCCCGAAAGAACTCTCTGAAGCCCTGGCGAAGGAGGGTCTTTGTATCATCACGATTGCCGCCGCCTTCGATGTAGATGCGAACCTCCGCTACCATCGCGTCCCCCCGATCTCGCCCATGCGCCAGAGCTCGCCGAGCGAGTATTGGGTTAGCCAGTGTTTCATCTGGTCGGGATCGAGGCGGCGCAGCTTGGTACCCGCGTCGTCGCGCTCACAGACTATGACGGCCTCCGGGATCTCGGTGAGCGCGGACACAAGCGTCTCCGAGTGCGTGGTGACGATGAGCTGCGTGCGCTGGGAGGCGGCGACGAGCATCTCGGCCAGTGCAGGGATGACATCAGGGTGCATGCCAAGCTCTGGCTCCTCGATACAGATGAGCGGTGGAGGCGCTGGGTGGAGCAGCACCGCGAGGAGGCAGAGGTAGCGCAGCGTGCCGTCAGAGAGGCGGGTTGCCGGGATCGGCTGGCTCATCCCCCGCTCGTGTACGAAGATCTGCACCGTGCCGCCTTGCAGGCGCGTGGTGATGTCGGTGATCGCCGGGTAGAAGTGGTTCAGCCTGGCGATAATCTGCTCTTTTGTGTCACCCTGGTGCTGTAGGTCGTTCAGCACGAGTCCCAGGTTCGACGCATCTTCAAGCAGAAAGTCCGAGGGCAGATCGGGCTTCTGGGGCAGACGCGGCGCGGTGAAGCGTCCCAGATCCCACTCGCGATACAGTGCAATACTGGCAAAGCTGCGCCCGAGATAGGTAAGCTCGGGATACTGATCTGGATCTTTCCGCTGCGACAAGACCGATTGGTCGGGAATGAGATCCTCGCGGCGGACGGCAC
>Ga0335397_10013147_pt1 | contig 10091 bp, 7 predicted proteins | sample MAT04_FD_205740 | JGI IMG/M metagenome (GOLD analysis project Ga0335397, IMG submission 205740) | Freshwater microbial communities from Lake Fryxell liftoff mats and glacier meltwater in Antarctica - MAT-04 (spades assembly) (version 2) ...
ATTGTTCCATGCTTTTTTTACACTCTCGTCTTGTTTTACAAGGCCATTGTAGCCATTGCAGCCCATAAATAAAATAATGGCAAGAATTCCTAAAATAACAAGGGTTGTTATACTTTTCATTTTTTTTGTTTTAAGATTTAGAGGTTAAAATTAATGAATAATGTATCAAATAAAATGTTTTAGGATATTAAATACTATTTGATTTTTTACTGAATGAAAATTGAAATATTGTAGTTTTAAAAAACTGCTTTTAAAAGCTATTAAATGGAGACGATTTAGTAATAATTCAGCTACCCTAATTGGCATTAGTCAAAAGAAAAAGCCGTCCTGTAAAAAGACGGCTTTACTAAAATAAAAAAATAATTATTTAATTGCTGCAATACCAGGCAACTCTTTTCCTTCAAAGTATTCGAGCAAAGCGCCACCGCCTGTACTCACATAACTCACTTTGTCGGCCAGGTTAAATTTATTTACGGCTGCTACACTATCTCCTCCGCCCACAAGGCTAAATGCCCCGTTGGCCGTACTTTCTGCTACTGCCAGCGCTATCATTTTTGTTCCGTTTTCAAATTTTTTCATTTCAAAAACACCCATAGGGCCGTTCCACAAAATGGTTTTTGACTTGCCGATGATTTCACTAAAAATACCTACAGCCTTTGCTCCAATATCCAGGCCCAGCCATCCATCAGGGATCTGGTCGCTGGGGCAATCTTTTGTATTGGCATCTGCAGCAAACTTATCGGCAATGATGGAAGTTTCCGGTAAATGAATGCTTACATTTTTTTGTTTGGCTTTCTCTAAAATTTCCAGTGCAATATCAAGCCGGTCATCTTCACAAAGTGAGTTGCCAATTTTTCCACCTTTGGCTTTTATAAAAGTATAAGCCATGCCTCCACCAATAATAATATCAGTGGCACGCTCCAGTAAATTTTCTATAATCAGAATTTTATCTGAAACCTTTGCCCCGCCAATGATGGCGCAAAATGGTTTTTCTGATTGATGCATAACTTTTTCTGCACTCTTTACTTCGCCTTCCATCAGCAAACCAAACATTCTTTTATCTGCATCAAAATATTTTGCAATTACGGCTGTAGAAGCATGCGCCCTGTGAGCCGTACCAAATGCATCATTCACATATACATTGCCCAGTTTTGATAATTTTTCTGCAAATGCTTCATCGCCTTTTTCTTCTTCTTTATAAAAACGAAGATTCTCCAGCAACAAAACTTCGCCGGGGGCAAGCATAGCTGCTGTTAACCCCGCCTGAGTGCCAATGCAGTCTTCGGCAAAAAATACTTTTGTTGATCCTCCCAATAATTCATGCAAATGATTTACCAGGTGCTTTAAAGAATATTTATCTACAGGCCCGTCTTTGGGGCGGCCAAAATGACTCATTAAAATAACACTGCCGCCATCGTTCAATATTTTTTTAATGGTGGGGATGGTAGCCGTCATACGGTTATCGTCGGTTATATTGAAATTTTCATCCAATGGAACATTGAAGTCTACCCGAACAAGTGCTTTCTGATCTTTAAAATTGTAATTGCTGAATGCTGACATAGAGATAAATTTAATTAAAAACCGCAAAGATGTGAGACGTAAAAATTAGAATATAATTCTCCACGGCTTCATGTCTTTGCGGTTTAAAAGATGAATAATGATATGTAGTACAAAAGGCCGGCAGGTACTGCCATTGAAACTTAATAGCAACACTTAGGCCTGGTACAAAAAATTATTTAGAAATCAATCCGGCGAAATGTTTAACGGTACGAACCAACTGGCTTACATAACTCATTTCGTTATCATACCAGCTTACGGTTTTAACCAATTGTTTGTCACCTGCTGTCATTACTTTAGTTTGTGTTGCATCAAACAGTGAACCGAATGAAGTACCAATTACATCAGAACTTACAATTTCATCTTCAGTATAACCAAAACTTTCATTGCTGGCCGCTTTCATGGCTGCATTTACTTCTTCTACAGTAACTGTTTTATTTAAGATACTGGTAAGTTCGGTAAGAGAACCGGTAATTACAGGAACCCTTTGTGCACTTCCATCTAATTTACCTTTTAATTCAGGCAATACAACACCAATGGCTTTTGCCGCTCCAGTACTGTTTGGAACAATGTTGGCTGCAGCGGCTCTTGCCCTGCGCAAATCACCTTTTGCATGAGGTGCATCCAGGGTATTCTGATCATTCGTATATGCATGAATGGTAGTCATGATAGCGGTTGCAATGCCATACTGATCATTTAAAACTTTGGCCATGGGCGCCAGGCAATTGGTAGTGCAACTAGCACAACTGATGATAGTTTCAGTACCATCAAGAATTGCATGGTTTACATTAAATACCACTGTTTTTAAATCGCCGGTTGCCGGAGCAGAGATTACTACTCTTTTTGCACCTGCAGTAATATGGGCTTCTGCTTTTGCTTTATCGGTAAAAAATCCAGTGCTTTCAATTACTACATCTACATTGTGTGTACTCCATGGAATTTGTGCAGGATCTTTCTGTGCATATATTTTAATATCATCTCCGTTTACAACGATAGAATTTTCTGTATGAGTTACGTCCTGGCCAAAACGGCCCTGGGCGCTGTCATACTTTAATAAATGAGCTAATACCTTGGGGCTTGTAAGATCATTGATTGCAACTACTTCAATTCCTTCCATATTATATACCTGACGAAAAACTAAACGGCCAATACGTCCAAAACCATTGATGGCAACTTTTACTGTACTCATAATCTTAATATTTAAACTTAAAAATAAATTTTGAAGTGCAAAATTACATGATGTAAGGATAATAAAATACACTTATTTATTATGCTTTTATTATAAATGCGTGAAGCAATAGTAAGATGAATTAAAACATGAGAACAGTTTGCTTTTTTTTACTGTTTGCTGACAAAAATCATAATATTTACCTCCTGCACTTTGGCTAAACCGCAAATGAATAAGAAGGAATGGTAAATTTGTTGGGTTATGCAGAATAAAAAAGCCTTTCAAATATGAAAGGCTTTTTGTACCACGTACGGGATTCGAACCCGTGATTCCTCCGTGAAAGGGAGGCGTCTTAACCCCTTGACCAACGCGGCGTCTTTTAAAGGACGGCAAAGATAATGACCTGAGGTTTTTCAGCCAAATTTTTTAATGATAGTTTGAAAGTATTTTTTATTTGTCAACTCAACAGCACTAAAAGTATATGAAGGATATGTTCCCACTTCAATAGTTTATGTATCTTAAGCCCCGATTGTTTGCAACATATAATCTGAAACACTTATTTCATGACACAATATATTCTTGCTCTTGACCAGGGCACCACCAGCAGCAGGGCCATTATTTTTGATAAACAGGGTTCTATCGTAAGCATTGCACAAAAAGAATTTAAACAATATTTTCCCCAGCCCGGTTGGGTAGAACATGATGCCAATGAAATATGGAGTTCGCAATTAGGAGTTGCCACAGAAGCAATAGTAAAAGCAGGACTCAGTGTAGAAAACATTGCTGCCATTGGTATTACCAACCAAAGGGAAACAACAGTAGTGTGGGAACGAAGCACCGGCAAACCTATTTACAATGCAATCGTTTGGCAAGACAGGAGAACTGCATCCTTCTGCGACGAACTAAAAGCAAAAGGCCATGAAACAATCATCAAACAAAAAACCGGACTGGTCATAGATTCTTATTTCAGCGGCACCAAAATAAAATGGATATTAGATAACGTGCCCGGGGCCAGGGATAAAGCCAACAAGGGAGAACTGGCTTTTGGCACCATCGACACCTGGTTGCTTTGGAACCTTACCAAGGGGCAGGTGCATGCAACAGATGTGAGCAATGCCAGCCGCACCATGTTATGCAATATACATACGCTGCAGTGGGATGCAGCATTGCAGGAGATACTGGATATACCCGGCAGCATGCTGCCGCAGATACGCAGTAGTAGCGAAGTGTATGGAAGCACTCAAAATATTTTAACCGCTAAAAATATTCCTATTGCAGGTATCGCCGGCGATCAGCAGGCTGCGTTGTTTGGCCAAATGTGCACACAACCGGGCATGGTAAAAAATACGTATGGCACCGGCTGTTTTATGCTGATGAACACCGGCGAAAAACCGGTTTACTCCAATAATAATTTACTCACTACTGTTGCATGGAAAGTAAATGGCATTACGCATTATGCTTTGGAGGGATCTGTTTTTATTGCGGGTGCTGTGGTACAATGGCTAAGGGATGGCCTGGGCATTATCCGGCATTCTGCCGAAGTAGAAACACTGGCGGCAACAGTAAAAAGCAGCGAGGGTGTGTATATGGTACCGGCATTTACGGGCCTTGGTGCCCCGCACTGGAACCCCGATGCAAGGGGAGCTATGTATGGTATTACCCGTGGCACCAATGCAGGCCATATTGCCAGGGCAGCACTGGAAAGTATTGCTTTTCAAACCATGGATGTATTAAAAGCCATGGAAGCAGATGCTGGTATTGCTATTAAAGAACTCAGGGTAGATGGCGGCGCCACTGCCAATGACTTATTAATGCAGTTTCAATCGGATATTTTGAACACACAGGTTTTGCGTCCTACCGTTACCGAAACAACAGCTTTAGGCGCCGCTTACCTTGCAGGACTGGCAGTGGGTTATTGGGAGCATATTGAAGAAATTCACGAACAATGGCAGATAGATAAATTATTTAAACCGGTAATGAGCGAGGATGAAAAAGCCTCATTGACCAAAGGATGGGCAAAAGCTGTAATAGCAACCATTGCCATGACTAAATAAAAATATGAACAGAACGGCTATGCTGCAAACGTTGAATGATGAAGCCCACTGGGATATCATCATTATTGGTGGAGGCGCTACAGGATTAGGCGCAGCAGCAGATGCAGCCACAAGAGGGTACAAAACTTTGCTGCTGGAGCAGGAAGACTTTGCAAAAGCTACCAGCAGCCGCTCTACCAAACTATTGCATGGCGGGGTGCGTTACCTGGCACAGGGCAATTTTAAGCTGGTACTGGATGCACTCAGAGAAAGGGGTATTATTTTAAAAAATGCACCGCATGTGAGCCAACATTTTTCTTTTATTATTCCTGCATACAAATGGTGGGAGAAAATATATTATGGCCTTGGTTTAAAAATGTATGATATGATGGCGGGTAAACTGGGGCTGGGCAATACCAGGATCATTTCTGCAAAAACTGCCACGCAACTATTACCTACCCTTAAGCATGATATACTAAAGGGCGGCATCGTTTACAAAGACGGGCAGTTTGATGATACCCGGCTGGCCATTAATCTTGCTCAAACGGCCGCAGAAAACGGGGCAACCATTTTAAACTATTGCAGAGTAACTGGGTTGATAAAAGAAAATAAAAAAATAAATGGAGTAATACTAACGGATAGCATTAGCCGAAAAGAATACAGGGTTCATGCAGCCATTGTGATTAATGCTACAGGCGTTTTTGTAGACAGCATTTTGGCAATGGATGATCATAACAAACCGGCAATGGTTTCCCCATCACAGGGTGTACATATTGTGCTTGATAAAAAATTCTTTCCGGGCAATGAAGCCATGATGATACCAAACACTACCGATGGAAGGGTTTTGTTTGCAGTACCCTGGCACAATAAAGTGGTAGTGGGTACAACAGATACACCCATCGCCAATATCTCATTGGAACCTGTGGTGTTGGATACAGAAATAAATTTCATTCTCCATAATATCAATGCTTATCTTAATGTAGTCATTAGCAGAACAGATGTGTTGTCTGTTTTTGCAGGCCTGAGACCATTGGTTAAAATCAAAAGCGTAAACAATACTTCTATAATGCCAAGAGATCATACTATTGTAATGTCGGATAGTGGCCTCATCAGCATCACCGGTGGCAAGTGGACCACTTATCGCAAAATGGCTAAAGATGTAATTGATAAAGCTGTAAATGCCGGTGGATTTATAAAAAAAGAATGTGTAACTCATCAATTAAAAATTCATGGCTGGGTAAATGAAGTAAACCAAAATGACCCCCTGCATTTTTATGGTGCAGATTTGGAACCCTTAAAAAAATTAACCAAAGAAAATCAGGAATGGGATGCGTACCTGCATCCTGCTTTCCCCTACACAAAAGCATGTGTGATATGGGCCGTAAGAAATGAAATGGCTATGACCGTAGAGGATGTATTGGCAAGGCGAACAAGAATGTTATTTTTAGATGCCCGTGCAGCTATTGAATCAGCGCCCGTTGTAGCCCACCTGATGGCCGAAGAAATGATGAAAGATCAGCAATGGATAATTGACCAAACCAATTCCTTTATTACTTTAGCTAAGCGATATTTACTTTAACAAAAAAAAAACCAGCATGACTCCATTTATTTCAGAAATGTTAGGAACCTGCCTTTTAATTTTATTAGGCAATGGTGTGGTGGCCAATGTAGTATTAAACAAAACTTATGGCAACAGTGGCGGCTGGATTGTTATTACATTTGGCTGGGCCATTGCAGTATTTGTAGGGGTATACGTTACTGCTGCCGCCAGTGGTGCACATTTAAATCCTGCCATCAGTATCAGCCTTGCTTTTAAAACCGGCGAATGGAGTATGGTGACTGTGTATATTGCCGGACAAATGCTGGGTGCAATGCTTGGCAGCACATTGGTATGGCTGCATTACCGCCTGCACTATAATGATTCAGAAGATGCCAATTTAAAAATGGCAACATTTTGTACATCTCCTGCCATTAAAAATAATCTTCAAAATTTATTCAATGAATTGCTCGGAACCTTCGTATTAGTATTAGGTGTTTTATTTCTTTCTCAGCCGCAAAATACTTTGGGATCCCTGGATGCTTTGCCTGTAGCATTGCTGGTATTAGGCATCGGTCTTTCGCTGGGAGGAACCACTGGTTATGCCATCAACCCGGCCAGGGATCTTGGCCCGAGAATTATGCATGCTATTTTGCCCATCAAAGGAAAAAGAGACAGCAACTGGAGTTATAGCTGGATACCAATAGTGGGGCCTATTGCAGGAGGTTTGCTGGCTGTGTTATTATTTAATATTTTGCAATAAACAAAACTAACCACTTACAATAAAAGGAGCTGATGGCTTCTCTAATTATAATAATATTAATTGCCTGAAATAAACTTACAAAAGTTTAATGAAGTAATTTGAAAATTTTCAGAATTACTTACCCCAATACAAATTTATTTTTTTCGATGCCATGCTTATTAAAACTGAACCAAAGAGACATGGCTGCTGACAGCATAAAATAAATTAAAATAAAATATTTAATCAAAGGATTAAAAGCAGAAATCCCAAACCAATCGCCAGTATATAATAAAATACCTGCCCCCACTGCAGCGCTTATCAATCCCCAAACAAAAGCAAACCGGTTTCCATCCATCAACTCTGTAAAAGCATACACGAATAAAAACACAAATGCGCCATAAATAAACATACCGGGGCTGCCAATAATAGCGATATTACCAAACAGGTAACTCACCAGCAGCAGCAACATCACAACCTGAAACCATATCCAAACCAAAAAGGAGGTTGAACAGGGAGTATCATATTTTTCAAAATCATACACATCTTCAATTTTGTAAACCGGGTATTTTTCTATCACATCTGCAGGTCGCCATCCGGTGGGCATAAACCAAATGCGAAATTTATCTTTCCGGTTTTTGGTTCGCCAGGCATCCTTAATGAGTAAAGACATGTGCATAAAATTTATCTTGATGGGGTTCCATGTTTTTACCGGCCTGGTAACACCATATACAGCCGGCACTTCTTTTAACTCTTCCTGAAAAGTGCCAAACATTTTGTCCCAAAAAATAAATATCTGCCCATAGTTTTTATCCATATACTCTGGGTTAATGGCATGATGCACCCGGTGATGAGAGGGCGTAACCATAAATTTTTCCAGGAAACCCATTTTACCAATATGCCTTGTATGATACCAGAACTGTGCAAACAAATGTAACGGCGCCACAACAGCTATTACTTCTTTGGGCACCCCCAATAAAGCAGCAGGTAATAAAAGAATGACAAACAAACGCACAAAAACTGATACACTTTGCCTTAATGCGCAGGCAAGGTTATATTCCTCGCTGCTATGATGTACGATATGACTGTTCCAGAAAAAATTTATGCGGTGATCCAATGCATGAACAACATAACCCGCAAAATCCAATACAATAAAAGCTATTAGATAAGTGAGCCAGGTGGCTTTGATAGTAGTAATGGCCAGGTGATTTACAAGCCACCCGTAACTGATTAATGCAATACTTAACCCCAGCACATCTTTTGTAACATTGGTAACTCCGCTGCTAAGGCTGCTGATCATATCCATATTGCGCACGGTATCAAAACCTTTGCGCCATCCATACCATTTTTCAAATAATACCAGCAATAGAAAAGCTGGCATAGCAATCAATAAAATTTTACCGTAGGCTTCCATAACAATTAATTAATTCAAATTTATTTATATTTATCCAATTTTAAACTAATAAAAAATTAATGTTTGAAAGGTCAAAGGTGAAAAGTGAAAAGAGAAAGGTGAAAGCCTGCCGGTTGGGCAGTGTGAAATCTTTGAAGCACTATTTGAATGTACAAGTAGAAAAAACCTTAAACCTTTAAACGTTAAACCTCTTAAACTTCTTAAACCTCTTAAACTTTTTAAAAACCCAGGTTAACAAATGGCTCATACTATCATTATTGGCGGCGGCATCATTGGCTTATGCAGCGCCTATTATTTACAAAAGGAAGGACATAATGTTACTGTTATTGATCGTGGAGATATTACCGATGGCTGTTCTTTTGGCAATATGGGATACATGAGCCCCAGCCATTTTGTACCACTGGCTTCGCCCGGTATTATTGCAGAAGGTTTTAAATATATGCTGAGCAGTAGCAGCCCATTTTACATAAAACCAAGGTTAAACATGGAGCTGATACAATGGGCCTGGCATTTTTATAAAAACAGTACGGCTGCTCATGTAAAAAGATCGGCTCCACATCTAAACAATATTCTTCAACTCAGCCGCAGGCTCATCAATGATATGCGCACACAAATAGGCGATAGTTTTGATATGGAAGCAAAGGGTTGCCTGATGATGTGCAAACAACCAAAAACTTTAGAACATGAATTTCACCTGGCAGATGATGCAGAGAAATTAGGATTGATTGTGCAAAGATTGAATGCATCGGAAGTGCAGGCACTGGAAACGGATGTAGAAGTAAAGGTGGCTGGTGCCGTTTTGTTTAAAGACGATTGCCATTTTCATCCCGGTAAATTGATGTTATCATTAAAGTCATACCTGCAAAAACAGGGCGTACAGTTTCAATTAAACAGTACCGTTAGTGGCTTTGAAAAAGCAGGCAATATCGTAAATGGAGTAATAACCAACAACGGAAAATTTAATTGCGACAACCTTGTAATTGCCGCTGGAAGCTGGATACCTGCTATAAGTAAAATGCTGGGCATTCATTTATTACTACAACCAGGTAAGGGATACAGTTATACTTATGATGATGTAGAAAAAAATATTAAATACCCCGCCATACTTGTAGATGGCAGGTGCGCCATTACTCCATGGGGAAATCGTTTACGCATTGGCGGTACCATGGAACTAAGCGGCATCAACAATAAAGTATTGGTAAATCGTATGCAGGGCATTTACGATTCTGCCAAATCATTTTACCCGGGCCTTCAAATTGATTTTCCTCCAACTGATAAAATATGGAATGGCTTAAGGCCGGTAACACCTGATGGACTGGCATATATTGGCAGAACATCAGAATACGATAATGTGGTTATTGCCGGAGGGCATGCCATGTTGGGCATATCGCAGGGAACAGGCACGGGCATGCTGGTAAGCCAGATTGTTGAAAATAAAAAAACCGAAATAGATATTTCGGCCTTTAAACTAAATAGATTTTAAGATTAACCTAATCCCACTTCTTTATGTCTTTCGGGTATCTGCACATCTGCATAACCTTTGCGAATTAATCTTTCCCTAAAATCCTGCTGCACTTCATACTCGCCGTGTACTAAGAAAAGGGTTTGCACCCTGCGTATTTCCTGGCAGCCTAAAAACTGCA
>Ga0335397_10013153_pt1 | contig 10090 bp, 6 predicted proteins | sample MAT04_FD_205740 | JGI IMG/M metagenome (GOLD analysis project Ga0335397, IMG submission 205740) | Freshwater microbial communities from Lake Fryxell liftoff mats and glacier meltwater in Antarctica - MAT-04 (spades assembly) (version 2) ...
GGTTCCCCGCCCTCTACGTCGCCGACCTGACCGACGGCCCGCGGGTCGAGGAGGTCGTCCGCGCCGCCCGGCCGGACTGGGTCGTGCATCTGGCCGGCTACGCGAACACCGGGGCGTCGTTCCGCGACCCCGACCGCTGCTGGCGCGACAACCTCGTCGCCACCCGCACCCTCTACGACGCCGTCGCCCGCACCGACGTGCGCCCGCGCATCCTGTACGTCTCGACCGGCCTGATTTACGGCGACCCGGACGAACCGGACCGGGCGTGCGACGAGCGGACCACGTTGAAGCCCGCCAGCCCCTACGCCGCGAGCAAGGCGGCCGCCGACATCCTGAGCTACCAGTACACCCGCCACCCCGGCCTCGACATCGTCCGCGTCCGGCTGTTCAACCAGATCGGCCCGCGGCAGTCGGCCGACTACGCGGTCGCCAACTTCGCCCGCCAAATCGCCGCGATCGAGGCCGGGCGGCAACCACCCGTAATCGAGACCGGCGACCTGTCGGCCCGCCGCGACATCACCGACGTGCGCGACATGGTCGCCGCGTTCCCGCTGCTGCTGGAGCAGGGGCGGACGGGCGAGGCGTACAACGCCGGCCGCGGCGAGACGTACCGCATCCAGGACGTACTCGACCGCCTGCTCGGGCTGTCGCGGGTGCGGGTGGAGGTGCGGCCGAAGGTCGAACCCGGCCGCAGGGCGGACACGGCCGTGACGCGGGCCGACACCCGCAAGCTCCGCGAGACGACCGGCTGGGAGCCACGCCTGCCGCTCGACCAGACCCTTACCGACATCCTCGACGACTGGCGGCGGGCGACCCCGCCGGCGTGATTCGGATTGGATCGTAGTCGCGTTACTTCCTGTGGCACGGGTCTCTGACCCGTGTGGGCCGCACGGGTCAGAGACCCGTGCCACAAGACAAAGGTTGAACAGCGGGGTGAAGTAAGTCCAGAAGGCCGTCACTCGTCGCCGCGGGGCGGCGGGGGCGGGCCGCCGCGACCGCCCGGCGGGGGGGGCGGCGGGAAGAGCGGCGGGCCGGCCGGCACCAATTCCCCCAACCGCTTCGCCTGCTCGGGGGTGAGCAGCGCCTTCAACGCCTTCGCCGCGTCGTCGCCCAGCTTGTCCATCCGCCCGCGGACCTCGCCGCGGTCGAGCCGCCCGGCCCGCGCCTCCTCATGTAACTCGCGCGTGTTCTTCTGGTGCGTCGCCTTGAGCGCCTCGACCTGCTTCGCCTGTTCGTCGGTCAGGTTCAGCTCGACGAGGACGCGGTCGAGCGGCGGCCGCGGGTCGGCCCGGTAGCCGGGCGGGCCGTCCGGCCCGCGGCCACGGTCGATCTGGGCGATCACCCGGCGGGCGGCGGTCGCCCGCGCCGGGTCGGTGCCGTCGGCGACGACTTCGAGGGCCGGCACCGCCTCCCGGCCGACGGCCACGAGCGCCGCCCGGGCGCTGTCGCGGACCGTGTCGTGCGGGTCGGCCATCTTGTCGGTCAGCACCTTCACCCACGCATCGACCGCCGGGTCCGGGCGCTCCGGCCCGCCCTTGCGGTCGCCGCGGCCCTTCTTGTCGCCGTCCGGCCCGCCCTTGCGGTCGCGCGGCCCGTCCGGGGGCTGGGCGAATACGACCGCCCCGGCCGCCAGCGCGGCGAGCAGGGCCGCGGGAACCAGTACCTTCGTAACCCTGGCCATCGTCGCACCTCGTGGGGGGTTCGGTCGCCTTTCGCGCGGCAGTCCTAGAAACGGCGACCGGACCGAACCGGCGACATCCCGCCGCCGCCGCTTCGGGGTCTCCGCCCGCGGCGGGTTCCGTTTATCATGTGGGGGTATCGACCCCCGGGGACCGCGCATGCCGACCGACCCCGACCCGGACCTCGCCGCCCTCGTCGCCCGGCTGCGCGACGGCGACCAGCACGCCCTCGGCGAGTTGTTCGCCCGGCACCGCGAGCGCCTGCGGCGGATGGTGGACATCCGCCTCGACCACCGCCTCGCCGGGCGGGTGTCGGCGTCCGACGTGCTCCAGGAGGCGTACATCGACGCCCTCAAGCGCGTCGAACACTACTTCGCCAAGCCGGATCAACCGTTCTTCGGCTGGCTGCGGCTGATCGTCGGGCAGCGGCTGGCGGACGTTCACCGGGAACACCTTGCCGGGAAGCGCGACGCCGGCCGCGAGGTCGGACTGCACCGCGACGGGGCGGGGGCGGACTCGGGCTGTTTGGCCGCCTGCCTGCTCGGGAATCTGTCGTCCCCGAGTCGGGCGGCCGAGCGGAACGAGACCCACGCCCAGCTCGAAGCCGCCCTCGACCGGATGGACCCGCTCGACCGCGAGGTGCTCGCCCTGCGGCACTTCGAGGAACTGAGCAACGGCGACACGGCCGACCTGCTCGGCATCCAGCCGGCGGCCGCGAGCAAGCGGTACGTCCGGGCGCTGGCCCGGCTCAAGCAGATTCTCGAAAGTCTCCCCGGCTTCGCCCCCGGGGGTTCCCAGGCCGAGAGCGCCCCATGACCCCCGACGACCGCGACCCGGTGGACGTACTGGCCGAGGACTTCGCCGACCGCCTCCGGCGCGGCGAGCGGCCGTCGGTCGCGTCCTACGCGGCGGCCTACCCAGAACACGCCGCCCAGCTCCGCGACCTCCTCCCGGCCGTCGCCCAGATGGAACAGCTCAAGCGCTTCCGCAAGGTCGCGCCGGCGGCCGAGACCCCGGCGACGCCGCTCCCGGACCGGCTCGGCGACTTCCGCATCGTCCGCGAACTCGGCCGCGGCGGGATGGGGGTGGTGTTCGAGGCGGTGCAGGAGTCGCTCGGCCGGCGCGTCGCGCTGAAGATTCTGTCGTCCCATGCGCAGCTCGCCGCCGACCGCCGCGAGCGGTTCGTCCGCGAGGCGAAGGCTGCGGCCCGGCTGCACCACACCAACATCGTCACCGTGTTCGGCGTCGGCGAGCACGACGGGCTGCCGTACTACGTCATGCAGCTCATCCCCGGCCGCGGGCTCCACGAGGTCGTAGCGGGGTGGAAGTACGGTACGCGGGCCGACACCGCCGCCGGGGGCGTGGCCGCGGCGGGATCGACCGAAGTGATCGCGGGGCGGGGCGCGGCGCGGCAACGGGCCGCCCCGCCGCCGGTCGACGCGCCGACCGATTCGGACCCGGCCGACGCCCTCCGATACGGCGACTGGCGGTTCGTCGCCGGCATCGGGATTCAGGTCGCCGACGCCTTGCAGTACGCCCACGAGCAGGGGATTCTGCACCGCGACGTGAAGCCGGCGAACTTGCTCCTCGATGGCCGCGGGCAGGTGTGGGTCGCCGACTTCGGGCTGGCGAAGGTGGTCGATCAGCACACGATGACGGCGACCGGGCACGTCCTCGGCACGCTGCAATACCTTGCCCCCGAGTGTTTGCACGGGACGGCCGACGCCCGCGGCGACGTGTACGGCCTCGGGGCGACGCTGTACGAACTGCTCACCCTCGATCCGCCGTTCACGGCCGACGCCCCGGCCCGACTGATGCGGCAGATCGCCGAGGACGACCCGCCGGCCCCGCGGGCGCTCAACCCGGCCGTGCCGCGCGACCTGGAAACGATCGTCCTCAAGGCGATCGCCCGCGAGCCGGGCCGCCGGTACGCTTCCGCCGCCGCCCTCGCCGCCGACCTGCGAGCGTTCCTCGACGACCGCCCGATCCAGGCCCGGCGCGAGACGTGGGCCGGCCGCGGGCGGCGGTGGTGCCGGCGCAACCCGGCGGTCGCGGCGCTGTCGGCGACGACGGCCGCGGCGCTCGTCGCGGCGGCCGCCGCCGGGTGGGTCGGCTACGCCCGGACCCGGACGGCGCTGGCAGCCGAGGCGACGGCCCTGGCGGGGGAGACGACGCGGCGGCGCGAGGCGGAGGAGGCGTCGGCCAAGCTGGAGGCGAACCTGCGGCTGTCGCTGGCGGCGTTCGAGGCGGTGTTCGAGGCCGCGGGCGGGGCAGACCCGCGGGTCGGCGGCGGGCCGCGCCCCGGAATGGGGCCGCCGCCCGGTGGACCCGGTGGACCCGGTGGCGTTCCCGGCGGGCCGCCGGCCACCGACGCCGAGGACAAGGCGGCGGTGCTGGAAGCCGTCCTCGCGTTCTACGACAAGTTCGCCGAGCAGAACGCGACCAACCCGCGGCTGCGACTCGAAGCGGCGAAGGCTCACCGGCGGGTCGGCGACGTTCACCTGTGGCTCGACCGGCAGGACAAGGCCGGTGCGACGTTCCGCCGCGCCGCTGGCCTCCTCGCCGACCTCGACGACGGCGACCCGGACGTGCGCTTCGAGCGGATGCTCGTCCTCGCTCACGCCCCACCCGGGGCCGCCGGCGGGGAGGTCGAAGGCAATCTCGCGCGGGCGGCGGACCTCGGCCGTACGTTCACGACCGGGCCGCGCCGCTGGGCGGTCGGGACCGTCTTCCTGCGGCTGGGGGTAGCGCGCGAGGCCGGCGGGAATCCGACCGGGGCGGCCGAGGCGTACCGCGAAGCGGTCAACCGCCTCGACCCGGGCCGCCCCGCGGACCGCCCCCCGCCGCCGGTCGTGCTGGAGCGGATTGCCGCCCGCCGCAAGCTCGCGGCACTGGCGGCCGCGGGCGGCGACCAAGCCGAGGCGCGGCGCGGTTTAGAAAACGCCCGCGCCGAGGGGCGGATGCTCCTCGGCTCGGGGCCGCACGGCCGCCAGGCGCGGGAAGTCGTGGCCGAGACGTGCGAGCAACTCGCCGGCGTGTTGGAGGAGATGGACGACCCGCCCGCCGCCCGGCGCGCCCGCGACGAGGCGTTCCAACTGAAAACCGGCGGGCCGAAGGACGGCCCGTTCGGGAAGGGCAAGGACGGCCCGTCACCGAAAGACGGACCGCCCCCGCCGAAGGGACCGAAGGACCGCCCCCGCCGAAGGGACCGCGCGACGGCCCACCGCTGAAAGACTGATGACAGTGCCGAGGAGCGACATCCTTTCCGGATGGGAAGGCGAAAGCCCGAAACTCGACATCGTCGCCCGGCCCTGCCCGCGCGAAGTAGACATTCTTACCAGTTCAAGGCGGTCACTTCCGATAGGCGCACGCCTTGAACGCCTTGAACGCCTTGCGTGTTTTCCAGCATTTTGCGGTGCCGTCCCGGGGGAACGCGCTTACTTGAGCAGGTCGGCCGGCTTGACGTTCTTCTGGAACGCGCCGAACTTGAACGGCGTCGGCTTGTACTCGCCGACGATCCCGACCGGCGTGAAGTCCGGAATTTTCTCCTCCAGCCCGAGTGCCCACAGGCAGCCGTTGACGATCAGCCGGCGGGTGCCCTCGTAGGCGAAGTCCTGCGACGCCCCCATCGTGGTCGTGAACACCCGCCCGGTCGCGTCGCCCTCGCCCTTGTACGTCTTGGTCCACGCCACCGGCATCATCGGGTCGTTCTTCTTCCCTTCCACCGCCTTCGAGTCCGGTTCCAGCGTCTCCGTCACCTCGCCGAGGACGAGCGGGGTGCTGTCGCCGGGCAGGGGCAAGGTGACGGTGTACACGTCGGTCGTGCCGTAGATCTCGCCCGGCTTGATCCCCTTGAGGATCGGGTGCTTCTCCTGCCCGGCGGCGAATATCCCGCGGGTGCCTTCCGTCCCGTGCTTACCGTGGTGGTTCACCCACCGCTCGCCGAGGACCACCTTGCCGAACCCGCCCTCCCAGCCCTTCACGCTGCTGCCGTTGCCGTACTTGGCGAACGTGGCGTTGCCGGGGATGTTGAAGGCGTGGGTGGCGGTCCGCAGCCCGACGACCGGCTTGCCCCGGTCGAGGTACGCGGCGACGTGCTTCATCTGGTCGTCGGGCAGGTTGAGGAAGCGGGTGAAGACGACGAACAGGTCGGCCGTTTCGAGGGCGTCGAGGCCGGGGATGTGGTTGATATTCGGGTCGATGGTGCCGTCCTTCGGGTTGACGGTGAACAGCACCGTACACTTGAACCCGTGGCGCTTCGAGAGGATTTTCGCCAGCTGCGGGATCGTCTCTTCCGAGCGGTACTCCTGGTCGCCGCTGACGAGAACGACGTGCTTGCCCTTGCCGATCCCGTCGCCGCCGGGCAGGACGACCACGGCGTCGTCGGCGGCGCGGGCGGGGGGGGCGAGGGCGGACGCGACGCAGAGCGCGACCGCGGCGGTGCGAAGGAACGTCATGGCGGTTCCGGGGTGAGAGGTCGGGGGAGGAGCCGGGTGGGTCAGTATACGGCGGGCGGCCGGGCCGGTACACTGGTTAGACTCAACCCCCGACGGAGGTGGGCATGCGCCCCGTCATCGTGTGCGCCAGCGTTCTACTCCTCGCGGCCGACGCCGCCGCCCAGGACGGCTACCGGAAGCCGCCGAAGGCCGTCGCCGACATCCTCGACGCCCCCGCCCCGCCGGGCATTTCGGTCGGCCCGACCGGGGAACAGTTCCTCCTCGTCCGGACCGACCGCTACCCGCCGATCGCCGACCTCGCCGGGCCGACGCTCCGCCTCGCCGGGCTTCGTATCAATCCCAAGACGAACGGCCCGGCCCGCGCGGTGCGCGTGGTCGGGCTGACTCTGCTCACCCCAAAAGGGGGAGATGGCAAGGCACTCGACCTGCCCGCGGGGAAGGTTGGGCGGCCGGTCTGGTCGCCGGACGGGACGCGCTTCGCCGTCACCGCCGCGACCGACAAGGGGATCGAGCTGTGGGTCTACGACGTGGGCACCGCCACGCCGGTGCGCGTCGGCGGCGTGGTGCTGAACGCCGCCGTCGGCGACCCCTTCCAGTGGATGCCGGACGGCCGCTCGCTACTCGTCCAGACGGTCCCGCCGGCCAGAGGCACCCCGCCGTCCGCCCCTGCCGCACCGTCCGGCCCGGTCGTGCAGCAGAGTGAGGGCACGGCCGCCCCGGTGCGGACGTACCAGGACTTGCTGCAGAACCCGCACGACGAGGCGCTGTTCGCGTACTTCGCCACGTCGCAGCTCGCGGTCGTCGCGGCGGCCGGCGACGCCGCCCCCGTCGTTCTGGGCGATCCGGCCCTGGTGATCGCCTCCGACCCGTCGCCCGACGGCAAGTTCGTCCTCGTCACCCGGCTGGTGAAGCCGTTCTCGTACCTGCTGCCGTACACCGCATTCCCGCGCGTCGTGGAAGTTTGGGACCGCGGCGGCAAGGTAGTCCAGACCGTCGCCGACCTGCCGCTTCAAGATAAGGTGCCGATCGAGGGCGTGCCGACCGGCCCTCGCGCCGTGCGCTGGCTGGCGACCGCCCCGCACACGCTGCTCTGGGTGGAAGCGCTCGACGACGGCGACCCGCGGAAGAAGGTGTCGCACCGCGACGCCGTGTTCGCCCAAGCCGCCGGCAACCCGCGCGGCCCGGCCGAACTCCTCAAGCTCGAACACCGCTTCGCCTGGCTGGACGTGTTCCCGACCGACAACCGGATGTTGGTCCGCGACTACGACCGCGAGCGGAAGTGGACGCGGACCATCCTCGCCCCCACCACGCCACTGTTCGGCGGCGCGCCGAAGGTGCTGTTCGAGCGGTCGGCGCAGGACCGCTACGGCGACCCCGGCACCCCGCTCACCCGCGTGACGCCGACCGGCCACCGGATTCTCCGCACCGCCGGCGATGTCGGCGGCAATGTGATTCTGCTCGACGGCCCCGGGGCGTCGCCTAAGGGCGACCGGCCATTCCTCGACCACTACGACGTGACGACCGGCAAGGCCGAGCGGGAGTTCCAATCCGCCGACGGCGTGTACGAGGACGTGGTCGCGGTACTCGACGCGGCCGGGACGAAGTTCCTCACCCGCCGCGAGACGGCGACCGACCCGCCGAACTACTACTTCCGCGCGGGGCCGCACGAGACGAAGCTGACCGATTACCCCGACCCGGCCCCGGCCCTGCGTGCGGCGAAGAAGCAGATCGTGACGACGAAGCGGGCCGACGGCACGGCCGTGTCGTTCACCCTCCACACTCCGCCGGGGCACAAGGCGGGCGACCGGCTGCCTGCGGTGTTCTACGCCTACCCGGTCGAGTTCGCCTCGGCCGACACGGCCGGGCAGGTGGCCGGCTCGCCGCACCGCTTCACGACGGTCGCGGGCTACTCGCACCTGTTCTTTCTGACGCAGGGCTACGCGGTGCTGGAGGTGTCGATGCCTGTCGTCGGCCCGCCGGCGACGGCGAACGACACGTTCGTCGAACAACTCGTCTCGAACGCGGCGGCGGCGCTCGACAAGGCGGCCGAGTTGGGCGTCATCGACCGCGACCGGGTCGGCGTGGTGGGGCACAGCTACGGGGCGTTCATGACCGCCAACCTGCTCGCCCACTCAGACTTGTTCCGGGCCGGGATCGGGCGGAGCGGGGCGTACAACCGGACCCTCACCCCGTTCGGCTTCCAGAACGAACGGCGGACGTTCTGGGACGTCCCGGCCGTGTACGCGAAGATGTCTCCGTTCTACCACGCGAACAAGATCAACGAACCGTTGCTGCTGATCCACGGGGCGGCGGACGACAACCCCGGCACGTTTCCTCTCCAGAGCGAGCGGCTCTATCAGGCGGTCCGCGGCACCGGCGGGACGGTCCGGCTGGTGCTGCTCCCGCACGAGTCGCACGGCTACGAGGCCCGCGAGTCGGTCGAGCACGTCCTGTTCGAGCAGTTCGAGTGGTTCGAGAAGTACGTGAAGGCCGCCGGCTCGCGGAAGAAAGAATAATCTCCGTCCGCCCCGCCGAGACCCCGCATGCCCCCCCGCCCCCCCGCCCGCCCGGACCTCGTCATCGGCGTTGATGGCGGGGCCACGCACACCGCCGCCCTGCTCGCGGACGCGGCGACCGGGGCGGTCGTCGGCCGGGGCGAGTCCGGGCCGTCGAACATCCAGGCGGCGGGGGTCGATGCCGCCCTGCGGGAACTCGACGCAGCGGTCGTTGGGGCGTTCGCGGCGGCGGGGTTGGCGCGGGCGACGGTCGCCGCCGCCTGCCTCGGGCTGGCCGGCGTCGATCGGTCCGAGGGGCTGGACTTGATCCGCTCCTGGGCCGACTCGGTCGCGCTTGCCGATCAGCTTTCGGTCGCCAACGACGCAACGCTATTATTCGCGGCCGGGACGCCCGAGGGGTGGGGGTTGGCGGTCATCGCCGGCACCGGGTCGATCGCGTTCACCCTCGACCGGGCCGGGAGGGACGGGCGGGCCGGCGGGTGGGGCTACCTACTCGGCGACGAGGGGAGCGCCTGGCAGGTCGGGCTGGGCGGGCTGCGGGCGGCGTGCCGGGCGGCGGACGGGGCCGGCCCGCCGACCCGCCTCCTCGCCGACTTCCTCGCCCGCCTCGGGACGGCCGACCCGCGCGACATCATCCCGGCCGTCTACCGCGGGGCGTGGGATCGGGCGGCCATCGCGGGGCTGGCCCCGGTCGTGCTGGAGGCGGCCGAACGGGGCGACGACGTGGCGCACAAACTGGTCGTGCGAGAGGTGACGGAACTCGCCCGCACCGCGGTCGCGGCGGTCGATGCGGGTCGCTTGTCGCGGCTCGGGCTGCCGGTCGCGCTGGCCGGCGGGCTGGTCGTCGGCAACGCCTTCTACCGGATGCTCTTCCTCGAATCGCTCCGCGGGTTCGGCGTCCACCCCGGGTCGTTCGAGCCGGTCGCCGACCCGGCCGTCGGGGCGGTGGCGCTGGCGCGGAAGTTGGTCACGCCGCCCGGTTGACGCGTGGGTAGTCGCCGGTCTGGTCGGCGATCCACGCGACGCACCGCGCCCAGTTCCGGCCGTCGCCGGGGACGACGTGGCCGATCAGCCGCCCGCCGGCCGCCCCGGTCAGGACCGGCAGGTTGCCCGCCACGCCGTCGCACGTCAGGGCCGCCAGCACCGCCGCCGCCGCCGCGTTCCGGGCCAGGGGACTGACGCCGGCGTCATCCCCCCGCGCGAGCTGGTCCGCGTCGAATTGTTGCGCTAATAGCTGGAGCAAGAACCCGTTCCGCACTCCGCCACCGGTGAGGACGACGCGCCGCTCGGCGGCCCCTGTCGGGAACGACTTCCGGCACGCCTCACCGACCGCCCGGGCGATCAGGTGGGTGGCGGTACACAGCACGTCGGGCAGGCCGGCCCCGAGTTGGCGGGCGGCGTCGAACGAGGTGAGGAGGAAGGCCCGCCCGAAGGCATC
>Ga0335397_10013155_pt1 | contig 10089 bp, 8 predicted proteins | sample MAT04_FD_205740 | JGI IMG/M metagenome (GOLD analysis project Ga0335397, IMG submission 205740) | Freshwater microbial communities from Lake Fryxell liftoff mats and glacier meltwater in Antarctica - MAT-04 (spades assembly) (version 2) ...
TGGTCGATCTGGGTACGGGTGGGGTGTACCTGCGGTGACCTATTGGTCGATCTGGGTACGGGTGGGGTGTACCTGCGGTGACCTATTGGTCGATCTGGGTACGGGTAGAGCGGGTCAGTCGGCCGACGCCTTGCGGGCACGGTAGGCGGCGACGTTCGCCCGGGTGCCGCAGGTGCCGTCGCAGAACTTGCGTGACCGGTTCCGGCTCAGGTCGACCAGCAGGTCCTCGCAGTCGTCGCCCGCGCACACCTTGAGCCGGTCGGTCTCGCCGGCCCGGACGACGTCGACGAGCGCCATCCCCACCTCGACGGCCGTGCGCCGGGCCAAGGGGGCGTCGTCGGAGGTCGCGTGCACGTGCCAGCCGAACGCCCCGTGCCGAACCAGCCGGGGGAGGGCCCGGCCCTGCTCGAGAAGGGTGTTCGCCGCCTCGGCCAGGCCGGCCTCGTCGCGACCCCAGATCTCGCGCAGCCGCGGGCGCAGGGCGCGCACGGCAGCCACCTCGGCCGTGCTGGTGGGACGACGCCCGGTCCACTCCCACCGGTCCATCCACGCGAGCAGCTCCGCCAGGTCGGGCAGCTCCTCACGCTGCTCGTCGCCGAGCGCGGGTCCGGTGTTCGCCAGAGCGGCCGCGTGCAGCAGGGTCACGTCGGTGTCATGGGTGAAAACCATCTTGACTCCTGACACGAGGCGGGCCTACTGTCATGGTCTTCAGCATACTTCGCTCCTGACACATCGACGGGAGCCACGACAGGGGGGCGCACGGTGGTCGAGGCGATGCGACGACACCTGGGTCTGGGACTGGTCGCGATGCTCGCGTCCAGCGCGGCCTTCGGCACCTCCGGCCCGTTCGCGAAGTCGCTGATGACGGCCGGCTGGTCGCCGGGCGCGGTCGTGCTGGCCCGGATCACGGGCGCCGCCCTGCTCCTGCTGCCGTTCGCGCTGTGGAGCCTGCGCAGTAGGTGGGGTGCGATCCGAGGCGAGCTGCCCCGGGTCGCGCTCTACGGCACGCTCGCTGTCGCCGCGGCCCAGCTCGGGTACTTCCAGGCCGTCTCGCGCATGGACGTCGGCATCGCCCTGCTGATCGAGTACCTCGGCATCGTGCTGGTGGTCCTGTGGGTGTGGGCGCTGACCCGTCAGCGGCCGCACCGCCTCACCGGCCTGGGCATCGCGCTGGCCCTGGTCGGGCTCGCCCTGGTCCTCGACGTGACCGGGGCGACCACCCCACCGCTGTCCGGCGTGCTGTGGGGGCTGCTCGCCGCCGCGGGCCTGGCCGGCCACTACGTGCTCGCCGGGAGGCCCACTGCCATCCCGTCCACCGCCTTCGCCGGCCTGGGCCTGGCCGTCGGCGCGGTCGCCCTCTGCGTGCTCGGCCTCGTCGGGATCCTGCCCATGGACGTCGGCGACTCGACCGTGGTGGTGGCCGGCACCGGCATCCCGGCCTGGCTGGCCCTCGCCGAGCTGGTTGTCGTGGCCGCGGCCTTCGCCTACGTGCTCGGCATCCTCGGGGCGCGCCTGCTCGGGTCGACCCTGGCGTCCTTCGTCGGTCTCACGGAGGTGCTCTTCGCGGTGGTGCTCGCCTGGCTGCTGCTCGCCGAGCTGCCGGGTGTGCTGCAGCTCGTCGGCGGGGCCGTGCTGCTCTCCGGGGTCGTGGCAGTGCGCCTCGGCGAGCGCGACCTGGTGCGCGGGGATGGTCGGGACCTCATCGCGCGAACCGATTTAGACGTTCCCTCGCCCGTCGCCTAGACTCGCGGGGTTGCCTCGGCGAGGGACGTCGCACCGGCCAATGGTGTCCGGTCTGACCGCGGAATGCGGTCGACGAATCCGTGATCGACGCTGGCGGCCGCAGATCTGGAGATCCGCGGGCCGTTCGCGCGCCGGTCGTTCGGTGCCACGTCCCGCGTCGAGGACCGACTGCCCCATCTTCCTTCGACTCCCAGGAGCACACGTGTCCGACAACAAGCTCGTCGCCGAGACCCGCACCCAGTTCGGCAAGGGTGCGGCGCGCAAGATCCGCCGCGACAACAAGATCCCCGCCGTGATGTACGGCCACGGCAGTGAGCCGGTGCACATCACCCTCCCGGGCCACCAGTCGATGCTCGCCCTGAAGCAGAGCAACGCCCTGCTGACCATCGTCATCGACGGCAAGGAGCAGCTCGCCCTCGCCAAGGACGTGCAGCGCGACCCGATCAAGCCGGTCATCGAGCACATCGACCTGGTCATCGTCAAGAAGGGCGAGAAGGTCACCGTCGACGTCAACGTGCACCTCGAAGGCGAGGCCGCCCCGGAGACCGTCGTCACCACCGACCACGCCACCCTGCAGCTCGAGGTCCTGGCGACCAACATCCCCGAGAGCATCACCGTCTCGGTCGAGGGACTCCCGGCCGGCACCCAGATCCTGGCCGGCCAGGTCGAGCTGCCCGAGGGCGCGACCCTGGTCACCGATGCGGAGGCCCTGGTCGTCAACGTCACCGCGCAGGTCACCGCCGAGGCGCTCGAGGCCGAGCTGTCCGAGGCCGAGGCCGAGGCCGGCATCGAGCGCGAGGAGTCCGACGAGGACGCCGTCGAGTCCGCCACTGCCGGTGGCGAGGCCGCTGCGGCCGAGGGCGACAAGGCTTCCGACGAGGCCTGATCTCTCCGGGCCGCTTGGTCCACCGCACCACCGCCGAAGGGCCCGGCCCACACGGACCGGGCCCGCCCGGGCCCGCCCGGGCCACCCGGACCCACGGCATACTGGTGCGGTGAACGACACGGGACCCTGGGTCGTCGTCGGGCTGGGAAACCCCGGCCCGGCGTATGCCGGCAACCGCCACAACGTGGGCGCCATGGCGGTGGACGAGCTGGCCCGCCGCCACGGCTCGGCGCTTCGCACGCACAAGGCCCGCGCCTCCGCCGCCCAGGTGCGGCTGGGCACCGGCGCCGGTGGTGTGCCCGGGCCCGCCGCTGTCATCGCCGTCCCGGCGTCCTACATGAACGAGTCCGGCGGCCCGGTCGCGGCGCTGCTCCGCTTCTTCTCGGTGCCGGTCGAGCGGCTCGTCGTCGTGCACGACGACCTCGACATCGACGCGGGTTCGGTGCGCCTCAAACGCGGCGGCGGCGAGGGCGGCCACAACGGACTGCGCTCGATCAGCGCCTCGCTCGGCACCAAGGACTACCACCGGGTGCGGGTCGGGATCGGCCGCCCGCCCGGGCGCCTGGATGCCGCCGACTTCGTGCTGCGCGACTTCTCCCCGACCGAGCGCAAGGAGCTGCCGTTCATGCTCGACGAGGCGGCGGATGCCGTGGAGTCGCTCGTTGCGCTCGGTCTGCTCGACGCCCAGCAGCGCGTGCACGTGCCGCGTTCCTGATCACTGGTGCCCCACCGGGTTCACGGAACCACGGTGAGCATCGGGGACGCTCGTCAGCGATGGCGAGTGCCGTGCCGTCGAGCACGCCGAGTGGGGGACCCAAGCCTAGTCCGTTCGGACCATTTTCCTCGAAACGTACTCACGACCCCCTTTCCACCTCCTAAAGTGTGGCTTCAGTAACCCGTGCTCCGGCCCGGGTGAAAAACCTAAGTCGGCTCATCCGAGCCGATCGTCACCGAACCACTCGATTGCAGGGGTCGATCGTTCGATGAGTACCGCGCAGGATATTGGCGCGCCCCCCGGGATCCGTCCACGGCTGGGCTCGCATGTTGATCTCGCTGCCCATGGGCATGCGAGGGTCCGTCATCGTCTCCGGGAGTGGGAACGCACCCACCGCCAGCGGACGATCTTCACCGACCTCGCGGCCGGCGCCATCGGCGTCGCCGTGGGTCTGCTGAGCCGCGAGGCGCTGGTCCAGCGTGGGTGGAACGACAACCCCAGGTCGGCGCAGGAGGTCGTGGCGTCGATGCCGTGGGCCACCTATCTCCTCCTCGTCGTCGTCTGGTTGGCCTCGCTGGCGTCTGTCGGCGCGTATGCCACCCGGTTCGCCGCGACCGGGAACGAGATGTACCGAGCGGTCTTTCGGGCTGCCGGGTCCCTCGTGGCCATGGCGGCGTGCATCTCGTTCTTCTTCCACGTACCTTTCTCGCGGCTCGTGGTGGCGGTGTCCGTGCCGGTGATGCTCGTGCTGAGCATCGCGTCGCGGCGGGCGCTGCGCAAGGTCATCGCGGAGCAGCGGCGGTCCGGTGCCTCGCTACAGATGACGCTCCTCGTCGGCGACGCCAGCGCGGTGCGTGAGATGGCCGAGCACATCGGTTCGCACCCGAGCGAGTCGGGCATGCGAGTGGTCGGGGCCTGCGTCAGCGACCTCGACGACCCGATGGTCGCCGACCTGCAGGCCGACGGCATCGCGGTGCTGGGCAGCCAGCGCAACACGCTCGAGGTCGTCGAGCGCTGCGCCGTCGAGGCCGTCGCCGTGGCGAGCAACCCGGACATGCACGGTCAGGCACTGCGTCGTCTGGGGTGGTCGCTCGAGCAGCAGGACGTCGACCTGCTCATCGCGCCCGGAATCGTCGAGGTCGCGGGTCCGCGGCTCACAATGCGTCCCGCTGCGGGGGTTCCCATGCTCCACGTCGAGCGCCCCGTGTCCAGTGGTTTGCGCTATGGCATCAAGATGATTGCCGACCGGCTCATCGCGCTGCTCCTGATTCTCCTGGGCTCCCCGGTTCTCCTCGGGATCGCACTGTTCGTCAAGCGCGACTCGTCGGGTCCGGCACTGTTCACGCAGAATCGGGTCGGGGAGAGCGGTCGCACCTTCCGGATGTTCAAGTTCCGCACGATGGTCGTCGACGCCGAAGCACGGCTGACCCACCTCGCGCCCGGTGCGGATGCCGGGAACGTCACGATGTTCAAGATGCGCACCGACCCCCGCGTCACGCGTGTCGGCGCCGTCCTGCGCCGCTTCTCGCTGGACGAGCTTCCGCAGATGTTCAACGTGCTGCGTGGCGAGATGTCACTGGTCGGGCCGCGACCGCCGCTGCCCAGTGAGGTCGACACCTACGAGAGCGACGCCGTGCGTCGGCTCCGCGTGCGTCCGGGGATGACCGGCCTGTGGCAGGTCTCCGGGCGCAGCGACCTCTCGTGGGGCGACTCGGTGCGCCTCGACCTCTGGTACGTCGACAACTGGTCGCTCGCCCTGGACGCCCAGATCCTCTTCCGCACCGCCGACGCCGTTGTCCGCGGCCGAGGGGCCTACTGATGACCACCACGATCGAGACCAGGTCAGCGCTGGCCACCGACCACGCCCTCGCCAGGGAACTCGCCGGACGGGCCGGCGAGCTGTTGCTGCAGCTGCGCGCCGGCTGGACCGGGGATGCCGCACAGCTGCGGGCGGAGGGGGACCGTCGATCCAACGAGCTGCTCCTGGCGCAGCTGCGAGCACTCCGTCCGGGTGACGGCATCCTCAGCGAGGAGAGCCCGGACGACGTGGCCCGCCTGGACCTGCCGCGAGTCTGGATCGTCGACCCGCTCGACGGCACGCGAGAGTTCGGTGAGGGCCCCCGTGACGACTGGGCCGTGCACGTTGCCCTGTGGGTGAGCGGCACGTTGGCCGCCGGAGCGGTCGCCCGTCCGGCCCGCGGGGACGTGCTCGCCACCGACGCCCCGCCCGACGTCCCCGACCGCGCCCCCGGGAAGATCCGGCTCGCGGTGAGCCGTTCTCGCCCCCCGGCGTTCGTGGCCGCACTGGCCGACCACCTCAAGGCCGAGCTGGTGCCGATGGGGTCTGCCGGCATCAAGGCCACCGCCGTCGTCGACGGTGTCGTCGACGCCTACGTCCATGCGGGTGGTCAGTACGAGTGGGACTCGGCGGCCCCCGTCGCCGTCGCCGCGGCATCCGGTCTGCACACCAGCCGCATCGACGGCTCCCCGCTCACCTACAACCGACAGGACCCGCTCCTGCCCGACCTCATCATCGCCCGCCCAGAGGTGGCGGCGACCCTCCTGGACGCCATCAGCACCATCGAGAGAGGCCAGTCTTCGTGACGAGTCCACACCACTACCAGCTGAGTCACCTCGAGGCGCTCGAGGCCGAGGCGATCTTCATCATCCGCGAGGTCGTCGCCGAGTTCGAGCGGCCTGTCCTCCTCTTCTCCGGCGGCAAGGACTCCATCGTCATGCTCCGGCTGGCCGAGCGGGCCTTCCACCCGGCCAAGGTCCCGTTCGCAGTGCTGCACATCGACACGGGCCACAACTTCCCCGAGGTGCTCGAGTTCCGCGACCGCCGGGTCCGTGAGCTCGGGGTCAACCTCGTCGTCGCGTCGGTCCAGGACGCCATCGACGCCGGCACGGTCTCGGAGCCGCCGGACGGAACGCGCAACCGGATCCAGACACCTGTCCTGTTGGACGCCCTCGAGCAGGGCGGGTACACCGCGGTGTTCGGGGGCGCACGACGCGACGAGGACAAGGCGCGCGCGAAGGAGCGGATCTTCTCCTTCCGCGACGACTTCGGCCAGTGGGACCCCAAGAACCAGCGTCCCGAACTGTGGGGCCTGTACAACAGCCGCATCCACGCCGGCGAGAGCATCCGCGTGTTCCCGCTGTCGAACTGGACCGAGCTGGACATCTGGCACTACATCCAGCACGACCAGATCGACCTCCCGTCGATCTACTTCGCCCACGACCGCGAGGTCGTCGACCGCAGCGGCATGCTCTACGCGGTCAACGAGTTCATCCAGCCGCGGCCCGGTGAAGTCGTGGAGAAGAAGCGGGTCCGGTATCGAACCGTCGGCGACGCGAGCCTGACCGCAGCGGTCGAGAGCGACGCGGACACCGTGGCAGCCGTCATCGACGAGGTCGCCTCGACGAGGATCACCGAACGCGGCGCGACCCGCGGTGACGACAAGTTCAGCGAGGCCTCCATGGAGGACCGCAAGCGTGAGGGGTACTTCTGATGGATATTCTCCGTTTCGCCACGGCCGGCTCGGTCGACGACGGGAAGAGCACGCTCATCGGGCGTCTGCTCTACGACACCAAGACGGTGTTCCAGGACCAGATGGACGCCGTCGAGCGGGTGAGCAGGGAGCGCGGCGAGGACCACACGAACCTGGCACTGCTGACCGACGGACTCCGCGCTGAGCGGGAGCAGGGCATCACCATCGATGTCGCCTACCGCTACTTCGCCTCTCCCAAGCGCAAGTTCATCATCGCGGACACCCCCGGCCACATCCAGTACACGCGGAACATGGTCACCGGGGCGTCCACGGCCGACCTCGCCCTCGTGCTCGTCGACGCCCGCAAAGGCCTCGTCGAGCAGAGCCGGCGACACGCGTTCCTCGCGACCCTCCTCCAAGTGCCGCACATCGTGCTCGTGGTGAACAAGATGGACCTCGTCGACTACTCCGAAGAGGTGTACGAGCGCCTCCGCGAGGAGTTCGTCGGCTTCGCGACCAAGCTGCGTATCCCGGACCTCGAGGTCATCCCGGTGTCGGCCCTTCGCGGTGACAACGTCGTGGACCGGTCCGAGAACATGCCCTGGTACCACGGCCCAAGCCTGCTGCACCACCTCGAGAACATCCACGTCGCGAGCGACCGCAACCTCATCGACGCCCGCTTCCCGGTGCAGTACGTCATCCGTCCCCAGTCGGATGCGTACCACGACTACCGCGGCTATGCCGGCCAGGTTGTCGGGGGAGTCCTGAAGAAGGGCGACGACGTCGTGGTGCTCCCGTCCGGGTTCACCTCGCGCATCGCGGCCGTCGAGACCGCGGACGGGGAGATCGACGAGGCGTACCCACCGATGTCGGTCACGGTGCGTCTCGAGGACGAGATCGACATCTCGCGCGGCGACATGCTCTGCCGGCCGCACAACATGCCGACCGTCACTCAGGACATCGATGCGATGGTGTGCTGGATGGACGAGACGGCGCCCTTCCAGGTGGGTCGCAAGTACTCGATCAAGCACACGACCCGCACGGCACGCGCCGTGGTGCGCGACCTCCAGTACCGACTCGACGTCAACACGCTGCACCGCGACGAGGACGCGACCGGCCTCTCGCTCAACGAGATCGGTCGGGTCCGGTTGCGCACGACCGTCCCACTGATGTGCGACGACTACGGGCGCAACCGGAGTACCGGCGGCTTCGTCCTGGTCGACGAGGGCACCAACCGCACCGTCGCCGCAGGGATGATCGCTGATGCCAACCGCTGAGGGTATTCGGTCGGGATCCGGTCGACGCGGTCACCTGCTTCACATTCAACGCACCAAGGCCCCTATGAAGCCGCAGCAGCGGCTCGATACGACGAGGAGCAGTTCATGAAGGTCAGATCTCTAGCGGTCTTGGTTGCAACAAGTGTCGCGACCATCGCCATCGGTGTCAGTACGCCGGCCCAGGCGTCACCAGACCCCTCTCCACCGCCTGCGGCCTGGGCGATGCCGACGGAGATCCCGTCCGCGACCACCCCGGGCATCACCGCAGGGACCAAAGTCACCCAGCTCGCCGAGGTCGGAGACAAGGTCTTCGCCGCCGGCACGTTCACCGCGGTCGGAGGGCAGCCTCGCGCCGGGGTCGCAGCCTTCAACCGGACGACCGGCGCGCTCGACGCGACGTTCAACCCGACCATCCTCGGCCAGGTGTACACCGTCACACCGGGCCCCACGCCGAACACGGTCTACGTCGCCGGCATCCTGCGCAGCGTCAACGGAGTCGCGCTGAGCAAGGTGGCGCTCCTCAATGCCACGACCGGCGCCCCGATCAGCGGATTCAAGCCGCCGGCGATCAACGCCGCCATTCAGGACATCAAGTTCCGCGCCGGGAACCTGTACGTGGCCGGCGACTTCACCCAGGTCGGCACCACACCACGCGGCGGCCTCGCAAGCCTCAACCCCACCACCGGCGCCCTGACCAACGCGCTCACCGTCAACCTCGCCGAGCACCACAACACCGACCCGACCCAGGTGCAGAAGGCCATCGGCGCGAAGTCCCTGGACGTCACCAAGGACGGCAGCCGGCTGGTTGTCATCGGCAACTTCCGCAAGGCCAACGGTCTCGACCGCGACCAGGTGGTCCAGGTCAACCTCACCGGCACCTCGTCCTCGATCGACCCGTGGCAGACCAACGGCTTCAAGTCGCTGTGTTACAACTTCGCCAACGACCACACCGTGCGCGTCGTGGCCCTGGCTCCTGACGACAGCTACTTCGTCATCGGTGCGGGTGGCGGCGGCGGTCCCGTACTGGGGACGCTGTGTGACACCGCGACGAAGTGGCGGACCAACAACCCCGTCACCGACGCCAAGCCGGAGTGGGTCTCTGCAGCCGGCGGCGACACCATCTGGGCGGTCGCGCCGAGCGAGAACGCCATCTACGTGGGTGGTCACCAGCGATGGATGAACAACACCCTCGGCAACGACTACGCCGCGCCGGGCGCGGTCCCGCGGTCCGGCCTCTCAGTGCTCGACCCCCTCTCGGGCGTGCCGATGAAGTGGAACCCCGGACGTGTACCGCGCGGTACCGCCGTCTTCGGGCTGCTGGTCGCCCGTGACGGCGTCTGGCTCGGTTCGGACACCGACTACATCAGCATCAACCCGGCGTACAAGCGCCAGAAGCTGGCGTTCTTCCCCTACCAGGGCGGCTACACGGCAACGGCGACGACGACACCCACGCTGCCGGCCACCGTCTACGCGGGCCGTGGCGGGCTCGGGTCGGCCACCAACGTCCTGTACCGGGTGAACGCCGGCGGACCCCTGGTCCCCTCGGGTGACTCCGGCCCGGACTGGGTGGCCGACGACGGTTTCGACAGCCCATACCGCAACTCCGGGAGCAACGCTGCCGGGTGGGGTGCTGGTGTGTCGTTCGACAGCTCGGTGCCCGCGACGACCCCGCCGTCACTGTTCGACGCTGAACGCTGGGACCCGGGCACCGCTCCGGAGATGCAGTGGTCCTTCCCGGTGACCGCCGGCGTGCCCCTGTCCGTGAACGTCTACTTCGCGAACCGCTGCGGCTGCACGGCCTCGCCGGGGCAGCGCGTCATCGACATGTCGATCGACGGCAACCTGGTCATCGACGACATCGACCTGTCCGGCCAGCTCGGCCACAACGTCGCGACGAAGCGGTCCTTCAACATCACCAGTGACGGGACGGTCAACATCGACTTCGCCCACGTCGTGGAGAACCCCCTCGTCAACGCC
>Ga0335397_10013157_pt1 | contig 10088 bp, 9 predicted proteins | sample MAT04_FD_205740 | JGI IMG/M metagenome (GOLD analysis project Ga0335397, IMG submission 205740) | Freshwater microbial communities from Lake Fryxell liftoff mats and glacier meltwater in Antarctica - MAT-04 (spades assembly) (version 2) ...
GATTTCTTTGATATGGATTTTAACCATCTGCCTTTTACCAACGGGCATGAAAATGCGACTAAAAAAATTCATAAACCTCAGAACTTTGAATTAATGATTGACCTGGCGAGGAAACTATCAAGTGGCAAACCTCATGTCAGAGTTGATCTGTATAATATCAATGGTAAAGTATATTTCGGTGAATTGACCTTTTTTCATTGGGGTGGGATGGTGCCTTTTGTGCCTGAAGAATGGGATTATACCTTTGGAAGCTGGATTAGTCTGCCTTCCCAAACCTAAGTAATTTCAGTGCATGATTTGTTTTATATACATGGTTTACTCCTTGTTCTTATATTGATCTAAAGAAAATAAAGTACTCAATGTTAAAAAGAGACAATTGATTATATAATGATTAAATGGATGGTTAAACAAGATGTAGTTTGATTTTTGGTTATTGGGTGTGGAGTTTAAATGGTATAAAGGTAAGTTTAATCCTTTTAACTGGTTGGTTTCCAAGATAATGAGAAAAATATGAGCGAGAAGAAAAGAATTTGTCTGGTTATACCTAGTCTCAGCGCGGGAGGCATGGAGCGTATAATGGCAGAACTTTCGCTATTTCTCTCAACAATCGACTTTATAGATACCTATTTTTTAAGCTACACTAAAGGAGAAAAATTTTATGAACTTCCACAAAATATTAATTTTTTAGAACCTGACTTCGAATTTAATAAGAATAACAAAATTCTTCATTCAATAAAAACATTTTTTTTCTTGAGACGAAAAATTAAATATATTAAGCCTCATGCTGTTTTAAGTTTTGGGGAAACGTATAACTCTTTTGTTCTTCTTTCAACCCTTTTTCTTAAGACGAAAATTTTTATTTCTGATAGAAGTAAGCCTGACAAAAAATGGGGATTGATCCATGACTTTCTGCGCAAGCATTTATATAAAAGTGCTTATGGTATTGTCTCTCAAACGAATTTTTCACAAGATTTTTTATATAAGTTGACTAAGCATAAAAAGATTTCTGTAATACCAAATCCTGTAAGAAAGATTTTACCTGGGAATGTGTCAAGCAACAATGTTATCCTGAGTGTCGGACGTCTCATTAGCACGAAAAAGTTTGAAATACTAATCGAGTTGTTTTTTCAAATAAACAATCATGATTGGGAACTCTGGATTGCTGGTGATGGGCCTGTTAGGCCTCAACTTGAATCTCTGGTAAAGACATTGCACTTGCAAGATAGAGTAAAGTTACTTGGTACCATAACTGACATTGATCAATTATATTCTAAAGCAGGAATTTTCGCATTTACCTCTATATCAGAAGGGTTTCCAAATGCTTTACTTGAGGCTCAGTCAGCCGGGTTGCCTTGTGTTGCATTTGATTGTATTGCAGGCCCTGCTGATATAATTATGGATGGTTGGAATGGATTCTTAATACCGGAAATGGATTTGCAAGAATTTAAAATCAGGTTGGATCTATTGATGAATGACTCCAGTTTAAGAAAACGATTTAGTGAAAATGCTCTAGAAGAAGTAAAGAAGTTTGATTTAAAACAAATTGGAGAAAAATATCTGAAATTTTTATTGTCATGAAAAGAAAAATTTCTCGCATCATATTTTATACTTTGAAGTTTTTTGTGGGTCTTCTGGTATATTTGGATAGACGACTTTACACTAAGTTATATAATGTTTTGCTTCGTAAGGTTGGTTTAAACCTGAATGGAACACCCCGTTTCATAGCAAAGAGTGTGCGATTTGATGATTTTAATCGCATTACTATTGGTGATCGATTTGTTGCTTCAATGAACGTGCATTTTTTAACCCATGACTATAGTTATACCACAGCCCTAATTGCTATAAATGAAAAGCCTGAAACGGATATTGGGCAACTTCGGAATATTACAATTGGTGATAATGTATTTATTGGTATGAATTGCATTTTGCTTCCCGGAACAACCATTGGTAACCATGTTATTGTTGGAGCAGGTTCGGTTATTAGAGGAAAGGTTGATAGTTTTTCGATTATTGCAGGCAATCCTGCAAAAGTCATAGGAGACATTAGAGATTATGCTGCAAAACTTAAAATACGTGATCAAGATTTAATTGTTGATAAAAAGTGAAATTATCTTAGTCCTCTTTTATGAAAAAAGCCTTTGGAAAAGCTATTTATGTTAATGAATATTTAAAAGCTGCTTATCGAGATGGGTGCTTCGGCCCCTAAGGTATAGAAATGTTTATCCAGAACTAATAGGAAAGAAACATAATGATTTTCTTTTTGGTAATAAAACGCGTTCAATACAGTAACAAAGGTTCACTTGCTACCACAATATTAATTTAAATTAATGATTGCAAGAACAAAACGAATTATTACCCGAAACCTCCTGAATATTCCAGGCTGGAGGACTAAGCGTAAGATCGTGGTGATTGAATCTGACGATTGGGGCAGTATCCGAATGGCTTCACCAGAGGCTTATAATCATTTCCTGAAGCTGGGTTACCCTGTAGATCAATGTCCTTACAATCGTTACGATATGCTTGAATCGAACAGCGATATGGAGGCTTTGTATGAAGTGCTTGATTCGGTGAGGGATATGAAAGGGAGGCCTGCTATTTTAACCGCCAACAGTTTAGTTGCCAACCCTGATTTTGAAAAAATTGAGGCCGATAATTTTGTTAATTATCATTATGAGATATTGACAGAAACCCTGAAAAAGTATCCCAATCATGACCGGGTTTTTGAGTTGTATCATCAGGGCATTGAAAACAGGTTGATTAAGCCGCAGTTTCATGGTCGGGAACACCTGAATGTAGGCCGTTGGATGAAGGCTTTGCAACAAAATGACGAATATGCAAAAGAAGCTTTCAGGTTCAACATGTTTAGTGTTCACCCTAAGCATGATAGTGACAATGGGCTGGAATACATGGAAGCATTGGATTATGACAATGAGGAGCAGTTAAGTTCCTTCAACCAGATACTTGAGGATGGGGCAAATATTTTTAAGCAATTATGGGGTTTTACTTCCGCTTCATTTATTGCGTCGTGTTATATCTGGCCACCCGAAGTGGAGGCTATCCTCTATGATAAGGGAGTGAAGTATTTGCAAGGGGTTGTGGCCCATGCTGTTCCAAAACCTGGCCGGCGATTTGAATATCGTTATAAGTATCACTTCCAGGGACAACGGAATAATTATGGTCAAAGACACCTGGTTCGCAATGCATTTTTTGAGCCCAGCCATACGCCACAAAATGACAATGTTAGTAATTGCATGCAACGGATTTCCATTGCTTTTAAATGGAACAAACCTGTCATTATCAGCTCGCACCGCTTGAATTATATGGGCTCTCTCGACCCCAAAAACAGGGAAAGAGGATTGAAGGAGCTATCTGAATTATTGAAAAGTATTGTTTCCCTTTGGCCCGATGTGGAGTTTATGTCGTCCGATGAATTGGGCGATGTTATGAATGGCGTTGAAGCCCGATAGATGATTGAGCGAAACCAAAAAATACTGTTTATCATCCCATCTCTCGAAGAAGGCGGAGCCGAAAGAGTTCTGGCTAATTTGCTTAAAAGATTTGACTATTCCCGCTTCAGTGTGGACCTCTGCGTAGTTGAGAAACGGGGGATTTATTTCGAAGAAATCCCACCTCAGGTAAAGATTATTACCATCTTCCGCAACGAATTTGTTTGTAAGGTATTCAATGGATTACATGTCAGATTCAATATTAATTTGATTTACCGATGGCTGGCGAATTGGAAGATAAGGGGTCAATATGACGTTGGTATTTCTTTCCTTGACAGCGGCTACACGGATATTCTGTTTTTCCTGAACTCAAAGGTTGTTCGGAAAATTAGCTGGGTACATTCAAGTTACCGGACTTACCGGAATTTTGAAAAGTTCTACACCGGGGCCTATAAAAAAAGGGTGATTGAAAACCGTTACAGTAAATTAGATACCATTGTATTTGTGTCAAACGATTCGAAAAAGGAGTTTGGTGAAATTTTTGGCCATTTTAGTTCCATGCGGGTCATTTACAATCTGATTGATGCTGAGGATGTTGTTGCAAAATCGGCAGTCCATCTTTCCGAACCATTTAAGAATGATGTAATCAACATCGTTGCCTTGGGGGTGCTACTGCCGGTGAAAGGATATGATAAGCTGATCAGGGCGGCGAAATTACTGAAAGATGATTATGTATCCTTCAAGATCAGAATTTTAGGCAATGGTGACCTGGAAGAGGAGCTTCGTGCACAAATCAAAGAATTGTCATTGGATGATGAAGTGGAGCTGATGGGCTTTCATTACAACCCGTTCCCTTTTCTCAGGCATTCAGATGTTTTTGTAATGACTTCTGTTTCAGAGGGACTCCCAACCGCCCTGTGCGAAGCCATGATACTTGGATTACCTACGGTGGTGACTGATTGCAGTGGTTGCCGTGAACTGGTTGATAATGGGGAATTTGGAATAATGGTCCCTCAGACAGATGTGGGTATATATGAGGGCCTGAAGGGCTTGATAAACAGCCCTGTCAGGCAGGAATATCTCAGAAAAAAATCACTTGAAAGGGCTGAACTGTTTGATGATGCTGCCATTTTGGAACAAGTATATAATTTGCTCAAATTTAAACCAACACCACAATGAAGCTTCTTCAGGTTAGTTCAACTCTGAATACCTCTGCTATTGGCAGGATAGCTGAAGAAATAGGTCAGATGGCCATGCAAAGGGGATATGAGAGTTATGTAGCATACAGCCACTTAGGAATGCAGGGGAGCAAATTAAATGCCATTAAAATTGGCAACAAAATGGATGTATATGCTCATGGAATGCAAACACGATTGTTTGATCGTCATGGTTATGGATCAAAAACTGCGACACATAGACTGATCCGGCAAATTCAGCAAATAAACCCAGATGTTATTGGCATTCATAATGTTCATGGTTACTACCTGAACATGGAAATATTTTTCAATTATTTGAAAGTTGCCCGAAAGCCGGTTATTTACACACTGCATGATTGTTGGTCATTTACCGGCCACTGCAGTTATTTCGATTTTGTTGATTGCGATCGCTGGAAAACCGGCTGTTTTGACTGTCCCAGCAAGAAGGCGTATCCGGCAAGCTGGTTTATTGACCGGTCGAAGACGAATTATGCTGAAAAACAAGTGATATTCAATGGTGTTGATAACCTGACAATAGTCACTCCATCTGAATGGTTGGCGAAACTGGTTAAGCAGTCATTTTTATCCGGCTATCCTATACAGGTTATCAATAATGGGGTGAATACAAGTGTTTTCAGGCCTATAGTATCATCCGACATCAGAGAGAAGTATGGAATAGGTGATAAAAAAATGATACTGGGCGTTGCATACATCTGGTCGCATCGAAAAGGATTGAACGAATTTATTGAATTGAGTAAACTGATACCGGATAATTATGTCATTTTCCTTGTAGGTTTAAGCTCAGGACAGATCGCACAACTTCCTCCGAATATTAAAGGTATTGCACGCACCGAAAATGTCGAAGAACTGGCTATGCTTTATGCAACAGCAGATGTATTTATTAATCCTACCTGGCAGGACAATTTTCCTACAACGAACCTTGAGGCACTGGCTTGTGGAACCCCGGTTATAACTTATAATACCGGGGGAAGTCCGGAAGCTGTGGATGAACATACGGGTATCGTTGTTGGAAAAGGGGATATTGAGGGTCTGATAAAGGCAATCAATGCTTTTTTAACTCAACCTAAAGAACAACTTAAAGAAGCATGTCGTCAAAGAGCATTGGATCTTTACAAAAAGGAAGACGCCAATGACCGTTACCTGAAATTGTATGAGAAGATGTTGCAGAAACAAACAACTAAATTTTAATTGTATATACCAGTTATAGCGAAATTGTAGGAAAAAAACGCTAATTGTTCTAAAAATATCCGAACATTTACTTTATCTTTGTCGTAAAAATAATAAAACCAAAACAAATTTGAGGATTACAAACAAACACATTTTAGGTAAACTGATTAAAAAAAATCAAGGAAACTCAAAATTGGTAAAAGCTGTTCAACAACTGATTACCGATATTGAGCAAAGTAACCGGGAAACGCCTCTTAACTTGATTAAAGAAAGGCCAGATGCCGATTGTGTTTATGGTGGGGAATTCTATCTCTTCAACATTAACGTTCACAGAACTCTAATCCTGATTGAATTCGAAGAAAATGGAGAAGCCACGGTTGTTTGGGCAGGGAGTCACGATGTTTACGAAGCCACTTTTAAAAACAACCGGAGTGTAATCAAAAAATGGTTGAGAGATAATAATTGGATATAAAGGAGGAGCTATGAAAGACATAAAAAACATAAAAGAAATTTCAACTATTGAAAGACTTGAAAATGAATATGATTTGCAAAGAGCATCTTTGCTCGACCGTAAATTGCGCTTAATGGTTAAAGAAAATTCAGATTTACAACTAATTCGTAAAAAGATACGAGAATTAATTGAAGAATACGAAAATAGAAAATGGTCTGATTTCGAAAAAGTATCCGATTCGCAAGTAGAAGAATCAGAGAAAGCTGAAGAAATTGTAAATTTCGAACAAGAATTCATTCAAAAGCGAAAAGAAAGTATCAAAAAGAAACTTAAAGAATTTGACATAACCCAACAAGAATTTGGTTTAATTCTGGGGCATTCAAAATCATATATGAGTGAATTAACAAATGGTGTATCCCAATTCACACTGAAGGATTTGGTTATAATTCACCGACTTTTAGGAATAAGCCTTAAAATTTTAATCTCTACTTATCTTCAACCTGAAACAAGAGATAAGGTTAGAGAATCAATTGATAAACTGAATAAACCAAAACTCAGATTGAGAAAAACAGAACTCGCATAGAAAAAAAAGCGCATAATATTCTATGTATGTCAGAACAGATTAGTTGCAAATTGGAGATTTTTAAAGATAGTTTACAGCCCTTGCCATCGCGTTCCTGACGTCTTGCAGACAGTATCTAAAAGGATACGCGATCTGTATAGTCATCATTCTTGAGCTGCTAATGGAATAAGGTTGAAAGAAGGAATAAGGTAAAAGTGGAGGGGCAAGCAGAGTGGTTACTGGGGTTATAAAGAAACAATAAGGTTTTTTTATTTTTCAAAACCAGTAACAATGATATCCCGGAATTAACCCTGTCTGCCTCTGGCATACAGGCACGCTTATCTGTTCTTAAAACCTTGGTATTAAGAGATAACCACCATACTCCTGACCTTATTCTATCTTCAAACCTTATTGGAAAAATCGATAGTAGAATTTATTACCTAAGTTGAGCGATTTGTGCAAAGCGAAAAAACGCTTTACTTAGGTAAACCCCGATTTGGAAATTGTTGCAATTCACCATAGCCATGAAACTGTTTTACTCTGAATTGCATACAATTTCCTGATCGATTGAGCCATTTTCCTTTTCAAATCGCTCAATTTGGGTATTATTTATTAAGCGCCTAATTCAATAGATCTATGTACCGGTAAAATCTATAACTAAGCTTTTGAAACAGTCGTCTAAGCAATATGAAAGAGTGTAATAAAAAATTACTGATTAACAAAGGGTTGCAACCCCTTTCTGTACTGGTGAAGTACATGTAAATTGGGTCCCTTGTATGCTTTTTAATTTAAAGAAGTCCATAATCAGCCATTTGCAGAATCTTCCCGGTTGGCGTACGCGGAGAAAAATCGTGGTATTTGAGTCGGATGACTGGGGTAGTATTCGTATGCCATCGCGTGAGGTATATAATTCACTTTTGAAAGAGGGATATAAAGTAGATCAGGACCCTTTTATGAAGTATGATAATCTGGCTGATGAAGATGATTTGTCTGGTCTGTTTGAGGTTTTGTCTTCGGTTAAGGATTCAAACGGACGTTTTGCGAAATTTACGGCCAACACCATTGTGGCCAATCCTGACTTTGAACGCATAAAAGCTTCAGATTTTTCTTCATATTATTATGAGCCCTTTACTGAAACCCTGAGCCGGTATCCAAACCACAGCAATAGCTTCAGTTTATGGAAGGAAGGTATGGCCGCAGGCATTTTCCATCCTCAGTTCCACGGTCGTGAACACCTGAATGTTGACCGATGGATGAAGGCATTGCAGGGAAAAGATAAGATTATTACCCATGCTTTTAATAATCAGATGATCAGCATTAGTTCCGAGCCCAATGAGATGCGATTTGGCTATATGGAAGCCCTGGACCATTTTTCGCCGGAAGAAAAAGAGGCAAAACCACAGGTGGTTGAGGCAGGGCTTAGATTGTTTAAAGAAATTTTTGGTTTTGATTCTCAATCCTTTATTGCCTGCTGTTATGTCTGGGACAGAGAAATCGAGAAAACCCTTCAAAACGGTGGGGTGAAATATATTCAGGGGGTGGTTCAGCAATTAACCCCTGCCTTGGAGAATGAAAGACATTATTTCAAAAAGTCTTTTCATTATATCGGTCAGGAAAACAACCTGAAACAAATTTACCTCACGAGAAATGCCTATTTTGAACCGGCCTTACTTGGTCCTGAGACCGACCACATTGGTTATTGCTTACAGCGAATGGGTGCTGCCTTCAGGATGAACAAACCGGCCATTGTTGCTTCTCATCGCTTAAACTATATTGGCAGCATTCATCCCGAAAACAGGGATCAAAATTTGAAATTACTAAATAATTTATTGATTGAAATTGTTAATAGATGGCCTGATGTAGAATTTATGAGCTCTGATGAGCTGGGGGCTTATATAAAAACAGACGATCAAAATTCCCGGAGTTAAAAACATTAAATTTTTATGCTATGAGATTACCATTTCAGGGAGCCAGATTAAGACCCATTGTTGTAGGTACCATCAAGTACTCGCCATTTCTTACACGTCTTTTGCCCATTGCTGCGGGAGGAACTGCAAGTGCCAGATACTGTTATGCAGTGTGGATGAGGCATTTATTATTCCTTACCCGCTTCAACGGGGGTAAAATACCCGCGCAGGTTGCCGAAATTGGACCTGGTGATTCAATCGGGGTTGGGCTGGCTGCATTGTTATCAGGTTCAGAAAGCTATTTCGCCCTCGAAGCCATTAAATATTGGGACAGCGAGCGAAATCTGCGGATCTTTGATGAATTGATTTCCCTTTTCAAACAACGTGAAAAGATTCCGGGCAATGTTGAGTTTCCTCTGTTGAAACCGGTACTCGATGATCATTCTTTCCCGGCCTCGGTTATAACAGATCAGATATTATCAGAATCTTTGATTCCTGAACGTTTAGAAATGATCAGGGCGGAGTTGAGGAATCCTGACAATGCTGAAAATGAGTTTATTCAGTATAAGGTGCCCTGGCATGGCGAAGATGTGATTATTCCGCACACGAGTGATTTTATTTTCTCACATGTGGTACTACAACACATTGATGAGATTGAGGATGCATTTTCAAGCATGGATCACTGGCTGAAACCAGGTGGATATGTATCGCATATTATTGATTACAGATCATTGGGCTTTACCAATATATGGAACGGGCAGTGGACAATCCCGGACTGGGAGTGGAAAATCATGGTTGGTGGAAGAATGTTCTCAGTTAATAAAAAACCACACAGTTTTTATATTGATCTATTCAAAAGGAATAACATAGAATTACTTTATGTTGCAAAAGATACACTTCCGAACCAACTAACAAGAAATCGGCTTGCTGAGAAATACAGAAATATGTCAGATGATGACCTCAACACATCAGTTGGCTATTTCGTTGGCCGAAAACCTGATTTAGCATAATATCCGGCCATTTTGAAGGTTTTACACATTAATACTGCACTTGTTACTGATGCCCCCGGCCGTATTGCTGAGGAAATCGGGAAAGTGCTCATATCCAACGGGCATGAAAGTTACATAGGATATGGACGTTATACCAGGCCCATTGCATCAAAGCCAGTAAAGATAGGAAGCAAACCAGATCAGATATTACATGTCCTGAAGACACGGTTGTTCGACACGCATGGATTTGGTTCTACCAATGCTACTGAAAAGTTTATAGATGATATCCGCCAGATTGATCCGGATATAATTCACCTGCACAATCTTCATGGTTATTTTCTGAATGTTG
>Ga0335397_10013158_pt1 | contig 10088 bp, 8 predicted proteins | sample MAT04_FD_205740 | JGI IMG/M metagenome (GOLD analysis project Ga0335397, IMG submission 205740) | Freshwater microbial communities from Lake Fryxell liftoff mats and glacier meltwater in Antarctica - MAT-04 (spades assembly) (version 2) ...
GGGCCGGGATTCAAGATTAATTTGAAAGACATGTTCGCGATGAAGTGATTTTTTTTAATTCCGAGCGGGGGGCGTCAGCCCTCGGAATGCGCTCACATTTAACTGGATGCCTTAACCAGGGGGCTGACGCCCCGCGCTCAGTAATCCTCGATTTCACTCATGTCGCAAGCGATGGGTTTGGATCTGCGGATCGAAACGCCGGAGAACGTCGTGTTGACGTATCATCTGGCCGGGCCGATGCTGCGCGCGGGGGCGTATATCATCGACTTCGCCTTGCGGGTGATGATCCTGCTGGGCCTCACGTTCGTACTGATGATTGTCGCGCCGTTTTTGCCGGGGTTGGCGATTGGTTCGCTGCTGCTGGTGCTGTTCGTGCTAGAGTGGGGCTACACCATCGGGTTTGAATACGCTTGGAGCGGCCGTACGCCCGGCAAATGGGCGATGGGTCTGCGCGTGATTCAGGAGAACGGCCAGCCACTTTCCTGGTGGGGTTCCGCGTTGCGAAACCTGTTGCGTGTCGCGGACACGCTGCCGCTACTGCTCGTGTTCCCGGAAGACCTGGGAGCATTCTGCTTGCTGCCCGTCTATGGGCCGGGATTCGTGGCGATGCTGATGACATCGCGGTTGCAGCGTTTGGGAGACTTGGCGGCACGCACGGTCGTGGTGCAGGAACGGCGTGCCGAACTGCCGCGTGAGCCGGTGATTTTCGAGAAGATCGAACCGTTCAGCAAAGCCGACTTCAGCGCCTTCACGCCCCGTTCCCGCACATTATCGCTGATCGACCGTTTCCTCGGCAGACGTTCGGTGCTGCTGCACGATCGCGGGCATGCCTTGGCGTCTCCCCTGGCGGCGGCGCTGGCCGAGCGATTGGGCTACACCTCCGATCCTGATCTGGTGCGAAAGTATCCGATGGCGTTTCTCGCCCGTGTGTATGTGACCTTCACGGCTCATCGCGATGCGGACGGCGCAGCCGAAGAGGAACAGGCCAAACCAACGCGGAAGCGGCGGAAAGCGAGGGCGTTGCGATGAATAAACGTCAGTATCTTCGCCAGCGCCGCGCGGCCTGGAAACAGTTCGAGTCGCTGCTCAAAGTCCCCAGTGGGATTTCGTGGAAACGAAAAACGGGCAAGGAAATCTCCGTCTATTCGCGACTGCTACGTGAACTCTCGAACGACTTGGCCACAATTCGTTCGCGCGATTGGGGGCAGAGTCTCGTCGACTATCTCAACGGACTGGTCGCCCGCGGGCACAGTGCGTTCTATGCCGCACCGCCGACCGATTTCTCACCGATCATCAAGTTCCTGACAACCGGCTTTCCGCAGTTGTTTCGCCGGCGGTTCGGCTATTTTCTCGCGGCCGCCCTGCTGTTCTTCGTGCCGGGCGGGCTGGCGTGGGGCGTGATTCAACTCAATCCCGAACTGGCACCTCGGTTGATCGATCCCGAGCAACTCGAACAGTTCGATGCGATGTATTCCGCGCGCGATACGGAAAAGAAAGACGAAGACAAAGAGACTTCGGAGAGCACCGAGGAAAAAGACACCGCCGCAAAAGAGGCTGAGGACGAGTCCGCGCCGAGCTGGTTCGAGTTCGGCGAGGACCGGGCCGCGATGGCCGGTTTTTATGTGCAACACAATGTCGGCATCGCGCTCCAATGTTTCGCGCGGGGCATTCTGCTGGGCGTGGGCACGATCTACACACTGCTGTTCAACGGCATCTCCATCGGCGCGATTGGGGGCTACATCGTGTCGCGCGGGCATGGCGACCGGTTTCTCAGCTTCATTATTTCACACGGTTCGTTTGAACTGACCGCCATCGCCGTGGCGGGGGGGGCCGGCCTGATGCTGGGCGATGCGATTGTGCATCCGGGCAATCGCACGCGTTTGGAAGCGCTGCGCGTGCAGGGGTTGGAAGCGGTGCAGATCGCCGGCGGGGCGGCGGTGATGCTGATCATCGCCGCGCTGATCGAAGGCTTCTGGTCGCCCGCGCCCATTCCGAACATCGTCAAGTACTGCGTCGGCTCGGCATTGTGGGTGGTTGTGTTTCTGTATCTCACCTTCGCGGGGCGCGGCCGATGAAGTTTGAGCAGGCACGCATTGATCTTGTTCCCCGGTCCGCGGCGAACTGCCTCGATCTGGCGATTCTCGTCGCCGGGCAGCATCTGGGCACCCTGGTCGGGCTTTGGGCGTTTTTCGCGGTGCCGCTGGGGGCCATCACCTATGCCGCCGCTCGTTGGACCGATTACGGCTTTCTGCTCATGCCCGTGCTTGGTTTTTTCGGATCGGCCCCCTTGGGAGTGATGCTGATCACCGGAGCCGCTCGATTTTCGTTTGGCGAAACCTGGAGCCTGACCAAATCGCTGGCGGATCTCAAAACCGATTGGCGTTTAATCCTGCGGGTCATTGGGTATCGCTTTCCGCTGGCGTTGGCGACGTTCTTGTTCGTGATTCCGGGCACACTGCTCGCCGTGCGGTGGAGTTTCCTGGTCGAGAACGGCGTGTTCACACATTTGCATGCCGAGCGGCATGACCGCCGCACCAAAGAGTTGATCAGCCTGGAGTTTTCTGACCTGTATGTCCGCGGCGCTGCGATTCTCTTCGCGGGATGCGTCTTATGGCTGGTCATGGAACTGACAGTCGACGTCGTCTGGACGATTCTCTTTAATCAATCGCTCTACTTCGGCCGGTTGGGTGAACTGGGCAGCGTGGACGCGTTCGAGATCGGTGTGGATGATTATCTCGCCCATGCCTGGAAGTTGACCGTGTCCGACCCGGCGGTGGTCACGTTGCATCTCACAACCGGTCTGGCGGTCTATCTGATCTGCCGGTTGGCCTGGTACTTTTGCTATATTGATTTGCGTGTTCGCCGCGACTGCTGGGACTTGGAACTGGAACTGCTCGATGAAGCCCGCCGGTTGAGTACCGACCGCGGCGTGCGAACCTGAATCGGAAAGTCGCATGTTGATCGCACAACCGCGCTGGTTATGCATCCTGCTCCTGGCAGCGATCTTGTGCTGCTGCGCGTGGTCGCCGCATGAGACGGCTGCTCAGGAGATGTCAGCGGAGCCGGGCATACGGGAAACCGCGCAAGAGATTCTCGCCGAGCCGGAATTTCGTTATTTCGAGCATCTGGGCGATTCACCTGCCCGCCCGGAATCGCGGGCCGGCCGTCGCCAGGTCGGTTTCAGTTCCGGCAGCGGCAGCGGCAGCAGTGGGAGTGGCGGCGCAGGTGGTTCCGGGAGCGGTTCCGGCCGGCAATCCAACGGTCGTACCAAAGATCGGTCGACCAACACCTCGTCGAATGATGCGAGCAGCGATTCCTCGACGACGATTCCGCTCGGGGGCGGCTTAGGAGCCGTGGGGGGCGTGTTTGGTCTCCTGTTTCATGGGCTGGCGTATCTCATTTTGTTCGCCGTCTGCGTGCTGATTATTGTTCTGGTGATCAAGGCGATCTTCAGCCAGGAATCGTCGCCGTCAGCGCTCACATCGCCCGCGATCAATTTCGATGTGTCTGTCGACGAAGACCACTCGCCCGGCGAACTGCCGGCGGATGTCTACTTGCAGAAGGCCCGCGAACTGGCAGGGCAACGTCGCTATCGCGAGGCGATTGCGTATTTGCTGCTGGGGGGGATGAGCGCCATCGAGCGGGCGCAACTCATTCGCCACCGGCGCGGGCTGACTCTGCGAGATTACCTCCGCACATTGCGCGGCAAGTCGCCGCAGTATGCGGGCTTTCAAACCATGATCGGCCTGTATGAACCGGTGGGTTTCGGCCGGCGCGTGGCGAGTCATCAGACGTTTGAAGAGGCCTTGCAGGGCTACGAACACACCATCCAGCCGCTGAAATAAAATTCGTCTTCAAAGCCCGGCGACAGCGTCGCCGGGACCATTCCGAACATCATCCGGCATCAACCGACCATCATGCAGTGCCGATGCCACGAGTAGATCTTCGATGCCCGCGCGTGACCAGCGAGCGATGTCGTCGCGCCCGCGCACCCCGCCGCCGGAGATGAGTTTCAAATCGGGAAGTGTCGCGCGCAGCTGTTCGCAGAAGGCCAGTGTGCTGCCGCCGGTATTCGACCCGACATCGGCCAGGTCGAGCACGATCATCCTGCGGATTCCCCCGCGATACGCCTCAGCCGCGATGGCGGACGGCGTTGGTTCGGTCCAGTCGGCACCTGCGGCAATCAGAGTTCTACCCGCCTGAAGATCAAGACTGAAGATGATCTGCTCGGCAGAATGCCGGTCGACGAGTTCCGCCAGCATCGCCACGGAACTCAGTGTCTCTAGTCCGATAATCGCCGCAGCAGCGCCGCTATCCAGAATCTGTTGCGCGTCTTCCGAGACGCGAATGCCGGCATCGATGAGCAGTTCATAGCCGAGGTCAGCGAGCTTGCGGTACAGATCGAGTTGCGGCCGCTGCGCGAGAATGCCATCCAGATCGGCGATGTAAAACCGTCGAAAGCCGAACGCCTGCTCCAATGCGGCGGCGACGGCCAGCGGTTCGGAACTGTCGGTCCAGCGGCTTTGAATCGGTCGATACTCGCTCCGCCGCCCGGCGATACCTCGGACCACGCGGCCATATAACAGATCGATCACCGGGAGAATACGCACGATTCGTCATTCACCCAGGCAATACAAGAGTTCCTGTCGCTGGCCTTCCGCTGTGAATGCGACGCGCTGATAAATGCGGCTACCGCAAATCGCCGGCGTGGCGAAGACTTCATCTCCCAGTTGATTCTCGGCGATCAGTCGAAACCCGGCCGGGTCGGCAGCGAAGATCGTCGTTTTGCCGGCTTCATCAGTGACATAGATCTTCTCGTTGACCAGGACTAAAGACGAACTGAACGTGCCGCCGACGCGCTGCTTCCAGAGTTCTTTCCCCGTGTCGGCTTGCCAGCACTGCGCGACGCCGGCATCGAGCATCGCGTACAGAAAACCGTCTTTCAGCACCATCGAGGGGACATAGACCCGCGACGGTGATTCCCAGACACCGGCTTTGCTCCCATCGGCCGCCACTGCTGCGAGGTGATTCTTCGGATAGCCGCCGGTCGTGTAAATCAGCTTGCCATCTGTGACGGTGGACGTGACGCATTCCGTGGTCGCACCGGGGAGTTCCCACAACTTCTTGCCCGTTTTCGGGTCGAGACTCGTTACAAGATCGCAGCCGATGAAGAAGACCTGATCGCGTCCGGCGGCGTGCAGAATGATGGGCGAGGTGTAGTTCGGTAACGCGGGCCGCGACTGTTTCCAAACCACTTCGCCCGTCTGGCGATCCAAGGCCGCGACTGCGCCTGTCCCCTTGTTGTCGGCCGAGACGATTACGAGCGATTCATAAATCGCGGGCGACGAACTGAACCCTTGATGCAGGACATAGTCCGTGATTTTCACCTGCCACTTCTGCTGGCCCGCTCGGTCGAGCGCCGTGGTGTAGACCGCTCCTGCATGCAGAAAATTCACGAACAGGAATTCGCCGTCGCAGGCGGGGGTTGAGTTCGCCGCGGTGCTTTTCTCGTTCTGCTTCGGAACCGCGCCGCCAGTATGCACAACAGTCTGCCATTGCGGCTCGCCGGTTTTGCGATCGAAGCAAAGGACAATTTGCCGGTCCGGCTCGCGTTCGGCGGTTTGCAGAAAGATCTGATCGCCCACGATGACCGGCGAACCATGTCCTTTGCCCGGCAGAGGTGCCTTCCATTGAACGTGCTCGGTTTCGCTCCATGTTATTGGTGGTGACTGACCCTCGACGGCAACACCATTCCGATTCGGCCCGCGCCACCAGGGCCAATCTTTGTCGGTGATGTGTGATTGCGGTTCCGCCGCGGCGAGCGCGGCCGAAAGTGCCGGGAGAAGCGTGATCACACTGAGGAACCGGAAGCAGTGCCGCATGGTGAGTATCCATCAGGAATTCAGGAAGACAACATTTGTTCGATCAGCGGATGATAACCGCTCACGCGGGAATCTTCGATCCGAGACGCTATACTGCAATTCGGACGCGAAGCGAGAAACTGAAGTCTATAGGTTTGGGTGGCACGTCCCTGAGTCATCGAAGGGCGTGGCGATCACGGTAAGACCACGCCCTTCCCAAAGCCTCAGGGGCGTGCCACCCAACATTGAAACACACCCGTCCGTACGATTGGCAACTCAGGAGCGACAGCGTGGCGGATTCGAGGGGAACGCTCACCGAGTTGGCGGCGACGGTCCGTCAACTGCACCATGCGCTGCTCCAGCTTCAAGCCGAATCGCAGGTCTTCGGACTTGAAGGGCTATCGTCCGCCGAGTGGTTCGAGATCATCGAACGCAAACTGCTGCCGCAACTGGGAGAGCAGGCTTGGCTGGTGGTCGCGGTCACAGGCGGGACGAACATCGGTAAGAGTGTCGTCTTCAATCATCTCGCGGGATTTCGTGCCAGTTCCAGCAGTCCACTCGCCTCGGGGACGAAACATCCGGTCTGCCTCATTCCGAACGGATTCGAGTCGCGCGTCAAACTGACGGAACTCTTTCCCGGTTTTCGCATCGAACCGTGGTCGACCGCGGATGATTCGTTGATGTCGAGCGACGACGATTTGCTGTTCTGGCGGACTGGCGCGGAAGTCCCGGAGAATTTGCTATTGCTCGACACGCCGGATATCGACAGCGATGCCCCGGTCAACTGGCGGCGGGCCGATGCGATTCGTCAATCCGCCGATGTGCTGGTCGCCGTCCTCACGCAGCAGAAGTACAACGATGCAGCTGTGAAGCAGTTTTTTCGGAAAGCCGCGGCGGAAGACAAAGCCGTCATTCTCGTGTTTAATCAGTGTGAGCTGCCGGACGATGAAGAGTATTGGCCGTTGTGGTGTCGGACATTCTGCGAGGAGACGGGCCTGTCGCCCGAATGGATATATGTCGCACCGAACGACCGCAAGCGGGCGGAGAGTTTGACGCTGCCGTTCTTTGAACGTAGCGGGGGCTTCCAGCCGTCGATGCAACTGGAATCCAAAACCGGTGGAGACCTGCGGACGGGGGAAGCGGCGGGGTCGGGAGACCCGCGCCGAACGAAGGATATGAGGGAGCCCGCAGCGGTTCGCGCGGACGACTCGTCAAACCTTTCGTTTCAGAAAACCCTTTCCCAACTGCGATTCGCCGAGATCAAATTGCGGACGCTGCGCGGGGCGCTGCACCATGTCGTCGGTGAACAGGGCGTCGACAGCTATCTGAGGAAGATTCGCACATCGTCGGCCGATTACCGGTCCGCTGTGGAATTGTTGAAGACACATCGGCTCGCCGAAGTCGATCATTGGCCCGCACCGCCAAATCCGTTACTGGTCGCATCGATTCGTGAGTGGTGGGGCAGGCAACGGTCGGGGTGGTCCGCCTCTGTGCATGGTTTCTACAACACGGTCGGCCAGTTTTTGATGACGCCCGTGCATTCGGTGAATTCGTGGATCGGCGGTCCGCCGGAACCGGTCTGGGCCGCGTATCGTCGCCTGGAGCGGGACGCGATGCTGCGCACGGTGGAGAAGGTTTACGATAAACTCGAATGGCTATCACAGCTGGGCCACGACTTATTGAAGGAACAACTCGAGACGGTCTTGGCCGGGACATCGCGCGGGCGGTTACTGGAGCGGTTGGCCCAGGAACATGCCGAGGTCGACTTCGACGTGACCATGCAGCGGCTCGTCGCGGCGGAACTGGAGCTGTTTCGACAGGAGAACCCGCAGTATTTCCTGTTCTTTCAACGGCTGGACATCGCAGCTGCGGCGGCGCGACCGGGGTTATCGGTCGTTTTGGGGCTGAGTGGCGTCGGCCTGCCGTTGGGGGAAGCGGCGACGCATTTCGCCTCGCACGCGGTGATGCAGTCGGCCCTGCATGTGGTGGGAGATGTCGCCGGGGGAACAATGGCGGCGGCCGTCGGGGAAACCGCGATCAGTTCCACCGCGGCGAGCGGCATCGGCTATCTGCAAGCCCGGTTTCATCGGCTGCAAGCGGCCTTCATTGCCCAGCGCGTCGCCTGGCTGGCTGAACGGTTGGAACGCGATCTCATCGGCGACACGATTCGCCGGCTCGAACAAGCGGTCCTGGTTCCTCATGCGCCCGCGTTTCAGCAAGTGGAACAACTCACGCGGCAAATCCGCCAGTCGCTCAACAGCCTTGCACAAGCCCCCGACTCTGAGAAAGCACGTCCCGATGCACATGGATGATCTGGCCCATCTCGACTGGCTGGCCCGCATCGACACGGTCCGCGAACGGCTGGCCCTGTGGGCCGCGCAACCTGTCGATTGGGAACCGCTACGCCCGGCACAGTCGTTAACTGCAAGGCTGCTGGCGAGGCTGGAACCGCTGCGTCTCCGCTGGGAAGACCCGCTCATCGTGGCGACGTTCGGCGGCACCGGCACCGGCAAAAGTTCGCTGGTCAATGCGCTGATCGGTGAAGAAGTCACCCCGGCCGGGAAACAGCGACCCACCACGCGGCAACCGATTCTGTTGGCACATCCCGAGACCGACCTCGCCAACTGTTTGTTGCCTCTCGACCGGATCGAAATCGTCCGCCGTGATTTTCCGCTGCTGCGCGACATCGTGCTGCTCGATTGTCCTGATCCTGATACCAGCGAATCGGACGGCGAGGCGACGAATCTTGGCCGGCTGCAAGAATTGTTGCCGCTGTGCGATGTGCTGCTTTACGTCAGTACGCAGCAGAAATATCGGTCGGCGAAGGTGGGCGATGAATTGGGCAAAGCGGCGGAAAGCTGCCGGCTGGTTTTTATTCAGACGCACGCCGACAGCGATTCCGACCTGCGAGATGATTGGCGAAAACAACTGGAGCCGCACTATCGGATCGCGGAGATGTTCTTCGTCGATTCCCGCCTGGCCCTGGCCGAGCAGCGAAGCGGTCAGCAGCCCACAGGCGATTTCGGCCGGCTGTTGACATTTCTCTCGCGCGAGTTGGCGGTCTCACGCCGCGCCGGCATCCGCCGGGCGAATCTGCTGGATTTACTCGATCAAGGACTGGCACGCAGTGAGGCGTTGGTGCAGCCGTGCCTGCCATTGCTGACTCAACTCGATGAGGCGATTGAAGAGCAACGGCGGAAGTTGGGCCGCACGATGGCCGCGCATCTGGCGGATGAATTGTCGTCGTGCCGCAATTTGTGGGAACGTCGCCTGCTCGAACAGGTGACGCAATCGTGGGGCGTCAGTCCGTTCGCCGGCCTGCTGCGCGTGTACCAGGCCCAGGCGATGCTGCTGGCCTCGTGGTCGTTAACCCGCGCCCGCAGCACGGCTCAGTTGGCGCTGTGGGGAGCGTGGCAAGGAGTCCGCTGGATCGGTCAGCGGCAGGCGAATCAAGTCGAAGAACAGCGCTTGAGCCGGCTCACCGATCTGGGCATCGATGCCACGGAACTGCGGGCCGCCGAGTTCACCCTCGCCGGGTTTGTGCATGCGGCTCAGTTTCGGAACTCGACAGCGATGGCGGAGGCCGACCGGTCGTCGTCGGAATTGGCGGGCCGCAATTTCCTGACGGAAGTTTCCCGACGACTGGATGAAATCATCGTCGATCTCGCCCGGCGAAACACAGGCTGGTTTGTGCGCGCGGTGTTCGAAATTGGCTTTCTCACATTGCCGGCGTTTCTCATGTACCGCGTCGGCCGCAATTTCTTCTATGACTCGTTTTGGTTGGAGCGCCCGCTGCTTGATCTGAACTTCTACATTCCGGCGGCGTTATTTTTCGTGTTGTGGTCGTCGTTGTGGCTGTGGAGATTTCTGGTGCGATTGCGGCGCGGAGTGCAGACCGAAATTCGTCAACTGGCGACGGAGCTGGCCCAAACCACTTCGCTGGATGATGTCTTCGCGGCGCAGGAAACGCTCGGTCGCACCGCCAGACGACAATGGAGTGAATTGCAGCTGTTGAGGGAAACGGTCTCGGCGTTGCGTCTTACATTGGAGTCAGACAGCAGATTGGGCGGACGGCAGAGCGGTTGAAATGGTGCTTGCAATAACATCAGTCGTGCGTCATAGTTAGGGCACAAGTTGAGATTCGTCGGCTGATGCTCATCAGCTGGCCGCTGCTTGTTTTCCGCGATTGACCGTGTCTGCCTTTGGTTCACAAGAGGTCTTCCCATG
>Ga0335397_10013163_pt1 | contig 10087 bp, 9 predicted proteins | sample MAT04_FD_205740 | JGI IMG/M metagenome (GOLD analysis project Ga0335397, IMG submission 205740) | Freshwater microbial communities from Lake Fryxell liftoff mats and glacier meltwater in Antarctica - MAT-04 (spades assembly) (version 2) ...
GGCGAAGCGTGTTCCGCAGACGTTGCGCTGCCAGCCTGACGGCCGTGCCGTCGTCGACCACAGGTCCGAACACGGGCTGGCGTGACTGCATGGGGTTCATCGGTGCTCCTCGAAGGTGTCGATCTGGGTGTGGTGCGCTGCGAGGTGCTCGCGCAATGCTCGCCGTCGTTCGGTCCAAGCGATACCGTGCTGGGCGAGTTCATCGGCCTGCCAGCCGTAGCCGATCCCGCAGACCAACCGCCCACCGCTCAACACGTCGAGCGACGCAAGTTGCTTGGCCGTCGCCAGCGGCTCACGCTGGGCCAGCACCAACACACCGGTGCCGAGCAGAATCGTGGACGTCACCGCCGCCGCAGTCGCGAGCGCGACGATCGGATCGTGGAGCCGTTTGTACTGCTCGGGCATCGCCTCACCACCACGCCACCGGATGAACGGCCGCACCGGGATGTGGGTGTGCTCGGTCACGAACATGCTCTCGAACCCCCGTGCCTCCGCCTCGACCGCGAGCTCCGCAGGAGCGATCGAACGATCGGTGCAGTGCATCATCACCCCGATCTTCATGACACCAACCCCGCGCCTGAACTGAGCTCGACTCGACGGTCGGTGCCGACGAACCCCACCCCGGCGATCACGAGAGGAAGAACCCCGCGAGTGCGGAGATGCGACCGTCGGCCACCATCGCGGTGTCGACTCCGGCGATCACCGTCACCCCCGACGGGTCCGACATCGCCCACGACCAGTGGACCACATCGTGGTGGGCGTGGACATCACCCACGAGACCGAACCGATGGCCCGGCATCTGCGCCTGGACCGAACCCATCATCGACGAGATCTCGTCATGGCCGGCGACGTCGGCGAGCGGATCGACCGAACGACCACCCTCGATCCACGTCCCGGACACCAGAACACACCGAGCGTCGTCATCGGGTTCGTTCCAACACGAGAGGTAGCGGTCAACGAGCTGTCGGGCGATATCGAGTTCCATGATCCGATCGTGCACCGACCACGGCATCGAAGCGATCACCTCACAGGTGATGGCCCCGCAACCGAACGCTGCGTAGGTTGGACACGATGACACCACCGACGAGCGCAGGCACCGTGCTACGCGAGTGGCGTACCCGTCGACGCTTCAGCCAGATGGACCTCGCCCTACAAGCCCACGTCTCGACCAAGCACCTCAGCAACGTCGAGACCGGGCGAGCACGACCGAGTCCCGAGATGATCCTGCACCTGTGCGAACACCTCGACGTGCCACTACGCGACCGGAACTCGATCCTCCTCGCCGCCGGCCACGCACCCCGCTACCGACACTCACCGCTGGAGTCGATCGACAGCTCCGAAGTCAGACACGTCGTCGACATGGTGCTCGCAGCCCACCACTACCCCGCCGTGGTCGTCGACGGCCAATGGAACCTCGTCGCCGCCAACGACGCCGCCGGCCTGTTCCTCCACGGCATCGCGCCCGAGCTCCTCACACCACCGATCAACGTCATCCGGCTCAGCCTCCATCCCGGCGGCCTCGCACCACGTGTTGTCAACTTCGCCGAGTACGCCGGCCACGTCCTCGCCCGCCTCCGCCGCCTCGCATCCAACAGCCCCGACCCCGTCCTCGACGAACTCCTCACCGAGTTCGCGAACCTGCACACCACCACACCCGCCCGCTCCGACGGCGTCGTACTGCCACTCGAGCTCAGCACCCCCACAGGCGTGATCCGAATGTTCTCCACCATCACCACCTTCGGCAGCCCACGCGACGTCACACTTTCCGAACTGGCCATCGAGACCTTCTACCCCGCCGATGACGCCAGCGCCGCCCTGCTCACACTCGGCTGACCGTTTCGCGCACAGCACGAAGCTCTCGCTCACCGCCCTGCGGGCCCAGCGAAGGTGCTGATCTGCCTCACCCACGGCGCCGAGGAGCCCGAGAACGAGCTGATCGTTACCTGCTCGGGGTCGAAGCGCTCAAGGCCGGCGAGGAGGTGCTGATCTGCCTCACCAAGGACGCGATCCACATCGCCACCCAGGGCTTCGCCGCAACCATCGATGTACCCGGCGCACCCTCGATTGCCGCGTTGCACCAGGAGTACGCAGCCGATGACGGCCGCATGCACGTCTGCCCCGCGTGCGTCGAGGTCCGCATCATGCAAGACGCCGAGCGGATCGCGAGCGCCGAAATGGCCGGTGTCTCTGCGGTGTTCGTCGAAGGTGGGGGCCGACGTCAGGAGCGAAGTACCGCGATGGCGGTTTGACAGGCTGTTACGCGGACCCGAGCGCAGCGATGGCCTTCTCCAAGGTTTCATGACTTGTCAAGACGGTGTCGAGTCCGCCGATCTCGACGAGTCGTGTTGCTCGTGATCCTGCTGGCGTGACGAGGTGGAGGGGGGCTGGCAGTTGGGCGACACGGTGCAGCATGGTCAGTGCAGCGCTGTCGAGGTAGGTGAGCAGTGTCAGATCGACGATGCACGCTCGGGCGCCTGATTGGGCGCTGGTGATCATCTCACCGATTCGTGGGGCGTTGGAGCTGTCGACTTCGCCGGATATCTGTACGGTCAGAATCTCATCCAGTCTGTCGATGGTGACGGTGGCGAGTTCATCGATGTTCATGGTGTGCTCGTTCTTTCGAAGCGCTTCGTGAATGAGACGTTGGTGCCGTTGTCGCTCGGGTTGACAGTCACGTCGTCCATCAGCAAGTGGATCAGGTTGAGGCCTCGTCCGCGAGACCCGCCGCTGTCAACCGGCAGTTTCCATGCGCCATGGTCTGTGATCGAGAACCTGTGACGGCCGTCTTGGTCATCGGCACGAATGTCGATGGGGCGGCTGTCGCTGTCGTGACCGTGCTCGATGGCATTTGTTGCTGCCTCGGAAACGGCAACCAGGCAGTCGTAGCAGTCGCTCGGAGCAACGCCGGTGGCGACGAGCCAAGTACGTAGTTCGTGGCGCAGGTTCGAAAGGTGCCGAGTGTGCGCAGGGACAATACGGAAGAAGGCAGGGACGGCCCGTGCGAACTTGGCACACAGCACGGCAATGTCGTCCACTTGTTCCCCGCCGGCCATCATCGACGCGATGAGCGCGCGTGGAAGTCCGGCAACGCCGACGTTCGTTTCGCCTAGCGCAGTTTGAAGAACCGCTAATCGCGCGTCGATGTGTTCGCTTCGGCGTTCGGTCAGTCCGTCTGTGTAGAGCAGCAGCATGACATCGTCTGTGAAGGAAAGTGCTTGTTCGGGTCGTTCGACGACGAGTCCGCCCAAGGGGATCGATCTTGCCATGTCGAGGCTCTCGATGAGCCCGTCTGCGTGTTTCAGCAGTGGTGCTGGGTGGCCAGCGAGGGAGTATCGGAGTTCTCCGGCTTCACGGTCGACGAGAACGATAGCCATGCTGGCGAATTGCGTGCTCGGGTCGGTAGCGGCGACTCGGTCCAACTGGCGAAGGAGCGCAGCTGGCCCTGATACAACTTGGGCCAGTGCACGGGTCGCAGTGGCCAGTTTGCCCATGGCTGCTGCGGACTCGATGCCGTGTCCGACGACATCGCCGACAACGAGCAGGAAACGGTTTCGAGAAAGTTCGATGACGTCGTACCAGTCCCCGCCAACACTCAGCTCGCGAGTGCCGGGGTTGTACTGCGCCGAAAGTTCGACGCCGGCAATGATTTTCAACTGCTTCGGTAGAAGCGTCGATTGCAGCGTGATCGCGATCGAGTGTTCCAACTCGAAGCGTGCGGCACGGGTCAGCGCGTTCGCACACAGAGCAGCGAACGACGCCAGTCGCACACGTTGCGCGTCATCGAAGCGCTGCGTTGCGATGAAGGAGAGACCCAGCGCTCCGAGCGCCCGCCCACCCGCATACAACGGCACCGCAACCCAGGAACGCTGTCCATCGGAGAACATCTCCACCGCGCTGGGGTCGAAGCCTGCCGTGAGTTCGTTTCGGCCATGGATGAAGAGCGACTCGCCGGTGCGGACTGCCGTGATCAGCGGAGTTCGTGCTCCGATCGAGCATGTCTGCCACTCGCTGTCGAGATACGGCGACGCTTCGCTTCCTCCTTGGACGTCCACGCTTGACCCGTCGTCGCTGAGGAGAGCCAATGTGCCACTCTGCGCGCCGAGGGCCGGAAGGGCGTCGATGAAGGCGGCCAGAACCCCGACCTTCGTCGCGGCAGCCGTCAAGCCCCCGATCGCTGCAGCGAGCTGTCGCGCCTTGTCCGCTTCAGCGAGATCGTTCTCCCGTAGTCGGGCTCGCTCGAATGCGAGTGCAGCTTGCAGACCCATCGTCGACATGAGGGAACGATCCTGCGAAGAGAACGAATGAATCGTACGGAAGGTTGCGAACAACACTGCCGTTGCTTCTCCGCCGAGGACCAACGGCAATGCGACCCATGCCTGGTCGCCATCGAGTCGTGCCTGCGCGCTCAGGCTCGGGTACGCAGCAGTCAGGTCGTCTTGCGATTCGAGAACGATGATGGATTGCGTCCTCAACGCGTCGGCCGCGGGTGAGGTCTCCGACAATGGCCAGCTTTGCGATTGATCCATCGTGTCGTCGAAGCCCCTACTGACCAGCATCGCGAAGCCGTCGTCGGCCAACATCGATACCGACGCAGCGTCGGCTCCCAAGACCCGCAAACTTTCATTGACCATTGCCTCGGCCACGTCGGCCCGTGATTCCGTACCAGCGAGGACCATCGTGAACGCTTGAAGATTCTCCGCCAGTCGCCGCGCCTCGTACTCCAACTCGTACAGGCGGACACGGTCGAGTGCCCGGGCGCAGAGCTCGGTCGCAGTTTCGAACACGACAAGTTGACCTTCATCGAAGACGTCGGCGCTGCTCCATCCAAAACCCATGGCACCAATGACGCACCCTCCAGAGTCCACGAGAGGTATCGAAGCCGAGGCATCGATACCCTTGCTCGCGAGCTCGGGTGTGAAGCCCGGATATCGGGCGGCAAGTTCTGAAGTACTCAACACCAGCACGTTCATGCCGGTCCGGATCGCATCGGTGATGGGCGTGCGATCCTCGAGATGGACGGCGGACCGTGGAGGCGTCAACGTCGACTCGATCACCGCCACCCACTCGCTCCCGCGCTCACGCAGGGTGATCTCGGCGGTGGCGCAACCCGAAGCGATCGTTCCCTCCTCAGACATGATCTTCGCGACATCAGCTTCCGATACAGCCCGCGAGAGAACCGTCGAAAGCTCCCGCAGCCAAACATTCTGCAAGATCTGAAGTGATCGCCGATCATGAGATCGAAGGCGGTCGACCGAGTCAGACTCAGTCGCCCCGTGGTGAGCCCGACGCGTCGCAAGAAGGACCAGCAACAAGCCGAGCGAAACAGCGAACAGCAGGATCGTCAGTGCTGAATCAGTCACGCGCGCCGCCGGCCAGTGGTCGACGGTCGGACAAGAACCATGATTTGAACCGCTTTCAGCAAGGACGAGGCTGCCGTGTGCGGCCGGAAGTACCCGCAAATTAACACCTTCAAACATTGAGGATCGACATGATCGAGGCGGCAATCGTCTCGTCGACCATCGACTCGCAGTGGGACGCCTCCGGAGTGTCACGGGTCGGCCAGTTCCAACGGTCGGTGGCGGTCATCAGCATCGGCCATCCTGACCGGGACCGTGCACCGACCGTTGGAACTGGCCGACCCCATAGCTTGGTCTCTGAGCAGGGAGCGTCGATCGGGTGAGGGCTAATGTCGCGGCATGCATACGTCCGCAACTGATGCAGATCGGGTTGCCGGATGAGCACCCCTACGGCGTACAGTGGGCGTGAGCACCTGCCCGCTGCCTCGCCAGCACTCGGCGACCGGTGGCACCCGACGTTCCGGGACACCGACCTGACGGACGTGCACCCCGTCACAGAGCCGTCGTAGCAACGGGGAGGACGACGTCGTGCTGGTCGGCAGGAGCGCGGAGCTCGACCGCTGCGCGCAGCTCCTCGACGGGGCCGTGGCGGTGACGGCGCGCCTGGAGTTGATCGGCGAGCCGGGCATCGGGAAGACGGCGATCGTCGAAGCAGTCGTCGACGACGCCCGGCATCGAGGGTGGCGCGTGTTGCGTGCGCGGCCGACGATGGCTGAGTCGTCACTCGGCTGTTCGGGTCTGAGCGATCTGCTCCAGACCGTCGACGACCTCGACGCACTGGACGAACACCACCGGCGGGCGATCGAGATCGCACTGTGTCGCCGGGTGAACGACGCCGAACCACCGTCGACGTCCGAGCTCGGGTCCGCGATCGCTGCTCTGCTGCGAATCCTGACCCACGACCGGTCTCTGCTGATCGGTATCGACGATCTCCAGTGGATGGATGCGACGAGCGCCGAGGTCCTGGCCTACGCAACGCGGCGCTTGCCGCCGAGCGGCGTCGTGCTGATCGTCGCCCGCCGGGACGAGGGCACAGGCCTCGTCGAGCGGTCCGAACGGCTGCAGATGCGTCCCCTCACTTTCGACGCGGTCGTCGAGCTCGTCGGCCGGCACGGTGGACAGGAGCTGAACCCGGGGCTCACGAACCGGATCGTCGTCGCAGCGGGAGGCAACCCACTCTTCGCGATCGAGCTGTCCCGGAGCCTGGCCGAGCGACCAGCGGAACCGGTCGTGCCGCTCCCGCTGCCGGGTTCGCTGCACGAGCTGGTGGCGGGCCGCGTCGCCAGGCTGCCGCCGGCGACAATCGAAGCTCTTGCGCTGGTGGCACTGCTCGGCCACCCGTCTGTCGAGGTGCTCGACCGCCTCGGAGCGCTCGAGCCGCTGGCTCCCGCCGAGATCGCGGGCACCATCCGCATCCACGATCGAATGGTGCAGTTCACGCACCCACTCCTCGCATCTGCAGCTCACGATGCGGTGCCGGGGACGGCGCGCCTTGCGCTGCACCGGCGGCTGGCGACGGTCACCGACGGTATCGAGCGCTGTGTCCACCGCGCACTCGGCGCCGAGCAGCCCGACACCGCCATCGCCGATGAGCTCGCCCGCGGGGTGGAGGCGGTCGTGGCACGCGGTGCCGTGGCCGAGGCTGCGGAGCTCGCTCTCCTCGCCGTGTCGATCTCGCCGGCCGACGATCCGATGCGCTGGCAGCGGATGCTGCTGTGCGGCGACACCCTGTTCCGTGCGGGGCGGACCGACGAAGCCATTGGGCAGCTCGAACAGGTCCGATCGGGCGCGGGTTCGGCGGATGACATCTCGCGCGCTCTGCTCGCGCTCGCCACCATCGAGTACTCCCACACCGACAACGCCGACCTCGCCGCAGACCTCGCGAGGGACGCGCTCGGGCGGTCGGTCGACCCAGCACTGCGCGCCGAGGCACACACCGTCCTGGCCCGCGTCCTGTACTCCGACTTCGCCGAAGCAGCCGATCATGCGACGTGGGCCCTCGAGCTGATCGAGGCAGGTCCGACGCCGGCACCTCGGGCACTCGCCATGGCGTTGAACGCCGCCGCGTCGGCCGACTTCATGGCGGGACGAGGACTCGACCGGGAGCGCTTCTACCGTGCGATCGACCTCGAGCGCGGTTCGTCGATCTCGGCCGCCGACTCCGCCGCCGGTGCGTTTGCCGCCCTCCTGAAGTACGCCGACGAGCTGGACGAGTCGCGCACGAGGCTCGCACAGCTCGTCGACGATGCTGACGACGGCTCGTTGCCCTACGCGCTGGGCCATCTGCCGCAGCTCGAGCTGTGGTCCGGCAACTGGGACGTGGCCGAACAGTGCGCCAACCGTCAGATCGAGCTCGCCCGAAGGACACAGCAGGAGAGCCAGGTACAGGCAGGGGTGTTCAACCTGGCGATCGTGGCGGCCCACCGCGGTGACGTCACGGCGGCCACACCGCTGGCGCAGAGCCTGGTCGACGAGGGTCGGGCCACGGGCACGCTGTGGACCGAGCGCAACGGCGTCGGGCTGCTCGGCTTCCTCGCCATGATCCGAGGCGATGCCGTCGCGGCCGTCGAACTCCTCGCTCGATACGACGAGATCGGCGAAACGATGCAGCTCCGAGAGCCGGGTTACATCCGCTTTCACGGCGACTACGTCGAGGGACTCGTGACGATCGGCGAGGTGACGCGCGCAGTGGCGGTCCTCGACCGGATCGAACCGATCGCCGTGCGGCTGGGCCGCCCGTCGGCCATCGGCACCGTGCGTCGCGGGCGGGCGCTCGTCCTGGCTCACGTCGGGGACTCGGCACACGCGATCGCTGCAGCACGTGCGTCGGTGGCCGCATACGACCGAACCGCGCTCGTCTACGAACGTGCGAGGGCACTGTTGACACTCGGCATGGTGCTGCGCCGGTTCAAGCTTCGCGCCGACGCTCGCGACGCGCTGACGGAGGCCCTGGAGGCCTTCGACCGCATGGGCGCTCGATCCTTCGTCGAGCGCACGACGGCCGAGCTCGGCCGCGTGGGCGGTAGAGCGGGCGAGCCGTCGGCTCTGACGCAGACGGAATCGCACGTCGCCGAGTTGGCGGCAGCCGGCCGCACCACGCGTCAGATCGCCGATGCGTTGTTCATCAGCGCAAAGACGGTGGAGGCGAACCTGACGCGGATCTACCGGAAGCTGCACGTGTCGAACCGGGCAGAGCTGTCCAACCGCCTCGCCGACCGGGGTGACACCGAGCCCACGACGTAGGGGTTCACCCGATTCGCCCCGACGAGAGGTTCCGTACCGTGCCCAGCAACGAGCACGGGAGACACCGAGATGTCCAACGGCAAAGACTTCGCACTTGGCGTCGTGTACGACGACGAAGCGCTACAGCACGAGGCGTCGCGAAGCCAGAGCACAAACCACGTCGCCGACAAAGCTTTACAGCTTGAGAAGGCCGCTGCGGACTCCGAGCAGAACTCAGAAGAGAGGGCGATCACCGCCGAGGCGGTTGGGGATGGGGTGCAGCTGTTGCTCGATTTGCATGCCGGTCGTAAGTTCGGAGATCTCTTCGGCGGCGACGAGCCTGCGGAGGACCGCACGACCGACTCGGACGCCGACGGAATCACCGACTGGGTCGAGCGGCACCAGACCGGCACCGATCCGCACGCCTGGGACAGCGACAACGACGGTTCGAGCGACGCAGCAGAGCTGGACGCGCGAACCAACCCGTGGCTCGAAGACACCGACGGCGATGGCCTGTTCGACGGATCCGAGGAGCGGTGGGGCACCGACCCGCTGGCTGGCGACACCGACGGTGACGGACTACAGGACGGCTTCGAGGTTCGGATCGTCAGAACCAACCCGCTCTCGGGCGACACCGACGGTGACGGGCTCGGCGACCTCGCCGAGGTGCAGGTCCACCGCACCGACGCGCGCAAGGCCGACACCGACGGTGATGGCCTTGCCGACGGCACCGAGCTGGAGGAGGGTCTGAACCCCCGCTCGGCTGACACCGACAGCGACGGCGTCGGAGATCTGCAGGAAGCACGATCGGCATGGACCATGCTCGAACCGACCTCGAACATGTCGGACTTCCAAGGCGTCGACGCTGCCATCATCGTCGCAGAAGGAACGGTGCCGCCCGTCGCCCCACCACCGGTCGACACCAGCGAGGCAATAGCGCGCGACGTCGGCTTCACCACGCCACCCTGGGACCCGGACGACATCGACTTCAGCGGTGACGAGATGGGCGACAGCGACGAGGTGCGCCTCGGCCGAGACCCGCTCGCCGCCGACACACTCGTCGCCGACACGATGGCACCACCCGAGGGTGCGCCCAACACTGGAGACGGTGCGGTGCCGATCGCGCCAGGGGTCGAGGAGACCGGCATCATCATCGTCGGCGGATCACCCGTCGACACGAACTCCGACTTCGACGCCACGATCGCCATCGACGTGTCCAGGCTCGACGTGTCCGTGCTCGACGCGATCTCCGAGACCGACAGTCCTGCGTGGGTCGACCCACTGCCAGAGCCACTCGCAGAGCCGGATTCAGGGTTCGCCGACCTCACGACCACCGGTATCGCGATCGATACCTCCCTCGCGATCTCCGCCCTCGACGACAACCCGCTCGACGTTCCGATCGACACCATCACGACCTCCGACCCGTCGGGCGCCAGCTCCTTCTCCGACATCTCGTTCCTCGACACATCATTCGACGCCTGATCCCACCATGACCTACGCACTCGGCA
>Ga0335397_10013171_pt1 | contig 10081 bp, 6 predicted proteins | sample MAT04_FD_205740 | JGI IMG/M metagenome (GOLD analysis project Ga0335397, IMG submission 205740) | Freshwater microbial communities from Lake Fryxell liftoff mats and glacier meltwater in Antarctica - MAT-04 (spades assembly) (version 2) ...
CAGCAGCACGGCCAATCGCGTGCCGATCGCGGCGAAAATTTCCCAGTCGTAGCGCTCGTTCTCCGGACGCTGCCAGATCGCTTCATTGACACGGGTGACATTGCGTACGGCGAGCGCATTGAACACCGAGTCGTAGTGGTCGTGATTCAGCGCCGAGGTCGGCGGCAAAATGACATTGGCGTGACGGGTCGTTTCGTTGATGTAAATGTCAACCGAGGCCATGAAGGAAAGTTGCGAAATGGCTGCGTCAAGCTGTCGCCCGTTTGGCGTCGATAGCACCGGATTGCCTGCAGTCGTAACCAGCGCACGAATTTGGTCGTCACCCGGCGTCAACATTTCCTCAGCCAGCACCGCCACCGGCAGCTCACCGTTGGTTTCCGGCAACTGGCGCACGCGCGAATGCCAGCGGCCGTGGCCACCGGCCCGCGTGCCTGGTCCGGTAATGGGTAGCAACGGTGAGGTTGGCAGTACCCCGCCAACGCGGTCAAGGTTGCCGGTAACAAGATTGAGCAGGTAGATCAGCCATTGGTTGGTCGCGCCGAATGCCTGCGTCGCGGTACCCATGCGGCCATATGCCACGGCTGCGTTGGCGGCGGCAAAGTCGCGAGCGATTTGTCGTATCGCAACCGCATCAATGCCGGTGAAGGCGGCGACCCGCTCCGGTGACAGCGCCTTGAGCGCATCTAGTGCCGCATCCAGACCATTGAGTCGGCCGGTGTCGGGTAACCGGAACAGCGACTCTTCGCGCAGCGTGTTGATCAACGCCGCGAGGAGTGCCGCGTCGCTGCCCGGTCGGATGAAATGGTGTTGTGAGGCAACGGCGGCGGTTTCTGTGCGCCGCGGATCGATCACCACCACCTTGCCGCCGCGCATTTGCACGGCCTTGAGGCGCTTTGCCACGTCCGGCACGGTCATCATGCTGCCGTTGGAGGCGATCGGATTGGCACCGAGAATCAGGAAGTAGTCGGTGTGGTCGATGTCCGGAATCGGGATCAAAAACTGATGGCCGAACATCCAGTATGAAACCAGTTGCTGCGGCATCTGGTCGACCGAAGATGCGGAGAAAATATTGCGACTGCCGATGAGCTTGGCAATGTGCGGAAGGTTGAGCAGGTGGCCGAAGTTGTGAACGTTGGGGTTGCCGGCATACAGCGCGACGGCGTTGTTGCCGTGAGACTTGATGACGTCGGCCAACCTCAAAGCCACCAGATCGAACGCGTCGTCCCACGCAATGGCGTGCCACGTGTCGCCCTGTCGCACCAGCGGGGCACGCAACCGGTCCGGATCCTCATGGATATCCTTGAGGGCGATGGCCTTCGGGCAAATATGACCTCTGGAGAATGGATCGGCTTGGTCGCCGCGGATGCTGACAACGGTCGAATCCTGAATCTTGAACTCGAGGCCGCATATCGCCTCGCACAAGTTACAAGCGCGGTAGACAGTCCGCTCGGCGTTGACGACGTTTGTCACGGCTTGGGTGATCATTGCAGCCCGATCTTTAGGGTCGATGTTGTTACCAATACTTCGAACGAATGAGCGGCGGCGCGCAATGCCGTCAGTAGCTCAGCGTATAGCGCTGATCGGCAAGGGTAAGTGTTGCGTCAGCGCCAAACGGGATGGTGAGCTTGCGTGCCACGTGGCCAAACGGCAGTTCGGTCAACACGGGACAGCCCACCATTCGACGAAGGGTGCGAACGACGTGGTCCATCGAATAGGGAAAGCGGTCTATCTCGGGATCGCAGTCACTAAAGTCACCGACCAAGATCGCCCGCTGCTCCTGCAGGATGCCGGCGTGGAACAATTGCAAGATCATGCGTTCGACCGCATACGGTTTTTCGTCGATTTCTTCTAGAAAGAGAATCCCGCCTGAGATATCCGGCATGAAGGGGGTGCCGACCATGTGGCAGAGCAATGACAGGTTGGATCCCCACAACGGAGCTTCGATTTGCTGCGCCGGGTACTCATGGTCGGCGGTGACTTCGACGCTGATCGCCCCGCCTTGGATGAGGGGCCAGAAGTGCGCTTCCATGAAGGCATGGTCGTCGGCAATCCCGCCGTCGTAGGACTCTTCACCGAAGTCCGTTGCGACGCCGGGGCCGGCAAGTGTGACAAGCCCCGCCTTGGACACTGCAGCGAGGTTGAGCACTGTGAAATCCGAAAATCCACACAAAAGTTTGCCCGACTTGGCGACCGCATCCCAATCGATGCGATGGACGATACGTGATATTCCGTAGCCGCCCCGCGTCATCATCATCATGTCGATGGCCGGATCGGCAAGCATGCTGTGAAAGCTTGCCAGGCGCACGTCGTCTGGTGCGGAAAAATACTCGTGGTTAGCGATAGCGTCCGACGCAACGACGCATCGGTAACCGTGAGATTCAAGCCGTGCGATACCGCGTTCAACGCGCGCGGCCGCCGGCGGCCCCGCCGGCGAGAACACGCCGATGGTTCCACCGGCAGGCGGCAGGCGCGGCAGGGAAAAACGTGACGATTTCATGTAGTGCCGATCGACCTATTTCCGAACAGCCTGCGCGTCGACCACGGCAAGCGCAGTCATGTTGATGATACGGCGCACGGTCGCGGTCGGTGTGACGATGTGCACCGGCTTGGCCGCGCCGAGCAGGATCGGCCCAATGGTGATGCCGCCGCCGGCGGAAGTCTTGAGCAGATTGAACGAAATGTTGGCCGCATCGAGAGTTGGCATGATCAACAGATTCGCTTCGCCCTTGAGTCGCGAGTTTGGCATCGTCGCGTTGCGAACGTCCTCCGACAGCGCCGCATCGCCGTGCATCTCGCCCTCTACTTCGAGTTCAGGAGCGCGCGCTTTGATGAGGGCCAGCGCTTCGCGCATCTTGACCGCTGTTGGAGCGTCGGACGTGCCGAACGACGAGTGTGAAAGTAGCGCCGCTTTTGGCGTCAGACCAAAGCGGCGGATTTCCTCAGCTGCAAGAATTGCCATCTCGCAGATTTGCTCGGCAGTCGGGTTTTCGTTGACGTACGTATCGCAAATGAACACGGTACGTTTGGGCAACATCAGCAGGTTCATCGCATAGAAGTGCTTGATACCCGCGCGTCGGCCGATGACTTGGTCGATGTAGTGCAGGTGCAACTCGTGTGTTCCAAAGGTGCCGCAGATCATGCCATCGGCTTCACCGCGGTGGATCATCATCGCCCCAATCAGTGTCAGCCGGCGGCGCATCTCGAGCTTGGCATACTGTTCCGAGACCCCGCGACGGGCGGTCAACTCGTAGTACTGCTTCCAGTAGTCGCGATAGCGTTCGTCGTACTCGGGATTGATGATGTCGAAGTCAATGCCGGGCCGGAGCCGCAAGCCGAATTTTTCAATCCGTTGCGCGAGTACCGTTGGCCGAGCGATCAGGATCGGCTTGGCCAACCCGTCATCTACCACCACTTGGACCGCGCGCAGCACACGCTCTTCCTCGCCCTCGGCGTAGACAATCCGCTTCGGATTCTGTCGCGCCTTGGTAAACACCGGCTTCATGATCAGGCCTGACTGATACACGAACTGATCGAGCCGCTGCAAATAAGCGGCCCAATCTGTGATCGGCGACGTGGCCACGCCAGACTCCATCGCGGCTTTTGCAACGGCGGGCGCAACCTTTGAAATCAGTCGCGGGTCGAACGGGAACGGGATCAGGTAGTCCTTGCCAAACGATACTGACGATTCACCGTAGGCCATTGCGACAATGTCGGATTGCTCGGCTTGCGCGAGTTCGGCGATTGCGTACACCGCAGCAAGCTTCATCGCCTCGTTGATGGTGGTGGCGCCGACATCCAGCGCGCCGCGGAAAATGAACGGGAAGCAGAGTACGTTGTTAACCTGATTGGGATAATCCGAGCGGCCGGTTGCAATCACGGCGTCGTCGCGGACTTCGCGGATTTGCTCCGGCAGGATCTCCGGCGTGGGATTGGCGAGCGCCATGATGAGCGGGTTCGCTGCCATGCGTTTGACCATATCTTGCTTCAGCACGCCGCCCGCCGACAAGCCGAGGAATACGTCAGCATCAGCGATGACCTCGCCGAGTCCGCGCGCGTCGGTGTCTTTGGCGTAGCGCTGTTTGTTCGGATCCATCTCCTCTTTGCGGCCCTGATACACAACGCCGGCAATATCGGTCACCCAGATGTTGGACATCTTCATTCCCAGTGCCACCAGCATATCCAGGCAGGCCAGCGCGGCCGCACCGGCACCTGACGAGACCAGCTTTACTTTGGAGATATCCTTGCCCACCACCTTGAGTCCGTTGACAATCGCCGCCCCAACGATGATAGCCGTGCCATGCTGGTCGTCGTGGAACACCGGAATCTTCATTTTTTCGCGGAGCTTTTTCTCCACGTAGAAGCACTCAGGCGCCTTGATGTCTTCGAGATTGATGCCGCCGAACGTTGGCTCGAGTGAGGCAATGATTTGTACCAACTTTTCCGGGTCGCGTTCGTCGATTTCGATATCGAAGACGTCGATACCGGCAAATTTTTTGAACAGCACCGCCTTGCCTTCCATGACCGGCTTCGCAGCGAGTGGCCCGATCGCACCAAGGCCGAGCACAGCGGTCCCGTTGGTAATGACGGCAACGAGATTGCCGCGCGCCGTCAGATTGCGCGCTTCGTTCGGGTTCTGGACAATTTCTTCGCATACCGCCGCGACACCGGGTGTGTAGGCAAGTGCAAGATCTCGTTGTGTGGCAAGTGGCTTGGTGGGGGTGATTTCGATCTTGCCCGGCACCGGATAACGGTGGTAGTCGAGGGCAGCATGCTTCAAATCGTCGGGCATTTTCATGTGATTTCTCCTATGACGAGTCTATCATGCCGCTCTTGTCGCAAAGTGAATCGAATGGCGAACCGCGAGTAGTGCTGTTTGATACTTTGCGCTGAACATAAGCATTCATGCAGCACTCGGACTACATTGCGGCTACCTTAGTGCGGTGCTCGTGGTGCGCATAAAATCATAAACGTGCCAGCGCGCTCCAGCCCAGTTCAGAACCCAACGTTGAGATGACAATGACCCGCACTGCAACTGATATCGTGCCGGACCGACCGACCAAAAGCCAGTTCGCTCTGCTTCGCGAGCGGCGCTTTGCGTCGTTCTTCTGGACGCAGTTCCTCGGCGCGGCGAATGACAACATCTTCAAATTCGCCTTCACGGTGCTTGCGACATATCACTCGGCCGATTGGGGCGGGTTGGATCCGAAGCTTGCGGGGCCTCTGATCGGCGGACTCTTCATCCTGCCATTCGTGTTGCTGTCCGCCACGGCCGGGCAACTCGCTGACAAATACGACAAAGCGAGTCTGACCAAACTGGTGAAGAACCTCGAGATTGCCTTCATGTTGCTGATCAGCGTCGGGTTCGTCTGGCAGCTGTCGTCGTTGCTGTTTATCGGCGTGTTCCTGATGGGCTGTCACTCGACCCTGTTCGGCCCGGTGAAGTTTGCCTACCTTCCCCAACATCTGGCCAATACCGAACTCACTGGGGGCAACGGCATGATCGAGATGGGCACCTTCACCGCAATTTTGCTGGGTTCGATGCTCGGTGGATTTCTGGTCAAGCTCGACGGTAACGGCGTGGTCTACGTCGCAGCAATTTCGTTGGCGCTGGCAGTGCTCGGCCGGATCACAGCGGGCATGGTGCCGCCATCGCCGCCGCCGGCACCGGATCTGACCATCAATTGGAATCCCGCGACGGAAACGTGGGCCAATCTGAAGATCGCATACAAGAATCCAGCGGTGTTCAACTCGTTGATCGGCAATTCGTGGTTCTGGTTCATGGGGTCTATTTTTCTGACGTCCATGACCGGCTTCGCCAAGGAAGTGTTGGGCGGCGATGAACTCGTCGTGCTGCTGCTGATGGCGCTGTTCACAGCCGGCATTGGCGTGGGCTGTGTGTTGTGCGAAAAAATGTCCGGGCATAAGATCGAAATCGGTCTCGTGCCGTTTGGTTCGATCGGCATGACCGTGTTCGCCTGCGATCTCTATTTCGCTTCGCGCGGCCTGGCACCTTCGGGCGCGTTGATTGGCGTCGTCGACTTTGTACAGCACTGGGCGCATCTGCGCATCATGGCGGACTTGTTTCTCATGGCCATGTTCGCTGGTTTTTTCTCCGTGCCGTTGTACGCGATGATGCAGGCGCGCTCGGAGCCATCGCACCGCGCGCGTATCATCGCGGCGAACAACATCCTGAACGCAATCTTCATGGTGGTTGCAGCGGTGCTTGCTGCGATCTTGCTCAAGGCCGGTCTCTCCCTGTCCGAGTTGTATCTTGTCGTTGGGATCATGAATGCGGTGGTGGCGATTTACATCTTCAAGCTGATCCCCGAGTTCTTGATGCGATTTTTGGTGTGGATGCTGATCCACACGTTCTATCGGGTGAAAGAGACCGGGCAGCAGCACGTTCCCGATGAGGGCCCGGCACTGCTGGTCTGCAACCATGTCAGCTACGTCGATGCACTGGTCATCGCGGGTTGCATCCGTCGGCCGGTGCGCTTCGTTATGGACCACCGTATTTTCAAGGTGCCGGTGTTGAACTTCGTGTTTCGCACTGCTGGCACCATTCCGATCGCCTCTGCCAAGGACGACCCGGCCATGCTCGAGCGCGCCTACGAAAGAATAGACGAGTACCTGCGCGCGGGCGAAGTTGTTTGCATTTTTCCGGAAGGCCGCATTACGGATAACGGGGATTTGTATCCGTTTAAGTCCGGGGTGATACGCATCCTTGAAAAAAATCCGGTGCCGGTGATTCCGATGGCGCTGCGCGGACTGTGGGGTAGCTTCTTCTCGCGTTGGGGCGGTGTCGCGATGCGCTATCCGCGCGGGTTGTTCTCGCGCATTGGTTTCGTCATTGATGAGGCATGGTCGCCGGCAAATGTCACGCCGGACGCGCTCCAGCGCAAGGTGGCGGCTCTGCGCGGCGAGTGGAAATAGAGCCGCAAAGTCGTTTATCGGCGGGCGTTTCCAGGCATTTCGTGCTGAAAGTGCCCGCCGATATTGATGTTTTGGCTTTTCGTCGCCGCCTGCCGATGCACGCTTGTCGAGCGCGTGCGCTCCCACGCTTGCCTACACCCGCTAGGCTGCGTGCTACACTCGGACGCATTCGCAAACCCTCCTGAAAGCGCGCATTTTCATGTCAGGAAGCACTCTCGGCAAACTGTTCACGGTCACCAATTTTGGTGAATCGCACGGACCCGCCATCGGTTGCGTGATCGACGGTTGTCCGCCTGGAATGGCGTTGTCGGTCGATGACATTCAACCTGATCTGGATCGCCGTAAACCCGGCACGTCGCGCCATGTGACGCAACGCCGGGAAGACGACATCGTTGAAATTCTCTCGGGCGTGTTTGAGGGTAAGACCACCGGCACGCCGATTGCCTTGCTGATTCGCAATGAAGATCAGAAAAGCAAAGATTACGGCAACATCGCCGATAGTTTTCGCCCCGGCCACGCGGACTACACTTACCTGCAGAAATACGGTATCCGTGACTACCGCGGTGGTGGTCGCTCTTCTGCGCGTCTGACGGCACCTACCGTCGCGGCCGGGGCGGTGGCGCGCAAATGGCTGCGCGAAAAATATGGCGTCGAAGTGCGCGGCCATTTGTCTCAGTTGGGCTCGGAGGTCATTGCGTTTGAATCCTGGGCACATGTACACGACAATCCTTTTTTTGCCGCCAACGAAACCCAGATCGCGTCGCTGGAAGGGTACATGGATCGGCTGCGTAAGTCAGGCGAGAGCTGTGGCGCGCGGATCAATGTGGTGGCGGGCGGCGTGCCCGTTGGTTGGGGAGCGCCTATCTATGACCGACTAGACGCCGCGATCGCCTACGCGATGATGGGGATCAACGCCGTCAAGGGTGTCGAGATCGGCGCCGGGTTTGGTTCCATCACGCAGAAGGGTACCGAGCACTCGGATGAAATGACGCCGGAGGGCTTTCTATCCAATAACGCCGGTGGCGTGTTGGGTGGCATTTCAAGCGGGCAGGACGTGACGGTTGCCATCGCAATCAAGCCGACGTCCTCGATTCGTCTCGACCGACAGTCGATCAACAAGGCGGGTGAGGCGGTGATCGTGAATACGCACGGCCGTCATGATCCGTGCGTCGGCATTCGCGCCACGCCGATCGCCGAGGCGTATTTGGCGCTGGTGCTGATCGATCATGCGCTGCTGCACCGTGCGCAAAATGGGGACGTAAGCACCGCAACGCCGAAGGTGCCTTCGCAAGCGGTCCGCCCGACCGGCGCAACCGCCGCTGGAAGAGTGGACGACCACGACGCCGTGGAGGCCTGAGTCAGACGCAGACGTTTGCTGCGCCGCACCAATGAGGCGCGCTTGCGTATAATTGCGCCATGAATTCATTGACGCATTTGACCCCGTTGAGCCCGTCGTCCCAATTGACGCTGTACGACAAGCTATGGGCCGCACATCTGGTGCACACCGACACCGACGGCACGTCACTGATCTACATTGACCGGCACCTGGTGCACGAAGTCACCAGCCCGCAGGCCTTTGAGGGGCTGGAAATCAACGGCCGCAAGCCGTGGCGGATCAAGTCAATCCTGGCCACTGCGGATCACAACGTGCCGACCGTCGCGCGCCACGAGGGTATCGCCGACCCGGTGTCACGATTACAGGTCGAAACCCTGGATCGCAATGTCGAAAAGTTTGGTGTCGTCGATTACTTTGGTATGAATGACGCGCGTCAGGGAATCGTTCACGTCATCGGCCCCGAACAGGGTGCGACCTTGCCGGGTATGACCGTCGTGTGCGGCGACTCGCATACGTCCACCCATGGCGCGTTTGCCGCGCTCGCGTTCGGCATCGGTACGTCTGAGGTTGAGCATGTGATGGCGACGCAGTGTCTGGTGGCGAAGAAATCGAAGTCCTTGTTGATTCGCGTTGAGGGAAGAGTCGGGCGCGGTATCGGTTGGCAACCCACCGCCAAGGATATTGTGCTGGCCATCATTGGCAAGATCGGTACCGCCGGCGGCACCGGATACGCGATCGAGTTCGCCGGTTCCGCGATTCGGGCGTTGTCGATGGAAGGACGCATGACGGTTTGCAACATGGCCATCGAAGCAGGCGCGCGTGCCGGGATGGTGGCGGTGGATGACAAGACCATAGACTATCTTCGCGGACGTCCGTTTGCGCCGCGCGGCGAGCAGTTCGATCAAGCCGCCGCATACTGGAATACGCTGCGTTCAGACAACGGCGCCGTGTTCGACCGGGTCATCGAGCTCGACGCGGCCAACATCACCCCGCAAGTCACTTGGGGTACGTCTCCCGAAATGGTAACCGGCGTCACCGGTAAAGTGCCCGAGCCTGCTAAGGAAGCTGATCCGGTGAAGCGCGAGGCGATGGAGCGCGCGTTGCAATATATGGGGCTAAATCCGGGCACGCCGATATCGGAAATCAAGATCGACAAAGTGTTCATCGGTAGCTGTACCAATTCGCGCATTGAGGATTTGCGCGCGGCGGCGGGCGTGGTTCGTGGTCGGCGCATCGCGGACAACGTGAAGCTGGCGATGGTGGTGCCGGGCTCCGGGTTGGTGAAGCGTCAGGCCGAAGCCGAGGGGCTGGACAAAGTATTCCTCGCGGCCGGTTTCGAGTGGCGCGAGCCGGGATGTTCGATGTGTCTGGGTATGAACGACGACCGCCTGAGTCCTGGCGAGCGCTGCGCGTCAACGTCGAATCGCAATTTTGAAGGCCGGCAGGGTGCCGGCGGCCGTACACACCTGGTCAGTCCGGAAATGGCGGCCGCAGCGGCCATCGCGGGTCGCTTCGCCGATGTTCGTGAAATTCTATAAGGAGAGCAAAACATGAATAAGCTGATTGGTCTGTTGCTGGCAGCCTGTTTTCTGGTCGGATGCAACACGATTGAGGGTGTTGGCAAGGACATCAAAAAGGGCGGCGAAGTCATTGAGAAATCTGCGGAAAAAACCGCTGACAAGATGAAGAAGTAGATGGCGCCGTTTCGTCAACATCAGGGTCTTGTCGCGCCGCTCGACCGCGCCAATGTCGATACCGATGCGATCATCCCGAAGCAGTTTCTGAAATCGATCAAGCGCAGCGGCTTCGGCA
>Ga0335397_10013173_pt1 | contig 10081 bp, 13 predicted proteins | sample MAT04_FD_205740 | JGI IMG/M metagenome (GOLD analysis project Ga0335397, IMG submission 205740) | Freshwater microbial communities from Lake Fryxell liftoff mats and glacier meltwater in Antarctica - MAT-04 (spades assembly) (version 2) ...
CTGCTCGTGTCGTCGGTCGCCACCGCCCACGGCGCAGATCTGGAGGATCTGGAGGATCTGAGGCTCGCGGCCGGCGAAGTGTGTGCGCATGCGATCAGCGCCGCGGGGGCACATGACCGGATGAGCGTCAGCGCCGCGGTCAGCCCGGGTGTCGACGACGCAGCGTTGCTGACGGTGCGTGCGTCGGTGGACTCCGCCATCGATCCCGGTCCGCTCGACGAACTCAGCTCGATGGTGCTCGAGGCGGCTGCGGATCGACACGGAGTCGATGCCGACGCAGGCAGCGCCAGCGCGTGGTTCAGTCGAACGGTTCGCTCGGTCGGTTCGGCCGAACAGCCGGTCGACTGACGATGTCGGATCGCTACACCGGCCGGGACGATGCCCGTGACGCCGAGAGTCTGCGGATGTTCGTCGCGTACAAGGAGTCACGCGATGTTGCCCTGCGCAACGAGCTGGCCGTTCGCCACAGCGGCGTCGCCGAGGCCCTCGCCCGGCGTTTCGCCGGCCGGGGTGAACTCCTCGAGGATCTGGAGCAGGTGGCGCAGTTCGCGCTGGTGAGGGCGGTCGAGCGATTCGACCCCGACCGCGGCGTGCCGTTCGTTGGATTCGCCGTGCCGACGGTGCTCGGGGAGCTGAAGAGACACTTCCGCGACCGGACCTGGAGCGGTTCGGTCCGCCGAGCGGTCAAGGAACTGCTTCCGCGGGTCCGCGCTGCGACCGAACAGATCGAAGCCGCGTCCGGTCGATCAGCGACACCGCAGGAGGTCGCCGACCATCTGGACATCTCCGTCGAGGAGGTGCTCGAGGCGTTGGAGGCCGGCCGGTGGTACCGGGCGGACTCGCTGTCGCGTCCCGGTGCGGACGGCGGCGAAGAACTCGGTGCACGCGTCGCCGCGACCGAGGACGGCGTCGCGTTGGCGGTCGACCGGCTGCTTGTCGAGTCGTTGCTCGATCAGCTCGAGTCACGGGAGCGCCGCATCGTGGTGGCGCGGTTCTTCGACGAGATGACCCAGGACCAGATCGCCGAAGAGCTCGGGATCAGTCAGATGCACGTCTCCCGACTGCTGCGCCGGGCTCTCGAGCAGCTGTCGGCGATCGCTCGTGCGGACCCCAACGTACAGATGGCCTGAGAGTTCTCGCGGATCGGCGGCCGAGAACTCGACTCTGTGTCGCTCAGAGACGCTTGTGTCGCTGAGCGACAGAGGATGAACCCCGTCTCGCCGTCTCGCCGCCTCGCCAGACCCGTGCGTCTGGATCGGACACCTGGATCGGACAGCTGGATCGGACAGCAGTGGGACAGCCGTCAGGGCGCCGACAGGGTTTGGGTGCGGTGTCCTGCGGGTACGGGTGCTGTGGCTCGACGACGCGTCGACGCCGCACGACCGCACCGGCCGGGCAGCTCAACACCAGGAGACGACATGGCCACCACCCCTACGAAGCGAGCCCGGCGCCCGGCGTCGAAGTCGAAGACGAAGGCCTCGACGGCCGGCCCCTCCCGCCCCGCAGTGCGCACGCCGCGCCCCACCGGCGCCCGCGCGGCAGGCTCACGTGTTCCCGAGATCGACAACGCCGAGGCGGAACGCACGATCGAGATCCTGCAGGACCGTCTGGTCGCACTGCTCGACCTGCAGCTCACGCTGAAGCACGTGCACTGGAACGTGACCGGCCCCAACTTCATCGCCGTTCACGAGATGCTCGACCCGCAGGTCACCGCTGCCAGGGCGATGAGCGACGCGGTCGCCGAACGGATCGCCACGTGCGGCGGTTCACCCAAGGGCACCCCGGGAGCGGTGGTCGATGCCCGGTCGTGGAACGACTACGACCTCGGCCGAGCCTCCACCACCGATCACCTGACCAAGCTGGACGAGGTGTACCAAGGTGTCACCGACAGCCACCGCGCAGCGGTCGACGAACTCGGTGACCTGGACCCCGTCAGTGAGGACCTGCTGACAGGCCAGCTCGGCGAGCTGGAGCTGTTCGCGTGGTTCATCCGCTCACACCTCGGCAACTGATCCCGTAGAGGACTCCGATCCCCCGGGGCGTACCGCCTCGGGGGGTCGTTCGCGCGTGATGAGCAATGGCGGTGCAACACTTGCGACATGGGAAGAGCCGGCGACAAGGGGGACAGTTCCGACGGGGCCTCGTACTCCGGACAGGACGTCAGCGATGCGCTGGAACGTGTGCGCGGGTCGTGCCTGTCCCTGCCGGAGACGAACGAGCGGCTGAGCCACGGTGCGCCCACCTTCTTCATCCGGGACACGACGACCTTCGTCATGTTCCACGACGACCACCACGGCGACGGCAAGCTCGCGCTGTGGTGTGCCGCACCGGAGGGTGTGCAGTCGCTCGTGGTGGAGGAAGACCCACGCAGGTTCTTCGTGCCGGCCTACGTGGGACACCGGGGTTGGCTCGGGCTGCGCTTGGACGTGGACATCGACTGGGGCGAGGTCGGAGCGGTGATCGAGGACGCGTACCGGTGCGTCGCTCCGCGGGTCCTCATCGCCGGGCTCGAGGCGGATGACACCGGCGGCCGGGTCGACTGATCATCCCCCGGGGAGAGTCTCGCCGGACCCGTCGGAGCCTCAGCGCAGCGCGTCGAGCATGTCCCTGGCCACATCGGCGACCTTGCGCCGGTCGGCGCGCGCTTGGCGGCGGAGGACGCCGAACGCGGTCACCGCGTCCACCCTCTGTGCACCCATGAGCACACCGATGGCGCCTTCGATGACCACACGGTGTTCCAGCGCCTGTTGCAGTTGGGCCGCGAGTGTGTCCCGATCGCGGGCCAGCAGTGCGGCACCGATCAGGTCCTCCACGACCCGTGCGAACGACTGGGATCGCCTGGACCTCGCTCGGGTCCCACGCGTGTGCCTCGGTGCGGTCGGCGTTGAGCGACCCGGCCGCGGCGCCACCTGTCCTGAGAGGGACTCCCAGTACCGAGATCGCGGCGGCGTCGAAGGAGTCGACACCGCCGAGGTCCACGAGCAGGCGCCCGGCACTGAAACGGGCGAGGGACTCTTCCAGTCGGGGGCTGTCGGAGCGTCGATCTCGCCGTCGGTGGTGACGAGAGCGCCACGACCGACACGGACGGGAGCTGGTGGGCGGGTCCCGGATTCCTGATGATCATGCGGTTGCCTCCGAGGCCGCTGAACAAGCGTTTCGCGGGGCCACGGCGGATCGGGTCGGACCGTTCCACTGATCCGCTCGATGTGAGGTCGCACCCCGGGGCGCGGCGGCTGCCGGACCGGATCCTGGGATCCTGACCTGCGGCCTCCGCGCCCCCGGGGGGGGGGGGGGGGGGGTTGGTCGCTGGTGACTCGACTGTCATCTGGTCAGCAGCGATGGACTCAGTTGCGCTTGAGCTTGTCCTTGACGGCGTCGACGGCGTCCTCGACCTTGTTCTTGGCGTCGCCGACCTTGTCCTTGATGGCGCCCGAGGCGCGATCTGCCTTGCCCTCGTGCTCCAGGTCCTTGTCATTCGTCAACGAGCCCGCGGCTTCTTTGGCACGGCCCTTCAGATCGTCGGTGTTCGGCACGGAGTGCTCCTTGGATGTGGATGTATCCCGCTCCTGCCCGCATTGACGGTGACGTCAAACATGACAGATGCCACGCCGTCGGAACGGCCGCCTCGTGCGGCGCGGACCCGGTCGGATCAGTGGTCGCCGACCATCGTCGGACGCGGCGCGAGCAACAACTCGCAGGTGCTGTCCAGCATGCGGGTCACGTCCTCGACGGTCATGCGTGCGTTGACCCACTCGACCAGGCAGTGGTACCAGACCGCACCGACGACATCGAGCACTCGGGAGCGGGTGTCCGCGTCGATCGTGTCGATCGCCCGCTCCAGAGCCGGGTACACCACCGGTCGCATGTCTGCGTAACAGGCGCTTGCGTGCGGATCGGTGGAGTTGGCGACGAGTACCAGCAGTCGGGCGAAAGTGGGTTGGCGGGCGTAGGAGCGCACAGCACGGTGCAGCACCGAGGACAGTCGCTGCGCCGGCGTGCCGTCGGGTGCTGCACGCCGCGCGGTGCGTTCGTCGAGTGCGGACGCCCACTGCACGAGCGCGGCGGCCAGCAGGTGGTCCTTGGACGAGAAGTACCGGTACACCGTGCCGAGAGCGACACCGGACCGCTCGGCGATCTCCTTCATCTGCACCTCGTCGTCGGCGCCCTCGGCGATCAACTCGAGTACCGCGTCCAACAGCCGCTGGCGGCGGGCGAGCTGCCCGGGCGTCATGGATCCCGGCGACTGCGGACCTCCGGCGCTGGAGAGGACGGGGGCCACACGCGAATCGGTGGCTGATGCTGGTCCGGACATGGAAAGGAACCCGATTCTACGCACGGCCGTTGGTCCGGGCAGCGGTAAACTGCGCCGGTCCGGCCCGCACCCGGCCAGTGCAGTGGAGCGCAGATGAAGATCGAGGACAAGCAGAGTCGACGGATGTCGGAGCTCGGCGACAACCTCATCGAGTTCGTCGAGGTGGTCATCTACACCGCCGTCTCGGCCATCCTGGTCCTGGGCGCAGTGGCCCTGCTCATCGACTCGGTGGTCTCGTTCTTCGACGACCTGGAGATCAGCGTGCTGTGGGCGAGTACGCAGATGCTGAGCGTGCTCCTGTTGGTGTTCGTCTTCGTCGAACTGCTCGGGGCGGTGCGGTCCACGATCCGCCAGCGACGACTGCTCGCCGAGCCCTTCCTGCTGGTGGGCATCATCGCCAGCATCAAGGAGATCGTGCTGATCGGTGGGACCGAACGCGTGATCAGCGAGGAGTTCCACGTGTTCCGAGACGCGATGGTCGAGATCGGTGTGCTCGCGGTCGTGGTGTTGTTGCTGTCGATCTCGACGGTCCTGCTCCGCACCCGTGGCGGGTCGGGCGAACCTGCTCCGGCCGAAGAGGCCTGAGTCACGACAGTCTCCGACCTCAGGTGATCGAGCGCAGGTCGGCCACGATGTCGGCGAAGTTCTGCGGGTCGGGGTTGCGGTTGTTCACCAGGCTGATGCTGTCGGTCACGCCGTCGCAGCGCGCCACGAGCTGTGCGGCGATGCTCCGTCGTTCTCCGACCACGGCGATCTCGCTCACCAGCTCGTCGGGGATCAGCCGTCCCATCTCTGCCCAACGGCCCGCCTTCGACATCTGGTTGAGCTCGACATGAAGGTCGCCCAGGCCATGGAGTTCCAGCACGGGGGAGTACGCGGGAGTCGAGCCGTAGAAGGCGAGCTGATCCTTGACCGATCTCATCGCCGCGATCTGTTCTGCTTCGGTGGTCCAGGTCACCACCATGGTCACCCACACCAGTTCGATCTCGTTCGCCGCACGGCCTGCCAGGGCGGCACCCCCGGCCAGTGCCGGCTGCACGATGTGTTCGACGGACCGACGACTGTTGAACGGGTGAACGATCAGGCCATCGGCGACCTCGCCCGCGGTCCGGATCATCCTCGGACCGAACCCGCCGAGGAAGATCGGCGGCGGACCGAAGGGGTTGGGGCCAGGGTCGAAGGCCGGGACCATCAGGGTGTGTCGGTAGAACTCGCCGTCGAAGGCCAGTTCGCCCTTGCCCTCCCAGCGGTCCCAGATGGCACGGATGGCGAGAACGAGTTCTCGCATGCGCGCGGCGGGTCGCGACCAGGTCTCGCTGAACCGCTTCTCGATGTGGGGACGGACCTGGGATCCGAGGCCGAGCACGAATCGGCCGCCCGTGATCCGCTGCAGGTCCGAACCGATGTTCGCGAGCACCATCGGATTGCGTGCGAACGCGATGGCCACGGCGGTGCCCAGTCGCAGGTCGGTCGTCGTCGTCGACGCGAGCGCCAGAGGGAGGAAGGGGTCGTGCTTCGACTCGAAGGAGAATCCGGTGTCGTAGCCGGCCGTTTCGAGTTCGGCGAACAGTCGACCCGATCCGGAAGGGTCCTGGGTCGGCACGGTCGTGGCGATGCGCATCACACCACTCTCCCACCGCCGCGGGTCACGACCCGTCAGTTGCGGTCGATGGTCCGAACCCCGTCCATGACCGTGACCGAGCTGTTCGATGCGGGCGGCCTCGATCTGATCTCACGGATCCTCGATCGCGCCGGCCGATCCGCAGCCTGATCATCGGAGTATCAGCGCTCGGCGTCGGTCAGGAACGCGGCGGCTCCGGCGAGCGACTGGTCGCACTCGGGCGACAGCGTCGGGTACGCGGGGAACACGTGCGGCATGCCGGGGAACACGCGGAGCTCGACCTGCACCGAGGACACGGCCAGTCGATCGGCGAGGTGCAGGGAGTCCTCCAGGAGGACCTCGTCACCTCCCACATGGATGAGTGTCGGAGGCAGTCCCGACAACTCGGCAGTCAACGGTGTGACCCGGGGGTCATCGATCGTGAGAGCACCACGCCAGGCCGGAGCCGCCAACTCGGCGAAGGACCGGGGAAATACAGCATCGTGGAAGGACTCGTCCGCTCCGCGCTGCGTCGTCTGCCCGAGCAGCATCCAGGGTGAGAAGGTGAGCAGCGCTCGCGGTAGTGCGGTCCCGCGGGAGCGGAGCGCGATGGCGGTGAGCACGGTGAGCGACCCACCGGCGGACTCGCCGGCGACGGCGAGCACGGGGCCGTCGCGGAGGAGTTCCTCGTACGCGGCCACTGCGTCGTCGATGGCGGCCGGACAGGGGTGTTCCGGGGCGACCCGGTAGTCGAGTGAGAGCACCTCGCAACCAGTCGCGACGCTGAGCAGGCCGGGCATGGTGAGCTGAACGTCGAGGTCGCCGACCACGAACGCGCCGCCGTGCAGATGCAGGATGCGGTGGCCGTTGCCGCCGTCGACGGGCATGAACCGCAGCGAGTGTCGGCCCGCGAGGGTGGTCGCCTCGATCGTCACGCCGACGGGTGGTGGGAAGGTCGACGCCGTGGCGCGGAAACGTGCGCGGATCTCGGGAATGGTCGGCGCGCCGAAGCCGAAGGTCTCGATGACGGGCAGCAGCTCTTCGACTCTCGGATCCATCCGATCAAGGCTACGGGTCGCTGCGCTGTGGCAGGGTTCTCGCATGCAGGTCCACCTGGTCGACGGCACCTACGAACTGTTCCGTTACTACTTCTCCCCTGGTGGAGGGCACACGAACTCCGCCGGTGAGCAGGTCGGCGCCGTGCGTGGTGTCGTGCGGTCCCTCGTGGGCATGCTCGACGACGAGGTCACACACATGGGCATCGCAACCGATCAGGTGATCCGTTCGTTCCGCAACGACCTGTGGCCCGGGTACAAGACGGGCGACGAGGTCGACCCCGTCCTCCTCACGCAGTTCCCCTGGCTGGAAGAAGCCGTCGTCTCGTTGGGCGTCACCGTCTGGGCGATGAGCGACGTCGAGGCCGATGACGCGCTCGGTGCAGCGGCTCAGGTCGGCGCCGACGACGACCGCGTCGACCGGGTCGTCATCTGCACCCCCGACAAGGACCTGGCTCAGTGTGTCGGCGGCAAGGTCGTGCAGTTCGACCGACGGTCGGGCCAGTTCCGTGACTCCGAGGCCGTGCTCGAGAAGTACGGAGTCCTGCCGGAGTCGATCCCGGACTGGCTTGCGCTGGTCGGGGACACTGCGGACGGATTTCCCGGTCTACCCGGCTGGGGGGCGAAGACCGCCGCAGCGGTGCTGCGGTCCTACACGCACCTGGAGAACATCCCGCACGCCCCGGGTCAGTGGGACGTGGTCGGAGTGCGAGGAGTGCCGAAACTCGCGGCGACACTGGCCGAGCACTACGAGAACGCAGAGCTGTTCAAGGTGTTGGCCACCCTGGTCACGGATCTGGAGGTCGGCACGGTCGACGACTGGAGATGGACCGGCCCGAGCGATGGCTTCGCCGAGTGGTGCGATCGGCTCGACGTGCCTGACGTCGCCGAGCGGGTCGCACGCCTGGCTGTCGAGCGGTCCTGACAACGGCTCCGAGAGTCGCGGGTTTGGGGGATCGGGCTCCGGGGCACAGGAGGATGCTCGCCACGCCGGCGGGCAATTCCTCAAGGAGATCAGCCATGACCATCGGAGCAGCACTCGTCGTCATCGTCGTCGGAGTCCTCATCGCCGCCCTCGTCAACTCGACCATCGGACTGATCGTCGCCGTCATCGGCGTCATCGGACTGGTCCTCGCACTCGTCAGCACCAGCCGCTCACGCGTTTGAGTCGCCGCTCGTTCCACCGAACGCGGCGCTACGCGCGGAACCACACGACGGACCGCCCCTCCCGGCGCCGCTGCACCCTCGGTCGGACCTCCGATCAGGGAGCGGCGTCGGGGAAGATCTGGGTGAACTCGAGCGGCGGTGGTTGGTCGACCTGCTCGTAGGTGCAGTCGGCCGGCGTCTTGTCCGGTCGCCAGCGAACGAACCTGGCCGGGTGCCGGAACCTGCCGGAGGTGAAGTTCTCGTAGGTGACCTCTGCGACGAGCTCGCAGCGCAGCGGGACCCACGGGGAGGACGCGCCGCCGGACCAGCGGCTCGGAGCGCCCGGCATTCGCACCCCGCCCTCGTGCACGACCGGCCGGGCCCAGTCCCGCCACGGGTGGACCTCGACCGCACCGTCCTCGTATCCGGCGAGCTCGCCCATGAGGGTCCGGCGCTTCGACGCCGCGAACGCACTGCAGACACCGACGTGATGCAACCGCGGAGCTGACTCCCCGTCGCCGGCATCGAACAGGCCGAGCAGCAACGAGCCGACGCCGCCCTCCTTGTGCACGCGGTACCCGGCGACGACGCAGTCCGCTGTCCGGTGGTGCTTGACCTTGAGCTGCACCCGCTTGTCCTCGACGTACAGCCCGTCGGTGGCCTTCGCCATGACGCCGTCGAATCCGGACCCTTCGAAGCGGTCGAACCAGTCCTGAGCGACGACCGGGTCGGACGAGGCGGGCGTCACGTGGACCGGCGCGTGGACCTCGGCCAGGAGCCTCACCAACGTGTCGCGGCGCACGGACAGGGGCTGCGCCCGGAGGTCCAGATCGTCCAGCGCGAGGATGTCGAACACGATCAGACTCGCCGGAGTCTGCTCGGACAGCATCTGCACCCTCGACGCAGCCGGGTGGATGCGCTGGCTGAGAACGTCGAAGTCGAGGCCGTGCGACGTCGGTGCGACGAGTTCGCAATCCAGCACGCACCGGCGAGGCAGCTGATCGCGGATCGGGCCGAGCAACTCGGGGAAGTACCGCGTCAGCGACTTCTCGCTGCGGCTTCCCAACTCGACCTCGTCGCCGTCGCGGAACACGATGCAGCGGAAGCCGTCCCACTTCGGCTCGTAGAGGAAGTCACCGATCGGCAGGTCCTTCGAGGCCTTGGCCAGCATCGGACGCACCGGTGGCAGGACGGGTAGCCGCACGAGTGCAGTTCTACACCCCTGCAGGCAGAAGCCTGTCAAGGAGTCGCTCGGGGTCCTCGTCGATCATCAGCAGGTCCAGCGCCTTCTGTCGTGTCAGACCCTGATCCACGGAGTCCGCCAGGAAGTCGATCAGTCGGTCGTAGTAGCCGTTGACGTTCAGTAGACCCATCGGCTTCGGGTGCAGCCCGAGGTACCCCCAGCAGAGGACCTCGAACATCTCCTCCATCGTGCCGACCCCGCCGGGCAACGTCAGGAACGCATCCGCCGTGTCGTACATGATCTGCTTCCGCGCAGGCATGTCGTGGACGACGCGCAGGTCGGAGACGCCCGAGTGGCTCACTTCGGCATCCACCAGGTGCTGCGGGATCACGCCGATCACGTGGCGTCCGCCCGCCATCGCGGTATCGGCGACGACTCCCATGAGGCCCACGTGCCCGCCGCCGTAGACGAGGTCGATGCCTCGGCTCACCAACAGCTCGCCCACCTGGCGGGCGCAGTTCTCGAACGCAGGATCGCGCCCGAAACTGGACGCGCAGTACACGCAGAGTCGGGGGGAGGATCGCTCGGCCACGGCCGGAAGCTACAGGCCGAGCTCGCCGGCGCGACGGAACGCTCCCTGACGACAAGCTCGTCGTCGAGTCCATGGAGGTCGACCAGCCACAGGAGGACAGTGTCTGGGGTGCGAGGATCCCTCGACCACGGGGTTTTGGGCGCACGGTCGCCCGCAGCTACCTTTCCCGCTCATGGAACATCCCATTCGGGAG
>Ga0335397_10013175_pt1 | contig 10080 bp, 6 predicted proteins | sample MAT04_FD_205740 | JGI IMG/M metagenome (GOLD analysis project Ga0335397, IMG submission 205740) | Freshwater microbial communities from Lake Fryxell liftoff mats and glacier meltwater in Antarctica - MAT-04 (spades assembly) (version 2) ...
GAAGTCGACACCCCCGCCGGCCAGCCGCAATAGATTCCCTCCAGTCCCCTCGCCCCCACCTCGGGGGAGAGGCGGCGAACCGGGCAGGGCGGGTGGCTGTGGACAGGCGCTTCGACTGACCACAGTGAATGTCCCGTGGGCGACCCAAAGCGGTCGTCCACAGCCACTCCGCTGTCACAATTTTCAAACAGATTGTCGCGCAACCTAATAAGTTAGGTTGAAGGACGCGTCGTGTCGTCGTGAGCGGTCGGCGATCAAATCATCCGGCGGATCATTTGATTTTCCCGACAGCCCCGCATACGCTGGAGCGTCCTGCGTGAATTCCGCGTGATGCCTGCCGAATCTCTTGCCTCAATGAGAACAGCGCCATGACAGAACCGGCTGCCGCTCCTGCCGCCATGATCGAGGCCATCGGTCTGAGCAAGTTTTACGGACCGTTCGCCGCCACGCAAAATGTCACCTTTTTTGTTCCCCGCGGACAAGTCGCCGCGTTTCTCGGCCCGAACGGGGCCGGCAAATCGACGACGATGAAGCTCCTCACCGGGTTTCTGTCCCCCAGCGAAGGCTCCGCGAAGATCGGCGGGTTCGATGTCTCGACGCATCGCATCGCCGCGGCGGAAATTCTCGGCTATCTCCCGGAAAACGGCCCGCTCTACACAGAAATGACGCCCGCCACCACGCTGCAATTCCTGGGCGAGGCCCGCGGCATGTCCGGCAGTAAGCTCCGCGACCGCATGGAGTATGTCGCCAACAAATGCTCGCTGCGCGGTGTCTGGGGCAAACCGATCAGCAAGTTGTCCAAGGGGTATCGCCAACGTGTGGGCATGGCGCAGGCGCTGCTGCACGATCCCCAGATCCTGATCCTCGACGAACCGACCAGCGGTCTCGATCCGAACCAGACGCACGAAGTCCGGGAACTGATCCGCGGCCTCGGCAAGACGAAAACCATCCTGCTGTCGACCCACATCCTCACCGAGGTCAAGGCGGTCTGCAACCGGGTGGTGCTGATCAACGAAGGCCGGCTGGTCTTCGATGGTTCGGTCGACGACATGGACGGCCCGCAGCACGATATGGAAAGCCGGTTCCGGTCGCTAACCGTTGGCTGAGTTGCGTTTGCGAATTTTGGAACATCGATTCAACCAGTCCCCTGATTGCGATTGAGGAGTTTTGATCTATGTTGCGCCGCCACGTCGTGTTCGCCGTGTTCAAACGCAACTTCTGGAGTTATTTCTCCGGGCTGCTCGGCTACATGTTCATCGTCCTGTTCGTGTTCATCGGGGCGATGATCGCCTTCCATCAGAAGTTCTTCACGAACAACCTGGCGAACTTGTCGCAGCTCAACGAACAGTTCCACTGGCTGCTGCTGTTCATCATCCCCGCGATCACAATGAACATCTGGTCGGAAGAGCGGAAGCTCGGGACCGAAGAACTCCTGTTCACACTGCCGGTCTCCGATCTCGAAGTCCTCATCGGCAAATATCTGGCGGTGGTCGCTGTCTACACCACGGCGTTGGCGTTCTCCCTCACGCATGCCCTGGTGTTGGAACTCATCGGCGAACCCGATTGGGGGCTGGTGCTCAGCACTTATCTCGGATACTGGCTGATGGGCTGCGCGCTCCTGTCCGCGGGAATGGTGGCGTCGTATCTGACGAACAACGGCACCGTCGCCTTCGCCTTGGGGGCGCTTTTGTGTGCGATTCCCGTCCTCATCGGCATGGTGCCGATGCCCGTCTTCCTGTCCAATCTCATCGGTCACGAGCGGCTGTTTGAAGACCTGAGCATGCCGGCGCAGTTCGCGCCGTTCGGCACCGGCTTCTTCTCGTTGTCCGGCGTGTTGTACTTCCTGAGTTTCACCGGCTTCATGCTGTACCTGAACTATGTCCTCATCGGTCGGCGGCATTGGGCCGGCGGCAAGAAGGGGGCGGAAATGGGCTGGCATTACCTGGTGCGGGCAGCCTGCGTCGGTCTGATGCTGATCGGCGGCAACGCCGTGCTGGCCAACGCCAACATCCAGCCCGATCTCACCTCCGAACGGCTCTTCACCGTCACGAAAGTCACCCGCACACTGATCGGAAATCTCGACAGCAAACGGCCCGTGTTGATTCAGGCCTTCGTCAGCAAGGATGTGCCGCGCGAATATGTGCAGGTCCGCACCTCGCTGCTCGGTCTGTTGTCGCAGTACGAACAACTCGGCGGCAGCAAGATTGATGTCCGCGTGGTCACGGTCGAACCTTTCAGCAAGGAAGCCGACGAGGCGAAGGCCTTGGGCATCGAAGCCAAACGAGTCTTCTCCGAGCGTGGCGGCCGCCAGCAACTCGACGACATCTTCCTGGGAGCCGTGATCAGCAGCGGCACCAACGAAGTCGTGATTCCATTCTTTGAAGTCGCGATTCCCATCGAATACGAATTGACCCGCTCGGTCCGCACGGTCGCCTCTGAAAAGCGGTTGACCGTCGGTGTCTTGGAAACCGACGCCAAGCTCAACGGCGGCTTCGACATGCAGACGTTCCGCAGTTCGCCCGAGTGGCGGATCGTGACGGAATTGAAGAAGCAGTACACGGTGGAAACGGTTTCGCCCGCCGGGCCGATTGACGACACCAAGTACGATGTGCTGCTCGCCGTGCTGCCGTCGTCGCTGTCCGACAAAGACATGGCGAACTTTGTCGACTACGTCAAAAAGGGCAAGCCGGTCCTGATCTTCGACGATCCCCTCCCCGCCCTGATCAACCCGTCGCTGGCCCCCAAGCAACCCAAGCCGAAGGCTGGTGGCCAGTTCGGTCAGGGACCGCCGCCGGAACAAAAGGCCGATGGCGGCCGCGCGACAACGCTGGTGAATCTGCTGGGCATTCAATGGAATTATGATGAAATCGTGTGGGATACCACGCTGAAAACGCTGCATCCCGAATTCGCCGACCTGGTCCGCGAGGAAATGGTGGCGATCAGCAAGCAGAGCGGAAACCCGAAAGCCTTCAACCCCGACAGCGTGGTCACGAGCGGCTTGCAGGAAGTCCTCGTCTTCTTCGCGGGGACAATTCAAAAGCGTGAAGGCTCGAAACTCGACTTCACCAAATTGCTGGTCACCGGCAGCGAATCGGGCATTCTGGGCTGGGACGATCTGGTCAAGAACAGCTTCTTCGGCATGGATATCGAAGAGAACCCGATCCGCAAACAAGACGAATACGCGCACGTCATCGCCGCTGAGATTGAAGGTGCTGCCGAAGCCGGTGCGAAAGTCCATGCGATCTATGTCGCCGACCTCGACCTGATCTCTGATCAGTTCTTCGCGATCCGCGAGCGCAAAATGCACAATCTCGATCTGGACAATGTGACATTCGTGCTCAATGCGATCGATCATCTCGCCGGCGATGAAGCCTACATCGAGTTGCGCAAACGCCGGCCGAAACACCGGACGCTCACCGCAGTCGAACGGCAGACGAAGAAGTTCATCGAAGAGCGGAGCAAGGAAACAGAAAAAGCGGCGCTGCAGGCGAAGGAGTCGCTGGAGAAGCAGCGGGCCGAGTTGAAAGCTGAAGTCGACAAGGTGAAGGATGATGAATCGCTGTCGACGATTGAGAAGATTCAGAAGGTCGCCATCGCTGAGCAGAATCAGCAGCGAAAACTCGCGGTGGAAGAGGCGAATATCAATCAGGAGAAAGAGAAGCAGATTGAGATCAGCCGCAATCAGTCGGAGCGGGAGATTCGCTCGATTGAAAATATGTTCTATCTGTTCGCGACCACGATCCCGCCGATTCCCGCGATTTTGCTCGGCTTATTCATCTGGATGAAACGCTCTACCGCCGAACGCAAGGACATCGCTTCAACGCGCCGCAGAAACTGAAGCAGAGAAATAGAATGGTAGAGCGATAGAGTTTTAGAGGGTTAGCAAAACATCCTTCTAACCCTCTCAACCTCTAACACTCTTCTCCTCGTTACCCACGCCCTCAAGGTTTGCCATGACCGAATCCGCGAAAACCATGACCTATGTCGCCATCGCCGCTGTGCTGGCGACGGCCGGATTTCTGCTCGCGCCTGGCGGGACGAAAGTCAAACAGGTCGGAATCGACAGCCTGATCGGCGGCGAGTTCTATCCGAAATTCGCCTCGCCGGAAGAAGCCACGTCGATCGATGTCATCGGCTACGACCCGGTGACCGCGACCGTCACGCCGTTCAGCGTCAAATTGGAAAACGGCCTGTGGCGGATCCCCACCCGGCACAGCTACCCCGCCGACGCCAAGGACCGCCTGTCCAAGGTCGCCGCGTCGGTCATCGGCATCAAGCGGGAAGCCCTCGCCGGCCGCACCGAAGGCGAGCAGGCGGATTTCCAGGTGCTCGATCCGCAGGCGGAAAAGGCCGAAAACCTCAAGGGGATCGGCAATCGCGTCACGTTGAAAAGCGGCAACACGGTCCTCGCCGATTACATCATCGGCAAAGCCGTCCCCAATCGCGCGGGCTATTACTACGTCCGCAAGCCGGATGAAAAGCAGACCTTCATCGCCAAGGTCGAACTCAATCTTTCGACCAAATTCACCGACTGGATCGAATCCGATGTTCTCAATCTCGATGGCACCAAGCTCACCGAGATCGACATCATGAAACACTCGCTGGAGATCAAAGGCCAGCGGGCCAAACTTGTCGGCCAGGAACGGAACGTCCTCACCCGGAAGACGCCGTCCGATCCCTGGCAGTTGGAAGGTTTAGACACCGAGAAGGAAGAAGTGAACCAGGACGAAGTGCGCAAGCTGGTCACGTCGCTGGATGATTTGAAGATCGTCGGCGTGCGGCCGAAGCCGGTGGCGCTGCGTAAGGGGCTGTCGGACAATGAAGGGATCACGCTCGACTCCAGCACGGAGGACGACCTCGCCAGCCGCGGATTCTTCTTCCAGCCGACGCAGCGTGGCGGCATGCAGATGATCTCGATGGAAGGGGACTTGGTCGCCGGCACCGATCAGGCCGTCGAATACGAAATGCACTTCGGCAACGTCTTTGAGGGAACCGACGAGGAGATCGAATTCGACTTCGCCAAACCGAAAGCCGAATCTGCGGAACCAGCCGCCGACAAACCCGCGGAGGAAACGACGGATGACGACAAACCAAGCGGCAAGAAAAAGAGCCGGTACATTTTCGTGACGGCCCGCGTCAACCCGAAACTGCTTGGCCCGGAGCTGGTCGAACCGACGAAGCCCGAGCCTTTCGCGGAGAAACCCGCCGAGGAAGAGAAGCCCGCGGAAAAAGCCCCGGAAGAAAAGTCCACCGAAGAGAAAACGCCAGAGGCTCCAAAATCGGAAACCGAAGACAAGCCGGCCGGAGAGAAGACGACCAAAGAAGACGGGACCGAGGAAGACGGCAGCGAAGAGGAAGAGGTGACTGAAGAGACACCCGCCGCCGCGAACGAGGAGAAGCCGGCGGAAGTGGAGCCTACCGAAGAGAAACCAGCTGAAGAAAAGCCTGCTGAGGAAGCGAAGGAAACCCCGCCACAACCTCCGCAGGTTGATCCACGGAAGGCGTATGAAGACGCGGTGACGGCGTATGAACTGGATCTGGAGAAGTACAATTCCGAGGTGAAGTCGCGTGAAGCGAAGGTCAAGGAGGCCGAGGAGAAGGTCAAGACGCTGAACGCCCGCTTCGCCGACTGGTATTACGTGATCTCTGCCGAGAGCTTCGAGACTCTGCGTCAGGGACGCCAGACACTGGTGAAGCCCAAGGCCGACGCGGCGAAATCCGAGACCGACCCCGCAGCTCCGACTGGCGAATCGGCTCCGGAGGAAACTCCGCTGAAAGAAGAGTCGCCTGAGAAGCCGGCCGATGAGAAATCTGCCGAAGAAGCCCCGGCTGAAGACAAGCCGAAGTCGGAAGAGCCGGGTACGGAAAAGCCAGCGGAAGAAACGCCACCGAAATCGGAATAGACTTTTCGTGTCGTGCGTCAGTTTCAGCGGTGCCACGTCCACGCGCTTCGCGCGGGCGTGTTTTCAGGCCTGAATATGCACGCCCGCGCGGGGTGGCTGGGGCGCTCGTCGATCATCCATTGGGAAAGACCCACATGGCCCCAGTGGACTTGTCTCAAACTGGGGCCATGCTGCTGATTGCCAATGGACAATCGGTGAGCGCCCCAGCTACCCTACAACACTGGTGCATGGTCGAGTTTTCCTGTTCGGCGAATCGGCGATGTCAGGCAGGTTGGGAATTCTGGTGAAATGATTCGGACCAGTCCGAACTTTCCGGTCACGACCACATGTCCTGTCACGTCGAGGATGATCGACGCTCCACGGCCGCGACGATATCCCTCTTGAAATCACGGGTCTGACATCCGTGCGGGGGATGATCGCATGCATCGTCGTCGATTCGGTGGCTTGGTGTTGGGTTCGGTCATGAGCCTGTACAGCAGCGTGCGCAGCGGGCACGCGGCACCCACGCCGAAATCCAAAATCAACTGGCAAAAAACCTTGCGTTCGGCTCGCGATGCCGCCGTGTCGCAGGACAAGCCGTTGCTGCTGGTCTTCGGCGCAACATGGTGTACATTCTGCCATAAATTGCACCGCGAAACGTTCACCGACCGGAATCTGGCGGCGTACATCGAACGCGAATTCGTGGCCATCACGCTCGATTTCGATCAAGACACCCGCATCGTCGAGGTGCTGGAAGTCGAACAGCTTCCCTGTACGGTGGTCCTCAGCCCAAAAGCCGATCTCCTGCTGAAGGAAGTCGGTTTCTTCAAGCCGGACAGCTACCTGAAAAAGCTGCAATCGGCGTTGGAGAAGCAGGCGGAAATTCAGGTGCTGCACGCCACGGAACCCCGCCCGCAGCGCTAGTCGCCTGAAATCTCGTGGCCGCACGTTTCCAACGTGCCGGAAAAAACACACGTTGGAAACGTGTGCCACGACAATGTGCCGCCATTGGCTGAGCCGCCGGCATCCCATCAAAGCCCGGCGATGGCATCGCCGGGACCCGCCACGAGCGCGCCGCGCAGGGTGGGCAACCCCCGCGGAACCTTTGATCCGCCCCCGGATGCGGCGCACATGGCGTTGCAGAACGGCGCGGCGTACGCCATAGTAGTGCCTTAAGTGCAAGAATTCCGCGGTCGGCTTGCCGCTAAGCCCTGATTGGCCGGTCGATTCTCACCCCGGCAACCCTGCGGAACCGTATTGGAAAGACATTGGCATGAGTGCACGTGACCGACAAAAATCGCCCCCCGACGACGATTCGTGGGGCAAACTGGCGTCCGATTTGTTCGGCATCAACCTGTCTGCGGCTGACGATTTGGATCTGAGTGACCTCGAGCCGCCACCGCCCCCGGCACCCCCCGCACCCGTCGTGCAGGCTCCCACCAGCACACCCACGCCGATCACCCGGGCACCAGTCGCGGCCGCGAAGCCGGAGATTGATCTTGCCGACATGGACTTCGACGCCGACTTCGATGATGACGACGACGAAGATGATGATGATTTCGTGGATGAGGACGAGGTCGAGGAAGAACTCGAAGACTTCGTGGAAGTGGCCGAGGACGATGCGGACCTGGATGATTCGGACGAAGATGACGCGGACGAGTTCGACGAGGATGAGATTGAGGATGTCGCCGCAGCTCCCGCCGCCGTGGCCGTCGACAATTTCTGGGATGCGTTGGAATCGTGGGATTGGGAGATTATCGACGAGTCCGCCGGTGCCGCGGGCCGCAGTGAATCGCGCGACAGCCGCCCCTCGTCGGATCGCGGTCCCCGTGGTCGCGGACGTGCGGGTGACCGTGGTGGTTCGCGCGGCGGCGATCGCCGGGATGATCGATCCGCTCGCCCGCCGCGTCGCGAGGCCCCCAGCGACAACATCAGCAACGAAAGTGACCGCCCCAGCCGCGCTCGTACAGAAGCCGCCCCGACCAGTCCGGCCCCGGCTCCGCGCGAACGTCGGCCCGAAACGCGGCCGGAGAAACCGGCGGCGAAACCTGTCGCCCAGCGCCGACCGCCCCCGCCGCGTGAGACGAAACCGGTCGATCTGGATGACGATTTTGGGGGTGGCTTAAGCGACGCCCCGGCGAGTTCAACCGGAACGGGTTGGAACGATGCCCCGCCGCCGAAAGCCGCGCGGCCTCCACGGGGTGAATCGTCGCGTCCGGTGAAGCAGCCGACGTTCGACGATGATCGTGATGAAGAACTGCTTGACGAGATCGATGACGCCGGGGCGGATACGGAGAGTTCCGCCGTGGGTGACGCGGCACCGGATTCGGAACGCCCGCGTCGCCGCCGTCGTCGTCGCCGCCGTCGATCTGTAGCGGGTGACCGGGAAACGGCCGCGACCCCAGGGCAGACAGACGATAATTTGCCCGCCCAGACGGGTGACGACGACGATGCGCCGGAAGACATTGTGGACGAACTTGAGACGCCGCGCCGACCGGCACGCGAACCGGCTGCTGCGGGAGATGCCGAAGACCGTGGCGAGCGCCGCGGTGGTCGCCGTCGCCGTCGTCGCCGACCGGGTGATCGGCCCGCGCCGGCGGAAGCGGCGATCGATCGCGATGCGCCCGAAATCGATGAGCGGGACGAGCGATTCGATGTCGTGGACAGCGACGAACCGTTCGAAGAGGAAGAACCGATCGTGGCGGCGAGCTACGACGACATTCCGACTTGGGAAGAGGCGATTTCGTATCTGTTGAAGCCAGTGGCAGACGGACGCCGAGACGGTGGCTACCGCGGCGGTCCGTCGCGGCGGCGGTAAGCGTTTCCATTCAAAGCCGCGGATGGCATCCGCGCGGATTTGAAATTGCGGTGCATAGCCCGCGGATGCCATCCGCGGCTATGGAATCATGTCCCACAAAACCTGCCGGCTCGTCACGCTGGGCTGCAAAGTCAACCAGTATGAAACGCAGCTCATTAAAGAGGGGCTGGAGCGCAACGGCTATCGCGAAGCCGTTAACGGTGAGCAGGCGGACTTGTGCGTCGTCAACACCTGCACGGTCACGAACAATGGCGATTCGCGGTCGCGGCAGGTGATCCGTCAACTCGCCCGGCAGAACCCGGGGACGAAAACCCTCGTCACCGGGTGTTATGCCACCCGCGATCCGGAAGCGATTCGCCGGCTGCCGAATGTCTTTGAAGTCGTGCCGGACAAACGCGAACTGCCCGATATTCTGCAACGGCACGGCATCGTCGACATGCCGACCAGCATCAGCCGCTTCGATGACCACAAGCGGGCCTTCGTCAAAGTGCAGGACGGCTGCATTCTGAAATGCAGCTACTGCATCATTCCCACCGTCCGCCCGCGCTTGCAGAGCCGCGCACCCGCCGAGATTGAAGCCGAGGTCCGACGGCTTGTGGATCGCGGCTATCAGGAAATTGTGTTGACGGGCATTCATGTCGGGCATTTCGGCGTCGACACAACTCGCGGCAAATCGGGACAACTCCCGTTTCGGCTCTGGCATCTGTTTCGTCAGTTGGATCGGATTCCCGGCGCGTGGCGGATGCGGCTCTCCAGCATTGAAGCCGCCGAAATCCACGACGATTTCATTTCGTCCGCCGCCGATTGCGAACATCTCTGCCCGCAGTTCCATCCGGCGTTGCAAAGCGGATCGACGAGCGTGCTGCGGCGGATGCGGCGGCGATATTCGGCGGAGCGGTTTTTGGAGAAGCTCGACCGGTTGCGCGAGAAACTGGTGAATCCGTCGTTCACCACAGATGTCATCGTCGGGTTTCCCGGTGAAACAGATGCGGAGTTTCAAGAAACGCTGGCGACCTGCGAGCAGGCTGGATTTCTGAAAATTCATGCATTCCCCTTCAGCCCGCGCTCCGGCACCCCGGCGGCGACGATGCCCGGTCAGGTGCCTGGAGAAATTCGCCAGTCGCGCATGCGGGAGTTGGCCCGTCTGGAAGGAACGCTGGCGGAACGCTATCATCAACAACTGGTCGGAACCGATTGCGAGGTCCTGGTGGAGAGCCTCTCGCCGGTGCGGGCCGGGTTCGTGCAAGGCACGGATCGGCGATATGTCACGGTGGAGTTTCCCGGCAGCGCGGCCGATTTCAATCGAATGATTCGCGTGCGGGGAACCTCGGCGGAAGAACGGTGTCTGACGGGCGAACGGGTGCATGCGGATGTTAAACG
>Ga0335397_10013176_pt1 | contig 10080 bp, 8 predicted proteins | sample MAT04_FD_205740 | JGI IMG/M metagenome (GOLD analysis project Ga0335397, IMG submission 205740) | Freshwater microbial communities from Lake Fryxell liftoff mats and glacier meltwater in Antarctica - MAT-04 (spades assembly) (version 2) ...
TTATAAGTAATGCATCTTGCGCGTGGTTGTTTTATAAAGAATTAATCATTTCTACGTTTGACCCTATTTTGGCTCATATGCAACATATTCGCCCGTCCTATTTATATTATGGACTTATGATGCTTACAGCTATAACCACTGTTGCTGCATTTGATGCAGTAGGTTCAATAGTAGTTGTTGCATTAATGATATGCCCTCCGGCGATTGCTTATGTGTTATGCAATTCCATACATCAAATGATATGGTTGTCATTATCAATCGGTTGCTATGCAACACTCATTGGGTATATTGGCGCATGGTATGCTGATGTATCAATTGCAGGATCAATTGCAACCGCACAAGGATTAGTTCTTTTTATCGTTATATTATTGGCACCCCAACAGGGCATTATTGCTCGAATGAGAATCAACCAAAAATTACGCACTCAACATGCGCTTGACTGCATTGTATTATATTTACAAGAACAGCCTTTCAAAAAGGTAAATATCGCCTATCTTTCACATCAACTACGCTGGTCAAAGAACCACGCCCTAACTATTATTGCCCATGGGGTTACCCAAGGGAAGCTCATGAGCGATAATGATACGTTATATCTACCCAATTAATACCCAAACCTAAGATTTATTTTCTATTTGAAAATTTAATATAAATGCTACCCAATTGAGGTTTTCTAACAAAAATATATACTTATATATGAATGGAAAACTTAATGCGAGGTTATATTATGAAATCATTGTATTTCAAAGTAACGCTGTTGTTACTTTGCGTATCGACATATTGTTTTGCGAATGACAATAGTATTGAACAAACTAACAATCAATCCGTAGCTCAAAAAATCAGTAATTACGGAAAATTAGCTTATTTTGCCTATAAAATTGGATCGTTTGCGCACGGTATTGGTGCATCAACTATTAAACGGTTTCAGACTGTCTCTATTGCAACTTCTGTTGTTCCCCCAGCAGTTTTAAAAACATTTACTACATTATCTATTGATACATCTAAGATTAACTGGGCACAATTGCCAGAAACTGCTGCTTCTATACTGGAAGTTTCGGGCAAGACTGTTAGTTTGAATATCCATAAGCTTTCTCAACTATCTCCTGATCAACAACAATTTGCAGTCGCACAACAAGTTATTCGTTCATCAAAAGATAATACTTGGAAAGATCTAGCCATTGATATTGGGCTTAAAATAGGTGTTAATACTGCCTTAGATTATTATAATGTATACAGCACCCAAGCAATCGACTTTATTATTGCTCGATTTGGGTTACAAGAAGACGATATAATGTATGTATTACTAGATTCTCTAAAATCAGCTAATAGCGTAGTAGCACGATCATCATTAACTAAAATATTTTTGTGCAGTTACATTAAAAGTAAAATGCATCAATCACGTGAATTAGCAGCTGATGCCGCTGCAGTAACAGTATTACAAAATATACCTGCCGCTATTGGTTATATAAAAGATACAACTCTGTTCACCAGCAATCACCTTAAGAATTTATTAGGAATTAACTCTTTGCCCTCTGTTGCTACACGAGTTGCACAGCTTGTAGGCCTATCAACCATTAAAAATGCTTTATCAACTTCTACTACTTCAATGGAATATTGGATTGCTGGAACAAGTTGTTAATAATTACAACCCTGTTGATACTGCATTCAATTTTGGGTATGGTAATAATGAATGCATTATAAAAAGGAATATCATGAACTCTCAATTGTCATCAACTGAAAACGGACGTACTGATCATATTTTCTCAGGAAACATATTCATTTTTCAGGCATTTGATTTTGGTGATGATATCAATTTAGAAAAAATTCAAGAATCTGGTGTACTTATTACCCGAGCATTAACGCTTTCTAAATATTTTAAAAATTACCATATTCCTCTAGTAGTTGAGCTACCTAATAACGCACCCAATTGCTTTAGTGCTAAAATTCAAAATTTTAGTGCAGTGTCATTAACCTATAAAATTCCCTTTAATGATACGCTTGATAATGTGCGCAAACAGCTAGATTCATTGAATAATAAGTATCAAGAGCAAAGCATTGTTGATGCGGGCGAGATTTATAAAAAAATTAAAGATTACATCACCAAGCCAAACTTCTTTCATATTCGTTCAACATATGTGGTTATTCAAGTTGATCCACAACCAAACGTTATTGATACGGTTATGCTCAAAGAAGCATATGGAAGTTTGATTGCTTCAGCATTGCGCTTTGAAACACAAAGTCTTTCTGAATATCAAAAAAATGAAATTTTAGAATCGGCAGTCGGTTATTACCGTGGTGATTTTATTGTAATTGATACAGAATCAGCATTTGTCTACGACGCTGAATATGGTGAGATTTTAGACTTCTTTGAATTTGCCAATATTCAAGCCTTAGAGCTCCGTTATTACGACCGAGTACTTGATCAGCAATTGAACATTATCTACGAAGGCAAAACAAATTCAGTACCCCTTACAGCATATTTACCATTCATTGGAACAATGTCTAAGGGTAGAGTTGATGAACTTGGTAAATTAAAAGTAGATATTTCTGTTATTACCGAACGATTAGAAAGCTCAATCAAACTAGCCGGTGAATCATACTTTTTTGATATTTACAGCATTCTTGAAGAGAAGCTGGGTTTAAAAACATGGCGCGATGCAATTGATAAAAAATTAGCAATCATTTCGAGCATAAGTTCGGTATTGCAAAAGCGAATCGATTCTGTACGCGAAGATATGCTCACCACACTTATTATTATTTTAATTTTTATTGAGCTCTTAATCGGTTTATTTTTACGTAAATAAACAAATCTAATATTTGTTTTAATTTCCACCGTTCGCACTGTCCCCTGGGTAAAGCCTTGCAGGCACCACGAACGGCTAAAGAATGATCCGAGTGCCCTGAGCGAATGTTCGTATGGATTTGATACACGCCCCTGTCGGACCCACCGCGAACGGAACTGAAATACTAAATGTACGGTTAGTAGCGAATAAACTAGACTCAATGCATTAATGCAGCAAGTACATATTGAATTATCCCTTACAGAAATCACATCAAAAAATCACTATATGAAAATGATCATTTGATAATTTTATCCAGACTTGCGCTTTCTTAATAATACGTGCTATAGGTCAATTGGTAAAATTTTTTTAACTTCTTATAAGAGAGTAACTATTTGTTACAAGACTTTTTTAATATAAGTCATCCGATAAGCTTTGAACAAATCAATGAAGCAAAAATGATTATGAGCATTACAAAAACAATGTTAGTCAATTACCTTAATCAGATAAGTATTTTCCCTTTGTTGAGAAATTTAAATATAAAAGCATGATATCGCGTCTGAAAAATGCTTTTCGCCATCCATTAATGAAATCAAAATTCTGTGTCATAGCTATTGGATTATCAGAAAATCATATTAAATATTTAGACATCTTTTTAATAACACCTTTAACCGGTAATAATATTGATATACACAGCTTTCGTCATTTTCTCAATGCGAATGAAGACATTTCAATCTTAATAAAAACGCATTTCAAATCCCTTACCCAAACTGAACAAGGTGAATTGATTGAAACAATCTAATGGGTTATCTCAACACTAAAAGAATATGGCCTGGGTACAATTTAATGCCGTTCGTAATGAGTGACTGCGCTTGTCCTGCGAAGCCTTGGCAAGCATGGATAGCAATCGTATCGAATCCATACGAACGCTACAAACCACACATCAGATGTTACACCGGGTAAATAAAAAAGCATCATCCATTAAAAGATGATGCTTTTTTATTTACCCGGTGTAACATCTTGAATCACATACGGTGTATTGATTGGTACTATTACCGGTTTATCTGCATCAAGATTGCATTTTGCTAAATCTATTATTCGAATAGTTTGATTATCATACGTGCGCATGTAATACCGCTTATTTTTTAAATCACTTATACCCGTCCACTGTGTAAAGTCGCAATGCTTTTGACCGTCAGTAGTCTCGCACACAGCGCCTTTAGGAATATCAAACAAATTAAGAATGTGTGATACACAATCGCGTGCATCGTCTGCATTTTTTGGTTGAGTAACTGTTTTGCTATATGCAACTGCTCTAATAAATCGGGATGGTGGAGTAAAATCACCTGGTAACCCAAACATTCCCGATCCTTGGCCAAATGGCGCAAATGAAATAGAATCTATAGTAATTTCTTGTACATTTTTTGCACTAATTGATACATAATTGCGCACATTGGTCATATGCCAATCAAACGTCGGAGAGTTGGTTATCACTCCTAATGGATTGTCATACACATGCAAAGTACCATCTACGTATTCAATAACCACGCTCTTACCAGTCGCATCATGCACGATTGCATGTATTGGGGGTACAACGCCCCACTGCTTTAAAACAGTATTTGCCACTCTAAGAGTTGGTAACATTTTTTTAACATCAGCAACAGTTGTACATGTTGTTAAAATCCAGGTCATAAGTTGCCACGGCGCAATAGATTGTGCTTGATTAGATGATGATATATCTTGAAAGCGCGCATAGCCCGGAAAATAAAACAATCCCCCCGCTAAACCCTTTTCATTTACTCCATCAAGAATCTCAGTAAGACCTAATGCATTTGCACCCACAACTGCATACGTTGATTTCCATTGCAAACCATTACCTTTGTCTGTTGTTCCTAATAATGCATAATTCCTAGGAATAATTAGTAATTGTGATTGCATGTCTTGGCCAAATTCCATAGTGCGGCCATATGCTATGGCACCATCTACTGCTTTTAAGCGAACACCTGTACACATGATTATCTCTCCTTGGTTGATTTCCTGCGCTTGATTTAGTACACCAAACAATAAAAAGGAAATTCTAAATTCTTCAAAAAATATATGTATTAATATTGTTTACTACCATACAAATATTTGTTTTTCCAAATCAATCGGTTGTTACTATCAATCCTCTTAATATTATACGGATGGGCATAACAGAAAAACCTATATAGCTAAATTAAAAGATGGTCGATTAGTAATTGCATCGCGCGATGGGTCAAAAGCTATTTTGATTAAAAAAGAATTTAATAAAACAAATTTTATTTATAGAATTTCATAGCAAGAATTGCACGCTCAACAAACTTATAGGATACTTAAAGGAACATATTTATTACTTGTTTTTACAAAGGACGCGACATTATATGAAGATTAATATATCAACCCTTATGCTTTTAGCTGTTTCAACAAGTTATAGTGCATCATCAATGTCTGACGGACAAGTACAAAAGTTTTTAGAATTACGTGATAGCAAAGAGCAAGCTATGATTCTTGCAATGTCAGAAACCCTAGGTCCATTGCTAACCTTTGACCTATCTGATATAAGTGATGTAACCCATAAGCCTAATGACAATGTTACAACAATTCTTGTTGCAACATTGTCATCAGGTATAAAAGTAACCGCCACTAAAAAAGATTCATGTTATACTTCAGTTATTTGTTGTTCGGCAAAAAAAATGCGTGTTCCGCCTGAATCATTCTATGTAATTCAAGCTTGGTATTTAGCATACCTACAAGGAAATGCCAATAAAAGCTAATTAAATTACTTAGCAACACTCACTTTAGCATGTCGTAAAACCGCATCTTTGTGCATAAAGCCTTTTTGCAATACTTGAACAATTTGACCAGTAATATGATGTTCAGAATCAACATGCATTAATGCTTCATGCAATTGAGGATCAAAATCGGTTACTTGAATCATAATAGTAACATTATGCTTAGTAAGCGTTTTAAGTACTGATTTTTGAATCAGTTCAAGGCCAGAAATAGCTGAAGCTACTGATTGGCTTTGTTCACCTTTGTGCATTTGTTCTAATGCACGTTCTATATCATCGTATACATTTAAGATATCAGAAAGCACCGCAGTTTGTGCTGAACTCATCCATTGCATGCGTTCTTTTTCAACTCGTTTTTGAAAATTATCAAAATCAGCGATTGCGCGTGCATACTTTTCTTTAAATGCATCACGTTCAGCCTGACATTGTTGCAAAGCAGTATCAACCTGTTGAGCACCTTCAAAAGATTGATTATTAGAATTATTATTATCCATATGTCTGTTCCTAACGAAAAAACTTTTTTTTTAAGTATAACAAAGGTATTGCGTCCGCTCAACCATCCCTAAATTTAACCCAATTACTACTGGAGCTTTCCTTTTTGGTTGTTTTTTTTTATAAGTAGAAAAAACACAATTGTAAGCATTATCAATTTATAAGGAAAGACAGGAATGAACACCTGCAAACTTAAGCAGCTTTTATTATTCTTGGGAGCATGTGCATTCCAAGGATTATATAGCGCTGACAACCATCACTTTTATCGCGCAAGTAATTTTTTCTATAGTGTACAAGAACCGCGTCTAGAAAAACAATGGCTCACAAGTTTAGATGCCTATCTAGCTCGAGGAAACACCTGCATAGGTTGGAACTCATGTGTGCAAAAAACGAACGTTTTAAATATCTATGGTCCCACAAATATGCAATTATTAGGATCAGGGCTACCAGGTCTTAATATGACCAACCCTGTGGATATTGCATTACTTAATTTAACATTGTTACCTGCTCGTGAAGGGTTTGGGCAGTATTTATTTTGTGGGCATTTTAGCATCACCGAAGCAAATATTATTTTCTCGCAAAACATGCAATATGGCTTTTTCTGGCAATTTCATGTACCTGTACGCAGGTTACAGATAAGCGATGTTTCCTATACCGATTTATCACCGCGTGATGATGTGTTTCCCAATATTAATACACCTGCTTGGCAAACGTTTTTGAATTTGTTTCCTCAATTTCTTGTTCAATATAATATCAACCTCGGGCCTTCTAAATCTTCAGGTGTAGGCGATGTAAGCTGGCTGGGTGGATGGAGTTACACGTTTGAAGAAACAAGCTATTTAGATTATATGGATATTTGTCTTCGTTCAGGTGTTCTTATTCCAACGGGTAAAAAAGTTAATCCTGATAATGTTTTTGAATTACCTACCGGTTATAACGGACATACGGGCGTTCCTCTTATGGCAGATGTAGCAGTGGGTATGTGGGAATGGTTTACTATTGGTGCTCATGGCGGAGCGATTATTTTTATGCAAGCCTGCAATGATATACGTCTTAAAACTGATATTGCACAAAATGGCTGGATCAAATTACCTCGTGTTCGAGCAGAAACTCGACCAGGAATTATTTGGGATGGTGTTATTTATATCAAAGCTGATCACTGGGTAAGTGGATTATCATTTACCATGGGTTATACCGTTGCAAAAAAACAAGAAGACCACATTGAGGTTTGCCCGAGTGATTGCTTTGATCAATGTATTGTTCAATCTGATTCAATGTTATTGCCTTGGACTATGCATACGTTGAACTTTTTAGGTGAATATGATTTTTGTAATGCAATGAATGGATGGGGAATTCGATTAGGAATTTTCTACAACATGGTAGTTGCGGGCAAACGAGTGTTTGATACCGGCATGCCAGGATGTTCAGCCGGTATTGATATTTCCTGGGTGTTTTAATGAAGCAAAGGATTGTAGCAATGAATATTCGTCTCATTTTACTCTTGTGCATAGCAGCATGCAGTCGTGAATGTATAGCAACTATATTAGTAAAAGGTAATAGCGCATTAACAACCGAGACATTTTCTACTGCTGTAACGGCTAAAGCCTATGATATTGCAACAGGCACCTTGTTTGTTGGATTATCAACCGGGCTTAATTCAACGGGAAGCATTTCAGGCACGTATGCTATTTCTAAAGTTAACCGTGCATTTAGTATTTTTGCGCCTCAATTTGTGCCAATTGCAACGCTACCCCAAGCTGCTACACCAAGCACCAGCGCAAACGGATGGTTTATAGAATTTCTTTATATGGCAACAAGCCGCGGTAATTTAAATCCTAACCTTGCTGTTGTACTAATGAACAGTGTTAATGGGTCTCAATTTGGAATACCCCCTAATCCATATACACAGAATGTTGTTTCCGTAATGAAACCTGACGGAAGTATATTTACTACTTCTACTATATTATTAGATGCCACAGGAGCAATAATCCCTTTAGCCTCAGCAACCTCAGGTATAGTTGGCATTGCTGCAAACAAAAATTATATTTTTGCACTGGTGCGTCCAGGAACCCCTTTTTTTCCAAACACTGCTTGGGGACAACCAAATAGTGGTATTGCGTTAGTTGAGATAAAATCAACATCAACTGCATTATCTTTAGAAGTAAAAGATGCACAAACTGGTGCTGCGGGAAATCGTGCCGTACAATTAGACCAAAATAGTCCTGAACTCACTGGGGGCTTTAATCAAGTTGTATTTGATACTGGTGGAATAGATCTCAATCAAGCTGATATTCAATGGGATGACATTCTTCAACGTTTATATGTGGGAGTAAGAATACAAACAAGCGATATTGGTGGTTTTCCATTTAGCGTCGGCAAAGACGTTGTCGTTGGACGAGTAGATTCAATATTTGGCAATGCACTCATTTTAGAAGATATCGCTCCAAACTCAGCAATCGATACAACTCAAAATGAAATTGTAATTTTTGGCACCGCAGCTCCCGTAAGTCCCGGCCAAAATCTATCAGCAAAAAATGTTCGTGTGATGCATACAACAACCGGTGCTTCATATTTAATTGTTAACGGCGGAATAGGATCAACCGATACAGTTGGCAATTTAATTTATGCACTGCCATTGGTTGATGTGAGTGATCCATCTAATCCAACACAAGGAACACTTGCCAATAAAAATAGTTTTAACAACTCCCTACATCGATTTGAAGTTCAGGCAACCGCGCCGGGTGATTTAGCTAACACCGATGATCAATTTGCACGAGTTGGAAACAGCCCATTACCAATGGAAGCTACGCTTGATATTGCAGACATGCAAGTTATTGGTGATGCAGTATATATTTCATTAAACAATTCACCTAATGCCAATAACGACACTGGATTATTTTATTCAGAAGCAATGTTTGATGAAAACGGCAAAATTATTCGCTGGACTCCGTGGACTAAAAAAGCATACCCGGTAGATGGTTTTCCTGATTCAACACAATCTGGTATTAGCCTCTTTGCAGTTGATGCACTTACTTCAAAAGTATGGGCCGTAGATGCTGACACTCAAAAAACAGTTCGTATTACTCAATGGGATTTAGGTAAATTGGATTCGTTACCATACGTCTTGAATAAAACATTTACCATGGGCTCATTTAGTGCACTCGATCTTGATCAATCAACTCGAGGATTCATTGACAGTGCATATAATCCACTTACTTCAACATTGAGTCGCTATGCATTATTTGGTGGAACAAATGCGGTAGCAATTGCTCAAGTAAGTATTGCAAACACCGTGGCAATTAATAGCCCACAACAAACAATAACTAATTACAGCTTACCGGCAAATTATATTGTAACCCCATTGCCTAATAATGCAGGAAGTGTTACCGCGTTGGAATATTCTCGCAAAGCTGCGACTGATACCGTGCCGGAAAATTACTTTTTTGCAGGAACTGATAAAGGATTATATGTATTTACGCAACCGGGTGATACCGGTTTTGTAATTAGTAATGCTATTGGTGCTGTTGATTTAACCCCATTCACTGCTGGCTTATGGCAATTGGCACCCAATATTATTGGGTCAGTGGTTGATATAAAAACAACGGGTAATACGTTATATGTTATTACCTATCAAACATCGGCTGCTAATCCTATGCTTTCGACCTTGTATCGCATTGATTATCAGTCAACTGTTGCAGCAATGTTTGCACCCGCAAATATATTTACCTTAGCTACTTCTAACACCGGCGCATTTGCAGGAGTGAGCATATTTGAAGGCATGCAAATTATTTCTACTGCAGCTGATGGATCAACTGAACAATTAGTACTCGCAACCAATAGAGGGTTATATAAATCTTCACGCGTTGGTGGCGTACAGGGTGCAACAGATCAAGTAACTTCGCTGTGGCAGTTAATTGATCCTAATGATCTTGCATGGTTTAATGGTATTGCTGGAATTGACAATGCTTCAACTGAAATTATAAATGCAATTTCAACCACCT
>Ga0335397_10013179_pt1 | contig 10079 bp, 9 predicted proteins | sample MAT04_FD_205740 | JGI IMG/M metagenome (GOLD analysis project Ga0335397, IMG submission 205740) | Freshwater microbial communities from Lake Fryxell liftoff mats and glacier meltwater in Antarctica - MAT-04 (spades assembly) (version 2) ...
TGGCACTGGCGATGGTGTCGCTGTTGGTAATGCTGTTTCCGTAGCCGTGCTCGTTGCGGTTGGTGCAACGATTTCGGTGGCTGTCGCTGTGTTGGTCGGCACTGGGGTCTCGGTTGGTACGGGTGAAGGTGTTGGTGTAGCTGTCGCGGTTGCCGTTGGTCTTGCCGTCGCCGTTGCCGTTGCGGTTGGCTTGGGTGTAGCCGTTGCGGTTGGTACGGGTGAGGGTGTTGCCACCACAAGGTCGCTGGCGGCGCTTGTCATCAAGACCTGCCCCGCCTGATCGACAAGGTCCGCAGCCACGGCGTAGGCGCCCACTTTGGGCACGACGATGATCTGACGCCAATTGCCGTCGACGCCGACCACCGTTACGCCAGCGGGGACACCGTTCACAGTTACCTGCACAATCGTGCCTGGTTCGCCGGTTCCCGAGATGACCACTGGGCCCGGAATGTTTGCGATGGATTGCAGGGCGGCGCTGTCCAGTTCGAGCACGGCGGGCACCGGCGTAGGTGTCGCTGTCGTCGTGTCAGTGGGCGTCGTGGTCGGGGAGGCTGTCGGCATGTCAGTCGGCGTGACGGTGGGGCCAGGCGTGGCGCTGGGCATCTCCGTCACGGTAGCGGTAGGCGCCGGCGTATTGGTAGGCGTGTTGCTGGGCGTCGCAGTCGCTTCGACTTGCACCCTCATCACGGCTGAGGATGCCGTTCCGTGGCCTGACGCATCGACCTGGGTCACGACCAATTCACGTTCGCCGGATTCTGCCAGCGTGGCGCTAATCGACCAGGTTCCATCGGGGGCGACCGTCGTGGTGGCCACCGGTGTGGCATCGAGTACCAGCGCCAGACGCGCCGCCGGCTCGCCTATCCCCTGGAGGGATACCACGGCTGTGCCGCCAACGCTGCTCAGACGAACGTCCCCAATCACCGGTGGCGCAGCCGTCGCTGTTGGCTTTACGGTGGCTGTGGCTGTCGGCGCTGGTGCCGGCGCTGCGGTAACCGTTGCGGTTGCGCTTGGAATGGGTGTGTCGGTGGCTGTGGCCGTCCCAGTCGGTGAGGGTGACGGAATGGTTGTTGGGACTGGCGGAGTGGTTGTTGGGACTGGCGTAGCGGTGGGCGGAGCCGTTGCGGTGGCAGACGCCGTCGCAGTAGGGGCCGTCGTGTCTGTTGCCGTGGGCAATGGCGTGGCCGTCGGGATGGGAGACGGCGTCGGGATGGGAGACGGCGTCGGGATTGCCGTCGCCGTTGCCGGGGGTACGGCAATCACCACCGCAGCCATGGGCACCACTACCGGCTCGATGGCTGCCGTAGATGCGGCGCGCACCTGAACGCCGACGCTGGCTGCGTCCGGCGTATCGAGTGTGGTCGTGATCGACCAGCGCCCCCCCGCGTCCACAGTGCCGGTGGCAACGACACGCTGATTGACCGTCACCTGCACCTCAGATCCGCTGGCGCCGCTGCCGTTGAGTTCGACGAGACTGCCCTGTGGCTGTGCCGAGACGACAAACGCATCGACCACGGCTGCCGGGGGCGGCGTCGCAGTCGCGGTAAGCGTAGGCGGGGGTAGCGTGGCTGTGGGCGGCACCGCGACGACGGCGGCCGGCGGTGCGCTCACCACCAATCGCACCGGCACTGCCGTCGCCACAATACGGCCATTTTTGTCGAGCGTCGTCAGGCCAAAGGCATAATTCCCTGGAGAGCGCACGTCGGTGGCAAAGGACCAACGACCATCGTCGCCAACAGGAGCAACCCCGATTGTTTTGCCGTCCACCACGATTTGCACCTGCGAACCGGGTTCACCGGCGCCGGCAAGGTCGATCACACCCGCGGTGAGCGAACCTGTGAGCAGTTTTGCGTCCAATGCCGGCGCCCGCAGCGTGACGGCGGCGACTGGCACTGTCAGCGGCTCACTCGCCGCAACCACGAGGCCGATGTTGTCGAGCATTTGCACTTGGAGGGTACGGTCGCCGGGTGCATCGACGCGCGTCACCAATGACCAACGGCCGTCAGCGCCGGCCGGCGTCTGGCCGGCGACCTTGCCGTCAATCAGGGCCTGTATCGTGTAGCCTGGCTGGGCCGAGCCCCTGAGTTCAACGGCGCCCGCTTCGACGATCTGGCCGGTAAGGGGCGAGAGCACTACGGGACGTGCAATGGGCGCTTCGGCTGTAAAGGTGGGGACGATCGTGGCGCCGACTTCCGCCACGGGGCGTTCTTGCTGTTGTTGGTAGCTGCGCGTCACGATCAGCAGGATAGCAGCGAGTGCCAACAACAGCAGGATGACTGCTTTGATGATGTCAAAGCGGCGGATCGAACGGGGTGCACGGCGCGTCATGCGTCACTCACCTTCGTCCGGCACGACCGTCACCGCAACGGCGGCTTCGCTGGCCGGCGAAGCCGGCAGTTCGGAGTCCAACGCAGGCGGAGGCTTTGCCGCGAGAATCTCCTGGGCCTGTGCCAGTTCGGCGCGCAATCGCATGGTTTCTTGGCGCAGCGCATCTACGGTTTTGCGCCAGAATTGCCAGTCGATGATCCATTCGATCAACCAGCCGAGGATAAGGCCGACAATGAGGGCCAGCCAGACTTGCTGCATGCCACTTTTCCTCTGTAGGATGTCGCTTGCGCTGCGCGGAGCAGAAGACGGAGCAATCGGCACAGGAGAACTAGCCGCCGAACTCTCTTCCACCTGCGGCGTGGAAAACTCAATGATCCTATTTCTACCACAAGTTCTGTGTCGCGCCAAGGACGGCATAATCTCGCGAAAAGCTCAGCAATCCAACCTGGGTAGTTGCATTCGGCTTGTGTCGGTAGCATAATGCAGAAAACGTGAACCAGGCGCGGCAACTCACTACCTTTCCGATACCATGCAAAAACAAGCACGACATTCCTACCTTGAATTTGCCCGGACGCTGGCCGTCGAATGCGGGCAATTGGCTGCGCAGCAGTTTCGCAGCGGCACGGCGCGCCGTAAGAGCGACGGCTCCCTCGTAACGAAGACCGATGAGGCGATCGACCGCCTGATTTCGGCGCGTATCGGTGCGCACTTTCCAACCCACGCCATACTCAGCGAGGAACAAAGCACGCTGTATGACGGCGCCGCCGAGTTCACATGGGTAGTAGATCCACTGGACGGCACGACCAATTTCGCGCGCGGGCTTCCGATCTGGGGCGTCAGCATTGCCTTGTTGCAGCAGGGTGCACCGATCGTCGGCGTTGTCGAATTTCCATTGATCGGCGAATGCTTTTGGGCAGTGGCCGGCGAGGGTGCGTGGCGTTCCGATGTACGCATCGCTACGTCAGCGGAGCAGCATGCCACCGACGAACACTTCCTGATGAAGTGCACGCGCACGGCGCGCCTGTTTGCGATCGCGACGCCGCTTAAAAGTCGTGTGATGGGCAGCGCTACCTACCATCTGTGCAAGATCGCGGACGGCACCGCCCTGGCCGGCATCGAGGCAACGCCCAAGGTTTGGGACCTGGCCGCTGCCTATCTGATCCTGGTGGAAGCCGGCGGATTGATCGTTACGTCTTCCAGCGAGGCCATTTTCCCCTTGCCGGAAGAGCGGTGCGACTATCGTTCGCGCTCCTTTATCACCTTTGCGGCAGCCAACGCCGCGCTATTGGCGCATCTTCAGCAGAGCATCACGGCGCGTGCCCCACATGAGTGAACAACCAGAGCGCACGACCATCTACAAGCTGACCAGCGACGGCAACGAAATTGCCCTGGGCTATATCGGGCCTGACCTGGGCATCTATCGCCTGCATTGGGGTGAAGGGCGCCTGGCCGGTCGGGTCGATGCAACGGGGAGAGTCTTTCGCAAAACAGCCCATGACGAGCGCGAGTTGGGTCTATTCACGCCGGATCGGCGCGTGCGCAGTCATGGCCTGTTTGAGGGTGGCGAATTGGGATGGGTCGACCTTGATGGGGTGGTGGTCCAGGCCGGGTATATTCTGGGTGAAGAAGAAGTCGGTCGCGTGGATGGCCCACAGGCGCTTGCTGCCGGCGCCGCCCTGCTCCTGTTGTTTCTGCCCGACGATGCTGAGGAAAACCGTTGAATCCCCTTGTGGTCGCCACACCACGCCTGCGCTTCTTCTGCCGTACCTGCGGTGACCCCGACGGCCTACCGGTGCTGCTGTTGCACGGCAGCTATGGCACGAGCCGCTGGTGGGAGCGTTTCTTTGCCGTGCTGCCGGAGCAAATGTATGCCGTGGCGCCGGATTTGCGCGGTTGTGGGCAAAGCGACAAGACCGATATCGGGTATGGCATTGTGGAGCAAGCCGCAGATCTGGACGCGCTGGTGGTCGCGCTGCACTGGAATGATTTCCACCTGATCGCGCACTCCAGCAGTGGAGCGATTGCGATCGAATACGCGCTCACTCACCCTGCCGTGCTTAGCACGCTGACGCTGGTGGATTCGGCGCCCATCGAGGGAGTCTTTTCACCGATCGATACGTACCTGTTACTCGAACAGATGAAAAGCGACCGTGCCTTGCTGCGTGAGGCCATGCTGGCCTTGATGCCGTCGCTGTCGCTGGACGACCAACCCGACAATATCGCCTTCGTCGAACAGCTTGTCGACGACGCACAACAGATGGCGCCGGCCGCGTTCACGGAAGTAGCGCGGGCGTTGAGTGGCTGGAATCGCTTTGCCGACGCGCGACAACTCACCCTTCCCACGCTGCTGCTTTGGGGCGATCGCGATATCGTGGTGGATCGCGACGCCACGACCCGCACCCTGATCGCGATTCCCGGCGCGGCCAACCTGGAGGTTCTGCGCGGTGTGGGGCATAGTCCCATGATCGAGGCGCCCGCAGCCCTGGCCAGCCGTTTCATCGACTTCATTACGCAGGACTTTGACGACTACGCCGCGGTGCGCCGTTCGGTTTGATGGGAAATCAGCCTGGGAGCGCCGGGCTGAGCAGTTACCACTTCGATCTCGTACGACGACAACTGCCTGGGTAAGCGATCAGGCCAGACGAGAAAACTGACCCGCCGTCATCTACGAGAGCTGTACGCTCTTGATCCGCGCGTGCCTCTATTCCGAACCTTGCGCTACTTCTGGAGCCGGGATCCCGGCGGACAGCCCCTACTTGCGCTGCTTTGTGCGTGTGCGCGCGACTCGCTCTTGCGTCGCACTGCGCCCTTTATTCTCGATTTGGCAGTGGGCGCCGTGATTCTACGCAGGACAATGGAGGACTTTCTGGCCCAGACCTATCCGGACCGCCTCAGTCCAGCTACACTGGAATCTACGGCGATCAATCTTTTGGCGACATGGGCCAGATCAGGTCACCTGGAAGGAAGAAGTAACAAGACTCGCGTCCGTGCTGCTGCTACACCAGGTGCGGCGGCCTATGCCCTCTATCTTGGTTACCTTCCCGGGGGTCGTGGCGAACTGCTCTTACAGTCACCTTATGCTGCGCTGCTCGACTGTCCAGCGACACAGACCCTTGAGTTGGCCGATACCGCTGCCAGGCACGGCTGGATCGTGTTGAAGCATATCGGGGATGTGATTGAAGTCCAGTTCCCCGAACTCTTGACTGAGCAGGAAAGGGGTTGGCTGCGTGAGTAGATCGGTCAATCGCATCAGCGCCCTTCTCCAATCGTACAGCCGCTTTATTGCGGTCCCCTGGCGGGTCAACGCTGCGCCGGCGCAGCGCGTGATTTTCTGCGTCTATCACCAAGAAGACGAGCTGCGCCTTCGCGCGCGTGTTGAGGAATTCGAGCTTGCAACACGCCAGTCCAGCCATGCATGGGCACTGTTTGACCTCACGGATCTGTTTGCCGATTGGCTGTCCGATCAACGCTATGCCACCCGCTATTTTGCGGAGCCGGAACTGCTGCCGACCCTCCTGCCCAGATACCGGGAGTATATCCAACAGCACTTTGCCCGCATGCTTCAGACTGCCGGCGCCAGCGAGAACACGGTTGTCGCGCTCAAAGGCGTTGGGACGCTGTTCGGCTTCCTCAAGGTAAAGCAGGTCGTCGATGACCTGGCGCCCCAGGTTAGCGGACGGCTGCTCGTCTTTTTCCCAGGCAGCTACGAAAACAACAACTACCGCTTGCTCGATGGTTACGACGGCTGGAATTACCTTGCCGTGCCGATTACCGCCGATAAGGATCAGTAGACAAGGAAACTAGCATGCTCAACCGCGCTGTCTATCAAAAGGATCCGTCTACCCAAAAGCTCGTCAACGAAGGTGTCGCCAGCGTCAACGATGAAATGACGGACGCCGCGCGCGCTGTGCTGCGCTACGAACTTGAAACCTTTGTATGCGACGGCCAGTATGCCACGGGCATGGAGCATGTGATACGCACCTATTTGGACAACCTTCATGCCGCCCAGCAGCCAGGTGTGTGGGTCAGCGGCTTCTATGGGTCTGGCAAGTCGCACCTGGTCAAGATGATCCGTGATCTTTGGGTGGACACCTTGTTTCCTGACGGCGCCACGGCACGCGGCATCGCCCACCTGTCGCCGAGCGTACGCGAATTATTGGCGGAACTTTCGACGCAGGGCAAGCGGATGGGCGGTCTGCACGCCGCCTCGGGCACCTTGGGGTCGGGCGCCACCGGCAGTGTGCGCCTGGCAATCCTGGGGATCCTCTTCAAATCGGTTGGGCTTCCCGAACAATACCACCTGGCACGCTTCTTGATGTGGCTGAAAAGCGAGGGTATTTACGAAGCGGTACGTGCCCACCTCGAGCAGAACGGCTTCTTGTGGCAGGAGGAGCTTGACAGTTTCTACGTGGCCGAAGGACTGCCGGCAGCCCTGGTCGCCACGAAGCCCAATCTCTTTTCCTCACCGGCCAACTGTAACGACACGCTGCGCCATCAGTTTCCATACGTCAACGATGTGAGCAGCGACGACATGGTCAAGGCGATCCGTCAGGCGTTGACGCGCGACGGCCGCTTCCCACTGACACTGCTTGTGTTGGACGAGATTCAGCAATTTATCGGCGGCGACAGCCAACGCTCGGCCGACGTCCAGGAGGCGGTCGAGGCGTGCTGCAAAAACATTGGCGCGCGCCTGCTCTTTGTCGGCACGGGCCAGACTGCCGTCACCGGCACGCCACTGCTGGCGCGCCTGGGCGGCCGCTTCACCGTGCGCATCCAACTCTCCGATGCCGACGTCGAGGCCGTCATTCGCAAGGTGATCCTGGCCAAGCAACCGAATGCGATCTCTGCCATCGAGCAGGTGATGACGGCCAACCTTGGCGAAATCTCGCGCCAGATGGCCGGAACCACGCTCGGCCATCGCCAGGATGACGTCGAGCGTTTCGCCCAGGACTACCCAATTCTGCCTGTGCGCCGGCGCTTCTGGGAGCAAAGCCTGCGCGTCCTCGACCAGACGGGCACCGATAGCCAGCTCCGCAACCAGTTGAGTATGGTACACAAGGCGATTCAGACCAATCTCGACAGCCCTGTCGGCCACGTTGTGCCCGCCGACTATCTCTACTTCGATACCGCCGACCGCTTGCTCCAGGCACGCATTCTGCCGCGCAAAGTGCATGAAAAGACGATGAGTTGGCGTAGCGGGACACCAGACCAGAGAGAGGCGGCACGCGCGTGTGGCTTAGTATTTCTGATCAATAAGTTAGCGGGTAGCAACCACGATCTTGGCGTCCGCGCCACCAGTGACACCTTGGCCGACCTCATGGTTGAGGGGGATCGTCTTTATCCAGAACATCACGATGTTGGAGGCATGGCAGCCGCTGCTGGCAATGCTGGAGCGGCTGACGGGGACGACTAGCTACTACGTCAACTTCATCGTGACCTTTTTGGTGGCGATAGCGCTGCCGGTCGGTCTCTTGACCCTGGCGGCTTGGGGTGGACACCGCTTGAACAAGCGCTCGTTGGCCATCAACTTCGCCCTCTTCGGCTATGCGATTATCCCGCTGGACATCGCCGCCCACATCGCCCACAATCTCTTCCATCTGCTCGCCGAAGGCAAGGCGGTCGGCTTTACGGCGCTGCTCTTGATCGGTCGCGGGGTGCCGGAGACCTCCACCAACCTGGTCGCCATCGGCATTGGCGCTTCGCTCTACGCCGTCTACCGCATCGCCCTGCGCGAGGATGGCTACTGCGGCTATACCCGGCTCTCCATCATCCCCTACGCCGGGATGATCCTTATGCTGGGCGCCCTGAACTTCTATCTCTTCTTCCTGCCCATGGCCATGCGCATGTAATCAGGCGTGGGTGGGCTATTGGGGGCCGGGTCATTTGGCACCTTATTTGGCACTTGACAGGGCTGCTCTTCAAACGCTATACTTCGCATGTCCTAAATTCACCACCCAAGTATCCAGATGTCTTTTCGCTCACCCAAGCACCGGGCTGCGGTATTGCCATGAGACTATTGCTAGACTCCGTTACCCGGGTAGTTAATGGCCAATCGCATCTCTACGCCATGAGCCTGACGCTTAAACCCGGCCTGAATGTCCTGCTTGGGCCGACGCAAGCCGGCAAGACTTCGTTGATGCGCCTGATCGCCGGGTTGGATCGGCCGACCACCGGACGTGTGCTGGTCGACGAGAATGACGTAACGGGGCTCCCAGTGCAGCAACGCAATGTAGCTTTTGTTTACCAGCAATTCATCAATTACCCCTCAATGACTGTTTTTGAGAACATTGCCTCGCCGTTGCGCGTGCAAAAACGCTTTGGCCCCGATGAGCTCAAGCAGCGCGTGCACAGCGCAGCCGCAATGATGCGGATCGACCACCTGCTCGATCGCCTGCCGGCTGCCTTGTCGGGTGGCCAGCAACAACGCACCGCCATTGCCCGGGCTCTGGTCAAACAGGCGCCACTGCTGTTGCTGGATGAACCGCTGGTCAACCTCGATTATAAACTGCGCGAAGAATTGCGCACCGAGTTGGGCCAGATTTTCGCCGAGCGCGATGCCATCGTCATCTACTCTACCACGGAGCCGCTGGAAGCGCTGATGATGGGCGGCAACACGCTCGTGCTGGACAAAGGTGAACTGCTGCAAATGGGGCCGACGCTCTCCGTCTATCACAATCCTGTCGTGCAACGCGTGGCGGAGGTCTTCAGCGACCCGCCGCTCAATGTAATTTCGGCGATCTTTGAGGGGGGCCGTGTCCTGCTCTCCGGCGCAGTCGCTTTCCCCCTCTCGCCCCACATGGCTGCCCTGCCGGGCGGCCTCTATCACATCGGGGCGCGCCCCACCCATGTTGCGCTCCATGCAAAATCCACCCGTGATATTCAAGTCCCTGCCTGGATTGAGCTGGTCGAGATCAATGGCTCCGAGACCATTGTGCACGCCGATCACCGCGATGGCAGCGGGGGCGAATTTCATCTGGTGGCTCAATTAAGAGGCGTGCATACCTTCGGCTACGATCAACAGACGACGCTCTATCTCGATCCGCAGCGCCTCTTTGTGTTCGATCAGACCGGAACCCTGGTGGCCGCACCCGCGCGCAACGGCAACGACGCCCAGCGCCAGGAGGATGCCTGATGGCGGAAGTGCTGCTGCGTGGCCTGGCTCACAGCTATAAGCCCAATCCCGGCAAACCCGCAGACTATGCCGTGCGCCCGTTAGAGATGACCTGGGAGGATGGCGGCGCCTATGCCCTGCTGGGGCCCTCCGGCTGCGGCAAGACGACTTTGCTCAATATCATCTCCGGGCTCATCAAACCGACGCAGGGCAATGTGCTCTTTGATGGGAAGGATGTGACTGAATTGCCCACCGAAAAGCGCAACATTGCCCAGGTCTTTCAGTTCCCCGTGATCTATGACACGATGACGGTCTTTGACAATCTGGCTTTTCCTTTGCGCAATCGGGACGTCCAGCCGGCCGATGTGGGCAGACGTGTGCAGGAGATCGCCGAACTGCTCGAACTGACCGCCGACCTCAAGCGCCGCGCCAGTGGCTTGAGCGCCGATATCAAACAGAAGATTTCGTTGGGCCGCGGGTTGGTGCGCAGCGATGTGGCGGCTATCTTGTTCGATGAACCCCTGACGGTGATCGACCCACACCTCAAACTCGTGTTGCGCAGCAAACTCAAGCAGATTCATCGCCAGTTCAATCTCACCCTGATCTACGTCACCCATGATCAGACTGAGGCGCTTACCTTCGC
>Ga0335397_10013186_pt1 | contig 10077 bp, 7 predicted proteins | sample MAT04_FD_205740 | JGI IMG/M metagenome (GOLD analysis project Ga0335397, IMG submission 205740) | Freshwater microbial communities from Lake Fryxell liftoff mats and glacier meltwater in Antarctica - MAT-04 (spades assembly) (version 2) ...
GGCGATTGGGGGATAGTGAATAGTGAATAGGAAATAGTGAATAGTGATTAGTGATTAGTGAATAGGGATTAGTGAATAGGGAATAGTAAAAGTAATATCACAATTACCTGGCAAACAAACTGAACACCAAGCATCAAACATCAAACCCCAAGCACCAAGCAGTGTCAAGCTCCAAGACAAATAACAATTCGAACATTTTAAAAAATAACAAACGACCAATTATGGAAGACATTTTAAGATTTTCCCTCGAATACAAGGACATGATTTTTATCATTGTCCTGTCTGTATTTCTTGGAATTGAAGTTATATCGCATGTACCAGCAGTGCTTCACACTCCGCTTATGTCGGGGAGCAATGCCATACACGGTGTTGTAATTATCGGTGCCATTATCGTTATGGGTCATGCCGAAAGTACGCTCTCACTTATACTTGGTTTTATTGCCGTAATACTGGGAACGCTGAATGTTGTCGGCGGATTTGTGGTTACCGATCGCATGCTCGAAATGTTTAAGAAAAAGAAATAACAGGGGATAAAACATGGAAACAATTACAAAAATCATCGAATTTTCCAGCGAAATCTCCATACTTGAGATTTCCTATCTTATAGCCTCCATCCTGTTTATTCTGGGATTAAAAAAACTCAGCCATCCTACCACTGCCCGCGCAGGTAACCTTTGGGCCGCTGCCGGTATGGGCGCTGCCATTTTATTTACTATTCTTTTTCACAAGAAAGACGGAGAACCGATCAGCAATGTACTTTGGATTGTAATTGCACTTGCCATCGGAAGTTTTATTGGCTGGTATTCGTCAAAAAAAGTAAAAATGACTGCCATGCCACAGATGGTTTCCATCTTTAACGGAATGGGCGGTGCCTGCGCGGCTTTGATTTCGCTGATGGAATTTCCGAAAATGCAAAATGCAATGGCTCTTGCCGGAGATGCACATATGCTTGGTGGCGAAGGAATTGCCATATTGCTCGGTTTAATGATCGGAGGCGTTTCGTTCGCTGGCAGTATGATCGCTTTTGGCAAACTCGACGGACGCATAGGCGACATCAAACACCCCATTTTACGAATTGTGAACCTGAGTTTTCTGGTACTTCTTTTTGTATCCCTGATTCTCATTCTGTTTATGAAACCACAAACAGACAACAACCTGCCTATCTATCTTTTCGCACTTGCTGCTTTGATTTATGGTGTAACCTTTGTAATGCCGATTGGCGGGGCCGATATGCCGGTGGTAATTTCGTTGCTTAACTCATTTACAGGCGTTGCCGCAGCCATGGGCGGTTTTCTTTACGGCAACCAGGCTATGCTAACCGGAGGTATTCTTGTCGGATCATCAGGAACCATCCTTACAATTCTGATGTGTAAGGCAATGAACCGCTCGCTGCTGAATGTAATTATCGGCGCGTTTGGCGTTGCAGGTGCAGCAGGAACCGAAGATTCGGATAAAACGGTGAAAGAAATTTCGCTAAGCGATGCAGCAGTTTTGCTAAGCTATTCTCAGAAAGTATATATTGTTCCGGGTTACGGACTCGCCGTTGCGCAGGCACAGCACCTCTGCCACGAACTTGATAACCTGCTTTCGAGCAAGGGTGTGGAAGTTAAATATGCCATTCACCCGGTTGCCGGTCGCATGCCTGGGCATATGAATGTTTTGTTGGCAGAAGCCGATGTTCCTTACGAAAAACTGTTTGAAATGGAGGATGCCAACAACGAAATGAACAACACCGATGTGGTTATCGTTATCGGTGCCAACGACGTTGTAAATCCTGCTGCCGAAAATGATCCTTCGAGCCCGATTTACGGCATGCCTATCATCAAAGCGCTGGATGCAAAAAATGTTATTGTGATGAAACGCAGTATGGCCGCCGGTTATGCAGCTATTCCGAATAATCTTTTCTACCATGCTAAAAACCGCATGTTGTTTGGCGATGCAAAAACTACTTTACAGAAACTGGTTGCTGAGATAAAGAGTTTATAAACGATCTTTTTTGTGACTTTTTTAGTCATCAGAATTAAATTAAAGACGGCAGAAAGTGATTTCTGCCGTTTTTCATTTTGAACATATTTTCCTGAAGATTGTCTCTTTTAGGTGTCTTATAGCATCAGATGGTTATAAATAATAGATAAATGGTTACTTTTGCATAAAAAAATATAACTTATGAAGAAGAATTTACCCCTGCTTTCATTATTAATGATTTTTCTGACAATCGGATTCACCGCTTTGGGTCAGCAAAAAATTACAGGTAAAATCACTAATCAAAACGGAGAACCCATACCTGGCGCTACCGTCGTTTCAAATCCATCAAAAAAGGCAACAGTCGCTTCGGTAAACGGAGATTTTGAACTTATGCCGGCTAAAAATGATGTTTCTTTAACTATTACCAGTATTGGCTTCACTACAAAAAATGTCAATCTGGAGAATAATAATTTTATTACAGTTCAACTTGAAGCTACTACAACTGAGCTTGAGAGTTTTGTTGTGGTTGGTAGCAGAAAAGTACAGAGAAGCATGTACAACAGCATAGCCCCGGTTGATGTTGTAAAACTTTCGTCCATGCAACTGCAGATACCCCAGCAAGGTGTCAATGAGCTGCTGAACCAGGTTGTTCCTTCATTCAATTCCACCCGGCAATCCGCTTCCGATGGTACAGAGCATATTGATCCGGCTTCATTACGCGGCCTTGGTCCCGACCAGGTGCTGGTATTGGTGAACGGAAAACGCAGGCATACAACATCCCTGATTAATTATCAGAATACGGTTGGAAACGGCGCAGTTGGTACCGATTTAAATGCTATTCCATCCTCCGCCATCGACAGGATTGAAGTGCTGAGAGACGGCGCTGCTGCACAATACGGTTCAGATGCCATTGCAGGTGTTATCAATATTATCCTGAAAAAGAATACAGGCCTCCAGGTAACAACTACCGGTGGCATGAGTAGCCGTGGCGATGGTGGACTATTTAATTTCAGTGCAAATTATGGCATGGGTTTAGGAAAAGATAAGGGATTTATCAATTTTACCTTTGAGTCGAACAACAGGGGAAAAACTACCCGCACCCAGAACCATGATCTGATTATCTTCGATCAGTCAGAAATGGGCAACTTTTTCGCTTACGATTTTACAGAAGATCCTGCTGCTTCCAGGGCTTATGATGATGCCCAGTTTGCATCAAAAGGAATGAGCCGCAATGATTTTAATTTCCAGGTTGGTGATGCCAAATCCATAAATAACCAGGGGTTGATTAACTTCGGGTATAAACTCAGTGCTAAAACCGAAATTTATGGTAATACAGGCCTAAGTGTCCGCAAGGGTGCAGGCTTTGGCTTCAGAAGATTACCGAGCGAAACCGGCAACGTGGTGGCATCGCTTTTCCCGAATGGATTCCAGCCGACGCTCAACTCCAACATCAAAGATTTTTCGTTCTCAGCTGGTGTGAAACAGCAATTAGGCAGCTGGGAACTGGACTTAAGCAATACCTTTGGCAGTAACGCCTTTCAATATGATGTAAAAAATACCAACAATTCATCCATGGGTTCCGGAAGCCCAACAAGCTTTAATGCAGGCAGCCATGCTTTTGCGCAAAACACGGTTAATGCCGATCTTTCGCGTGAGTTTGTTCATGGCTCTAATGCCATCAACCTTGCTGTTGGCTCAGAATTCAGGTACGAAAAGTACAGCATAAAAGCCGGACAGGATGAAAGCTGGAAATTATATGACATCAACACCAGCGGAATAGCGGGAGCGCAATCCTTTCCGGGATTTACGCCTGAAAATGCTGTTTCGGCCAACCGTAACAGCATTGCCTTATATGCCGATGCCGATTTCAGTTTCAACACAAAATTACTGTTAGCTGCCGCAGCCAGGTTTGAAAATTACAGCGATTTCGGAAGTACAATCAATGGTAAATTTTCGGCCAGGTATAATTTTTGCCAGGCATTTTCTCTGAGAGGAGCCATCAGCACTGGTTTCAGAGCTCCATCATTGCACCAGCAATATTTCAGCAATTTCTACAGCGATATTGCTCAGTCGGGCGAAGGTATTATAAACAAGGGCATTTTCCCGATCAACAGCGAAATTGCAAAGGCGATAGGATTACCGGCTTTAAAAGAAGAAACTTCGGTAAACTACAGCCTCGGTTTAACTACCAGGCCTGTTAAGAATCTGGTGATAACAGTTGATGCTTACATTATTGATATTAAAAACCGTATTGTGATTACAAGTTCAATTACCGATCCCCGGATCGAAGCCCTGGGAGTCGAAAGCGGTCGCTTTTTTACCAATGCAATCGACACCAAAACCAAAGGTCTTGATATTGTAGCCAACTATACCCTGCCTATTTCCGCCGGTAATAAACTGGATTTCTCGCTGGCATCTAATTTCACCGAAACCAAAATCAGCAAATTTCATTTCCCGGCATCTTTAAGCGGTCATGATCAGGATGAGTATTTTGGACCCGATCAGCAGAGCCTGATTGAAACCAATTATCCTAAATCCAGGCATATTTTCACCATTGACTGGTCGGTTCAGAAATTCAACTTCCTGGTTCGCAATACATACTGGGGCGAAGTTACCCGCAACGGATTCCCATTCGGGGAAGTACAGGTTCATAAAGGCAAGGTCACCTCCGATCTTGAGGCATCCTATAAAATCACTTCGGCATTATCTTTCTCAGCAGGTGCAAATAATTTCCTGGATGTATTCCCTGATAAGCAGGTGTATTCAAATTCGTATTTCGGCGTATTTGAATATGCACCCGTACAAATGGGCGTACTGGGAGCATTTTATTACGCAAAGCTGATCCTGACTATCAAATAAATCCTGCTGCTTTTTCGGCATCAATAACAAATAAAGAGGTGCTTATGTGCCTCTTTATTTGTTTATACAAAACTGAAATGCATTTCGGTTGGGAAACTCAGGATATTTTCGTTTTCTTTGCATCATATAGAATCCCCTTAATTTTTTGAGCCCTCCTTTGAAACGAACTATAGGTATTTATACGGCCTCAGCTATTGTGGTTGCCAATATGATTGGCACCGGCGTATTTACCAGTGTCGGCTTTCAGTTAGCCTCGGTACAAAACACCTGGAGCATTTTGCTGCTGTGGACAGTAGGTGGCATACTGGCGTTATTCGGGGCATTTGCCTATGCTGAACTGGGTACACATTTTAAGGAATCCGGTGGCGATTACATCTATTTATCGCGGGTTTTTCATCCGCTACTCGGGTATCTCTCAGCCTGGGCAGGGCTTGTCGTAGGTTTCTCGGCTCCCGTTGCGCTTGCGGCAATGGCTTTTACAAAATACCTGGCACCTTTTGGTTTGCAAGGAAATGTTTGGCTGGCTATTGTTATAATTGTACTTATCGGGTTGATGCACAGCTTTACCATCAGGCACAGCAGCAGCCTGCAAAATACTTCCACGATAATTAAAGTGGTTTTTATTGTGGTATTGATACTGCTGGGATTTTTAATACCAGGAAATACCTATAATGCAATCGACTTTGGCAGCAGCTGGCACCAGGAAATTCTGAAACCGGGATTCGCTGTTTCTATGGTTTATGTTGCTTTTGCTTACACCGGTTGGAATGCAGCCGCCTATATTGTGGATGAAATACACGAACCGGCTAAAAATCTGCCGAGGGCACTGATCGGAAGCACCTTGTTTGTGGCTGTGGTATATGTGTTATTCCAGTTTGTTTTATTAAAAAATGCTACCGCTGTGCAGTTGCAGGGAAAAGAAGACGTAACATTTGTTGCTTTTGATAATCTCCTTGGTACAACGGGTGGCAGATGGGTAAGCATTTTTATCGCGATTCAACTGGTGGCTACCATAAGTTCCTATTTGTGGGTGGGGCCAAGGGTAACCTGGGCTATGGCCATGGAAAATAAATTCTGGCAGCCTCTGGCCAAAAAGAACAAACACGGCATTCCGGTTGCAGCAGTTTGGGTTCATGTGTTTATTTCCATTGTACTCACGCTTAACGGCTCTTTCGAAAAAGTTCTTTTGTATGCCGGATTTGTACTGCAACTTATGGCATCACTTACTGTGGCAACCAGCCTGTTCCTGAAAAACAAAAAACCAGGATCATTCACCAGCCCGTTTAAGCCGGTGCTTCAGATCATATTTTTGATCTTCAACGGATGGGTTTTGATATTCACTATGATTGACCGGCCTGTTGAGAGTTTGATAGGCCTGGGGATTTTATCGGCAGGTGCGGTTATTTATTATTTTGATACCCCTGTGACAGCGACAACAACAGAAGGCTGATCACATCCATTTTACTTTATCACGAATAGAAGGATTATCAGTACACTACCATATTCATGAAGCCAGTATCTGCTCCCAAATCACAAAATTTCCTTATTTCCTAACAGGCTTCGTTTGGGGAAGTATCTTTACCGCATCAAATCCTCAAATGATTTGCAGGGCCCCCGGCTAGACGCATACTTCGTGTTTCTACTCGGGGGTCTACTATTTAAGCTATTCCAATTTCGTGCTTTGAAGTTGTATATGACTTTCATATTGTAACTTAAAACAAAGGGACATAACTGCATATAAAAATGATCCACCATATTGATATTAAAAATTGCATTTCGGTTGTAACTTTGAATAACTGAATACATCTCTTGTATATAAATTCACACCGCAACCTGAGTTGTGAATTGCTTTTAGATTGTTTTTTAAGGTGACTCTGCACAACTAACTGCAAGAAGGAATTTCCCTGAAATGAAAATGCTGAATTTGATGAAATAAACCTATAAATTATCAACAAAACTTTAATAATTTAAAAAGGGATACAAAATGAAAAACTTTATTTTTGTTACAGTACTTACTGTATTTTTCTCCTGCTATACATTTTCGCAGCAGATAATCCACAAAGCAGACCTTCTCAAAAGAATTACTTCTGAAGGAATTAAAGAAATTCAAAAATCAAACGCAACAGATTGGGAGGGAATAGAAAATTATGATGCTTTTCTGCCAAAAATAAACAGCAGCAAAGCAAACCATTTATTAATCAATAAGCAGATAAAGTTTTGTGAAGAAAAAGGATTGGATGGAAATAACGTAAAAACAACAATTACTAAAACACAACTCAATAGCGAGTTCAGGCTCATTGAGTATCTTCATCAAACTTGGCTTGGCGGTGCCTGGGTGAGTGATTTGAAGGTTTCATACACATACAATGGAAACAATCACACGGGTGAAGAAGTTTCTCAAAAATGGTCTGGTGGCGCTTGGGTGAATTCTGAAAAATATTCAAACACATACGATGGAAATAATAACCAGATTGAATCTCTTTATCAAGAATGGAATGGTATTACCTGGGTGATGTGGGAAAAGTATTCAAACAAGTACGATGCAAATAATAACCTGACTGAATCTCTTGATCAAGAGTGGAATGGTGTCGCATTTGCACCCGATATGAACATATAATCCAATCGGTTTAATTTAATTAAAGATCCCATGAAAAGAATTTTTGCTATCCTTTCCTTAGTTTTGATTTCAACTACAATCATTTTCATAGCTTGTAAAAAAACAGATGATCCTGTTCCTCCAACAATTTCATTTAAACAGAGTGCAGATTATGTTTCGGCTAACGCAACAGCAAAATACGGCGACACACTTAATTTCGGAATTTCTGCCAAATACAACGGAAATGACAACCTGGTTAAATTCCAGATTTTTGCCAATGGTAATCAGATGCTTGATTCAACCATCAACACTCAAAACTTCATTTTCGATTTTTACACTGTAAAAAGCATTTTCGACAAAGAAGTATGGAAATTTGTAACCAAAGATATTGCCGGTAATACCAAAACTGATTCGATTGTCATAACAGGAAATTTCGGGCAGATTAACTCTTATGGTGCTGTAACAATAGGCACTCAGAGCAACACCACCGCAAAAGGATTTCTTTCCTTCAGCAAGTCAACCGAAACACAATATTCGCAGGATGAGGCTTTTAACCACCAGGCTGATATTGACATGTTTTGTTTTTATGAAAATACGGACGGACATGTTAACCTAATGACACTGGCGGCTCCTGGCTCAAACATCAAGGGTATTTTTACAGGAGCTAGTGCACCGACAAATTACACAACAAAAAATCTTACCTTTTTTGTAAAAACAACACTTACTGCAACCCAGTTTGATGCTATTCAAAACGATGCCATTATCCTAGCTTCTTATGATCCCAAAAACCAGTATAAAAAAGCCAACCTCCTCACTGTCGGTCAAGTGTATGCATTTCAGCTACAATCCGGCAAAAAGGGCTTGTACAAAGTAACTGCTGTTGATGGAACCTAAACAGGAACAATACAAATTGCTGTTAAGATTCAAAAATAGAAATGGTTAATTTAGTGTTGTATAAAAGTAAAAAGCCACATTGCCTCTCAAAAGGCGTGTGGTTTTTTCTCGTTTCTCTAATTTTACTGAATACAACATTTTATTCCTGCACAAAGGATGAGGACACCGCCAAAGCTTCACTTATCCTGAAAACCGGCATCGCTTATACACAAAACGGAGCTTATATTTCAGTTGGGGGTCCGATAAAGATCGGTGTGCTAGCCTCAGGAGCGGGATCACCGCTCACCTATATTCGTATCGACAGGATTTCCGTTCATGATACGCTCACCCAGGTCGATCGTGGTATATATATTGGTTCTGAAGGTCTGGATGCAAATTATTCATTTTCAAAAGATACATCCTCAATTGAACACTGGATTGTATTGGTAATGAATGCTGACCGTGATAACGCCATTCAGAAATTGACTTTTTACAAAGGTTCGGGAACAGCTTATGGTGCTATAAATTCCTTTGAAGATATAAAACTCAGCTTTCAGAGCAACCACGACAACGGGCATTTCCTCGATGTGCATACAGGCAATGTATTTGACGGAACAACAGTTACAGGTCATGAAAGCGATATTGACATAATTGCTTATTTCTATTTTACTTCCGGTCTTACGTCTCCTACTTTCACCTGTCCGGGTTATACTGCTGCTATAGGATATTATTCACAAATGAATACCTGGCCGGTAAAAAATACTACTCTGTATGATTACCGTACAAGCGATAACAACCTGGTAACAACCGTGCAGTTTGATGCTGCCCAAAATGACAGTTTGCTTGTAACGGCTTATAAGCCTGATAAAGTTAGCGTAAACTGCAAATATGGTTACACCGGTAAAGTTATTCCTTTCAAAACGCAGGAAGGTAAATACGGCCTGATCAAGTAATACACGCAGATGAAAAAGAGGATGGAATGATTGAAATTGCCATTAAGATTCAGAAATAAGAACGGATCTTCAGTAATTCTCAGAATAAATTCCCAACATGAAGTACCTGTTCAATGGAAAGTAAAACTACAGTCTTTTTCTATAAAATTTTTACGCGTTTAAATACCGGTATTCAGTTTTGGGGAAGAACTAGTTTTGCCATTTTTTTCCTGTTTTTTCTTCTTTCGTTTCAGGTTGCAGCTCAATCATGCATTTCAGGAAAAATTATAGATTCCGAAAATGGAAATCCGGTATCAGATGCAAATATTATGGTTTCCGGCACAACCGGCACTACCTCCGACAAAACCGGAAATTTCCATTTATGCAATTTACCAACCGATTCAACGGTAATTTCGGTCAGTTTTATGGGCTTTCAGGCTTATAATTACAAAACAAAATTGAACACTGGCGACAATAATCTTCCAACGTTTTCAATTATTCCAACTGCTTTTAATATTGATGAATTTATAGTAACTGCCACACGCACCGATAGCCGGGTATTGAACACACCGGTGCGGGTGAACCAGATTTCGTCAAAAATGCTGAATAGCCTTCCCATGCAGAATATTGAAGAGGTCTTAAAGTTCGCTCCCGGCATCAACTACAGCCGTCCGTTCGGGATATACAGCACAAAAGGTATAGTTACTATGCGTGGGATGAGCGGCAAAGAACAAGGAAGGGTTCTTGTTTTGCTTGATGGTGTACCCATCAACAAATCGGATGGTGGCACGGTTGACTGGAATATGATTGATTATAATTCAGTTCAGAAAATTGAAATTACAAAAGGTGCCG
>Ga0335397_10013187_pt1 | contig 10076 bp, 11 predicted proteins | sample MAT04_FD_205740 | JGI IMG/M metagenome (GOLD analysis project Ga0335397, IMG submission 205740) | Freshwater microbial communities from Lake Fryxell liftoff mats and glacier meltwater in Antarctica - MAT-04 (spades assembly) (version 2) ...
CCGCTGCGCCCGCCGATGTAGCGGAACGCAGCAACGGTGGTGAACACCACGCCGATGATCATCAGCAGCATGAACATGCCGGTGAGTGCGTAGAACATGACGGCGTAGGTGCCGTCGGCGATGGCGACTCCCATGCGGTGGTACACGAACGCCTGCGCATTGATCACGAGCAGCGCGACCAGTGCCGTGCAACCGAGCGCCAGCACGGTGTGCGGTCGGTCGTCGCGCTTGGCGCTCCACACGGCCCACTGGCCGAACACGCAGATCCCGGCGAACGCGATCAGCATCACGTTGGTGGGGACCTCGGGAATCGTGACGCCGTCGGGCAACCAGGTGCCGGAGAGATCGATCGCTTCGCGACGCTGCAGCGCCCAGACGGCGAGCATGCTGCCGGTGAGCATCACGATGGCCACCACGGCCAACGTGGTGCCCACGAGCATCTGGCGCTGAGGCGCCGGTGCCGGGGCGGCGGGAAGGGCTTGCATCAGGCGTCGCTCCTGTCGTCGGATGCCGAAGCAGGCTTGAGATCGAGCAGCGGTTCGGCAGAATTCACCACGGGCACGTCGACGAAGTTGTCACGAGGTGCCGGTGAGGTGGTGGTCCACTCGATGGTCTGGGCGTCCCACGGGTCGTCGCCGACGGTGCGGTCACCACGCATCGACAAGGCGAGCAATCCGAGGAAGCCGATCACGGTGATTGCCATCAAGCCGTGTCCGACGAGCGAGATGAGGTTCCAGATCGCGAGATCGTCGTCGGCGTAGGCGATGCCGGCGGGCTGGTCGAGGAAGCCGGCGATGTACAGCGCGAATGCAGCGAGGATCGTGCCGGTGAGCCCGAGCAGGGCCAGCGGGGTGACCTTCGCCGTGTCGAACGTGGCGCCCCAGAGTTTCGGCGCCCAGTGGATGACGGCGCCCATCGCGGCGAGCACGGCGCCGTACACGACGTAGACCGCCGTGGCTTCTTCGAACACGGTGCCCTGCAGGGCGAGGTCGTCGGCAGCGTGGAGCAGGTTGCCCAGCATGCCGACGAGGATCATTCCGAACCCGAAGAACGCGAAGAGTACGGCGGGCGAGAAGTTGAATCGGAAGCCACCGTCGGGACGTGCGGTCTGCAGCACGGCGAGCATCACCAGCAGGATCCCCAGTATCGGCAGGGCGTTGAACAGCAGGAACGGCACCAGATCGCCGATCTTGGTGCCGAGATCGGCGACGTTGAGGTCGCTCCCCGCCCACGGCAAGTTCTGGACGTTCTGCTGGGTGACGCCGCCGAGTGCAGCGACACCGATGAGGCCGAAGCCGGCGAACAGCACGCCACGTACCGCCGCCCGCTTGCCGAACACGACCGGCACGGTTTCGGCGAGCACGCCGACGGCGGGGATGGCGAAGAGGAAGCTGACGGGCTGGGTGATGATCCAACCAACCCAGGTGAAGATGCCCTCGTTGCCTCCGAAACCGGTGCGGCCGTTGCGGTGATCGAGGAACACGTAGGCGAGCGTGCCGAGCAGCACGGGCATCACGAGGACGAGACCGAGGGCGAACACCAGCGCCGACCACGAGAACGGGGGAACGCGACGCATCGTCATCCCAGGCGCCCGAGTGGTGAAGACGGTGGTGGCGACGGAGACGGCGCTGGCGGTGAGGCCGACGGCCATGAGGCCGATGCCGGCGATGAACAGCCCGACCGCATCGGCGTCGCCACCGAGCGTGCCACCGTTGTTCACGAGGGCGACAGCGGTGAGGATCGCTCCACCGAACCACATCCAGAACCCGCTCGATGCGAGGCGGGGAAAGGCGATCGACCGTGCACCGAGCTGCATGGGCACCACGGCGACGCAGCCGGCCATGGCGAGTGGCAGGAGCGTGGCGAAGATCAACCCGACGCGCTGGGCATCGACGAGTTGCGGCAGGATCTGCAAACCGAGGACGGTGTCGACACCGTCGATGCGTTCGACGCTCATCAACACATTGATCACCACGGTGGCAACGAGGCCCAGCAGTCCGCCCGCCAGATACAGCCGTCCGGTGACCTTGTGGTCGGTGGAGGTGAAGACGGCCGCGACCGCATCGAGCATGCTCGATGCGTCGGCGTCGCGATCGCTGGTGGCGGTCGCGACTGCGTCGGGACTGGATTCGATGGTGGTCATAGGGGTTGGGCACTCACTTGTCTGCGGCCCCTGTGGTCAGCGGGCGACTTCGAAACGTGGTGGGTCACGACGATGGCGAGACTACTGGGAACGCCTCGCCGCGCCCGAAATCCTCGCGAATCTTCTCGGCACGAGCGGCGGCGGTCACCAGCCGTTGCGCACGAGGACGTCGACCGTCATCGCGCCGAACAGCACCGTGACGTAGGTGATCGAGAAGCCGAACAGTCGCATGCTGTTGGCCGGGGTGGGATGGCGCTGGAGTGCGAGGTTGCCGCCGAGGAAGATGGCCCCCAGCACGGCGGCGCTGATGCCGTAGATCCAGCCGAGTTCGGCCACGGGGATCAGGATCAGGGTGGTGATCACGAGCGCCACCGTGTACCAGATCATCTGGCGCACAGCGACCTCGATGGGCACCACCGCCGGCAGCATCGGCACGTCGGCGGCCCGGTAGTCGTCGGCGTACTTGACGGCGAGCGCCCAGAAATGCGGGGGGGTCCACAGGAACATGGCGAGGAACAACACGATCGGCGCCCACGACAGCGAGTTCTGCACCGCAGCCCAGCCGACGAGCACCGGCACGGCTCCGGCAGCGCCGCCGATCACGATGTTCTGGCGGCTCGTGCGCTTGAGCCAGAGGGTGTAGACGCCCACGTAGAAGGCAGCGGCGCCCAGCGCGAGCACCGCTGACAGCAGGTTGGCGCCCGCCCACAGCACGGCGAACGCCAGCACCTGGAGCGAAATGGCGAAGATCAGCGCATTACGAGGTTCGATCACCCCGGTGACGAGCGGGCGGGCCTGGGTGCGCTGCATCAACGCGTCGATGTCGCGGTCGACGTACATGTTCACGGCGTTGGCACTGCCGGCTGACAGGGTTCCGCCGAGCAAGGTGATCCCGACGAGGGACCAGGCCGGCCACCCACCTTCGGCGAGCACCATCGTGGGCACGGTGGTGATCAGCAGCAGTTCGATGATGCGGGGTTTGGTGAGCGCGATGTAGGCGCCGACCACGGTGGTGGGGGTGCGGCGGCTGCCGTGGGCAATGCCTCCTGGCGCCAGGCGGGACGGGACGAGGGGACGACTGCCGACGGACATGACTGCCACATCGTACCGGCGGCACTCGTCGGAGGGCCAACGCCTGCCACGAGTTCGCGGCACACTGGTGCGGTGCCGACCACGTTGGAGTCCACCGAGGTGATGCAGCCGGTGATGGACCCCGACCTCGACGACGCCGTGTTCGTCGACCGTCCCTGGGTGGTGCTGGTGTGGAACGATCCGGTGAATCTCATGAGCTACGTCACCTACGTGTTCCAGAAGCTGTTCGGGTTCTCACTCGAGAAAGCCACCGAACTGATGCTCGACGTGCACGAGAAGGGGCGCGCCGTGGTCGCCTCGTGCGGGCGCGAAGAGGCAGAGATGCACGTGTTCCGACTCCACGAGCACAGCCTGTGGGCCACGATGGAGCACGATGGCCCTTCGTCGTAGGTTCGTTGCACCCGTCGAGGCGGTCCGAGGCGGCTGGCGCGTCACCCTCGACGACGAGGAACGCAAACTGCTCATTCGCCTGATCGGCGAACTGCGGGCGCTGTTGACGGGCCCGGAGGACAACGAACTGCTCCGACGCCTCTTTCCCGTTGCCTACCCGGAGGACGAGGAGAAGGAAGCCGAGTATCAGCGCCTGATGCGTGAGGAGTTGGTGGCCAGCCGACTGGCAGCGATCGAGTCGGTGAGTCGCACGATCGACCCGGCGGGTGATCGCGCCCGCCAACTGCTCGACGAGGGCGAGACGATCGCGTTCATGCAGTCGATCAACGCCATCCGCCTGGTGCTCGGCTCGATGCTGGGCATCACCGACGACGAATCGGCCGACGACGCCGACTCCGCCGACAGCCCCGAACACCACTTGTACGACTTCTTGAGCTGGCTGCTCGAGTGGACCGTGCGCTCGCTCTCGCCGACCACCTGAATCCGACCTGACATTTCCCTTTGCGGATCGTCGGCTCCCACTGCCCGTCCATGTGGCCGCAAGGCACCGACGGTGATCCCCATTTCTCGAGCGGACTATGGTTCGGCCACGACGGCGGCGACGGTCACGACGGCGAGGGTCTGGGTAGCGGGGTTCGGGGCGTCGGCGCACGTGGGGAAGAGGAGAAGCGGTTGGGAGTTCCACTGATTCCTGATCGGGCGGTGTCCCGATCGCAACTGGCCGGCCGGCTCGGCGGTCGCTCTGGCGCGTCCGGCGCGCCCTGCACGCGACGGCGAACGATCCTCGCCGGCGCGCTGTTGTCGATCGTCGCACTCGGGGTCGCTGCGGCGATCGGCTCGGTCCCGCTCGGCGCCGCCGCCGCCGTCGCGCTGCTGGTGCCGGCCGCAGTGATCGACATCGAGCATCGTCGCCTCCCCGATGTCTGGGTCGCCGCGTCGTTGGCCGTCCTGGTGACGGCATTCCTCGTCGGCCGGGCCGTCGGACAACCGCTGGACGGCGCGCAATCGATCGGTGGCGCAGTGGCGATGGCACTCCCGGTGCTGGTGCTCCACCTCGTGTCGCCAGCCTCCATGGGCTTCGGCGACGTCAAGGCCGCAACAGTTCTCGGCGCCGCCGTCGGCATGATCGACTGGCGGTTGGGCGCCTTGGCGCTCTGCCTCGCCGCGCTCAGCGGCGCCGTGGTCGGCCTGGTCACACGACGCCGCAGCATCGCCTTCGGGCCGTTCCTCGTGTTCGGCGCCTGGTTCGCACTGCTCGCCAACAGCCCGATCACCACGGGCATCTTCGCCGCCACCATCGAAGGAGGGACCACACCATGACCGCAGCCAGGCCCGCTCTCGGCGCCGACACCGGGGCCGGCACCACCACCGGCACGCCAGGTCGGGGATTCCAGCCCGCATCGCGACGACGCAGCCGCATCGCCGCCGGTGTCGCGCTGGCCGCCATCGCGATCGGCGGGAACCTGTTGATCTACTCGAACCTCCAGTCGGCCGAGCCGGTCGTGCAGGCAGTGCGCGACGTCGCAGCGGGCGAACAGCTCACCATCGACATGTTCCGCACGGTCGACGTCGACGCCGACTCGACGGTGAACCTCATCGACGGCGGCCGTCTCGACTCGCTCGTCGGTAGTTACGCGAGGGTGCGCCTGGTCGCCGGCTCGCTGGTCACGGCCGAATCGCTCCAAGCGCTACCGCTCGTCTCGCCCGGCAACTCGGTGGTGGCCATCCAGGTCGCCGATGGCTCGCTGCCGATCGGGCTGCGCGAGCGCGTTGCCGTGCTGCTCGTCGTACCGGCCGACCTGGCTGCCGATGGCGCTGGCATCACGTCGATCCCCGGCCGGGTGGTGGGGCTTCCGATCGACACCACCTCGGCGCTCGGCTTGCAGTCGCTGTCGGTCGAGGTGGCCGCAGGCGATGCCGCCACCATCGCTGCGGCCGACGACGTACGCGTGGTGCTCGTGGAACCGTCGGACGATCCTGCCTCGGCGGTGACCGATCCGGCCGCACCGCCTACATCCGACGAGGGCGAATCGTGACGATCATCGCGGTCACCGGCGATGCCGCCACCACCTCCGCAGTTGCGCTCGCTGTCGGGTGGCCGACGGGAGAGGAGGTGACCGTGCTCGAAGCAGACCCGAGCGGCGGTTCGTTGGCCGGGTGGCTCGATACGCCGATCCAACCAGCGCTCGCCACCATCGTCGCCAACGTCGGTGGCAGCACCGGGCGGTCGGTTCTCGACATATTCGCCACGATGACGCATTCCAGCGTGTCGGGCGTGCGCTTCGTCGCCAATGCCGTGCGCGCCCGAGCGGCACATCGCGCCGTCGAGGAGGCTGCCATCGCCGTGCTCCCGGCGCTGGCAACAGGTGGCGCCACGATCATCGCCGACACCGGCACCCACCGTGCGGGCCAGCCACCGTCGCCGGCGTTGCGTGTGGCCGACGTCGTGGTGATCGTGCATCATCAGGCCTCGGCGTCGCCGGCAGCGGCAACGGTGCGCGTCGAACGGCTCGTCGAGATGGTCGAAGAGTTGGCCCACCTCGACGCCATCATCGTGCTGGCCGTCGTCGGCGACACACCGTTCGATCCTGCCGAGATCGGCGCATTCGTCGACGAGTCGGTGCCCGACACCGTGCGCATGACCGTGGCACTCGCCGACGATCCGCTCGCCGCCGCGGCCATCGCCGGACGCACCGGGGTGTCAGCGAAACGGCTGCGTCGCCTCCCGCTGATGCGCGACGCGTCACGCCTCGCGGGCGTTCTGGATGATCTCGCCTACAGCGACAGTGGTACGAAATACGGTACTATCGAGGCATGACGACGCTCACCGCCAGCCAGGCACGCTCGACGCTCTTCCCGCTGATCGAAGCGGTCAATCAGGACGGAGGGATCGTGACCATCACCTCCAAGGCGGGCAATGCCGTGCTGATGAGCGCTGACGAGTACGCGGCCCTGGAGGAAACCGCGCATCTGTTGCGATCACCGGCAAATGCCGAGCGCCTCTTGAAGAGTCTTGCCTCGAAGCGACGCACCGAGCGAAACCTGACCGAGCGAAACCCGACCGGGTGAGACTGGTCTTCACAGACGAAGCATGGGAGGACTACCAGCACTGGGTCTCGGCAGATCGCCAGACGCTCAAACGCATCAATCGGTTGATCGAGGACTGCGTGCGAGAGCCGTTCGACGGCATCGGCCATCCGGAGCCTCTGCGTCATGTGCTCGCCGGCGCATGGTCGCGCCGAATCACGCAGGAACATCGTCTCGTCTACGGAGTCGACCACGGCGACCTCGTCATCTTCCAGTGTCGCTACCACTACGAACGCTGACGAGAGGCGTTCCCCGACCGCAGTTCCCCGACCGCAGTTCCCCGGTGTCGACGGAGGTTCCCCTTTCGGGCCGTCGTCGCCCACTGTCTGGTCGCATGGACGACTCGGCCAAGATCGGGACATCACGCGATGAGTTAGTGTTCCGACGCGCTCTGGCGGACAGAGCCCACGGGGAAAGGGGCACAGCGTTGGGCACACCCACACACACCGGCCACCCACTCGATGCCGACATCGTCCTCGTCACCGACCGTGTCGCCGACCGGTTGATCGAAGCGATCGAACACGACGACGCCACGCGCAGTTCGTCGAAGACCACCGGTGTCGCCCTCGCCGGCGACGAACGGCGCCAGCAGTTGCTGGTCGGTGCCTGGATCAACGAAGAGGTCACCTCGGTCAACGAGGAACGGCTGCAGCGCGGCACCCGCCAGCTCAGCCAAGCCGACGAACATCACGTGCGTGCCCGGGTGGTGGCCGAACTCACGGGCGCCGGCCCGCTCGAGCCGTACCTGAGCAATCCGATGGTCGAAGAGGTCGACGTCAACGGCCCCGACTCCACGTGGGTGACCTACACCGACGGTCGCAAGATCGACGTCGGGCGTCTGTGGGCGTCGGCGACGGAGTTGACGTCGTTCCAGAAGCGGATGGCGTTGCGGATGACCGGCACCGGCGAGGGTCGCCTCGACACGTCGTCGCCGATGCTCACCCTGCAGTCGCGCGACGGCGCCCGCATCGTGATGGTGCTCGGCGGCAGCAGCGAGCACGGCGTGTCCACGCATCCGCGCATGGCGATCCGTCGATTCGTGGTGCGACAGGTGGGCTTGAGCGGCCTGGCCGACCTCGGTCTGTTTCCGCGCCCGCTCGTCGCGAAGCTGCGGGCGCTGGTGCGCTGTGGCTTCACCATCCTCGTGTCGGGCCCGCCTGGTGCCGGCAAGACCACACTCCTGACCGAACTACTGGGAGAGGTGTCGCCGCTGGAGCGCATCATCACCGTCGAGAAGAACCTCCTCGAGCTGCGCCTCGAAGACGACCCTCGACACCCCGACGCACCCGCACTGTTCACGCGTCAAGCCAACGCCGAAGGCGAGGGCGAGATCACCACCCGCCAACTGGTGGAGCTCACCCGGCGGCTGAACCCCGACCGCGTGGTGGTCGGCGAACTGGTCGAGGACGAGGCGCTCGACATGCTCGATGTGGCCTCGATGTGCAAACGGGGTTCGCTGGCCACGATCCACGCCCACACCGCCGACATCGTGCTCCAGCGCCTCGCCTACTACGTGTCGAAGTCGAACACGAGCCTGCCCGAGTTCGCCGTTTACAGCCTCATCGCCCAGACCGTCGATTTCGTCGTACACATCGACCTGGTCCGCAATGCCGTCGAAGAACAGAGCGCGATTCGCAGGGTGACGTCGATCATCGAGGTCGGCGGGCTCGGCGAGGCGGGTGGCGTGTCGAGCACCGAGGTGTGGGCTATCGACGACCACGACGAACTCGTCCAGATCGCCCCGCTGTCGCAACGCCACCTCAACCGTCTGCGTCTCGCCGGATACCCGGCCGAACTGTTCGCGGTGGAAGGCGACGCACGATGAGTCTCGACGTGGCGCTCCTCGTCGCCTCCACCGCGGCGGGCGTGTTGGCGTTGGTGGTGCTGTTCGCCGGCGACGATCTGCTCGCGTCGCCGCGTCGGGCCGCTCGACCCGGTGCCCTGGTGCGCCTGGCCGGCGCCGGAGCCGTCGCGTTGATCGTGATCGCCGCATCGGGGTGGCTGATTGCCGCTCTGATCGTGGCGGTGGGGTGCTGGTACGCGATCGGTGCGTGGCAGCAGCGCGACACCAGCGGCGTCGACGATCTGCAGCGGATCGACGCGTTGGCATCGTGGATCGAGAACCTGCGCGACGTCCTGGTCGCCGGCGACCAGCCAGTCGGTGCGATCAACGCCACCGTGGCCACCTGCCCAGCCGCCATCAAACCACAGGTGCGGCGACTGGCGGCCGGGTTGGGACGTCAGGATCCCGCCATCGTGTTCCGCCGGTTCGCCGACGACATCGACGACCCGCTCGGCGATCTCGTGGCGGCAGGCCTCCTGATCGCCGTTCAACGTGGTGCCCGAACTGCGGCGGTGCTCGGTTCGCTCGCCGAACAGGCCCGGCGTCAGGCCGACCGACGTCGTCTGGTGGAGGCCGAGCGGGCACCCATCCAGCGTGAGGTGATGCTGCTCACCTTGATCATGGGATCGCTGGTCGTCGGGCTCCTGGTGTTCGGACGCGCCGAGTACCTCGCGCCCTACGACACCGCCGGCGGACAGCTGTTCCTCGGCATCGTGCTCGCGATCTACGCCCTCCTGCTGCTGCGGGTGCAGCGTCTGGCTCGTTTCCCCCGACCCAGCCGGTTCCTCACCGGGGGCGCCGCGGCGGTCGAGGAGCGGCGACGCGCCACATCGGCTCGGGCCGCTTCCGCCACCAGCACATCGCCGACACGACCGGGTGCGGTTCGATGAGACCGGCGGGCGTGCTGGCGCTGTGCAGCATCGTGTTCTGCACCGGTGCGTGGCTGATGCTGAGCGGTTGGCGCCAGCCCCGTCCGCGACTCGACCGGGCTATGGCGCATCTGCGTCGACCCGCTGCCGCGACCACCTCGGCAGCGCAGGACTCGCGGGGCGCACTCACCTCGGTCGGAGCGTTCGTCGAGCGTCGAGCGTCCACGTGGACGAGAGCCTGGGCGAAACCGTTGCGACTCGTCGACCGTGGCGTCGAGGTGCACGTGGGATACCTCGTGCTCGCCGCGATCGGCGGGCTGGTGATCCCCGCCGTGATCGTCGGTGGCCTCCAGGCGCTCGGTGTGCTGTCGCTCGGCATCTGGATCCCCGCCGCGTTGTCGCTCGTCTGCGTGGTGCTCGCCCCCATGTTGCTCCACTCGACCACGATGGCGACCAGTGCCGAGGTGGCTGTCGACCTGCGCCACCAACTCGGCGCCTACCTCGACATGGTCACCATGCTGCTCGCCGGTAACTCCGGCTACGAAGGTGCGCTCGACCAGGCCGCTCGCGCCGGCGACGGGATGCTGTTCCGTGAGTTGCGCCGACGGATGCGCGAGGCGGGCACCACCGGCCAGAGCCTCGTGCGAGCGCT
>Ga0335397_10013189_pt1 | contig 10075 bp, 6 predicted proteins | sample MAT04_FD_205740 | JGI IMG/M metagenome (GOLD analysis project Ga0335397, IMG submission 205740) | Freshwater microbial communities from Lake Fryxell liftoff mats and glacier meltwater in Antarctica - MAT-04 (spades assembly) (version 2) ...
TTTTAAGGTTGGTGCGCCGTCCGTTGTCGCGCCGACTTGCCCGATAAAAACTGATCGACCTCCAGCCCCGAACTCGCTATTCCACATACGCTGACCTTCTGTCGCGACACTGAAATCATTGATTTCGGTGGGCAGAGCGAAGCTAGGTGCCACCCAAGCGCTGCCAGGGAGATTTGAATCGTAGGACGGGTTGATATCGCTGATCACGGTCATTACAGGCTTTGCGCAAGAGCGGAAACCGAGACCACCCGAGTCCGTCGGCACATAGGGGTTCTTCCACGCCTCGGTGGTCAAACCCAGCGTCGTGTCCTCAATGGCACCTTGCGCTGCACCACCTGTGGCGTAAGCGGGATGAGGTAGAGCGGCGCCCGCATAATATCGGAGCGTCTCAAACATCATTTCTCCGATGGGGTTACCCCACATCCGGCATTCGCCGTTGGCAGGCGCACGATCACCAACAGATGGGCAATTGCCGGTGCCGTTTGCCCAGTTCCAATTAGTGTCACTGGTCAAGTTATTGGTGGTAGCACCCGCGTAATTGCCACCGATCATGCGGAAGCTATCCAGTGTGCGCGCAATTCCGTTCACAGTCGTTAGAAACTGACCTGTGTTTGGATTCACTTCGTCAGCAAAAGAGGCGATATTGCGCCTAAGCACACCACCTTCAAGATTATTGGCCTGCGAGCCGGTCAACAAACCAAAATACATGCGGTTGGTTTCACCGAATTCATGAAGCAAACCGGTTGGTTTGAATATTTGCGAGCCGATTGGACCATACGCCTTGCAATTATCTTCGCGCAATGTGGCTGTCGCTGGGCAAACCTCGACTCGAACCGCATAATCGGTCTGTGCAGTTGTACCGGTGATCGTCTCGTTCCGCCGCCACTCGACCCTTGCCTGCCGGTTACCGTCCGCGTCGGCCTGCTCATGCAGCAAGCGAACGGTCACCGGCACCCCTGCGGTCAAGTTAACCAAAGCCGAGGCACTGGCTCCATTGCCCACATTAAAGCGACTGGTCACCGCAACCCCGTTCACGTACAACACTTGGCTATCCGCACCGTTAACGCGCGCCTCCCATTGGCCGGTCAGGGGTGATACCAGTGTTCCGACATATTCAGTCAGGTAAGAATTGTTGTTATTTGGGCAGCCATTCTGATTACGGAAGTTATTTTCGTTCGTGCTAATACTGTCGATGGTGCGGGAGCCGCAGCGATTGCCCGCAGTTGCCTGGGCGATAAATATGGCCTCAAGCTCAGCCACCGTGGTTGCTCTTGCGACTGCATTTCTTCGCCACGTCGTGTGCGTGAGCGTCGGATACAAGAGCCGCGGTGACGGGCCCGCAATAAACCCGTTGACATTGGTTGAATTGCAGTTCACCCGAACGTTGTCATCGTTGAAGCAGCGTGTGCCGGCGACCGGGCCCTCAATGGAGAGCCAGTTCCAGATGCGGAATGGGCTATTTTGAAATACCCGAAACAGCGGCGCAGAGTTGTCCGTCACTGTGGTGACGCCAAACATGTGAGAGCGACCTGCGGTAGGCACGGTCAACGGCGCGTACAGGCTTATGTCAAAACCGTCTTGGGCAATGCTGCGATATTCCTTGCCCCAGCTGTGTCCATCCTGTGGGAAAAACGCGCCTTGAAGCACGGTGCTGGTTGTGGTGTCTACATTACGCATTCCGCCGTACAGCACTTTGCGCAGCGCATCGAATCGGCCAGTTGTCAAATAGTTGAGAAAGTCACCGCTCCAATTTCCTGCGCCTGTGCACTGCTTTTCGTTGGCGCTTCCAGCGAGTCCGGCGGCGTCGAACCGATTGCTACCCGCATTCCAAACGTAGCAGACTTTACTATTGAAATAGCCATAGTAATCAATGACATCTGGCTTGTAACCCACGTCAATTGCGCCGTCACCATCCAAATCGGAGGCGTCGTTGTAGGCTTCGTAATAGTTCTTGTGATCCTTGCCCATCACCAGCATATTGAGTGGTGGGGTCGCCTGGGCGAGGTATAGCGGTATCTCGGAGATGGGCAGCGGTGCAGCCTGCGCGTGCACGGGAGCGGACACACCGGCTGAAAACACAAGCCAAGCGGTGGTTGCAACGGTTAGTAGAGCTTTCGACTGGCGCATGAGGGCGCTCCGGTTACGGCACAAAAGTGGATTGAACCAACGATTTGGACGTTGGGTCGGTCGGAACATCGCCTCGCAAAGCGCTTAGACGAAATACCAGACAATTGGCGCCGCCGGGGGTGCGATCACCACCTGCTTTGGCGCTGCTGGCCAGGGAGGCAATCTTCGCGCCCCCGCTATTGCCGGGATTGTTCAGATTTTCGAGTCGCACTCCGCTGTCGGCGCTGCCGTCCTCCCAGCTGGCTGGCAGAATAATCTGGTATCCGTCATCGCATGCCTCGGGTTGTCCAAGCAAGGAACGCTCAAGTTCAGAACGCGCTACCTCTGCCGTTTGGAATGCCTGCTGGTCCGCACGATAGAGTCCGGCCATTCGCTCTTGCAGACCAGTGACTTGGGCCACCGATAGAGCAAGCAAGGTAATTAGAATGAGGATGACCAGCGCTGTAAACAGCGTGGCTCCCTTTTGATACGTATAAGTCTTCATATTGGTTGTTCTCAAATCAGAGTCGCAGATACCAGTTCGCGCCCGTTCACGGGACAAGAGCAAAGAAACGTGGTTAGGCCCGTAAACGATTTCTAATGCCAATGGTCATGTCATAGGTTTGACGAGCACGCCCATCATTGGGGAGTGTGACATTCAAATCGCCCACCACAATGGTGTTGCGTGTTCGCGGCGTAAACGTCTGTGGATTGCCTCTAACCAGCAGTGAAATCCGCAGCGATGACACTTGACGAAAGGCGTTGTCAATCTGCGTCGCGGTTCCAGCTCCGGCTGTTAGCGTGCCGGGGTCTACATACCGATTAACGAAGTCATCGCGGGGTGCTGTGGTGTCGATTCCTGCTAGAATCTGCATCATCTCAACCCCTTCAACTACTTCTACAGGTGCTGACAATTGCACTCCTGCTGCCGATGTTGTTGGCGCTTCTGTCAACGTTTGACGGAAGAGCGCAGGTCCATTGACACCCACACCAATATAATAGACTACAAACTGGTAGCGATAGAACATGGTGCCACGGCCATACAGTTCATTAATAGAAGTATCGAACCAGTTGACTCCTGCAGCTCTTTGCAAGTTCAAACCACCATCCGCTGCTCTGACGACTGTCGGACTTGGAAGTGCAGTGATTTGAAATAATGAAGCGAGGTTGCAGTCGGTAAGGCCATATAGCCCAAACAAATCGACATCCGCCGCATCGACAGTGCGCAAAGGAATATCGCCGGTCGCGATATTTACCGAATTCGTTACCGTCGTTGTGCTTTCGTCAAAGTACCTTAGTACTAAAATATCGCTGCCCGGGACCGCGCGTGCAGAGATGGTCCCGAGCCCAGCGTCAGGAAGACCTGCCCAATTGGCCGGCGTGCCATCCGCAGCAGGCGTTGCGGATGCAATTACATAGGTCGCGTTGCCGGGAGCCGTCGCAGCGTAGTTGTATATCTCAATCGGCCGATGAGCCTGCGTTGTATAAGGCGCGTTGTCTCGAATAGAGAGGTTGCCAGCGCCAACCAAGTGGTTAGAAAAGCCAGAGTCGAGTGCACCGTTGGCCGGTGGCTCCAGCGCTCTTGCTACCGTGCTTGGAAAGTGATGAAACTCGTTCCGGCAACCGAAATGTCCAGCCATGCGGGTGTCTCGGCGGATAAACTCCAGCGCGAAACGACCATTTTCCTGAATTCGTGCCCGGCTGTCGGCTGCATTAAACGATGCTCGAACGCCACCAAATATTTGCACCAGGCCAAGAAGCAAGACGACGCCCAAGGCTATAGCGATCATCAATTCGACCATGGACAGACCAAACTGCGTCTGCAAGCGAATGGAGTACTTCCCGTCTTTCATGTTCATACTCCCGAAACCACTCTAATAACGCAGGTTGCACCATTGCCTCCGTCACTGCAGGCAGCGAACTGATCCGCAGTCAGAGTCGGGCAGGCGGCACCCTGATCTGTGGCGGCTCGATTGTCTGACCAACAGACGTCGATTGTGGCGGTGTAGCCAGTTAAAAAGGTTCCTGTTATCAGGACTCGCCCGCGACCGTTTGGCAGGGTTCGGCAAACTTTTCTTGCCCAGTAGTTACGGTCCTGGCGGAAAAGATCAGTGCCGGCCGCATAGGGGAATGGCACTTCTGCCCCAGCGCATGATGCTGCTGGATTGCTGTAACCACGCGCATAGCGGGGCAAATTGGGCACATTGGCACGGAGCATTTCCAATTTGTCGTGGGCCAAATTAACTGCCTGCGAGCGAAAGTCCGCGCTCTGGTTGTTTCTAAGCGAGGTCGCCATTAATGCAGCCATACCCAGCAGGCCGATGGACAACACAAAAACAGCCACCATGACCTCGATGAGAGAAAAGCCACGGCGACTCAATAATCTGGTTTGCAAAGAGTTCATTGTTGGCCTCAAGGGCAGATACTTTCGACGCTAGAGGTAGAACCCGTCGAGTTAATTGTCAGGGTTCGTATATTTGCTTTGGCAGTGGAGCATTCGTCTGGTTGGAGGACCAACGTGGGGTTTGCCGCACCTGCGGCTGGAAGCTGCCTGGTTCCGCGAGCACCAAAGGTGATGTTGAGGACGGAGCCAACGAGACTATCGGCGGCACTCACTTTATTGATACGAAGCACTTCGTCTGCGACCGTAAACGCATCATCCAAGTCGGTATCAACCCACACCAGCCAGCCGCGACTCCAATCATCAGCAGCGCATCCTGTCTCGGCTGAATCCAGTGCACACACTCCGACTGAGCGATTGCGTCGTATGCCTTCGAGGCGCGCGTAGCTCAGGGAAGCGATGAGTTCGTTGTTTTGCGAAATGATTCGGTTACGAGTCACTGCCTCGACAAAACTTGGGATTGCGATGGCAGCAAGAATTCCGACAATGATGACCACCGTCATCAACTCTATGATGGTGAATCCCGCTTGGCTGGATCGGGATGGAAGGCGTTGCATCATGAATAGCTCCTTTTCTATGCAGACAGTAAGGTGATGCTCTGTGCAAGCAAACCGTTTCCAGACGGACGGTGAGTTGCGGTGGATCAACGACGGTGCGAGTAGGGGCCTGTCAACGGCGCATGGTTAGCGGTGAGATGTGATTGGGTTGACATTGCGTGTTTGCACTCACTGAAGCTGGCTACGCAGGAGCGCACACCAGATCCGCAAATCTGCCAAGAGTTCGCGGGACATTTGCTCTTCAGGCAGGGCGCTCAGTCGCTCGCACTCTTCATAAAAGCTGGCGATTGTTACTTCCGAGTTGCCACTTTCGTAAGCGAGCCTGGACTCGCGATAGGCGTTCCATCGTTGCATTTCCTCGCCAGTCAAGGATTCTGGCCAGTTGCGTGCGCGATATCGGAACAGGAGTTCGTCTCCTCGTGGGTCCTTCAGGCGGCCGGCAAATGCGCACAAATCGTTAGGGTCCGATAGCTGGATGGCGGCGTGAGTGCGGGCGTCTCGGCGCTCCGGAAGACTGCTGTAAAGCGCGTGGTCGACGTCATCAGTGTGGCGACCGACCGCGTCTGATTGGCGGGCTTGGGTAAACAGTTGGCGGCAGCGCTCCAGCAGACCGGGTTCGGCGATAAGTTGATGCGCGTGTTGCTGGCATCGATTGCGATCAATTCCCAAACGTTGCAGCTCGTCCTCGGTGACGTGCGGCAAGTCGATCAGCGCAGGACACCTGTTTATATGCACTGCCTTTAGCGGCACCCGTGCTTCGCCTTCCGGCAGACTGTCGCGAGGCGCAAACAGGCGATCTTGCAGTTCATCGACAGTCATGGAGCACCAAGCATCCGGTGCGTCCTGGAGGTCGCAACAGATGATCTGATTGCGATTGCTCGGATGCTCAATCAGCGGCAAGACAATGGCCGCGCAGCCGCGCTCGGCGGGAAAGCGACCAGAAACATGTAGCACTGGTCGCTGTTGGAAGGGATCGAGCAGGTCGCGGGCGCGTGCCTTGTTGCGAAAGCCCAGGTGGTAACTCCAGAGTTTCGGCTGCGCGTGCTTGAACTTGCGGGCCAGGCCCAGGGTTGCTTCTACATCCGATAGCGCGTCGTGCGCCGATCCATGCGCCACACCATTGGCTGCCGCGAGATGCTCGAGACGAAAACTGGGAGCACCGTCCTCGCGCAGAGCCCAGTTGATTCCTGCCGGACGCATGGCGTAGGCGAGGCGCGCGTAATCCATCAAATCCCAGCGCGAGTTGCCTTGATCGAACTCGCGTCGGTAAGGATCGATGAAGTTGCGGTAGAAGCCATAGCGCAAGAACTCGTCGTCGAAGCGCAGGCTGTTCCAACCCACCCCACAGGTGCCAGCTTGAGCAAATGCGGCGGCAATGCGCTGCATGGCATGTGCTTCGATGATGCCGCGCTGGCGCAGATCAAGCGGCGACAATCCGGTGATCAGGCACGCGGCAGGCGAGGGCAACAGATCCAACGCCGGCTGAACATAAAAGGAGTAGGGATCGCCGATGACTTCGAGGTCAGTCGTCGTACGGATGGCGGCGAATTGGGCGATACGGGTGCGGCGTGGATCGCGGCCGTAGGTTTCGAGGTCGTACCAGAGGAAACTTTCGGTCACCCTAAAATCCGCAGTTGGACGCACCCGAGTGTGCGTTTGGGAGGCCGACTGGCGCGAAACGACGAGGCGCAGGTTGAACACCTGCAACGAGGAGTGACAAAGTCAGGCGGCCTCTCAAACGTGCAATCGGGTGCGTAGCGGCCCACACCATACGGGTGCGTCGAACGAAGCCCATAAACTGCGGCGAACCAAGGACTAGCCTGGACTTTTCATGAATCGCGCACGCCCTCGTTCGGCGGCTTCGCCGCTGCGCGGGGCTTCCGCCCCGATGTCTCCTGACCGCACAGGGGATTCTCTTCAGTTGGCCGTAGATCCCAATACGGCGCTCCTTCAGAGAATCCCCTGTGCGATCAGTATCCTGCGCGATCATCGTGCGCATTCATGAAAAGACCGGGCTAGATGACATTTGGGAGCGGTCAACTGCGGTTTCTAGGGTCATGAGGCGTCAGCGCTGCGGCGGCGCAGCTGGCTGATCAACGATGTCGTCGGCGGCAAGTCTTCACTGATGTCGCGTAACGAAGGCACCGAGATGGGTCCGGTGGGTCGCAGATGCAGACGCGGCAGGCCGACTGCATTGCCTTGCGCGAGGTCGACGCCGCATTCGTGCAGGGCAATCAACACGGCGGGATTTTCTACGCATTCGGCCACCACGATCTTGCCAGCGGCCTCGGCAATGCTGACCAGCGCGGCGACGATGGTGCGGTCCAGCGGATCGTCCGGCAGGCCGGCGATGAGAGAGCCGTCGAGCTTGACGATGTCGGCTTCAAGCTGACGCAGATAGGCAAAGGTCGAGAAGCCAGTGCCGAAGTCATCGACAGCGATCCGGCAGCCGATCTCGCGCAAATCGTGGAGGATGCGTTGGGCGCCTGCGAGATCGTCAATCGCGTGCGACTCGGTGATCTCGAATACCAGGCAGGAAGCGTCAACATTGTGCTCGACGATCTTGCCGGTGACGTACTCGGCCAAGGTCATGTCAGACAGGCTTTGCGAATGCAGATTGATGGTCAGATGCACCGGCCGCGGCGCGTCGCTGACTTCGCGCAAGGCGCGCAGGGCGTGGTCAACAACCCAACGATCTACTTCACGCATCATGCCAAAGCGTTCGGCGGTCGGCAGGAATGCGCCGGGCAAGATGAGTTCGCCGTGTTGATCGCGCATGCGAATCAGCACTTCAAACAGCGCTGGGCTTTCCGGATTGCGCGCCAATTGGCGGCGCCATAGATCGGTGCTGTCGGGTGTCAGCGCATCGCCAAAGATTCCACCCAGCGGAACGATAGGCTGGTATGCAAGCACGAAATGGTCGTTGCGCAACGCTTCTTCCAAGCGCGATGACCAGCCGAGATCACGATCCATCGCGGCGCGTTCGCCGGTCTCCTGCGTGTACAGCTGGGTGCGGTTTCGGCCGGCATTTTTCGCCAGATGCAGGGCGATATCAGCATGCGCCATCGCCTCGGTGGGCGTCAGGCTGCGTTGGTCCAGGCGACACACCCCAATGGATGTGGTGATGCGATAACTCTTGCCGGCATAGGTGAACGGCGAGTTGGTCAGCGCACGCCGGAAGCCATCGGCCAAGGCTTGCAGATTCTCGACATCGACATTGCGCAAGATCAGCGCGAACTCGTCGCCGCCCATGCGCGCCAAATGATCACTGCTGCGCAGCCGCAGTTTGAGTCGCTTGGACACTTCCACCAACAGCTGGTCACCGGCACCGTGGCCGGCGGTGTCGTTGATGTACTTGAAGCGATCAACATCCATGAATAACAACAAGGACGTGAGATTGCTGCGTCGCAGCCTAGCCAGTTCCTGTTCGATCTGCCGTTCAAACCAGGCGCGGTTGTGCAGGCCTGTCAGCGCGTCGTGTTCAGCGGCACGCCGCAGTTCTTCCTCCATCACACGACGGGCGGAAATGTCACGGAACGCGACCACCGAACCGCTACGCTGCTCATCCACGCGCAACGGATAGACGGTGCATTCCACCGGCAACATGTGGCCATTGGCGGCGCTGAAGCAGGTTTGCCAACCGGTGATGCGATTGCCGCGACTGTAGGCTTGCAACAGCGGGCAGGCGCTGCGCAACTGATTGGATCCGTCCTGCTGCAAAGGATGAATAAGATCGAAGGCATCCGCGCCAATCGCGGCGCTTGCGCTTTCGTGGCCGAGCAGTTCGAGTGCGGCGGGATTGATCAAGCGGATGCGCGCATCCGAATCGACCACGTACACACCGTCACCGACCGATTGCAAAATGCACTCCAGGCGGCGGCGTTCGGTTTCTACGGCCTTGCGGTCGCGAACGGTGCGAGCCAGCGAAGTCAGCCGCGCGGTGAACAATTCCTTGGCTTCGCTCTTGAACAGGCACTCAATCGCACCGGCGGCCAAGGCATCTTGGATGACCGCATCGGAATAGGTGCCGGTGATCGCCGAAATCAACATGTGTTCGGTGCGACTGTCGGCCTTGAGCGCGCGTATCAGCACGGTGCCGTTGCTGTCTGGCATGTAGTAGTCGATGACGGCGATATCGAACGATTGCGCCAACGCTTTCTGCAGGCCTTCGTTGCAATTATTCGCGGTTTCGACTGTGAATCCGCCGCCACGCAAAAGTTTTGCGAAGGCAGCGCGCACGGTCGCCGAGTCATCCACCAGAAGCAGTCGAAGTGGCGCAGATTCGTGGGTTTCCAGCGGCTTTACCGATTGCCGCGGCAACGGATCCAGCAGTTGCTCAAGTGCTGCGCCTACTTCGTGATAATCGTTCCACTGCAGCAGCGCGGTGCGCGGGCGGATCATTCGCCAATTGATGGCGCCGTCACTGCTGCCATCTGACAGAACCAGAACCGGCAGGTGCTCGAAGCGACTGCCGTGCAGCAGGCCGAACACGTCTTCGATCAAGCCATCCACATGATCCGGCCAACCCAACACGACGCCGTCATAGCGAGCAGCGCCGCTGGCCATGCGCATCAGGGTGGCGTAGGCCTCGTCCAAGCCGGCCAATGCGGTCACCGCAAAGCCACGTTGAGTCAGCCGCACCGTCAGCGCGCGACGACGCGTCTGGGAAGTTTCGGCTAGCAGGATAGAACGCATCGCGCGATTGTTGCGCATTGCGAGTCCAGAAGGAAACGTCTTGAAAAGTCACACTTCGTTTCTGCCAGCCAACGGACGCCTAAAGCATGCGTTCGAGGATCTTGTAGCCAGCGAAATAGACGCCTATCGACGTGCCGAAACTGGTCAAGAAAAAATTGAGCAGAACGCGCGCCACTCGGTTTCGCCACCATCCGCGCGGCGAGGTCACGTCGTCGCGCAGGCGCGCGAAATCGGCAACGGTAGGTTTGCGCACGGTGGCTTCAATCAACGCGCTGACGGTGCCGGAAGACAAAGCCGGATGCAGTGGCGTCAATGG
>Ga0335397_10013192_pt1 | contig 10073 bp, 8 predicted proteins | sample MAT04_FD_205740 | JGI IMG/M metagenome (GOLD analysis project Ga0335397, IMG submission 205740) | Freshwater microbial communities from Lake Fryxell liftoff mats and glacier meltwater in Antarctica - MAT-04 (spades assembly) (version 2) ...
TACTCGAAGCGACTTGGTAGTAAATGATAAGTCAAATGTTGATATTTGGACTGATGGTGCGTGTAGTAATAATGGAAGACCAAATGCCAAAGCAGCTTGGGCATTTGTAGCTGGGAAGAAAGAAGATGCGGGGCTAGTTGACGGTAAGCAGACGAATAATAGGGGTGAGGGTCTTGCAATTTATCATGCATTAAAATGGGCAGCAAGTAAGGGCTATGGGAATATTCGGATTCATAGCGATAGTCAAATTTCTCTCTTTGGCGTTGCAAAGCATCCAGATAAAGTGAAGGAAAATAGAGATATTTTTCAACGAATTCATGAGGTAGTTATTGGAAATAAACTAGATGTTTCGTATATAAAAGTTCTCGGTCATTCCGGAGATATCAATAACGAGCGAGTAGATCAGCTTGCTGTCAGATTAACCATTCAGTAGGTCTGCTATACTTCCCCTGTGAAAGATATTCTTCTCGAAAACTCAGAATCTCAGAGGACGTTCTCTCGAAGAGCATTTGGGAAAAGCTCGGCCGGGGTTTTAGTTGGCTTTACCCTGGGGAGTATAGGAACTGTGATGGCGTCGCGCGAGTTTGCTAAGAAATTTTCTTCTCCCTATGTAGACATTAATCAATATCGAGAGGGTTATCCATGGGTTGATGGCGCTCGAGAGCAGGAACTGTTATCCTCGCTTTCTTCTCGTGAGCTCTCAGTTAATAGTCTCTTTCATAATGAAAATCTGATTCAGGGGATCGTGCAGGAGGGAACGAATTACCTGATTTTTGAGGGACAATATGACCCCGCTATTTCGCTCAATGTATTTGAGATGGATATTGCGGGGAGAAGATTTGTAGTTCCCCTCATACAGTCGGGAGGTTTTTCTCAAGGAAGTCTCTATATTGGCGACTCGATTAGGGATCAACTCTTTATGGCCAAGTCCATAGGTTTGTCCATGCCCGACATGAGCGATCTTAGTAGTGTCAATATAAAGGGATACTCAATTAGCGCAGATCCCTTTGCGCGAGAGCTCGTTCGCAATAGTCCGCTATTTTACTTAAGGGAAGAAAATCAGGACGATAGTCATGTTACCAACGATATTCCTCTTTCAGATACATTTAGGCTTGGAGAAAGCTTTCATGGCGAATGGTTACAAGACATATCATTAAATTTGTCAGGAGAAGATGGCGGTAGCTCCCCCCACCCATTAGCTGAGCGTGAGGGGAGACTAAGAGATAGTGACTCTCTCGCATTTTATAAAGTGAGGTCGCAGGGTGAAATATTTGAAGATGCTTACTCAAAAGAGGGTCATCTCGTATCTAGGCGTTTGTACGATTCTCCTAGCACCTTACCAGCAGGAGTAAGAAACAGTTTTCAGATTAATACTGATAATAATATGGTTACAGTATTATCCAATGTTCCTGATAATAGATGTGTTTCCCTGGTACCAGATGTTGTCCAGAGATACCTTTATCATTTAAGTCAGGATATGATAAATGAAAGGGATTTTGCTACTGAGATCATCAGTATACGAGAGAATATTAGACAGGGTCATATTGAGAGAGATGATGACTATATTAATTGGTTTATCCGCGTTAAGCTAAAAAATGACGGCTCACTCATTGATGATTTTATTTAGGCGTTTATCTAATGCAATTGACATATCTTCCCAATTGAATTATTGTATAAGGATTATATGGTAAAGGCTTTTTATAGAATTATTAGCTCATTTATTCCTCTTGAGCAGATTTATGCGCACTGTGATGTCCCCTGTGGCATTTACGATCCCAAAGCAGCACAGATTGCCGCAGCTACGGTGTTAAAAATGACGCAAAAAATGTTGGATGAAAAACTCCCTAATTTGCAAAGTAAAGATGAAATGATTGCGTATCAAAACGCAATGGCTCGATATGTATTGACGAAGGAAGAGCATGCGCGCAAATGTAAGGAGGAGCTGCTTATTCTTTGGACCGATTATTTTAAGCTGGAGCATTTAGAAAATTCCCCCGATTTACATGATAAGTTCTGGAAAGCTGCTAAACTTTGTTCTGCTACCAAGCAAAAGGTCAGCGTTGAGCATGCGCAGGAGCTAGTGTCGGCAGTAGACTTAATTGCTGAGATCTTTATCGCTTCCAAGAAAGGATAGTAGTGTGGCTTTTATTAAAGCGCTAGCAAGGCTTCTCCCTTATCGTTGTTATCTCGTTGTCGGTCATAGTATGGAGCCAACGATTAGACACGGAAAAAGAGTGCTGGTTAAGACAGTTTTTACTCCAAAAAAATTTGATGTTGTTGCTCTATACCACCCACATAAAAAGGTAATTATCTTAAAAAGAATTATTTCCCTGAAGAATAATGCATTTGAAGTTCTTGGTGACAACAGGGATGATAGTATAGATAGTCGTAGTTTTGGTCTGGTTTCTCGAAAGCAGATTGTAGGCAAAGTAGTCGCTTATTTTTGAATAGCTTATAATTCTTCATTCTAATTCCTTCGAGAAATAATTACAAACTCTTAGCTAGGTGATATACTAAAAATATGTTGTTAGCTGGAATTATTGTCTTTATTACGATCTCACTTCTCTTATTCCTCCTCTCAATGATTTGGCCTCCCGATAGTCCCTGGTCCCCGTGGTGGAGGACAAATAAAAAGATAGCGGAGGCAATTATTACATCTGCAAAGATTACTAAAGATGATTTTATTTATGATCTAGGTTGTGGAGATGGAACTCTCCTAATCACTGCAGGAAAACAAATAAGAGCAAGAGGTGTTGGTGTGGAGATTGATCCCGCTAGGGTGCTTGTGGCGCGTCTTCGGGTCCTGGGTGGTAAGTTGCGGGGAAGGGTCGTAATTAAACGTGGCGATCTTTTTAAAGAAAATATATCAGAAGCCTCGGTGGTAGTTGTTTATCTCGTTCCAAAAACACTGAGAAGGCTGGAGAATAAATTTCGTACTGAGCTAAGGGAAGGGACTAGGGTGGTTAGTTTTGTTTACCCGATAGAATATTTCCCAGAGGTGGCTAGCGATAAAAAAAATCAGGTCTATGTCTATGCTGTCGCTAAAAAGTCACGTATTAGCAGCGATAAAAAGCTATAGTATTTGTATCTCCTTCCGAATTAAAATTAAAACGCTTAATAACTCTACAGTTATTTCTGATAGTCTCAGCTATGACTACGTCAGTTAAAATATCTTCCCTTATTCCTAACTGTGGATACCAGACACCCTGAGTGATAACAAGCGCATGCTGTTTTATGGCTTCATTTGTTAGAACTTTAGCATCGAGATATCCTTTACGAAAAATATTATCATTGGTGTCTACGATATTGTTAAGCAGGGGCGTTTGGGATAGATGTGCAAGTGCTGGGGTAATTCCGTTAACTCCATAAAGAGCTGTTGGCTTCTCCGCCTTTATAACTCGAATCATTTCTGGGAGTTGCGTTAGGCGTTGGAGTTGATTATAGCCAGTAAAATAGCTTATAAAGTTGTAGGAGACAAAGACTAATAGGACCGTTGGAATCATGAGGAGCTGTATTGGATATTTCTTTAATAAATCCCTCATGAGTTCAGTGAAGAAAAGACAGAGGATTGGCGTTGTTACGACAAGATACAGATAATAAATATCCTTATAAAAAATAAAAAAAACTACACTACATAATGAGAATATCCCATAAAAACGATAGCGCTTTATAAGAAAAATACTACTAATTATTAATAAGACGAGGATAAGATCGTGCTGCATCGTAAACCACATGATCCCTATTTTACTAAGTCCTTGTGACCTCATGAGCGAGTATGAGAACACATCATGCCAGATATTTTTCGGTCCGGAGAGTATGGCTGGCAATAAGACAACTCCAGCTGTTGCTAGACAACCAATAATATAGCGAGAAATATTTTTTCTATTTTCAATTAGTAACATGAGAAATATAGTTGTAAAAAATGGGAGGGTATATGCTTTTGTCAGTAGTGCGAGTGTGGCAAAGATTCCTGCAGCGAGTACTTTTTTTTCAATAAAAAATGAAAAACTTAGTAGAGTAAATAAAGCAGCTAAAAATACTCCTGATTGGTGATCTGACGTTGCTAGTATTATAAATGAATAGAGAAATAGTGAAGCAGAGCACAAAGATAGAAGTATTGACTGCGTAGACTTAAGTGATAGTCGATATATAATAAAGCCTGAGATCATCACCTCAAGGCAGGCGGTAAAATAATAGAAAAGAAGACTTCCATGGGATAGTAGATTATAAAAAACAGCAGCGTATGGAATTACCGGAAAATTTGTAAAAAATATATCACGATAAAGCGCTTTTCCTGCCAGCATCTCCTTAGCCGTATAAAAGTAAATATTTGTATCTGATGCACGTATACCAAGTGACTGAAGCTTAATAATTAAAAAAATCATAAGAAGAGTAATAATCGGAACGTGTGAATATAATGAGATTCTTTTTGTTGTCATTGGGCTTGGAGTTGGTGTAGGTACTGAAGAAATACAGGATTTTTACTTCCGATCTCTTTCAGTTGAGTAGCTACCCAGTCTTTACCAGTCTGATTACCCGATGCTTGATAGAGGCGAAAAAGGCTGCCATATGCAAGGTAAAATCCTGGGTCAATTATTAACGCCTTTCGATACTCTTTCTCTGCTGATTGCGTTGCGCCTGTAGCGAGATATACATTTGCGAGGTTAAAATGAGTCTCTGGGTAGGTATCAGATAAATAAATTGCTTTTTTATAAGCATCTATTGACTGACTTTGGCTGCCCTTTTCTGCATATGCCATTGCTAGATTGTTGTAAGCGCGTGCGCTTTTTACATATGACAGGGTTTGGTTGTAGAAGGTGATTGGATCATGCCACTCACTATTACGAGAGATTGTTCTGAAAGACAGCATAATTAAGAATAGGAATACAAAAATGATGATAGCTTCTCTCATCCATCCCCGGGATTTGTTATAAAAGAATAGAATTCCAGTAGAACCCAAAAGAAAAAAACCGACAGATGGGTAGTAAAGAAAATGCTCATAGAAAATGCCATTAATTGGGATAATGCCACTCGTTGGTATAAATGCTACTATTATCCAGATAATACTGAACAGAAGAGTTGGCGATGTCTTTCTTTTTATGTATGCAAAAGTACCAGCTCCTACTAGAAGAAATAAAGAGGCTGCGGATTGAAAAGTTATAAACGTTTGAATCGTAATGCCCGAATCTCTTTCCATAAATAGATCTTTAGGAAAAATAAGTAGCTGAATATATGTTGGGATCAGATCAAAGAAAGTATTGATTCTGACAAATAGGCTATCAGTATAAATATTTGTCCCGTTATAAAAATTTAATGTATTTGAAAAATTTAAAATACTAATTCTCAGTAAAAAATAAAATATTGAAATTATCAAAAATGGAGCAGTAAGGATGACACATTTTTTAATGGTCGATTTAGAGAATGATTGCTCTTGAAATAAATGGGCAAGAAAAATAAATCCAGGTGTAATGATCGCAAGTTCTTTAGATAAAAAAGCAAAAATCATAGAAATTAGCGAGATAACAAGGTATTTTTTATGATTTGATAGAGAAAGAAAAATGACAAGCATGACGAGCGCGAATGATAAAGGATCCCCCCTGCCAGATGCATATGAGACTGCTTCAGTTTGAATTGGATGAATGGTAAATAGCATCGATGTTAGTAATGCTAGGAGATTATTCTTGAATATCTTTTTAATAATTAAGTAAAGTAGGAGTCCACCCAAAAAGTGAATTAAGATGCTATTAAGGTGGTATATAAATCCACTATCGCCAAACACGCGATATTCCACAGCAAATCCCGTGAAGAGAATGGGTCGGTAGTAGTTGCTCAGTTTTCCACCACCGGACACGAGGCTTCTGCTGAAAATTTCAGTTATATCAAATGTTTTAACAGACTCATTATTATAAATAAATTGTTCATCATCGAAGAAAAGTTGGTTCCCTAGTGTATTGGTATAGCAAAAAAATGCAGCGACAAATAAAAGAGTTGCTATATAAAACACATTAAGCCTTGTGATATGTGTGACTATTCTCTCTAGCAACATAGGTGTGGTTAGGGACGAACCTTTAGAAGCAGCCAACGAATTTTGTCTACCATGACATAAATCCTATACAGAGCGGGATTGAGCACTAGATCGTAGCTGCCTACAAACTCTCGATGTTCTGGTCGAAAGCCTTGTTTAAATTTATGAAATCCATACCAGGGATCATGCTGATCAGGATCTATGCCTAGCGCCCCCCACATATCAAACCACTTAAGTCCTAATGCTTTTCCAAATTTTATTACTTCCCACATCATCAGACTTGAGGCCATAGTTTCTCTGTGCTCACTACTTGAGGCGCCGTAAGGATAGTAAAGAGTATCTCGAAATACAAAAAGAAGCCAAGCTGCAAGCGTTTTCATATTATAGTTTGCGACTAATAAGTGTGATGATAATTGATTGTATGGCGATTTTGCTTCATGTGTAAGAGTCTCCCATTGGATTTTGTGATAGGTTTCTGAATGAGCAAAGAATCGTTGTCTTTTCGTTGTTTCCCCCATGATCCGAAGATAGGTGCTGAATGCATCGTCAGTGTTTCGCTCAGAAATGGATACATTGTGTCTTTGAGCGACCCTGATGTTGTAGCGAGTTTTTGGATGAAGGTTTGTGAGTAGCTCATCTTCTGATTTGCTCAGATCAAGAATGAAGGTAAAGCGGGTAAATAATGGGCGTGCTGCCCTCCTTAATCCCAATGAAAGTAGTATGTTATTTGCAGGCTCAGAGTGTGGTTCATTGGGTTCAACTTGTACAAAGATACAGTCCTGTTTTTTACCAATCTCTCTGATTGCCTCAACTTGGGCAGCTGTTGGGAGTTGTGTTTTTGGGAGGTAGCCAACGAACCACTTTGTTTTAGGTATTGAATGAAGAGTCATGGTGAATGCTCTGGTGAGCTTTTCTTCTTCATAGAACCCAATGCGGATTACTTTTTGGCCAGTAGCCTTGCGAAATTCTCCCCACTCATATGACTGAAGAGGGTGAGTAACTGTTTTGTTATACTGAGTTGAAATAGCAGTATCAATAATCGTGTATTTCATAGTACATCTTTATTGTAGCAGTATATACTCCTTATACTCAGGTTTACAAATAATGTATGATATCCGCAGCTTCGAATTTATAATAAATAATGAGAAATTCGAAGAGGAGTGGTGTGGCAAGGGAATTAGAAATAATCTAATGATTCATTTCTTGTGGGGGTCTTTTGCTCAAGTACATCCTCAGGTAGCTCAATTAGAAAGCGTGAGATAGTATTCATGGCTTTTTGACCAAAAAATAGGCGTTTTCTCGCATGAGTAAGAAATAGCTGTTCTTTTGCCCTAGTCATCCCAACATAGCAAAGTCGACGTTCTTCTTCGAGCTCCCCTTTGTCCATAAGCGCTCGTGAATGTGGGAAAAGTCCTTCCTCCATTCCAATCATAAATACCATAGCGAACTCAAGTCCTTTTGCAGCATGAAGCGTCATCAGCGTAATGGTATTTTTTATGTTCGTATCTTTTGATTGCGAGTTGTATTCTTGTTCAACAAGCGCAACATTCTCTAAAAATTCAGTGATATCAGGGAATGCTATTGCAACAGAGCGTAGCTCCTTAATATTTTCAAGTCGAGCACGATCCTCCTCATCGTGTTCATCATAAATCTCCAAGTATTTTGTCGCTTCAAGGACACTATCCAATAATTCAATCGTTGGTATCTGCTCATTTGCCGAGTTCATCTCAAGATAATCTATAAATTTTTGTAATCTTCCCTTCCCAAGTTTCTCAAGACGCTTAAGCGAGATAGTCTCCTTAGGATTAGCGATATGTCGCAGATATGAAAGAACATCCTTTACCTCCTTTCGTTCATAGAATCGTGTCCCTCCAATTAATGTATAGGGGATACCATGATGAAGAAAAGCTTCTTCTACTACGCGGGATTGGGCATTGGTACGATAAAGAACAGCGACTGAGCTTAGCTTGCTTATTCCATTAGTAACGATTGTTCTGATGATATAATCAGCCTCGTCCTGCTCGTTAACTGCCTCATAAATTTCAATTGGATCACCGCTTGGATTCTCTGTCCAAAGTTTTAAAATGGGATGCGAGGTGTTTTTTGCTATAATTGCTGAGGCGCCATCAAGTATTTTTTGGGTCGAACGGTAGTTCTGTGAGAGTGAGAAGGTTTTAGTACCTGGAAAATCAGTAGTGAATTTTATGAGATTGCGATAGTCAGCCCCCCTCCAGCTATAGATACTTTGGGAGAAATCACCCACTACGCATATATTTTTAGATTTCTCTGAGAGAAGCCTGCTTAGAACGTATTGAGCCCGATTGGTATCCTGGTATTCATCAATGAGGATATAGCGAAAATGATCCTGGTATTTCTGTAATACGTCGGGGTTTTGTCTAAAGATGCTAACAGTTTGGAGAATTAAATCGTCAAAATCAAGAGCATCATTTTCCTTTAGTATTTTTTGATACAGAGGGTACAGCTTGGCAACAGTTTGTTGGAAGTGGCCGCGAGCAAAGCTACTGTAATCGTCTGCATACACAAGTTCATTTTTTGCCTGTGATATAGTGGCTAAAATTGAGGATGGTTTGAAGTCCTTAGGAGAGATCGAAAGTCTACCCATGGCGATTTTTATAACATCCAGCTGGTCATTAGTATCATATATAACGAATCGATTCGAAATCCCAATTTTTCCACCCTCCTTTCTCATAATTCGCGCACACAGCGAGTGAAAAGTCGCAACGACCGGTTGCCCGGCTGGAGAGTTGTCACCAAGTGCCACGAAGAATTTTTGAATACGCTCTTTCATCTCCTGAGAAGCTTTATTGGTAAAAGTGACCATTAATATCTCTTCAGGTGCTACGTTTTTTTCCAACATCAGATACATGACCTTATAGGTAAGGACTCGTGTTTTGCCCGATCCTGCCCCTGCAAGAATAATCATGGGCCCCTGGGCCTGAAGTACTGCCGCCTGCTGCTCTTTGTTTAGATCATTGAGAAGTGATTGATCCATAGGTTATCATGGGAGAGTCTGCCAGGAGCCTGAGAGGGTTCTCAGTAGCAGAACATCAACGTCAATTGTATACTCCTTTAGTCTATAATTACAAATAGTTATTACAAATGAAAAAACTTTTTCTCGTTGCTAATTGGAAGTCAAATAAAACTATTGCTGAGGCTCATTCATTTATGATCTCATTTTTAGGTAATGAGGGGGTGTTCCGATTGAAAAAGGATAGCGCTAATCAAATTATTTTATGCCCATCATCCACATTGCTTTCTGAGATGTCGCGTACGCTCTCTCAGGTTTCACATGGATTACCGATAGTTTTGGGAGCACAAGATGTCTCTCCATTTGGCAAGGGCCCTCATACGGGAGAGGAGTCAGCAGAGCAGCTCTCTGAGTTCGTACAGTACGTGATTATAGGACACAGTGAGCGCCGGGAAGACTTTAGAGAAAATGATGAGTTGCTTGGTCTGAAAGTCAGAGCAGCTAGGTCGTTTGGCTTAGAGCCAATTTTTTGCGTCCAAGGGAAAGTAACCATGGTGCCCGAAGATGTGCGGATAATTGCGTATGAACCCATTGATGCAATAGGTAGTGGTCATCCTGCAACGGTTGAATTAGCACAGGATGTTGCTTCCTATTTTAAAAGAGAAAAAGGAATTCATTATGTGCTTTATGGTGGCAGTATAACTGAAAAAAATGTTCATTCATACACGTCACAGCCTTCAATTGACGGAGTTTTGGTTGGAGGAGCGAGTCTTGACCCAGTTATATTTTCACAGATTATACAACAGGCGTAAGTTTGCTATACTATCTTGATCTCTATGCCCAGACGTAAAAAAAAATCCATTCGTACGATCGCACTTCTTCTTGGGGGTGTAATAGTCTCATTCTTTATTGTAAGAATTCTTTTGACACTCTTAAGCTATGCGCCCGTTGCATATCAGTTTGCCTTTAATAGGAATATTGAACTCAAGACCACAGGAGACCAGCGCGTCAACATCCTCCTCCTAGGTATTGGTGGTGGGGCACACGATGGCCCAAACC
>Ga0335397_10013193_pt1 | contig 10073 bp, 8 predicted proteins | sample MAT04_FD_205740 | JGI IMG/M metagenome (GOLD analysis project Ga0335397, IMG submission 205740) | Freshwater microbial communities from Lake Fryxell liftoff mats and glacier meltwater in Antarctica - MAT-04 (spades assembly) (version 2) ...
GGCGTTGTTGAGCAGGGCGACGTTGGTCGAGAGCCGCAGATCGCTGAGCGCGCCTGCGCTGAGATTGGCCGCGTTTTGATAGAACGTCGCGGCCTGCCCGTTGAGCTGGGTGGCGTTGGTCGCGGTAGTGGCCGAGGCGGCGGTGGTCGCGTTGGCGGCGGTCAGGGCAAAGGCGGCGTTGGGTGCGGCAGTTAGCGGCTGCCGCGGGGTGAGGATCACGAAGCCTGTCAGGTTCGCGCAGTTGAGGCCCGTGTCGGTACGCGCCTCGATCTCCAGGAAGCGCTGCTGGCCGGCGAAGGCGGCGCCGAAGTCGAGGGCCACCGTGAAGCGGCCTGCGGCGATGGCCACGTTATCAGCGCAGAGCGTGGCGCCCACTTGAAGGCCGCCGACGGCGGCGTCAAAGAGGCGGAAGCGGAGGTCGTGCGGCCCGGCCGCAGGCGACCCGGATGATTGCAGTTCACCTTGGTAGGTAAGGGCAGTGGTGAGGGGTTGGGCTTGAGCCGCGACGGGTAGCAGAGCGGACATGGCACCCGCAGCCGCAATACATAGAAATCGAGTGATAGCCGTTGGCCTTGCTCCGGAACGACACCCTGCCAAAGCGAATGGCTTGCGAAGGGCGTCGCTGAATAGATACGACCACACCAATCCGGGCGTGCCGGTCGGCCGGCATGAAATGCGCGAATAAATCTAGCGGGTAATGGGCTCCAATTAGCAGGGTTCCTAGCGACTCCGCGGTCGAGCCGGGGCGGTCGCGAACCGAGGCGATTGCCGAGTTGGCCCGTCCTGCGGAGAAGTGCCTTTTCTTCCACACGGTCGAGACTTCCAAGCCGCGGACCACAATCGCAAAATGATGATTAGGACCGTGCTTGGAAAGCGGGGGCATGCCAGGCTGACCAGACTGGCCGGTGAAGATGCCGAGAGGCGTGCGTGACGCGGTCATGGCGCACGCGAGCGATTGTTCACTGGACCAGGGCCTTTACTCCCGCGGCTGAATCACGATAGAGCGTAAAGATCTGCAAAACGGCTGGCCAGCATCGGCCTCGAAGGCTATACTTGGAAGGATTTCACCTGCCGTGGCCACCGCCCGGTCAAACCTTGAGAGAGAGCCCATCATGAAGCGTTCCATTTTCGCCGTTCTGCCTGCCCTTGCGCTCGTCGCGGGCACCGATGCGTCCATTCTCCGCACGCACAACCTCGTCGTTCTCGGCGACCACTCAATCCAGACCGACGTTGAGGGCCGGGCCTATATCGGCGGCAATCTCACCGGCAACGGCGACTTCGGCAATCAGCTTACGCCCTCCGCAAACTTTCAGGGTGTGGACGTGCTCACGGTCGCCGGGAATATCAACGTCGGCAACATCAATCTCAATGCTGGCAATCTTCGTCGCGGCGGCACCCGCAACGGGAACATCAACTTCAACGGGGTCGGCGGTCAGCAGATCATCGACAACACCCTCGCCGCCGGTGTCGCGGCCATCCGCACCGAGTTGACCACAACATCGGCCGTGCTCGCGAACTTGGTGCCCGACAGCACCATCGTCGCCCCCTCTGGCCAGCCTGGGCCGGTGACGTTCAATGCCAATCCCGGCAGCGACGGGATTGCCGTGTTCAACTTCAACGGTGCGCTGTTATCCAACAGCCTCGTGCAGCAATACAACCTCAACATCAACGGGGCCACGGCCATTGTGGTCAATGTCTCCGGCACCAGCCTGACCTTCAATCAAGGCAACTTCACGGGCAACTGGACGTCCGCATTTGCCCGGGCGAACGTCATCTGGAACTTCTCCGCCGCGACGTCAATCACCCTCAACAGCAACTTCTACGGCGCCGTGCTCGCCCCGGGAGCCTCGCTCACCAACTCCAGCAACATTGACGGCAGCGTTTTCGTGAACTCATTCACACAGCGCGGCGAAGTTCACTTGCCGCTTTACACGGGCGTCATCCCCAGCCCCGGTGCGGCTTCTCTGCTTTGCCTCGTAGGGCTCCTCGCCGAGCGCCGCCGCCGCCGCTAGGTTGTAACCCGAGGTCACCCCCCGCTGCTCTCGCGGATGATGAGGCGTGTCGCCAGTCGGGTGACGGCCCCGGCGCGGGTGGGTTCTTCGATCCGGCGCACCAGCGCGTCGATGGCGGCGGCGCCGACCTCGGCCAGGGGGACGCGGACGGTTGACAGCCGCGGGCGGACGAGCGAGGCGACGCGGGTGTCGTCAAAGCCGACGATTTTGAGGGTGCGGGGGACGTCGACGCCGACGTCTTGGGCCGCGCGGAGCACGCCGAGCGCGATCTCGTCGTTACCGGCGAGCACGCCGATGCCACCGGGGCCGGCGCCGGTGAGGGCGCCGTTGTGCAGGTGCTTCATGCCCCAGGAGAAGCCCCAGTCGAAGGAGTAGTCGCCGTAGGCGATCTGCTCGGCGCGGGGCGTGATGCCGCGTGCTTTGAGGACTTCGCCGAAGGTATCGGCGCGACGCCGGGTGTCGAAGTTCTCTTGTGGCCCGCCGACGAAGTACAGGTGCCCGCCGCTGGTGGCCCCCAGGAGGTGCTCCACGGCCTCGCGCATGCCCGAGGCGTTGTCCACCAGCACGCTGTCGACGCCGGTCTGCAAGACCTCGGTATCGAGCACCACCACCGGCAACTGCGAGCCCACGGCTTCTTTAAGGAGCTTTTCGTTGGGCTCGGTGATCATGATCGCCAGGCCGTCGATGAGGCCGAAGGCGTGCGCGAAGCCGGAGGCGTCGCTGCGGTGGTTGGCGTCGCTCTGCGGGATTCGGTGCCCACGAGCAGGTGATACTTGAGCTTGCGAGCCTCGGCGTCGGCACCACGAAGGAGCTCGGAATAGAACTCGCCGTGGATGTCGGGCAGGGCCAGGCCCAGCACGCGGCTCTTACGCGTCATGAGCCCTTGGGCAAAGATGTTGGGCCGATAGCCGAGCTGCTCGATCGCCTGGCGGACGCGCTCGGCGGTCTCGGCGGAGACGAGGTGGGGGCTGTTGAGCACCCGGCTGACCGTGGCCGTGGAGACGCCGGCGGCGACGGCGACATCCTGGATGGAGGGGGCTCGGTGCGTGCTCAACGTGGTGGGTTGTAAGGGCTCCCAAGCCCATCGTCTACCTCCGACGCTAGACTCTGCGTCTGAAAGCGTTTGCATTACCCAGCTTCGGGAGTTTGACTATGGCTTCTTACCTCGGATCGGTCCTGGCCCCACTGGCGGTTGCGGCTCTTTGCCTGGCGGCGTGCGAGAAACCGGCGCCGCGCGCGAAGGGAGAGCCAGCAAAGCCGGCGGGGCCGCCGTTTGGCCAGATGGTGATCGAGGCGGATAAGGAGCGCCCGCGGCCGCCGTTCAAGTTCGAGAGCGACGACGATTACTTCCTCGACCAGATCCAACTCGGCGCGTTCCGCTACTTCTGGGACGCGGCCAACCCCAAAACCGGCATGATCCCCGATCGCTCCAGCAGCACGGTGGTCAGCGTCGCGGGCGTCGGGTTCCAGCTCGCGGCCTACGCCATCGGTGCCGAGCGCGGGTGGGTCGATGGGAAACTCGCCCGCGAGCGCGTCGAACTGATCCTGATGTCGCTCATCGAGAACCCCGAGAACCGGCACTTTGGGCTCTTCTATCACTTCATCGACGGCGACACCGCCGGCCAGCCCAAAGACGCGCCGGAGCGGGTCGTCTCCACCATCGACACGGCCTTGCTCTTCGGCGGGCTCGCTGTGGCGGCCAGTTACTTTGACGGGTCAGTGCCCAAGCTGGCCAACCAACTGATGGCCGAGGCCGACTGGACGCAGTTCGTCGGCGATGGCACCGACGATGCGCAGGGCAACGGCTACATCTCGCTAGGCTGGAAGCCGACGGACCCTGCCCAACCCAAAGGCGAAGGCAAGCGGTTGCCGTATTACTGGGTTGACAGCGGCGACGAACACCGGCTGGTGACGTTTTTCGCGGTCGCGGCACCCGATCCCAAGCACAGGATTCCGGCCGAGACCTACTTCCGCCTGCGTCGTCAGATCGGTTCGCACGGCGATACCGGGCCAATGGTGTGGTTCCCCTGGTCGGGGTCGCTGTTTGTCCAGTTCTTTGCGCACTGCTTCATGGATCACGCCGCGATGGGGCCGGATGATCCGTCGAAGTTCAATATCCCCAATCGTCCGAAGGTGGACTGGTGGGAGAACGCGCGGCGCACGGCTCGGCTGCACCAGATCAAGGCCATCGAGAATCCGATGAAGCTCCCGGGCTTTGGCGAGAAGATGTGGGGACTCTCGGCCTCCGACAACGAGAAGGGCTATCAGGTGCCGCACCTGTATCCGACGATGTTGCCGATGCCCGGCGCGCTGCCGAACCTGGACTACTCGCCCTTCACTCCGAAAGACGATTGGGGGGACGGCACCGTCGCGGTGTATTCCGCCGGCTCTACGATCATGTTCGATCCCAAGCCCGCGCTCATGGCGCTGCGGAACTATCGCGAGATCAAGGACGTCAAGGGTCAACCGATGAAAACCTGGCGCGACCCCGCCACAGGTGGTCACGGCTTCGTGGATTCATTCAACGTGGGGACCGGCTGGGTTTCGCCGGATGATTTGGCCATCGATCAGGGGCCGCTGATGCTGGCGATCGAGAACGCTCGGACCGGGTTCATCTGGCGGTTGTTCCACCGGCATGACATGGTGAAAGCGGGCCTGAAAACGTTGGGGATGACCCATCCGGGCGAGTGAACCCCCTAAATTAACACAAAAATCAGGGTTTGGTGAGGTGAGATCCGGGTTTTTTCCTTGACAGGGGGGATTCCTGACCCCATACTGCAACCGGTTACACGCGGATTCATCAGCGGCGTACACCTGTATACCGCGATCCGCGTAAAGAGAGTGATCGGAGGGAAGATCAATGTCTAAGATTACCGTTTTGTCGGCGTTTGCCGTCTGCACGTTGGCCGGTGTCGCTACGGCGGCCGTGACCAGCGCCAATGGCCTCAACTTCAACTCGTACGAGAGCTTCCGCAACCCCGCTGCGGTCATCGCCAGCGTCGCGACGCTGGACGGCGTGGCTGCGGCCGTGGCGTTCAACGGCAGCTCGGCCGCCACGCTCGGCGACCACACGTTCCGCGAGCAGTACCCGGCCTTAACCCAGGGCTTCGCCAACCGCCACATGCTCTGGCTGAGCACCGACGGCGGCGCGACCCCCTACCAGTTCGCCGCCAACGAGGGCTCCTTCCGCCTCGAGGCTTGCTTCCGCACCCGCACCAACCACCCCACGGGCATCGGCGCACCGGTGAACTCCGAGACGGGCATCTGGATCCACAACCCCCGCGTCAACGAGCAGAACGTGCCCTTCATCGATGAGGGCGGGATCTGGGCCATCACCAACGGCACCTCGTTCATCGGCGGCGCTTCGCAGGACTTCTTCCTGTTCGGCGAGGGCGGCTTCAACAACCCCGGCAGGCCCCCGATCTCGATCGCTGGTGACTTGATCTTCCAGTCTTACACCTACTATGCCGCCGACTACTTCGCGCCCGGCTCCCGCGCCAGCTTTGAAGCCACCGTCACCAACGTGACGACCGGCTTCAGCCGCTCCTCGGGTCTGCTCAACTTCAATGCCATCCCCGGCAGCGGCGAGAATGGCCTTAACGCTGGTGCCACGATCGGGTTCCGTTTCCAGAATCAGGTCTTCCAGCCCATCGACACCGACACCACCGTTGAACTCAGCCATGTGCGGTTGATCCCCGCCCCCGGCGCGGCCGCGCTCCTGGGCCTCGGTGGCTTGATCGCCGGTCGCCGTCGCCGGGCCTAACTACGCCCGCAACCGCGAATCGCGGTTGAATATTCCAGTAACTTGCGCCGGCTGGCCCATCTGGCCAGCCGGCGTTTTTCGGTAGCGCCCCGTCGCGACTTTCACTCGCGGTTTTCCTGGTGCACCCTGTGATTCTCGGCCCATCATTTCGGCTGTCCGCAGTTGTACACATCGCGATGTGCTTGACATCTCCGCGGAGTGTGACAGAATGAAAGCGGTTGCAGATTCGCTCGCCCGCCAACATTGATCCGGCTCATCCCATGCTCGCCAATAAGTTCGGCCAGTTTGAACATTCCGGCAGCGCCTTCGCGATCACCGACCCCAACACGCCCATGCCGTGGGTCAACGTGATTTGCAACGGCCGCTATGGTCTGGTCGTCTCGCAGAACGGCGGCGGCTTCTCCTGGTTTGACGACGCCCAGCACAACGTCCTGACCCGCTGGGAGATGGACTTGGTTCGGGATTGCTATGGGAAGTTCCTGTATGCAGCCGACTTGGATTCCGGCGTCATCTGGTCGCTGGCACCCGCGCCAACCGGCGTGAAGTACGACCGGTATACCTGCACGCACGCTCTGGGCCGGACGACGTTCAACACCGCCGCCCACGGGATCGACGCCCGCTGGACGCTGGCGGTCGCCCCGGCGGATCAGGTGGAGCTGTGGCAGGTCGAACTGACCAACACGACCAACCGCCCGCGGAAACTGCGGATCTCTTCATACTTCGAGTGGACGTGCGGCGTCGCGCCCGACTCCAAGCGCGAGTTTCATCGCCTGTTCTTCAACACGTCCCACGACCCGGCTCGCCGGGCGATGATCGTGACGAAGAACATGTGGGATATCCGGCCCAAGAGCGAGCGGGAACACTGGAACGTGCCCTGGCCGTACTTCGCTGCGCACGCGGTAGGGGGCGTGGCGTTTGAGCGCGATCTGGCGATCGGCGACAAGTCGACGTTCCTGGGCCGCTATGGCTCGACGGTGGCACCGGCGGCGCTCAAGTCGGCTCAACCGGCGGTCGCGGGCTTTGGCCGCTTCGGCGATTCGGTCGCAGCCCTGGGCGGCGATCTGACGCTGGCCCCCGGCCAGCGCGTTACGCTGCATTACACGCTCGCGATCGCCAGCACCAAGGTCGAGGTCGAAGCGCTCGTGGACAAGTTCAGCGACGCGGGCACGGTGGCCGCGGCCGTGACGGCGGCGGGCGATGCCTGGAGCCGCCGCCTCGCGCCGACGCGGATCGAGTCCGACCGCGAAGACTTCGACCTGCTCAACAACCACTGGCTGCCGTATCAGGCCATCTCCGGCCGGCTCTGGGGCCGCACGGGCTATTACCAGCAGTCGGGCGCGTTCGGCTTCCGCGATCAGCTTCAAGACAGCCAGGTCTGGCTCCCGATCGAACCCAATCGTTGCCGCGATCAGATCATGATGCACGCCGAGCGGCAGTTTGCCGACGGCTCGGTCTATCACTGGTGGCACGCGCTGGCCGACTTCGGCAACCACACCGCCTGCTCCGACGACTACCTCTGGCTGCCGTTCGTCGTCTCGGCGTATCTGCGCGAGACCGGGGACTTTGGCCTCCTGCGTCGCGAGGCCCGGTTTGTCGACGACCCAGCGCCGGCGACGATCCTCGAACACTGCCGCCGCGCGATCGCGCGGACGTTCAAACGCACCAGCGCCCGCGGCCTGCCGTTCATCGGCTCGTGCGATTGGAACGACGGGCTCTCCGCGATGGGCATCGACGAGAAGGGCGAGTCGGCCTGGCTGGGGATGTTCCTGTGCGACATCCTCGACGACTGGTCGATCATCGCCGACCGAGTAGGCCAGCCGGCTTTGGCTACTGAGTATCGCGCCAAGCGGCACACCTACGCCGACGCGATCAACGCGCACGCGTGGGACGCGAAGGCCGGTTGGTATCGCTACGGCACCAAGGACAGCGGCGAGTGGATCGGCGCGGCCTCGTGTGCCGAGGGCAAGATCCACCTCAACGCGCAGACGTGGGCCATCCTCGCCGACGTGGCGACCACCGCCTCGGCCGCGGCGGCGTGGGCCAATGTGAAGGACAAGCTTCTCTCACCCTATGGCCCCCTGCTGCTCGCGCCGGCGTACACCGTGCCCGATACGACCATCGGCTACGTCACGCGGTACAGCCCCGGCAGCCGCGAGAACGGCGGGGTGTACATGCACGCGGCCACCTGGGCCCTGGCGGCGGCGGCCAAGCTCAAGGACGCCGAGAGCGTCGGTCGGATCTGGCGATCGATTTCGCCAGCCACGCGCGGGCAAGATCCTGAAAGCTACTGGGCCGAGCCGTTCGTCACGCCCGGCAACGTTGACGGCCCCTTGAGCGACAAGCCGGGCCGCGCCGGTTGGACGTGGTACACGGGCTCGGCCGCGTGGCTCAATCGCGTGAGCCTGGAGTGGGTGCTGGGGATCCGTCCCGTGTTTGCCGAGGCGCACCCCGCGGAATCAGGCAAGGCCGACACAGCCCGCGGGGTCGAGGGATTGTTGATAGACCCCTGCCCGCCGCGCGAACTGGGCCGGGTGAGTGTGACGCGGACGTGGCGCGGGCACGCGGTGCGAGTCTCCTTCGACGCGGCGGAGTTTGTGCCCGGCGTGCAACCGCGGCTGACGGTCAACGGAAGGACTATCGACGGGAATGTGCTGCTGGATTCGATGCTCGCCGGCGATTCGGCCCGCGCGGGTGATTCGGGCGTTCAAGTGAGTGTGCAGTGGGCCGGTGCCGCGGCGGCGACGGGGACGATGGTCTCGCCACGCCGCGACCCGGGAAACGGGAGGTCATAGCCATGGGTCTTTCGAAGCTGATGGAACGTGCGGGGTGCCTTGCTCGCGCTGGCGGAAGCGGCGGCAGACGCGCGTTTACGCTGATCGAGCTTTTGGTGGTGATCGCGATTATCTCGGTTTTGGTGAGCTTGCTGTTGCCGTCGTTGGCGGGGGTGCGGCGGAGCGCTTGGGAAGTGATTTGCCAGAACAACCAGAGGCAGCTTGGTATCGCGGTGCAGTCGTACATCGACGACAACAAGCAACGACGATTCCCGGCCATTTCCGTCGGAGCCGGACCACCTCCGGGTTCCGATCCAGAGAGGTGGGGCGGGTTTTTGTATCAAGTTGGCGCAGTGGGCCTGTTGCAGCCTTACCTCGGGGGCGACAAGGAACCAGACTTCAAGTTCGACTCGATCGCTCGCTTCGACTATGAGGGAAAGAACGCGGTAAAGGTGCAGGCGCCGTTCAACTGCCCAGCGGCTCGCGGCGTCGCCAGCGTTCGCGATGTGGCCAACCTGAGCGGGCTACTCAATGCCGGGAGAATCTACGCCACGCCGATCCAGGAGCTGATCGCCAACCCGGGTGCGGTTGCGGTGCGCTGGAGCGAGTATTGGTTCAACGACTCGACCAAGCAGCCGATCGCTGGTTCTCCCGGCAAGTTCTCTGGGGTGTCGGGACGAAGTGTCGACAAACTGAAGTTCCCGCAAGGCGTCATTTGGCTTACCGATGCCTTGGACGAGTTTCCGCGTCACCAGGCGAGGTCGGTGGGAAACTCCGGCGACAATAAGCTCATCGAACGGAGCAAGCGCACGGGAGCCAATAACTTTACCTTTGGCGACCTGAGCATCCGCTCGCTCACGTTCCGCGAGTATTATGTGCTTCCCGATCGCTACGGCGCATCGGCGCCGTTTTACAACTGGGGCCATACCGTCCCGTGATCAGAGTCGTCCAATCTGGAGTTGAATGTGCGCCTACGCGAATCGATCAATCAAAAACCATGGCTCGGCTGGGCCGTTGCCGCCGTTCTGTTCTGCGTGGCCGCTCTTTTCGCCTTGCGAAGTTTCTTTCCGAGCGGCGACATCTACTCGGGCGACAGCATGTCCGAGATGGTCACGATCAAGTTCACCGACACGGGCGAAACGATGGAGATCCCTCGTGGGCGGCTTATCAAGCAGCTTCTCGACGATGGGGGCACGCTCGACCCAAGCAAGGGCATCATGAACCCAAAGACCAAGCAACCGACCGGGTTCTTGTTCAATAAGTCAGAGTGGGAATCCATGATCAAGTCCTTGATTGCCGACCGCGCGGAGGCGAAGCCAGTTGCCGCGCCCGCAGGCAAATAGTGGGAATAGCTTGAGAAAGTGACTGACCTCTCCGCCATCCCGCGTCGCGCTGCCGTGGGGTTGATGGCCACGACCGGGCTGGGCTTTGCGCTCTTCGGCCCGCGTGGGGAGCGCGACACGCTGGCCTCCAAGGGCCGGCTGGTTCTTGACTATTGGGAGAAATGGACGGGCCACGAAGGGGCCG
>Ga0335397_10013206_pt1 | contig 10068 bp, 8 predicted proteins | sample MAT04_FD_205740 | JGI IMG/M metagenome (GOLD analysis project Ga0335397, IMG submission 205740) | Freshwater microbial communities from Lake Fryxell liftoff mats and glacier meltwater in Antarctica - MAT-04 (spades assembly) (version 2) ...
TGAGCCGACTCGAGCTCGGACTTCGCTTCGAGAGCACGCGTGCCAATCGCGAATACCCCAGCGACCAGACCACCAAGTAGAACGACGACGATGAGAGCCCAGAACCACCAGCGCCGGTGGATGCCTCGGCGAACCTCCCGTGCGTGGGCTCGAGGAGTCGGTGCGGCGGGCATCCGCTCATTCAACCACGGACGGTTCCCGCACAATCGCGCCGCGGCGGATCGTCCTCCCCCACTTCTGGGGGTGATCGGGGCGGCCATTACTCGATTTCGTGCGCCGTGTCAGCCCTAGGCTGTGGCGCGTGTCGAAAATTCGTCCTGAACAAAGAGGCCATAGCCACTTCCTTCGGCGCGGGCGAAACACCAAGTTGCTTCAGTACTCGTTGCTCGCGGTCGCCGCGGTCGCGGCCTTTGCCGGCTTGGCCGGCGCCTTTTTGCTCGTTTAGCGGGCTCAAGCCGCCCTATCTGGGCTTGAGAGTCCGTGCAGGCGTCATCAGGGCGCGCTCGGGTGTGGGATTGTGATAGCTGTCGCCACGTGTCACTTCGACCGCCACGACGCCAGCTACCACACCAGGAATGAGGCGCATGACGAACCGCATCCGCACCGCTGTAATTGTTGGCCAAGGCTATGTGGGATTGCCTGTCGCCATGAGGGCGGTCGCCGTGGGCTACAACGTAGTGGGAATTGACCTCGATGAAGTTCGCACGGCGAGCCTTAAGGACGGTGTCTCCTATGTCGACGACATCCAGTCCTCCGAGCTGCAAGATGCGTTGTCATCGGGACGCTACCTCGCCACAACGGATTACGACGACACGGCTGATTTTGATATCGCGGTCATCACAGTGCCCACCCCGCTTCGCGAGAGTCTCCCGGACCTGACATTCATCGAGGAGTCGTCGAAGTCGCTCGCGACCCGCCTCACCAAGGGCGCCATCGTAATTCTTGAGTCAACAACCTACCCGGGCACCACCGAGGAACTGCTCGTGCCGATCCTCGAAAAAGGGTCTGGACTGATTGCGGGTGTCGACTTCTACGTCGGATACAGCCCTGAGCGAATCGACCCGGGCAACAAGGTCTGGGGCTTTGTCGAGACTCCCAAAGTCGTGTCAGGAATCAATGGCGCTTCACTGGAAGCGGTCCAGAGCTTTTATGACGACCTGGTCAACACGACCGTCCCGGTCTCCACTCCAAAGGAAGCAGAACTGACCAAGCTGCTCGAAAACACCTTTCGCCATGTAAACATCGCCCTGGTCAACGAACTCGCAATCTTCGGCAACCAGCTTGGTGTCAATGTTTGGGAGTCGATCGAAGCGGCATCGACGAAGCCATTCGGATATATGAAGTTCACCCCGGGGCCGGGGGTCGGAGGGCACTGCCTTCCAGTGGACCCGAGCTATTTGTCGTGGCAGGTACGCCGCAAGCTAGGTCAAAACTTCCGGTTCGTGGAGTTAGCCAACGACATCAACGACCACATGCCCGATTATGTGGTTCAACGTCTGATCACTCTGCTCAATGCCGACAAGAAGGCCCTCAATGGCGCGAACGTGCTCCTCGCGGGACTCTCGTACAAGAAGAACACTGGCGACATTCGGGAGTCCCCGTCCCTGCGCATTGTTCAATTGCTAAGTGAGTACGGCGCCATAATTCACGGCGTGGACGACCACGTCGAGGCCCATCGCTGGCCCCGAGGGGTTAGACGAACCACCCTTTCGCCCGACGTGCTTGCACTCATGGACGTTGCCATCTTGGTGACCGATCATGATGATTTGGATCTAGGTGCCCTGGAGTCGAGCAGCCTTCGGATTCTCGACACGAAGAACAGGCTGACCGGGGAGCACGTCGAAAGGCTCTGATGAACGCCTCAGCCACCCCTAGCAGTGGCAGGCGCGCCATGGTCGCTTCGGTCGCAGCCAACGCCCTGTACGTGTTGACTCTGCAGATCCTCGCTCTTGTGACCTTGGCGCCCGCCGACTTCGGGGCATTCTCGATCCAGTATCTTCTGTTCGCGTTGACGGGCTCGATCGGCCTCTCGATCATCTGCGAGCCTTGGTCACGCTCCGCGCGCTACGAAGGGCACACATCCTCGTGGCGCGACTACTCCAGCATGACGATCTACTTAGCGGGTGCCGCCGGTCTTGTCACGGTCGTCGCATCACTGATCGTTCCCCCTCTGCGCCCGGTAGCGATTTCCGGCGCAATAGCGGTGTTCGCGAGTAGCTACCGGGCCGGTGCGCGCTACTACGAGGTGCGAAACGTCCACTGGAATCGGGTTCTTGCGTCGGACATCAGCGGTCTTCTTGTCACGGTCGCCGCTTGGGCAGCTCTCCCCCTCCTCGAGGTGCAGGAGCTCGAGGCCATGTCGATCGCGTGGGCTGCGGGCGCGGTGGTGTCCGCTGTCGTCGCACCGCTCCCGCATCTGACCGGGTTCGGACGAGTACGCGACTGGAACGTCCGACACAGGCGCCACATCGGGCCACTGCTGCGTGATTCACTCCTGATGGATCTCGGGGCGATTGGAACACCATTTGTGATCGCCCCCCTGCTGGGCATCCAAAGCTTCGGCGTCTACCGTGCAGTGTCGAATGTGGCGGCACCAGTGCGTCTCGTGCTCAATCCGATCCGTGCCACTCTCGCGTCCATGCCTCTTTCGCGCCAGCGCGCACCGACGACTATCCTTTTCGTTGCCATTGTTAGCGGGCTATTCGGGGTCGGAGCATGCGTAGCTCTGCTCCTTGTGGGCGCAATTCAACTAGACCTCGGCGCGTTGTCTGGCCTAGCACCCTTCGCCGCGGCAACAGGCGTGTTCGTGGCGTTCAACTTCTTGGGCCACTACTACTACATCGTTGCTCGGTCCCACGCCGTCGGCCGCGCCCTTTTTACCGGTCGGATTGTGCAGACGGGTCTCGCGGTGACCCTCCCCGTCGGCGGCGTACTGCTCTGGGGCCTATCTGGTGCGATTTGGGGCACCGCCATCGCGACGCTCTGCTCGGCGATGACTTGGACGGTTCTAGCTGCCCAGCGCGGAGGACGAGTTGGATAGCACGAAGGGGCTACTTCCCCGGGGCACACGCTGGCGGTAGTGCGGGAGCAATTGAGAGCGCGACGCTCACCGGGCCCACGGTCCATTCCTCCGAAGAATTCCTTCCCCTTCCCGCGCCCCCGCGGAATCTTCACCGATCCGTCGTTGTCCCTCGCTCGTTGCCCGACGACGCGAGCACGCACAACGAGTTGGACTCCTTTCGCTGGGCAAATGTGGCTACTCTGTCTCCACTCCGACTGCCTTTCTCCAGGTTGGTGCCCACGCCGGGAAACTGAAATGCTCACGTACCGCATTTAGTCCCTGTGTGGCACGCCGCGCTCGCTGACCCGGACTTTCGTCCACCAAGCCGTGCATCGCATCGCGCCAATCGACGCTCGTGCGCGCGGGAACCCCTTCGCACATTCGAAGCACTTCTGCGTTCGCTCCGTATGGGCTCCCCACCATCGGTAGGCCCGCCGCACCATACTGAAGGAGCTTGTAGGCACACTTCCCGCGACTCCATTCCGTGTCGTCCGTCGGCATGATCCCGAAATCCGCGTCCGCTAAGTCATTCGCAAAGCTTCCGGCAGACCACTCACGCCGATCGACCATGCGCTCTAGCGGACCGAGGGGGCTTGCACCCGAACTGATGATGCTCAGACGAAGCCCCCTGGACTCGTGAAGATCCAATAGTGCGCCTGAGACCGACTGCAGGTATCCTTCGGTACTGGGCGACCCTAACCAAACCGCCCGGGGCGTCTCGCGAAGGTCAAAATCCACCTTGGGAACGTACTGGTCGGGCTGAATACAGCTCGGTATCACGACGACATTTCGGTTGTGCTTCTCGGCATAGCTGGCCAAGTATGGGTTTCCGGCTATCACTACATCTGCTGATTCGACAGCGCTTCTCCAAACCCGTTGTTTGGACCAAAGCTTCGCGAATCGGCTCCTTGTTCCGTGCATCAGCGCGTCGTCAAAGTCATAGACGCCGTGGTTTGCACCGCCTAGGAGCTTCGCCTCAATACTTCCGTTGCTGAACGGTGACGCTTGCCTCGAGACCAGCGCCGTGGAGTGGCTGGGTCGCCGTGCATCCAGTCGCAGTTGAATCTCTGCCTTCACTACCGCCGATGGGCGGGACATGAGGCGACCCACCGAATTTGACGATTGATCGGTGTACACAGAGGAAGTCGCGTGGATTTGAAGATGCTCCAACCAGTCGAAAACTCGGACCCTGGCGCTCCCAGCGCTACGTCCGTAGGTCGTGTATGTCGCTAATTGCACTTGTCCTCCAAGCGATGGACGGAGACAAGTTTTTCTCCGTTGTTGGTAGGCGTAGCCGATCGGGTTGGGTGCAGGAGGGCTACATTCACGATGACAAACACCAACCAGGGAGCCCACATGTGGCCCGGTGCCTGAAGGTACGGGTTAGCGCCGTGAGCAATAAGCATTGACACCCCTGCCGCCAGAGCGACGGTGAGGGGCGTGCTCAGATCGGGACGCGCACGGTATGCGAGAATTATTGCCCGTGCGCTGACGAGCACCAGAACCGCCGTGATGATTGCGCCGACTAGGCCGAACTGAGCGAGCAACAGATGGTATTGCAGCTCGAATGTCCACGGGCGTTCCGCGCTTCGTGCGTACCCGGGGATAATGGTACCGAAACCGTGACCGGTGACGAATGCTTGCTTCCACCATTGGATAAGCTGGGCGGCCTGTTCGAGGCGCTCGGATTGTTGGGTTATCGTATCGTTACCACCGGTGAAGAGAGCCATCGCGGCGGCCCATGTGCGTTGCACTACAGGGGTGCTGGCGAGGGCGCCGATAGCGAATGGTGCTGAGATGAGCGCAAAGACACCGAGAATAAAGCCACCTACGGGGATCTTCCAAGGCAGGCTTCGGAAGGCCCGCCAGACAAGCCACATTGCCGGGATCGCTAGAGAGACGAGCACGATCGCGTTACGACCGCCGACTAGAGCAGCACTGCCAGCAAGAATCGCGGCGACGATGATGACCGGCCGCGGCGGCAGCAGCAGTGACTTTCGCGACAATGCGGCGACTATCCACATCGGCGCCAATGCGACAAGCGAAGACAGCCCATATAGGCGGATCGCGGTCGTGTTGCCTTCTATGTTGAAGCCTGCGCCTGTCTCTTGTACGAGGGCAGCTGGGATGATCTGCGGGAAGCGTCCGGTGTTGCCGGCGACGTAGAGAAGGATGAATCCGGACAACGCAATTGTTGCGATCGCGGCAGTCCAGAAGATTCCGCGGATTAGCCGCTCGCTACCGGAAAGTACCCAGGCTCCGTAGAGGAGTGGTGCTGCCAGCCATACCAAAAGCCCGGCGGTGAAGCCGGGGTTGTTTACCCCGACCGCGGACCCGTAGAGGCCGATCGCCAGCATAAGGGCGATGACGGCGAGCACTGAACTGGACATACGGCCGCGCTGCAGGAGCCCAATCAGGGACGTGAGACCGAGCAGCCCGAGCACGGGAATGAGGATCTCGTTCTGACTGACGGGTCGGAGCATCAAATATCCGGTGCAGACGCATTGAATCAGTTCGATGAGTGTCAGTCGTGTTCTCGGCACGACGGTCATCGCGGGCCCGCCCTGTTCGTCAAGGCGCCGCGCGGGCCCCGCGCGGTGTAAAAGGCCAGTTGGCGCTCCCACACAACCTGCCGAGAGAAGTTCGCGCGGACATAGTCTTTAGCCGCTCCCCCCATGCGACTGCGAGTTGCAGTGTCGGACACTAAGCGCGCGATCGCATTCGCGAGCTCTTCTGCATCCCCGCTTTGCACAACTAAGCCGGTTGTACCGTCGACTACGGAGTCCACGGATCCTGTGGCATTCGTTGTGATCGTCGGGCGCCCTGCCGCTCCCGCTTCCAAGACAACATTAGGGAAGCCCTCCCGCAATGTGGGGAGGCAAAGGAAGTCCATTATGGCGTAATACTTAGCCGGATTGCTCACGCGACCAGTCTCGACTGCGGGGCGGCCGGACTGGCGGAGCGCCCGCACCGTCAACTCGCTCCCTGCATCATCAACGCCACCGACGATCAATAGCTGATAGTCCACACCCGCGTCCTCTAGCCTCTTCCGCGCCTGCACCAGTACATCAAGCCCCTTGTCATGGGTCAGACGGCCCACGAATCCGACCACCGGGACACCATCGACAATGCCGAGTTGCCCCCTCAGATCGCGCAACTCAGCATCCGAGAACCCAGAACGGTCGAACTCGCCCAGATCGACTCCATTTGAACTGCCCGACCCGAGGACGGTGAGCTTCGCGGCCTTCGCCAGTCCGAGTTCGACAGCACGGTCCCGGAGGCTCGGGCTAACCGACAGCACACGGTGCGCGGACAGCATTGCCAGGCGCTCGGCAGCAATTAGGATTGCGCACTTCACACCGGTGACTGTCTCCATGCGAAGACCGCGAAGCACGTAAACGCGACGAGGAACGCGAGTCAGCATTGCTGCTAGCCCTCCAACGAGGCCGGCCTTGGGCGTACCAACAGACGTGACGTCCGGCCGGATCGTTCGTAGCAGTGACACCCAAGCAACGAGCGACCGGAGATCAGCCAACGGGGCCGGGCCCCTGCGCATTGGGATTGAGTGCGTGGTGATGCCCGACAAGCCGGACAATTGTTCGAGCGCCGGGCCGGGCGAAGCGACGACGTGAACTTCCCAGCCATTGTCTGCCAAGTGTTGCGGAAAACCGCGCATGAGCATGAGCGACATGTCTACTGTCACTCCGAGAACAATCTTGGTTCGGGTCGCCTCCACTACGAGGTGCGTTTCGCTTGGAACCACGCCAGCGTCGCCGCCAGACCGTCATCAAGGGGAACGGGTCGCACAGAAGGAAAGAGCTCCCTGATGCGCACGCCATCTGACTGCGATGCGCGCACATCTCCGACTCGCTGCTCAATATGCTTTGCAACCAGTTGTGTGTTGAGGGCAACCGACAGTCGCCCAATCAAGTCGAGCAAGGTCGTGTTAGTGCCGAAAGCGAGATTGACGGGGTCTCTCGAGCTGATCTTCTGGCTGACTGCTTCGAAGATTGCGGAACACACGGTCTCGACAAAGGTGAAATCACGAGACTGAAGCCCGTCACCATGCACTGTCAGTGCCCGCCCGTCAAGGGCCGCGTCAATGAATCTCGGGATCACCGCCGCATAGTCGTGGTCTGCGGGCTGGCCTGGCCCGAACACGTTGAAAAATCGGAACGCGAGAGTCTTCATCCCGTAAGAGAAGTTGTACGCGATCGTGTAGCCCTCGGTGGCGTGCTTGCTCACTCCGTAGGGACTCATGGGGCGGGTCCAGTCGAACTCCGACTTTGGCAGCGAAGGATTGCTGCCGTACACCGAACTCGAAGAAGCGACGACGACATGGTCTACCCCGCGTTCCCGCGCCGCCTCGAGAACATTCAGAGTGCCGGTAGTGTTCGCCTCGTGGGTCGGACGCGGTGCCTTGACCGACCGCGGAACACTTCCAATTGCCGCGAGGTGGACCACTGAGTCGACCCCGTCAGCGAGCGAAACTAGCAAATCAAAGTCGAGGATCGAACCCTGCGTGAAGCTCACATTAGCGCCCTCAAGGTTCTCGAGGCGACCAGTGCTTAGGTCGTCCAAAACGCGAACCTCGCCATCGGGATCGTGCTTATTCAGATACTTCGCAAGATTCGAGCCGATGAAGCCCGCCCCGCCCGTGACCAAGATCTTCATTTCTCTCCATTTTCGCGGGCAGGTACGCCCTTCACAGTGGTGCTCATCGCGACATCGCTGGTTACACAAGCAGACGCTCCGATCACGCTGTCCCCGCCGACTGTGAGGCCCTGCAGAATGACCGCGCCAGCGCCGACAAGTACTGCCTCACCTACCAGAACATCGCCCGAAACCACCGCAGCCGGGTTGACCGACACGAAGTCCCCGAGAACGGTGTCATGGCCGATTGTCGCGCTCGGGTTCAGGTGCACATGCCTTCCGAGAGTCACATTCGTGGACACTTGGACTCCAGCGCAGACCACAGATCCTTCTCCGATTCTCACCCGCGAACCTAGTGTGGCCGTTGGGTGTACGGCGGTGGCCGGCGTGAGCCCCGCATCGCGCCAAGCAGAATCGACGTGGGCGCGCACCTGCGGACTCCCAATCGCAATTAGGTAATGGGCGCGGTGACCGGACTCCAGCCACTCGACATCCCTGCCGAGGTAGGCAACCCCCCGGTCAGCAAGTCGGGTGAGATTCAGCTCGCTCGGTTTCGCATCTACGACGCCGAGAAGCTCGTAGACGGGTGACGGTCCGGCGAGATTCATCGCCTCGAGCACGTCGATAGTCTCACGCCCGAAACCGCCAGCCCCGATCACGACGAGTGGCACGCTCACTCCTGTGACCCCGCAGAGCCGAGGAACTCAGGAGCAGTCGAGTGCCCGTCGGCCGAAATGCCCTGGCGCCGGACCACTGAACGGACCGTCATCGAGAGGATCCGCAAGTCGAGCCACAGGCTTCGATGCTCGACATACTCGACGTCGAGCGCGAACTTGTCCTCCCAACCGAGCGCGTTTCGACCGCTCGCTTGGGCGAGCCCAGTTATCCCCGGTCGCACGCCATGCCGCCGGGCCTGAGCTGGAGAGTAACGGCTGAGGTAGCGCACCAGCAGCGGGCGTGGACCAACAATGCTCATGTCGCCCGTGAGAACATTCACGAGGGTGGGCAACTCATCGAGGCTCGTCGCCCTCAGCGCACGTCCAAACGGCGTGAGACGCGCTTCATCGCTGACAAGTCCCCGTGATTCATCAGCTTTGATCATCGACCGGAACTTTCGAAGCTTGAAGATCTCTCCGTCTTTTCCTGGTCTCTCCTGTTGAAAAAGCACAGGGCGTCCGAGCTTCACGGCGACGAGAATGCCGACCGCGGCGATGACCGGCGACAGCATTACCAGCGCAAGACTCGCGCCAATGACGTCCAACAGTCGCTTCGGTCGGTCGTACGGCCGCTCAATGCCACCGAGCGTCACGCGCGCACCCCAATGAAACGATCAAGTCCACCGAGCACCCGATCAATCGCGGGCTGCTTGAGTGCGGAGCCGCTCGGCAGCGTCAGCCCCTGGTCGAACAAACGCTGAGACGAGCCGTTCACGAGAGACTTGGCACCCGCAAACACTGGCTGCAGGTGCATCGGCTTCCACAGTGGACGGCTCTCGATGTTGTCTTCAAGCAGCACCGCGCTCAGCTGGGCCGGCGTCCAGCCAGCCTCGTCCACATCAACGACGATGGACGTAAGCCAGAAATTGTCTTCGTCGTCGTCGACTCCACCGAAGATCTTGACCCCTGGAACGTCGGCGAAGACCTTGCGATACCGTTCCCGCATCTCTCGCCGACGGGAAATCATTTCGTCGAGCCGTGTGAGTTGCGCTCGCCCAAGTGCTGCGAGCAAGTTGCTCAGGCGGTAGTTGTAGCCGATGTCGACATGCTCGTAGTGCGTGACCGGCTGGCGTGCCTGTGTTGCGAGGTAACGGGTGTGTGCAGCGAGATCGGAATCGTCAGTCAGCAGCATCCCCCCACCCGATGTCGTCATGATCTTGTTGCCATTAAACGACACAACGGAAGCGCTGCCGAAGGAACCCGCCGCGCGCCCGCGGTGGCTGGCCCCGAGCGACTCGGCAGCATCCGCGAGCACTGGCACGCCGAACTCCTCCGCGATAGCGCAGATTTCGGAGTAGTTGACAGCTTTGCCGAGCAGGTCGACGGGTACGATCGCCGCAACTCGTTCGCCCGACTTCGTGATGCTTTCGAGTGCCTCACGGACCAGTGCAGGGTCCATGTTGCCGGTCGCGAGCTCGCAGTCGATGAAGTACGGCTTTGCTCCCGTATAGACGATCGCGTTGGCGGTAGCCGCAAAGGTCATTGTCGACGTGAGAACGAGATCGCCTGGCCGCACCCCGAGCCCAAGCAGACCGAGGTGCAGCGCCGCGGTTCCTGAGCTCAGAGCGACAGCGTGAGTCACCCCGACACGCTGGGCCAGCTCGTGCTCGAACGCATCGACGTCGGGGCCGAGGGGCG
>Ga0335397_10013208_pt1 | contig 10066 bp, 7 predicted proteins | sample MAT04_FD_205740 | JGI IMG/M metagenome (GOLD analysis project Ga0335397, IMG submission 205740) | Freshwater microbial communities from Lake Fryxell liftoff mats and glacier meltwater in Antarctica - MAT-04 (spades assembly) (version 2) ...
CGAGTGGAGTAGATAACAAAACCAATACTCTCGGTGGTTACGATATCTTTCTCACAAAGATGAATGCTGACGGCACGTACGGCTGGACTAGAACATGGGGAGGCACGGGGAATGATGCATCATACAACCTCGCTATTGATTCAAGTAACAATGTACTTATTGTGGGTGAGTTTCTCGCAACTGTTGATTTTGATCCTGGTGCTGGTGATACTTCTTATACATCAGCCGGTAGTGTCGATATTTTTCTGAGTAAATTCGATACAAATGGTAATTTTCTTTCAGTTAAAGTAATGGGTGCAGCAAGTCATGATCGAGTACACGGTGTGGTTATAAATGGAACTGGAGAGATATTTATTGCTGGTAAGTTTAATAATACCGTTGATTTTGATCCAAGTGGTGGAGTTGATAACAAATTATCGGCTGGTAGTTACGATGCATTTTTAACAAAATTTAATGATGATGGTTCGTATGGATGGACGAAAACATGGGGAAGCACTGATCGTGATACCGTAAATGATCTTCATCTTGGAACTGACGGAAGTATCTATTTGGCAGGGGTATACCGACTCACTGTTGATTTTGATCCAAGTGGTGCTACAAGTAATCAAACCTCAGTTGGATTGTTGGATGATGCATTCTTGAGTAAATTTAATGCTGACGGAACGTATGCGTGGACCAAAACATGGGGATCAACACTTAATGATTTTTCTTTCAATCTACGGGTAAATTCATCCAATGATGTCTATATCATAGGTTCATTCCAAGGCACTGTTGATTTTGATCCGAGTGGAGCTACTAACTCTATTGTTTCAGCTGGCTTAGAAGATTCATATGTTTCTAAGTTTGATGCTAATGGAAATTACGTTTTTACTCGTACCTGGGGCGGGACATTGATGGATGAGGTGTTGGGCATAACCATAGATACTGGTGGCAATTATTTCATAGGAGGATTTTTTAATGGAACACAAGATCTTGACCCTACCAGTGGAACAGACTCTTATATTTCTACAGGTGCTTACGACATGTTTGTATCTATGTTTGACGCAAGCGATAACTACATAACTTCTAAAACTTTTGGCTCTTCAACAGAAGTTAATTGGTGGGATGATCAACTCTATGAGCTTCATGCGTATCGTGGAACTTTAAATATTACGGGTAATTATGTTGGGACAGCAGACTTTGACCCTACATCCGGGACTGATACTAAAACTGCAGTGGGAAGTGGCGACTTTTTTAGATCAACATATACAACCGGTTATACTATAAACTTTGATGCCCAAGGAGGAAGTGTAAGTCCGAGTTCACAAGCTGTTACGTATTATGCTACCGTTGGGTCTTTACCGGCTCCTACACGTTCAGGGTATTCATTTCTTGGTTGGAATACATCTGCTGATGGATCAGGCACAACATATACTGATAGCAGTGTTTATTTTTTAAACACAAATCTTACTTTGTATGCCAATTTTGATTTAATCCCAGTAGAAAGAAAAAGAAGTTCAGGATCATCTGTAACTAGTAGAGTAAATAATTTATTAGCAATGGATAATCAACAAGCGGCAGAGACATTAAAGAAAGAATTTCCAAATCAATTCCCTGTTTCTAATTCAGAGATAACTATTGATAATATTTTAACTAAATTTGTCTTCATTAAAAATCTAAAATACTTAGATGTGAATACTGATGTAAAAGAATTACAAAAGTATTTGAATAATAATGGTTTTCTAGTTTCTTTAACAGGATTAGGTTCTAAAGGATTTGAGACAACTAAATTTGGTCCAGCTACAAAGAAAGCTTTAATTAAATTTCAAATTACAAACAATATTAAACCATCAATTGGAATCTTTGGACCAATAACGAGAGGAATAGTAAATGGCAAGTAGGACCACCAATGTCTCTATTTTTTGAATGTCAGATGAAAGTAAATATATTCCTCTGAATATCTCATTCGAGCTTGAATGACTTTTCTGTTTGTCATATTTGTTCTTAATATGAAGATATGACAGGGTATATTAGTAGGTAGAAGTTTAGAGAATGACAGCTTGATTTTTAAGTTAAAACGAGCTAGAATAACCCTATTATGGTAAAAACAAGAATTATAGCTTTATTAATACTTTTATTGGGAGTGGGTCTTGGTTTTTTTATTTATAAGTCTGAAATTAGTCAAAGAAATCTAACACCTGAGACTAAGCAGAATTTTTTTACTAAACATCCTTTTAAATTAGGACTGGATCTTTCTGGAGGAACTCATCTTGTTTATAAAGCAGATGTATCAAATGTTTCGTCTACTGATTTGAAAAATTCAATGGATGCTCTTCGAGATGTGATTGAAAGAAGAATAAATGCTTTCGGAGTATCCGAACCTATTATTCAAGTTCAAAATGGAGGTTTTTCTAATCAAGGGGAAGAGCGTTTAATTGTTGACTTACCAGGAGTGACTGAGGTTAGCAAAGCTATAGAAATGATTGGAAAGACTCCAACTTTAGATTTTAGAACTGAAAATCCAAACAAAGATGAAGCTCAAGAAGCTCAAGTAGGAGCAGATGGAACTGTTCAACTTAGTTTGGATTCACAATTTGTATTGACAGAGTTAACTGGTAGATATCTAGATAAGGCTATTCTGGAGTTTAATCAAACAACAGGAGAGCCCACCGTATCTCTACAGTTTGATGCTGAGGGTTCATTATTGTTTGAAAAAATTACTAAAGAGAATATTGGGAAGACTGTAGCTATATTTTTAGACGGTGAGCCTATTTCTATTCCAAGAGTTAACGAAGCTATTTCAGGAGGCAAGGCTCAAATATCTGGTAATTTTACACCAGAAGAAGCCAAACTTTTAGTCGGCCGTTTAAATTCAGGAGCATTACCTGTGCCAATCAGCTTAATTTCAACTCAAACGATTGGACCATCTTTGGGAACTTTAGCCACACAAGCTGGAGTCAAAGCAGCTCTTCTTGGATTCTTGGCTATCGCGCTCTTTTTAATCATTTGGTATAGACTACCTGGGATTGTTGCTGTTTTAGCTCTTTCAATGTATGCAGTTATAATGCTTTCAATATTTAAAATAGTGCCGGTCACCTTGACGGCTGCTGGGATTGCCGGATTTATCATTTCGATCGGAATTGCTGTTGATGCAAATGTCCTAATCTTCGAACGAATCAAAGAAGAACTTCGAAATGGTGATGGTATATCTGATTCAATTCATCACGGCTTTAAAAGAGCTTGGCTTTCTGTTAGGGATTCAAATATCTCAAGTATAATCACTGCTATTATTTTATTCTGGTTTGGAACTTCTCTAATTAAGGGATTTGCACTAGTCTTTTTGATTGGTGTAATTATTTCGATGATTTCGGCTGTTTCTATTACTCGAATATTCCTTTATTCTCTTAATATTAAGAAGAAAAATAAATTTACTGGTTTTCTATTTGGGTCGGGATTTAGTAATGCTAGAGAGCAAGTTATCAAGTAATATAGAAACTTTTAATCAAATTATATGTTTATAATTAAATACAAAAAAATATTTGTTACCATCTCGATTATTTTAGTTTCCCTTTCTGTTTTTTCCATAGTTTATTTTGGTTTGAATTTTGGTATTGATTTTAAAGGTGGATCTCTTTTAGAAATTGAATATCAAAATACTAGACCAGAACAGGCTCTAGTTGAGAGTTCTATTAAATCACTTTCTATTGGGGAGATATTAGTCCAACCAATTGGCACCAATGGTTATAGTATCAAGACCCGCGATATCACTGATGAGGAAAGAACTTCTGTTTTAGAAGTTTTAGGAGCAGATGCCTCTGAGAAGAGTTTTACTTCGATTGGTCCTTCTGTTGGAGCTGAACTTGTCCGTAAATCTATTATTTCTTTTATACTCGTTGTTCTTGGAATTATCTTTTGGATTGCTTTCTCTTTTAGGAAAGTTTCAAAACCAGTCTCATCTTGGAAGTATGGATTCATGGCTATTATTTCTTTAATTCACGATGTGACTATTTCAGCTGGAGTTTTTGCTTTCCTTGGATATTTAACAGGAGCCGAAGTTGATACTCTGTTTGTGGTGGCAATATTAACTGTTTTGGGCTTATCTGTTTCTGATACGATTGTAGTCTTTGACCGAATTAGAGAAAATATTCGAGTTGGGCACTATAAAACATTTGAAGAAACTGTAGGTAGAAGCTTAGATCAAGTTTATACTAGATCAATAGCTACTTCTTCTACCGTCATTATTGTTCTACTTGCATTAGTATTTTTTGGACCTACAAGTACAAAGATTTTTGCGATTATGCTAACTGCTGGAATGTTCTTCGGAACGTATTCCTCAATTTTCTTAGCTAGTCCTCTGCTTGTTATAGTTAATAATTTGCAAAAAAAGAATAAATAATATTTCTTATCAAAAAGCCATCTAGCCATCTAGGGGACTTTTTGGTATAATACTAGTATTAGTTTGTTGTTTTATTAATATTAATTATACAAAATTTATGTCTATCTTATATATAGTTTTAGCCGTAGTCGTCGCCTTTATATTATTTTTGATTTTTAAATATAATGGTTTTGTTGTTTTAAAAACAAGGACACAAGAAGCTTGGGCTGATATTGATGTTCAATTGAAGCGTCGTTATGACCTTATCCCTAATTTGGTAAATACAGTTAAAGGATATGCCACTCATGAAGCAGGAACATTTGAGAAAGTGACTGAAGCTCGAACGCATGCCATGCAAGCTGGAACCTTAGCAGAAAAAGGGAAAGCCGAGAATATGCTTTCAGATACATTGAAATCTCTTTTTGCTGTAGCTGAAGCTTATCCAGATTTGAAAGCTAATACAAATTTTCTTCAGCTTCAGAATGAATTATCTGATACAGAAAATAAAATTCAAGCCTCACGAAGATTTTATAATGGAAATGTTCGTGATCTAAATACAGCCATTCAAGTATTCCCAGGTAATATTATCGCTTCGATGTTTAATTTTAGTAAAATGGATTTCTTTCAACTAGAAGAGGGAAGTCAAGAGAAAGAGCCAGTTTTAGTTAAGTTTTAAAATTTTGACGATATGAAGAAGACAAAGACAATCCTATTAATGAGTTTACTCTCTTTAGGATTGTTTTTTGTTTTTATGGTAGATGCAAGGGCAGAGTTTGTTGATGATTTTAGTTCAACTATAACTGTTTTACCAGATTCATCGATAATTGTTTCTGAAAATATTTCTTATAATTTTGACAAGAGGAAAGAGCATGGAATATTTCGTGATATTTTACTTCAAAATTCGGCTGGCCAATCAATTAAAGTAGAAGTGATTTCTGTTGTTGATAGTAGTGGTAACCCTTACAAATTCACAGAGGATATCACTAATAATATTTTGACAATTAAAATAGGTGATCCAGATAAAGTGATAGCAGGAGTAAAAGATTATTATATCAATTATCAAGTATTTGGAAGTATTAATTATTATCAAGATTTTGATGAGATTAATTGGAATGTCACAGGGAATGAATGGAATGTTCCAATTAAAAAAGTTGAAGCTAGAGTTATTTTACCGAACAATGTTTTTCCTATTCAACAAGCTTGCTATAATGGCAAATTAAATAGTAAAGATAGTTGTAAAATTATTGAATCTAATATATTTAAAAATGAAAAACAGCTTGGAATTGGAGAAGGATTAACAATAGCAGTTGGTTTCCCTAAAGAAGCTGTCTCTCTATACCAAAGAGTTGATGATGAGGTATTTCCTGTAGGTGTCATTAGAAATTTTATGCCTATCTTTATTCCTCTAATTGTCTTTCTTATAATGTTTATTAAGTGGTTTAAGAAAGGCCGAGATCCCAAAGGACGAGGTTTGATTGTTCCTCAGTATGATGTTCCTGATGATTTAACCCCACTTGAAGTCGGAGCGATCATGGATAATGGAAAAATAGAAATCCAAAACATTTCAGCGGAGATGATTTATTTAGCAGTTAATGGTTATATAAAAATCAAGAAAATAGACAAAGATTGTGATAACTTTCTGTGTTTAGACAAGAGAGATGATTATGAATTTACTCTACTTAAAGAAGAAGGATTATTGCCAAATGAATTTGATCGAAAAATTATATCAACTATTTTTAAAGAAGAAGGTAAAGTTGGTGGTGTAGCTCGATTATCTGAGTTAAATAATAATTTTTATACTTCAATATCAAAGATTAAAAATCTACTAATGGATAGTTTATTAATTAAGAAATATTATAGTAATATTTCTAAATTTAAAATTAACCCGAGCCTCATTTTTTTGGTTTTTTGGTTTATCTTTGTTTCCAATAGTTTTGGAAATGTTTTTATAGAAAATAGCCCTAATAACATATTAAATAAATATATTTTCAATGGATCAATTGTTCTTTCAATAATAATTTTTTTAATTTTTAATCGTTTAATGGCTAAGAAGACTCTTAAAGGGGTAGAGACGAAGGAGTACTTACTTGGGCTTAAGAAATACTTACAAATTGCCGAGAAAGATAGGTTGAATTTTCATAATAATCCAGCAAACAAGCCAGAGACTTTTGAGAAACTCTTGCCTTATGCAATGGTCTTGAAAGTAGAGAAACTTTGGATTAATGAGTTTAAAGATATATATACAGTATCTCCGAATTGGTATCAAGGGTCTAAGAACTTCGATATAAATCTTTTGGGGACGGAAATGATTTTATTTAATAGTTTATTCATTTCTTCAATTAGCTTTCATTCAAGCGGTGGTCTAGGTGGCAGAGGGGGTGGCTTCTCTGGAGGTGGAGGTTTTTCGGGAGGGGGAGGTGGTGGCAGAGGAGGTGGAAGTTGGTAATAATTTTTTAAAAAATATGATATAATATGATATTATAAGTGATTAAATCAATTTTATGCCATCTAAATTTTATAATTCAAAAACAAATACTTTTCTACTTTTAATATTGATTATCTTGATGGTTGTTGCAATTTCCATTATGTCTAAAGACAAAGAGGCATATCTTCCAATGTTTGAAGATAATACTAAGGTTGAAAACAATAACCAAGCAGAGGATTTTAACAATGAAGTTTTTGGAAACAAAGACGACCTTATTTCATTTTCAATAGAACCAGGACAGAAAGTTTCAGGCAAGATGACGATTACTGGCGAAATAAAAGGTGGGTATTTTTTTGAAGGGAATATCTTAGTAAGTATTCTTGATAGTAATAAAAATGTATTAATAAATGGTTATGGTACAGCGACAACCGATTGGATGACGGCTAGTCCGGTTCCTTTTACAGCATCGATTGATTTTACAGGGTTAACGCAAGGAAAGGCATATATTGAAATTCAAAACGATGACCCCTCCGGTGGTGAAGGTGGTCCAGCTAAGAAAATTTTAATCCCAGTAATTATTAAAGATAGTGGTAGTTTTAATTTGGAAGTAACAGATGAAAATTTTGAAGAACAACAAAAGTGGGCAACTGAAGATAATGGATTACCAAAGGGATGGGTTAGATGGAATGATACTATGGCAGAGATTCCAGTTAAAAAATATGGACCATCAGAAACTGGTTCGAGTTATATTGTTCAATTAAGTGCAAAAATGATTAATGGATTAGAGGGACAGAAAAAGTGTATGGGTGACTCTGAATTAGCAATGTGTGCTATTGGTACCAACCCAGAAGTATTAAGATATTTTGAGATTGTAAATTATAGAAACTAGTTATGGCAACATTATATACACATCAAGGACAAAATGTTCGCAAAACTTGGATGCTCATGAGCATCTTTTTGATCATTGTAATTGGTCTTGGTTTTGTTTTTGCCCAAATGTATGGCAATCCAAATATATTATATATTTTTGTTATTTTTTCTGTGGGAATGAATATCATTGGTTATTGGTATTCTGATAAAATTGCTCTCTCTATAGCTGGAGCTCATTTGGCTACTCGAGAACAATATTTTGATTTTTACACGACTGTTGAGAATTTAGCTATAACGGCCGGACTTCCAATGCCAAAAATTTATGTGATTGAAGATCCATCGCCGAATGCTTTTGCTACAGGTAGAGACAAGAATCATGCAGTAGTCGCAGTTACAACAGGACTACTTTCGATTATGAATAAGACTGAGCTTGAGGGTGTTATCGCTCATGAGATGAGCCACATTGGTAATCGGGATATGCTCATTTCAACCGTAGCGGTTGTCTTGGTTGGTTTTATTGCTATAATTTCAGATATGATGATTCGAATGTCTTTTTTTGGCGGTAGCCGAGACAGAGAAGGAGGCAATGGAATATTTGTGATTGTTGGAATAGTTCTTTCTATTTTGGCTCCAATTGTTGCAACCTTAATACAATTATCTATTTCACGTAAACGCGAATATTTAGCTGATGCTTCAGGAGCCTTACTTACTCGTTATCCAGAAGGTTTAGCCTCGGCTCTTGAGAAGATTAGTCAATACGGCAAACCAATGAAAAGGCAATCAACAGCTATCGCTCATTTATATATTGCTAATCCATTAGGATCAGGAGTTTTTGCTAAGAAGATTGGAATCTTGTTCTCGACTCATCCACCGGTTGAGGACAGAATTAAAAGACTTAGAGAAAGTTTATAATTAATTTATCCCCATAAGGGAATCAAAAAATATGAAAATATTTACCGAAATAAAAGATAGTATTTACAATCCGGAGTATTATAGAGGGTTAATCCTAGATAAGCCAAGGAAAGAATCTATAAAATATTTAGCCAAGTTATCATTTATTTTGGCTTTGATTACTGTAGTTGCTTTTACCTTTTCTTTTCCTAAATTAATTACTTTAATAAAAAGCGAAATCTCAACTTTTACCAAAGACTATCCTGAAGACATGGTATTATCTATCGATAAGGGTAATGTATCTATCAATAAACCAGAACCATACATTATACCTATTCCAACCAAATGGGAGGAATTAAAAAATGATAAATCAATTAATCCTGAAAACATTATTGTTATAAATACAACAGAACCATTTAGTTTAGAAAAATTTAATGACTATTCAACGGTTTTTTTAATAACTAAAAATAATTTAATCAGTCAACAGCCAGAAAATAAAGAGATAAAGATTATGCCGCTTTCTGAAATAGGTGATTTAAATATTACTAAATCTTGGGTTTTAGAGAAGGAAGCTCTAATTTTGAAAATTTTACCTTTTGTTATGGCTTTGATCATACCACTTGGGGTTGGGGTATTGTTTTTGGGTAATTTTGTTGGAAGCCTTATTGTAATATTCTTGTATGCTTTATTTGTATGGTTATTATTTAAAATAAAGAAAATGGATATTACTTATAAGAAATCATATCAAGTGGCTTTGCATGCCAGCACTTTGATTTTAATTTTAGGTTTATTGAATTATTATTTCGACTTTTTTAATAATATTTTTATTAAACTAATTTTAATTATTTTAGTTGTTTATTTAAATATCTTTGTAAATAGAGAGCCTTTAAAGGAAAAGGAGGAGTTTTTATTCAAAAAAGATGAAGATAAAACAAAAATAGAAATAAATCCAAACCAGAATCAAGAATAGAATTTGGCAAATAGGCATATTTTTAGTATCATACACTCCAGATGTTCTTTATAGAGCATGAGTTTTTATTATTAATACTCATGCGTATCTTGGTCTTATTTTAAGGTCAAGATATGGAGAGGTCGCATAGTGGTCTAGTGCACCGCCTTGGAAAGGCGGCAAGGTGTTACAGCCTTCGGAGGTTCAAATCCTCTCCTCTCCGCCCGTTCAAAATGCCCCCATAGGGGTTTTTTTGTTGGGCGGAGGGAAGCAAGCTAACTACTTAGCTTGCGTGAGGAATTTGAAAACCTTGAGCTTGTATTTTTAAATTAACATTTAAAAATACGCGAAAGGTGTACAGAACCTGTAAGGTTCAAATCCTCTCCTCTCCGCCAAAATTGGAAATCGGAATCAGAAGCCGAAATGGGGTCGCGCCGAAGGCGCGACACTAATGCATTCCCCCCAAAAAATCCTGAATCTGAAAGTGTTTTCCACGCTCCGCGTGGCTCAAAAAAGACGGTTCGATCCTTAATTTGAAAGTTCGAACCGACTTTTTTGAACAAATGAAGTTTTTCTT
>Ga0335397_10013210_pt1 | contig 10065 bp, 2 predicted proteins | sample MAT04_FD_205740 | JGI IMG/M metagenome (GOLD analysis project Ga0335397, IMG submission 205740) | Freshwater microbial communities from Lake Fryxell liftoff mats and glacier meltwater in Antarctica - MAT-04 (spades assembly) (version 2) ...
CAGTACACTTATCCACAGTTGCCAATTCAAAATTCGGCAACACGCCCTGGCTCAATATTGAATCGGCAGGGTGGCTCAATATTCAATCGGCGCTGACAAATCTCTGCCTGAGAGGCGTTTTTAAGGCGCTGCTTTACCGCAATGGAAGCAACATAGGGATTTTTTACTGCCATGAACAACGGCAGTGTGTTTGGCCCGGCACTGCCTGGGCGCTTCACAAACTCAGCGTGCGAGTCTGCCAATTCGGAACTGTCGGTCGCATAAACCCCGCGACCCAACCACCCCTTGTCTAGTCTGTTCGGGTGGCTCGTCGAAAAGGAATCAACATCGTCTCGGGTGCCGTGGTAGAACCGTACTGGACGGCTATCTTCTCCCACAGGCCCGGAGGCCCCCGAAAAAAGAACCGACCCGACTTGAACTGGCCGTCGATGATCCGCGTCCACGTCTCCAGTTCGCTGTACGGGCACGACAGCATCCCCTCCTCCTGCGTCCATGGCGGCCCGTTCGTCTCTGGTAGCTCGTTCAGCATTTCCTGAATTTCGTCCATTGCCAACTCCTTTCCAGTCACCATACCACTTCCTAAACGCAGGCGTCTCGGTCTGGTCTTGTTTTATCTCTGAACCAAGGCTGAACCCGGTCATACTGTCCATCGCCTTGCCGCCCTTTGCCCCACCATTGGGGCTACCCTTCTCCACAAAGTTGCGGGCCGGGATAATGAAATTGGCAATGATGTCCGCATCCGTCATCTTCATATTGCCAAAGCCGGGGATGTTTGTACGCAGCCATGCCCGAATGGCTGACACAGCGCGCCTCACAAACCCAAGCTGCGGATTGGTCTGCGCCAGCACCGCCAGCACTTCCTCGGCGGCCACTTGCTTATGCGGCCGATCCATGGCCGCCCACACCTGCGCGTCGGTGGCGGTCTCCACGTCCACAGCCGGATTGCCATTGGCATCCGAGCGCACCAGGCCATAACCCCGCGCCTTGGCAATCACTTCACCTCGCCTCGCAAGTGTCAACTGGTCAAGCACGTCACCGAGAGTCTTGCCAAACACCCCGCGCAGCCCGAAATGGCCAACTGTTTCATGCAGCAGCACCCGAACTACGTCAGTGGGTGAGTTCAGCTGTGACGCCAGCAAGTACACCTTGCCCTTGTGATAGAAGCCTTCGGGCTCGCCGGTTGCGCCATTGCTGCGCCGCTTCTGATCTTCTGCGCGAACCTCTTTGGGGATTCGCGCATCGCTCATGTCGCTGACAACCACAATCTCGGGCGCATTGGCCCAGCGAGCTTTGATGGCGTCAACGATGGATTGGGCTTGGGTTGTGGGGATTCCCGCTTGGCTTACGCCGCGGCTGTAGAAAGATTTTGAGAGCGACGCACCAGCTCCCGCGCCTCTACCAACGCGCTCCCGATGTATGGACTCCATGAGGCTGGTTCGGTTCCCCACGCTTTGTAGAAGGGATTTGAAGAGAGCATTTCTACGTAGAGTGGTGTTGCCAGCCGCACCAACTCCTCTCTGTCTTTGCTCAGAGCCGAGCATGTCGGACAGGTAGTTCGCCAGCCCTTCATGCTCAATTGGTTCACCCCGGTCGTCACGGAATGATTGTGTACCGGGTTCGAAGTCAACGAGTCGTGTTGCGATTGGGTTAGCATAATCAGTGGCCTTGATGGAGACATCCACCATTGATCGAATATTACCCAATGTGTCGCCTTTTGTCCATCTCAAAGGGGGTACGCCAATATCAGGGGCCCCCGCCACTTGGTCCTCATGGGGCTGAAGATGGTCCGTTGTGCCGTACTTAATCGCTGACGAGAGCATATTTTCTAAGCGCCTGCGCAAAGCAGATTTACTCACCCCCATCGGGTCGCCAATGAACGTCAATCCATTGTTCAGCGCGTAGTTGGCCGCCAGGTCGTAAACCTGACTCCCCCGATTGCCCTCGCCGACGCTGGCCACATTGATGTAGACCTCCTTACCCTTACGGGTGATGGCAGCGTATTTGCCTGATGATGTCTCGACAATCCAAGACTTGGTGTTTTCAGCCGGGTTGTCATCGGGGGCCGTGTTGGCCAACATCCACAAATCAGTATCGGACGTGTTTTTGTCAACATCCATCACTTTGACAGGTGCAGCCTCCTTGCCGCTGGAGTGCGCGCTTTTGTCGGCGGCAATGTCCTTCAACTCGCGCGCATCGGAGCGCGGATACTGGTACAGCGAGTCATCTTTGCCCAGCTCCAGCAAGGCAGTCGATATTCCGGTGCGAGTGTCTGACACGTCGGGCGTAGTGCCGGAGCGGCTCATGCGAATATCCGGGTTCGCAGCGTCGAAGTCGCCATTGTTGCCGGTCGCAGATTTGATCTGAGTTGGGTTGAAGGCGACGAATACTTCGCTCAAATTACCGTCAGCGCTGCGTTCGACGATCTTTGCTCCATCGTAGCCTACAGCTTTCAGCGCATCGACAAATTCGACGGCTCCGGGGAATCCCTTATCGAACAGATCCCACATCCCGTCCGGTGGGATTGATTCAAGGTTATTTTCTTTTAGAACGTCGCTCAGTTTCCTCCATACTGAATCTGGAAAGCCATCAACCAAATCAACAGGATTTTGAAGGCTAAGGTATGTCGGCATCACCACTCCGCCCTTGGGTGAGAAACGCTTCGCAAAGAGTTTCTCAGTCGCGAAGAAGATGCCAAGGCGAGAGGCTGTGGACTCTCCAAAAGAGCCAAAATTCTTCGATTCCCTACCTACTTGGAATTCGCTAAATTTGTTTGGCGAGCCGTGATAAACCACAAGCGGCTCACCCTGCGCATTCACCACCTTGCTATCGCCAAACCACTTCTTGAATTCTGGCGTCTCGGTCTGGTCTTGTTTTATCTCTGAACCACGGCTGAACCCGGTCATACTGTCCATCGCCTTGCCGCCCTTTGCCCCACCATTGGGGCTACCCTTCTCCACAAAGTTGCGGGCCGGAATGATGTAGTTGCGGATTAGCTCGGAATCACTCAGTTGCATTTTGCTGAATCCCGGAACATGCTCACGCAAGAAGGTTCGCACTGCCGCCACTGCGCGCTGAACCCACCCGAGTTCAGGCGTGTTCTGTGCCATGTATGCAAGCACTTCCTCGGTGGCAATTCGTCGCTCACTGGTCTTTTCAAAGTCGTAACCCAATTTCTTTGCTGCAATGCGCACCTTAGCGGAATTCAGCACGGCAATGCGGTCCAGAATCGTCCCCATCTCCGACCCGTACACACCGCGTAGGCCGAAGTGACCCAGCGACTCATGGAATAGTACCCGCACCAATGCTGCATCGCCGTCCAGCTTTCCGGCAATCAGATACACCTTGTTATCGCGCTCGCTGAAAAATCCCTCAGTCTCGCCCGCCTGGTTGTCGCGCTTGCTCAATTGCTCAAACTCGGCAAATGCATCTGCTGGAACTTGTGGGTCATTCATCGACTGCACAACCACAATTTCCGGCGCATTGACCCAGCGCTTTGCAATCATGTTGGCCATTTTCTGAACATGCCCTACGCTCAGGCCAGTGGTGCGGGATCCGCTGCGGGAGAACATCGCCACATTGCCTGCGTCATCCTCTTTGGTCTGCACCACCTTTGGGCTCGCTGCCGGTTTGCCTTCTGCGGCTGGCTTGGCTACACTTTCAATAGCTACCTGCGATTGCTCCGCCTTGGATACAAGCTGATTAGAGGATATTTTTTCAATCACCACCATGCGCGCATTGGCACCGGTATTAACCGGTAGCGACGGGTCTTGAAACGTGCCCTCTGCCAGCTTCTCATCAGTCCCGCCCAGTTCCTCCAGCCAGGCGCGGAATTCCTCGGCGCGCTTGTTTTGGTTGGTGAAAGCGGATTCACCCATTAGCGCCACCAGTCGGCCACCGGGGCGCAGTAGGCTGTAGGCGTGCTGCACATGCGCAATGTCCCGGCCATTGCTGAACGGCGGGTTCATGATGATGCGGTCGTAACCGCTATCGGTGCCACGCTTCTCGGTGCCCGTCAGGTCGTCACGGCTGTGGTACGTCTCCCGCCCGTCAGCTTCGACCAGTCGCACCCGGTCGCTGCCCATGCCACCAAGCCCCCGCATAACACCGGTTGTTCCGTCCTCTGCTTTGAATACATCACCAAAGGTGAAAAACTCACGCGGGTTTATTTCCATGAAATCCCGGCCGATGACGCGGAACCCCTTGGCCTCTAACAAATCCTGTCGGTCGGCCGCCATTTCGATCACATCCGGCTCGGCCCCGGCGGCGCGGATACGGTCGGCAATGTGGCCCATGCCTGCACTGGGTTCGAGCACTGCCATGTCCGGCGTAATCTCTGCTGCCTCGATCATGGCCTCGGCTGTTTCCTGCGGCGTCGGGAAAAAGTCCAGTCCGTCCTTGGTGCGGCCAATCATGGCGCGCTCCATCATCTTCACCTTGTCGGCCTCGACGGCCTGCTCACGCAAGCCAATGAACTCGCGCAGCGCCGACCGAAACTCGGCCGGCGTCTCAATCCCCATTCGAGACAACGCCTTGAGCTTGTCATGGGCCGATTCAAGCTGCCACGGCACCGACAAATGGTTCGCCTTGTTCGCCCTGCGGCCAATGGCCTGCACCATCTCTGCGCCGAACTCTGTACTCAGTGTGATGCGCTTGTCGCCGTCGCCCTGCCAGATGCCGCGCGCCATTGCCTCGCTCGCGCTGATGATCACCGTGTATTCACCGCGCTTGATCTGGTGGGCAACTGCTTTTCCCTTGTAGCCGCTGCGCTTGATTGCAGCCTCTGCGGCATCGCGCGTACCAAAGGCTGCAACACCACCGGTCTTTGACGAAAACGTCATCACTTTGCCGCTGTTTTCCTTGGCAAACGCCGTGTAGGCATCCGAAGTATCGTCGGCCACCTTCATCAGCGACTGGCCAATCTTCTTGGTGCCATCCACCTCCAGCAACTGCCGCGCCAGTGTGGCAAGGTCAGAGCGGAACGCCGTGTAGCCGGGGAACTCGGCAAAGTCTGCTGTCTCTCCTGTGGCGGCTTCCCCCTTGCGCTTTTCCTGCTCTGCATAGGTCGGGTGCTTGGCCAGCAACTCCTGGTACTTGGCGGTTTGCACAATGCCGTGCAGCATTTCCACCTGCGTTTTCTGGCGCACGGTATCCAAGAACTTCGCCGTCCCGTTCTTTATGGCGTCGGCCAGGTTGTGCATCGTCTTGGCCATGGCCTTGTCGCCATTGGCAGAAGCCTCGGCGCTGGCAGCAAAGCGGGCACGCCGCGCAGTGTTTGCCTTGCGCTCATACCCCAGCGACTCATCGGCCCGCGCATCCAAGCGGTCGGCCATTTCGGTCAACCGCTCCACGCCGGTCTGACTGCGGTCATCATCGAAAGCATCGCGCCGCGTGTCGGCCTGTGCTTGTGTGTCTGTTGTGTTGCCTGCGGCCAGCTTCAAGAATGCTTCTGCGTTGGTCTTGTCCTTGAACTGGAAGCCGGGCACCGCCCCATTGCCACGGAACGCGCTGTACCAGCCACCCATGCGCTTTGCCGACGCCAGAATGGTGCTGTAGTCCTCTTTGCTCACGCGCTCGGCAAGCTGCACAACAAACAGGTCATAGCCTGCTTTCGTATGTTTGGTCGCCACGATCTCACCGCCCACAGTCTGGCCAGCGGCCCGAACTTCGGTGCGTGCGGCACGCTTTCGGTTATCGCGTGCTTCGCGGGTTGTCTCGGCCTCTAGCTCGTCGTACTTGGCACGCTGCTCTGGCGTCAGCATCAGCCGCGCCTCTTTGAACGTCTTTCCTTGGTCTTTCTGATAACGAATGGCGGTGCGGAAATCGTTCAGCGTCTGCGGGTTTTCAATTGCGGCCTGACTGGTGGCTCGGCGAGCCTTCACTTCCTCGCCCGCCTTTGCTTGCTCTGCGGCGTAGTCGGCCAACATTTCGGCGGTCTGCCCTTCCACCAAGTCGGCCAATGCTTTGCTTTTCGCCTGGTCGTAGGACTTCATTTCCCCCATCATGAAGCCCTGCGGCCCGAACTCCTTGCCCAATGCGTACTCGCGCAGCATGGCCTGATACAGCGCGCCCACGATGTCGGCCTTGGTTTCGGATTTGTAGCGCGTCTGGAAGAAGTACCCCCCAGCCTTCAACAACTGGTCCTTGGTTCGCGTGCTCAGTTCGGCCTTGATGGCATCCAGGTTGGCGGCCACTGCGGCAAAGGACGCCTGATATTCATCGGGAGTGGCCTTGCCCTCGCGCACGGACTCCATGATGGTGACGTGGGTGTCAACCAGTGGGGTAATGCTGGTGGTGTTGGTATCCGCCACTGCCTGCGCGGCTGCTTCGGGCTTGGCTTCGGTGGGTTTGCTTTCTTCGGTGGCTTGGGCTACACTTGCTGCGTGGGCGTCGGGAAGCGAGTCATCTTTCCCTTGTTTGCCGGTCGTGTCTGTCCTCGGACTGGCTTCGTCCACATCCTTCTCAAATGCAGTCATTAGCCAATGCTTTGACTCCCCATCCCACTGCAAGCGTACCGCCCCTTTATGGGTTTCAGACTCAAGCTGAACTCTATTCTCGCTGCGCTGAGTCACTTTCATGGAGCTGATGACTCCCTGCAAATCACCCAACACCCCAGAGTGCCATCTGACGAGTTTTGACAAACCAAAACCATCGTGCTTGTTGGTTCCCTTTTGGCCCCACACCAGATCAATGTCGCCCACCTCTGGGTGATTGAGTGCTGCAACCGCCTCTCCGTCCTGCAACTCAGTGAGCGCCTTGATCGCGCCCTGTGCATCGCCCTTGTACTGAGTCAGGATAGGGCCAAAGTTTCCAATTGCTACATTTTCAATAGCTACTACCGAAGGCGCTACGTGGGATGCTGGTTGCTTCGCCGCCTTTCGATTGTCTTTTCTGGCTTGTGCTTCATCGGCTTCGGATTTGCGCGCGGTGGGCTTCTGGTAGCCGGTGGGAACATTGGCATCAGAAGCAAGCGTGATGTTGGGGCGTACCTCATACAGCTTGTCCAGCGTAGCGCGGTTCAGATCGAGGCCGTCCTTTGCTGCTTGCGTCACACCATCCACCCACTCTTGCTCATTGGCAGCGCGACCGGCAGGCGCAGCGCGTCGTTTCAACTCAGCAAGCGCGGCCTCCGCATTGCGCTTTGTCGCCCAGCCGCGAGCGCCCATCGTTGGGCTTCCGGCTAACATTTCAGAGCCTGGGTATTTTCCCGGTGGCCCATTCAGTGCCTCACCAATTGGCCCGTGGATGATTTGCCACACCATCGCGCTGTTGGCGTTGGTGCGTTGCACGGCGCTATCAGATAGCACCTCGCTTTGGGTCTTGGTGGGTTTGCTTTCTGTGGCGGGCTGGGCTACACTTGCAGCATCCCCGCCATCGCTTCGGGCGTTGGACAGCAAGGTGCGAGCAATCGAATCAAAATCTGTCGTGGCGGGGTACTTTCTAATGCTGGTCAATGCCAGCGTCTTGCGCCCGGTGCGCACCTCCTGAACCGCCAGCAATGATCCGTCCGAAGCACGCTTAATGCTGCCAACAAGCGCTTGCTTGCGCGGTCCATAGGCACCATAGACGCGACGATCTGGATTTGTCACGACATCATGGATTGCCGCAATGTCCTCCGCGCCAATGCCCAATTGACCTCGCGCCTTCTCCTTTGCCTCATTCCCGTGTTGTTTTAACGCATGACGGACGGAAAACAAGTCTGCCGTGTGTCGGTAACCAGTTAGGTCTATGCCAGCCTTTTCCTTGGCTTCAGCCGTCAAGTCGTCAGCCACATCAGCAAGGTCTATTGTCTGATTTTCGTTTCCTGGCAGTTGCGCCTTTTCGGCAAGAGACTTGAGTGCCTTGGCCTTCTCGTCCAGGGGGGCGGGCTGGCCGTCTGCACCCTTGATTCTGGTAGGGTAAACCTTGCGGCCTGCGTGTGTAGTGGCCTGCTCTGGCGCTTGTGGAGGATTGGATTTCTGGTTATCTTCCCCCGCTTTTGTAGCTGCAACTGACAAGGAATCCTTGTCAGTTGGTGCAACCTGCGTCGGCTGGGATGCCCCGGCCCCTTCGCCCGTCGTGCCAGGCTGTGCAGGTTGCTTGCCATCTGCAACAGCCTTGGCCACCAGCGCCGCGTGCGTTTTTTGCACGTCTGCCAAATAGGCGCCGTCGTCTTGGCCCTTGTAGCTCTGATTCCAGTGCGGGTTGCCATTGGGCTGTTTGCCAAAATCACCCGAGTTCATTTGCCACGGCTCGCGGCCCTGTGCAACGTCTGTTTCGGTAAACCGATTTTCTTTCGGCACGCGGGGGTTTACCCCATCGGCTTACGCATCACCACTTCGGCCCGTGTCGGGGTCTACTGACTCTGCGGCTGTATCGCCTCCTGCGGGGTCGGTTTGGGCGGTGGGGGCCGCGGTGGGAGCTTGGTCTTGCGCAAGTGGGCTCGCCTGAGCGGGTCGAATCACAAAGCCGCTAACCACCGGCACCACTTCGCCCGGGGTTTTCTTGGCCGCTCGCTTGGCTGAAAACTCGGTCTTGAAGGGGTTGCCGCTTGGGTTGAGGATGTCGGTCGGCTGGATTGGCTCGGGCGCGGTGGGCGCTTGCGGTGCGCGTGCTTTGCGCTCGGGGATCAGGGACTCCATGCTGATGTTGTCCGCCGCTGTGTCTTGCGCTTGAACGGGGTCGCCCGGCAAAGGAGCTGCCTCGCTTGCGCCCAAAAATCCGAAGTGGGCATCGGCCACGCGCAGCACCGAACTTTGCTCTGTCTTGCTCAATGGGCTTTCGCCAATGCGGATCAGCGACTGGTTTAGGCCGTTGACGATCTGCACCGCGTTGCTTGGCCCGCCATCAAGCACGTTTTGCAGGCCTTGCCGAATTCGGCCACCGCGAACCTTGGAGTCAACAAAGGCGGTCCCCATTTCGCTCTCAGGCAGGGTGCCCAGTGCGTTGCCATTCTCAATCGGTGTTGCTGGCTGAGTTTGCTCATCGGCATTCATTGCCAGCCAGGCGTCCTCAAGCTGGTTGTATTTTGCTTGCACGTCCGACATGCCCGTGTAGTTCGTGGCGCTGCGGACTTGCCCCTGCAACTCGCCCAACGGGTCTTGCGTAGGGCTGCGCTGTGCGTCGGCGCGCGCAAACTGCTGGCGCTCAACTGCCGCCAACTGGTCATTTTCCGACGCTTGGCGCTCAGGCGCTGCACCGGCATCAAGCGCGAGGGGCGCAGGCGCATTCCTTGCCAGCAGGCGGTCGAGCAACTTGCGGTTGTATTGCTGCACGCCCTTGGACACATCCGTTCGGCCAACCACCGCATAGGCCCGCAGCGCATCTTGCCGGTCGCCATCGGGCATGGCGCGAATCTGGTCGCTCACCGGGTCGTCCAAGTCCGCAGGCCCTGTGGCCATTGGGTCTGCTTGGGCGCCGGCCCCAAGCGGCGCTGGTGGCTGACCCTCCAAGCCTGCATCTTGCCCGGACGGCAATAGCGGATCGGGACTGCTGTTGACCGGCAAAGTCGGGGGCACCAATGGCGCGCCTGCACCCAGCGCGCGGGTCATCTGGCCAGGTGGCGGGCCTGCCGGTGGCGCAGGCGGTACGGGTGGCACCAGGCTGGAGGGCAATGCTGGATCAGCACGTCCTTCCATTGCGCCACCAACGCCGCCCAGCACGCCGCCGATCAAACCATCTTGTAAGCCTTGTCCTACAACCCCACGCATCCTGTTCTCTGGCGCGAGCACACCCGCGCCCACTGCTGCATTGTTACCGGAGAAAGTTTCGTGCGCGCCCTGACCTCCTTCGGTAATGCCCTCAATTGCAAAGCCTTTGCCGGTGCGCGCCAGGATGCCGCCTGCAGCGGCTGCACCACCAGGGCCAACGACCATGCGCTCGATTGGGCCTGTGAGTGATGCCACTGCGCCCAGCGCGCCGCCAAATGCCTGCTGCATGGCACCCGCGAAAGACCCGTTCACATGAGCAATAGAAGTTATTGCCATCAACCAGCGCATACATAGCCGGTGTCAGACCTGGAACTGCTTGATGCTGGCTACCACCACACCCCAGACTTCAATTTCCTGCCCATCTTTGGGTGTGATGTCG
>Ga0335397_10013214_pt1 | contig 10063 bp, 7 predicted proteins | sample MAT04_FD_205740 | JGI IMG/M metagenome (GOLD analysis project Ga0335397, IMG submission 205740) | Freshwater microbial communities from Lake Fryxell liftoff mats and glacier meltwater in Antarctica - MAT-04 (spades assembly) (version 2) ...
GGTAGAAGATGATCTCGTGATCGACGAGCGCCTCGAGGATGTGCGCGGTGTGATCGAGCTCGCGCTGCACTGCCGCGTCGGGGAGCGCGTCCATGTGCGGATGATCGAACGAGTGGCTCGCGACCAGATGGCCCTCGCGCCGCGCGCGGACGACGATTTCGGGATTCGCCTGCGCGGCGGAGCCGACGACGAAGAACGTCGCGGGCGCGTCGAGCGCGTCGAGCGCGTCGAGCACGGCCGGGGTCCAGCGCGGATCGGGACCGTCGTCGAACGTGAGCACGACGCCGGGCGCCGTGTTGTCGCCGAGGCGCGCGAGTCGCGCCGCTGCGGGTACGACGTCGTAGTGAGCGGCGACGACGTATCCGGCGCGATCGAGCGACACGCGGCGTACACCGTCGCGCGCGGACGTCAGCGGCGTGAGCACGTCGCCGTCACCCTGAACGCTCGGCGTCGTCGGCGCGTCGATGTGCGCCAGCGCTGCGGCGCGTGTCGGCACGTCGCGCGCGGCGAGCACGGCCCAGAGCGACGGATCTTCGCTGCCGGCGCGCCACAGCGCGGTGCGCGTGACGCCGTGCGATGCGGCGATGGCGAGCGCGTCGGCCGCAGCGACGGCGTCGACGCACCACACCTCGTGCGCGATTCCGTCTGCGTCGCGATAGTCGTAGCGGAGGTTGGCGGTGCCCTCGACGTATTGCGGCGTCGCGCCGATCTCCGCAGCGTGGGCGAGGGCGCGCGGCACGCCGAAGGTCGACGTCGCGCGATCGCCGTCAGCGTTCGGCGCCGACCAGCTCGAGCAATAGGCGCCGATCGCGAGCACCAGGCGCTCGGCGGGGACGACCGCACGGGCCTCGCGTAAGCGCGCGTCGACGAAGGCGTGTGACGCGATCGGACCGGGCTCGCCGTTGCCGTGATGTTCGTCGTAGGCCATCAGCACGACCGCATCTGCGACGGCGCCGAGGCGCGCGAGATCGTAGGACGGGTCAGCGCCGGAGACGTCGACCGTGACGCGCTTGCCGCCCGGATGAAGCGCCGCGCGCAGCTCGGCGACGAACGACACGAGCCCGGCGGCGTCCTCGGGCGCGAGCGCCTCGAGGTCGACGTTCACGCCGTCTGCGCCGAGCGTGATGACCTGCGCGGCGATCGCGCGGGCCGCGCACGCGCGCGCATCGTCATCCGCGAGCAGCGCCGCGGTCTCCGTCGACGTCCAGCGATCGCCGTCGAGGTTGGCGACGCGCGGCAGCACGAGCGCATCGCGCGGCAGCGCTGCGCGCGCGCCCGGCGTGGCCAAGACGTCGACGCGACAGCTCGCGGTGCGCAGTCGCAGCCAGTCGGGCGAGACCACGCGAATCGCGTCGCGATGGGCGACGAGCGACGCATCGGCGTCAGGCGCATCGACGGAGAACACGAGCGTGCTCGCCTCGGACAGCAGCAGCGCGGGTCCACGCAGCGCGGCCACGAGCGCGGCGGAGCGTGTCTCGCGCTGCGCGAGCAATGCAGCATATTCGGGCGAGAACGGCGCGGCCGGTGCGACGGTGTGCGCAACGCGCGCGGGCGCACGGCGCGGTGTCGGCAGCGCTCGCTCGTACGTCGCCGCACCGCGCGAGAGCAGGTGCGTGCGTGGCCGCGCGGGCCGCGACGTGACGAACGACGCGACGACCGCGGAGATGGTCAGTAGCGCTGCGATGGCGAAGATCAGCCGCGCCCACTTGCGTCGGCGGCCCGACACATCTTCGAAGACCATGTTCGCTTCCTCGCGTCGATGCCGACGCCGCCGTGACGTGCCCAGCCTCCTATCGGTCGAGCACGGTGCGAACTTCAGTCCTCGCGGCGCGCGAAGTGACGCACGCCGCGCGTAGGACGCAGCTCAGCATCAACGCCGCACCGTCCGACGCATCAGCGAATCAGCGCGCCGCGCACTGACCGAGGAACGCGTGCACGTCGCGCAGCACGGCTGCGTCGCTCAACACCGCGACGTGTGCGCTCGGATAGGCGCTCTGCTGGTCCGCCTCGCCGAGCGCGCGTGGAGGGCGCTGATTCACGACGGGCACGACGCCGTCGGTTGTCCCATCTTGCCCTGTCGCGGTGACGAGAAAATAGCGTACCGAGTCAGGCAGCGGCTGTGTGTGAAGCGACTGCAAGAAAGCGCTGCCGGGCGCGAGATCCGTCCACGCGGGGACGCCGCGCGGAGCCGCAGCGCCGCGCGCTGCCGCCGGGTGACCGCCGAGCGGCGAGGCGATGGTCACGAAGCACGGCACGCGCTCGGTGCGCGAGCCGGCCGCGTCGTCCATCCATAAACTCAGGGCGCGGCGCGTCACGAGTCCGCCCATCGAGTGCGCGACGAGGATCACGCGCCGCGCGCCGAACCGACGCCGCGCGAGCGTCAGTCCGCGCCACAGCGCGTCGGCGCTCGCGTCGAGTCGATCGCCCGTCCGGTAGTGGAAGATCCACGGCTGAAATCGGCTTCGATCGAGCCCGGCGACGAGCGACTCGAACTGCGTTGGCGTGCCCATCATCCCGTAGACGAACACCACGGGGATCCGCGCGGGGTCGTAGCGCTCGAGGAAGTAGATGCGCGCTCGAGTACGACCGCCGGCAGGAAGCGCGGGGGCGATCACGCCGCTGTAGCCCCACACCCGCGAGAGCCCGAACTGCGACAGCGCCTTCACCTCGCCGACCTCGACGTTGCCGTCGCGCACGATCGTGCTGCGCGGCCCTCGTGAGCCGCCGCACGCGGTGAGTACGGCGCAGAGGACGAATACGGCGGCCGTCGGCGTCGCACATCGCGCGTGGCTGGCGAGCGTGATGCGTAGAGCGCCCCGAGGGCTCCGGTGATTCATTGGCGCAGAGTACCGTGTATCCTGCGTCGATGCGGAGTAGCGGCGCGCTGTTCGATTGTGTCGCGATCTTGGCGCTGAGCGCGCTGAGCGCGCTGAGCGCTTGTACGCACACCGAGTGGCAGGCCGAGCTGCATGCGCGCGGCGACTCGCATCCGCTCGACACCGAAGCGCCGTTTCTCAAGGTGCACATGGAGGATGGCGAGCTCTACGTGCTGAGCGAGTGGCGCGTGATCCCGCAGCCGAACGCGGTGTCGGGCATCGGCCTGCACTACGACGTCAGGCGACACCCGATCGGCTCAGGTGAGCAGCTGATCCCGATGGGCCAGGTGGCGCTGCTCGAGACCAACCGGCCACGCACCGTGGTCCATGCCGGCGCCGCAGTGCTCGGCATCGCGACGGGCCTCTCGCTCGCGGTCAATGTCGCGTGCGCGTCCAATCCGAAGATGTGTTACGGCTCGTGCCCGACCTTCTACGCGGATGACGGCAGCGGTCTCGCGCTGCAGGCGGAGGGCTTCTCCGGCGCGTTCGCGCGCGGCCTCGAAGAGACCGACGTCGACGCGCTGCGGACGGCGCGCAGCGTCGATGGCCACGTCTCCATCGTGATGCGCGACGAAGCCGCGGAGACGCACGTCGTGCGCAACGTCGATCTCCTGATCGTGCCGCGGCCGGCTGGGCGCCGTATCGTGCGATCGGGCGACACGTTCTTCGCGGTGGGCGCGTCGCTGCCGCCACTGACATGCACCGCGCCGGGTCGCGAGTGCGCCGCCGCCGTCGCGGAGCGCGATGGCGTCGAGGACGCGCCACCGACGGACCCTGCGGATCTCGCGGCGAGCGACACCATCGCGCTCTCGTTCGGGTCTTCGACGGGGCGGCGCGGTCTGCTGATCTCTGGGCGCAACAGCCTCGTCGGTACGTTCGTCTTCTATCAGCTGCTCGCGTGGCTCGGCGACGAGGCGGGCGCGCTGCTCGCCGGTCTCGAGCGCGCTGGGGCGGCGAGCGATCAGGTGCGCGAAGTAGTGACGTTCGGACGCACGCTCGCAAAGCTTCATGTCGAGGTGCGCGCGCCAGGCGGGGAGTGGATGCGCGCCGGGACCTATGACGAGCTCGGCCCGATCGCGCACGATTTGCAGGTGATTCCGCTGCCTGAAGCGCTTCCTGATGGGCTGCTCGAAGTACGCCTCGCGTCGACGCGTGGCTTCTGGAAGCTCGACGAGCTCGCCCTCGTGCAGCTCGCGCCTGCCGAGCCTGCGACGCGCATCGCGCCGAGCTCGGTGCTGCACCACGGCGTCGTCGACGCCGAGGCGCTCGCACGGCTGCGCGACCCAGAGCGGCACTTGTTCACGTTCCCTGGCGATGCGTACACGCTCGACTACGACTTGCCAGACGGCGCGGACTACGAACTTTTCCTCGAGTCCCGCGGCTATTACGTAGAGTGGATTCGCACGCAGTGGCTCGCGGAGCAGAGCCCAGCGCAGATCGCGCGTTTCTTCTTCGATCCGCGCGACGCGATGCGGCGTCTCGCGCCCGCCTACGCGCGTATCGCACCGTTCGTCGAAGACCAGTTCTCGCGCAGCCGTGTTGGAGAGTCTCCGCCATCGCGCAGCCGTGTTGGGGAGTCTCCGCCATCGCGCAGCCGTGTTGGGGAGTCTCCGCGATGAGGTGGGCAGTTCTCGCAGCGCTGCTGGCGGCGAGCACGTCTGCGTCGTGCGCGCACGCGAAGCTCAATCGCACGACGCTGCACGGCCAGCCGACGTTTGGCATGACGGTGCAGGACGTGCCGGTGCACGGCTTCGACGTCGTGGCGATCACCGACGCTGACAATGTGCAGGGTGAGCTGCTGGCCGTGGACGAATATTCGCTGTGGATCGAGACCGCAGAGGGGCGCGCGGTCGCAGTGCCGCGTGACACCATCGACCGCGTGCGCGTGTATGTGCATCCAAGCCACGGCGGGGCCTACGCGGGCTGGATGGCGGCGGGAGCTGCGTCCGCCGCCACGCACGGGTGGCTCGCGTTCATCACCGTGCCGGCGTGGGCGATCTCCGGCAGCATCAACGCAGCTGTCGAGACGGGTCTGTCGCGCGGATATGCGCGGCGCGCCGAGCTCGACTTGCTCCGCCAATACGCGCGCTTCCCGCAGGGACCGCCGCGCGCGCTCACCGGCGAACCAGCGCCGCCTCTGCCGCAGGTTCCGTCGCCGCCTGCGACGGTGCCGGCGCCCGGCGCGACGCCAGATCCGCTCGCCGCGCCGCCGCCTGCCCAACGGCCGGCTCCGCTGAACGAGCCGCCGCTGAACGAGTCGCCGCTCGGCGAGATACCGCTCGACGAGATACCGCCGCCGCCACCGGCGTACGGTTTGCCGACGCCCCAGCGCCGCTGAGCGCAGGTGAGCGCAGCGCCGCGCCGAATGCGCGTCTGCCGCGCCGCAACGAGCATGCTAGCGTCCGCGTTCGTCCAAATACGGCCACCTTTCGCAGGGATCGGCGGCCAGAGGAGCTTCGTCTATGTGCGGCATCGTGGGCTACGTCGGCAGCAAAGATTGCGCGCACATCTTGCTCGATGGCCTGCGTCGCCTCGAATATCGCGGCTACGACTCGGCCGGCCTAGCGGTGCACGACGGCAAGCAGCTCGACGTCGTGCGTGCCGTCGGCAAGCTCGCGAACCTCGACAAGGCGCTGGTCGCGCACCCGCTCAAGGGCTCGCTCGGCATTGGGCACACGCGCTGGGCCACGCATGGTCGGCCGAGCGAGGTGAACGCGCACCCGCACGTCGCGGGGCCGATCGCGGTCGTGCACAACGGCATCATCGAGAACCACGTCGGGCTGCGCCGCGAGATCGAAGCCGGCGGCACGAAGATGGCGAGCGACACTGATACGGAGATCGTCGCGCATCTCGTGCACGCCGGTGTGCGTGAGGGGAAGTCGCTCGAAGACTCGGTGCGCGCCGCGCTCAAGCGCATCACCGGTACGTATGCGATCGCCGTCGTGTCGAAGGACGAGCCGCACAAGCTCGTCGTCGCGAAGGACGCGTCACCGCTGGTCCTCGGCTTCGGCGAGGGCGAGACGTTCGCTGGCTCCGATGTGCCTGCGCTGCTGCCTTATACGCGCACGATGATCTTCCTCGAGGACGGCGACGTCGCGGTGATGACCGCCGACGGCGCGCTCATCACCGATGTCGACGGCCACGTGCTCGAGCGCACCAAGCGGCAGATCGACTGGTCGCCGATGATGGCGGAGAAGGCCGGCTTCAAGCACTTCATGCTCAAGGAGATCCACGAGCAGCCGCGCGCCATCGAGGACACGCTGCGCGGCCGCCTCGATCGCGAGCGCGGCGACATCGACGGCACCGAGATCGGCCTCGCGGAGATCGACGTGACGCAGATCGATCGCATCTATCTGCTCGCGTGCGGCACCTCGCATCACGCGGCGCTCGCCGGCCGCTACTGGCTGGAGAAGCTCGCGCGCATCCCGACGAACGTCGAGCTGGCGAGCGAGTTCCGCAACCGTGACGCGATCATCGGGCCGCGCGATCTCGTCGTCGCAGTGAGCCAATCGGGTGAGACGCTCGACACGCTGCAGGCGGTGAAAGAAGCGAAGGCGCGCGGCGCGAAGATCTTGGCGATCGCCAACGTGATCGGCAGCGCGATCCCGCGCACGGCGCACGGCGCGTTCTACACGCACGCAGGTCCGGAGATCGGCGTCGCGTCGACGAAGTGCTTCAGCGCGCAGCTCGCCGCGCTGCTGATGCTGGCGATCTACGTCGGCAAGCGCCGCGGCACGCTCGACGCAGGGCGCGCGCGCGAGCTGGTCGAGGCGATGGCCAAGCTGCCGAACCAGATGCGCGACGTCGTGCACGGCACAAAGCAGCTGGTCGCCAACATCGCGCGGCGCCACGCCGATGCGCGCGACGTGCTCTTTCTCGGCCGCGGCCTGTCGTTCCCGATCGCGCTCGAGGGCGCGCTGAAGCTGAAAGAGATCAGCTACGTGCACGCCGAGGGCTACGCCGCGGGCGAGATGAAACACGGGCCGATCGCGCTGATCGACGCGGCGATGCCCGTCGTCGTGGTGGCGCCGCACGACGGCAACTACGAGAAGACGATCGGCAATCTGCAAGAGGTGAAAGCGCGCGAGGGCCGCATCATCGCCGTGCTCACCGAGGGCGACGAAGAGGGCGCGAAGCTCTGCGACGATCACGTCGAAGTGCCGGCCGTCGACAACGAGCTCACGCCGTTCCTCACCGTGCTGCCGCTGCAGCTCTACTCGTATTACGTCGCCGATCACAAAGGCACCGACGTCGATCAGCCGCGCAACCTCGCGAAGACGGTGACTGTGGAATAGGTCGCGCCGCGGTCACTGTCGCGGCACGCTGAGGGCAGCTCGGGCGCTCCGTTGATTGACGTTTTCAATGCCACTCTTTACGTTGCGCCGTGGACGGACACGCTCTCGATGGCGCGGCGACCGAGCGGTCGAGCCGTGCGCCCTCACGAGACGCGGCTCGCGTCAGAACGCCCCGCTGGCTCCAAGCCCGACGAAGCCGCGGCCGACGCACGGCGTGAGCGTCACCGCGGCGGCTGTCGTGCTTCTGTCGGGCGACTCGTCTTCTCCGCCACTGAAGAGCAGCAGCGCGAGACCGATTCCGGCGACGACCGCGCCGAGCGGAAGGGCGATGTCGGTGATGAGCGCGAGGGTGCGCGCCGTACCGACTGCCGGATCGTCCGGGGTTTCCGCGCCGCTCATGGTGATGATCGCGGCGACGCCGAGACCACCGCCAATGAGCGCGAGGCTGCCACCACCGACCAGCAGGCCGACGCCGAGGCCGGAGCCCGAGCCTTCGTCGACGTCGGCGGGTGCGCCGCGCTCCGTCGAACCGCTCGCCGGATCGGCGACCTCGGCGCGCTGTCCGGCACCGACGACTACGCTGCCGTGCAGGAGCTGACGGCCATCGCGTGCACGCACGACGACGACGTGCGCACCGGGGCGTACACGAAACGGGTCCGGGTGCGGGACGCGACCGCGATCCTCGTCGTCGATGAGAATGGTCGCGCCCTCCTCCCCCCCTGGACCACCAGGGTCGTGCGCTCGATGCGAGCACGCAGCTCGGTCAGGCGGACCTCCGCGCGATCGAAGCCGGTGGTCGTCGGCGGCGCGTCGTGCAGGAAGATCTCGAGCGCGGCGACGGCCTCTTCGATCTTGCCGACCCGCTCGTAGGCGAGCGAGAGATCGACGCGCGGCGCGGAGAAGCCGTCGTAGCGCAAGAGCAAGGGATGATCGGCGCCGTAGCAGCCGTTCGACACCGCGAGGAAGAGCTCGTCGCTCGAGGCGGGGCCCCAGACCGCGGTCGCCTCGGCCTTGCACGGGCCAGCTGGATTGTCGACGAGGTATCGCCGCTCGAAGTCGGAGCCGCTCCGACCGACCAGCAGGCTCGTGCTGACGTCGTCGCCTTCGACGGCATAGACGACGTGGTCGACGATGGTGCCGCGCACGAAGAGCTCGGACACGCGCCGGGCCGTGGAGGTGACGTCGTAGACGACCGCGCCGCCGATCCGCTGCATGCCCGCATCGGTGCCCACGTAGATGTTGTCGGCCGCGAGCGCCCACACGGCGAGCGCCTGCTGTCCGCGGAGGAGCGGGAACTCGACTGCGCCGCTGCTGGCCGCGATACGCACGACCGAGCTGCCCGCGGCGAGAAAGACCGTGCCGTCGGGAAGGCAGGAGATGCCTCGCAGCTCCGTGTCGACCGACACACCCGTCGGGAGCACCGCTGGCGACCACTGCGTGCCGTCGAAATGAACGAAGGTCGTGCCGTCGCCGACCGCGTACATCTCCGTCTCCGAGACGACGCACACTGCGCGCAACGTCGAGCCACTCTCGAGCTGCACGAGGTCGTAGGTCGTTCGGCCCGCGGGCGTGCGCCGCACGCGCAGAATGGTGCCGGCCTCACCGACCGCGACGAAGTCCGACGCGGAGATGGCCGCGACGTCGAGGAGCGTGTTCCCCTGGTGGAAAGGGGTTCTGCCAGCAGAGCTCGTAGCCGCCTCGGGGGGGGGCGCAAAGCGCGCAGGTCTCGCCACCAACGCACACACCATTGCGGCACTCGGCGTCCGCGGTGCAGGTCTCACCGTCGCCCGCGCGACACGCGCCCGCGCGACAGCCGTTTCCTTCGCACTGATCGCGCGGGTCTGCGCCGAGCACAGTGACCGCAGCGCATGTCCCGTCTGGCTCACCCGTGTATCGCTGGGCGCACGCCTGGCAGGTGCCCTCGCAGGGGCCCGCGCAGCAGACGCCATCGACGCAGGCTTCCGACGCGCAGTCGGTCGGCCGCGCGCAGGGCGAGCCGGGCGCGCCTGCGGTGCCTCCGTCCGGCTTTGGAGCGCCTGGCGCGAGACCATCGACGATCAGTGAACAGCGGGCGAGAAGCGCGAGGGTGGCGATCGGCAGGATCCTCTTCACGGCGCGCAATCTAGCCGACCCGATGGCCGCCTTGCGTGCCATTTTACACATCCGACCGACAGCAGCACGCCGCGTCTCGAAATGGGAGCGGCTAGCGACCGCGGCTCGAACGAGGCTTGCGAGATCACGACGCCGGACGACTCGAGCGCTGGCACGTCGCGTAGAAACGCGTGCGCCTCGCGGGCCGTCCACGCCTGCGCGCGGAACACCGCCTGGGTGTCGACGAGCGACTTGATGAGCGCGCTCTTCTCGGCCGCGCGCGTCACCGGCAGCAGCAGGCGCAGGAGCCCTGCCTTGTCGTTCGTCGCGGCGCTCTCTTGCAGCGCCTGTCGCGGCCGGTGAACGGCGGCGCGGCCTCCACGCGCGCTGCGAGATCGTTGGGCGCAGCGGGGAGCGGCGTCGCTCCAGCGGCGAGTCTGCAAGCTCATAGCCGAGCGACGTCGTGCCGACGGCGAGTCGCATGTCGCCGGCGGCGTCGCGATCAACGAGACGCTTGCGGTGTTCTTACGGTCGAAAGGGGGACGTTCATGATCAAGAAACTCCTCAGTCAGCCTCGGGCTCATCATCGATCGGCCCATTCTCGAAGTGCTCAACATCGACCGGGACACGGGGCCACCGCGGCGCGCACGTGAAGCTCGGAATGCTCGGTCGATGGGGACTTGACATGGATCAGAACGATTCCCTTCGTCGCTTCAAGCGCGTGGGCACGCGCCTGTGCTTCATCATCTTTCCAGCGGTGTGGCAGGCGCAGACGTGGGAAAGTATCGTTTGCATTATACC
>Ga0335397_10013215_pt1 | contig 10063 bp, 3 predicted proteins | sample MAT04_FD_205740 | JGI IMG/M metagenome (GOLD analysis project Ga0335397, IMG submission 205740) | Freshwater microbial communities from Lake Fryxell liftoff mats and glacier meltwater in Antarctica - MAT-04 (spades assembly) (version 2) ...
CATCCTCATTGTTACCTTCGCAGCACGCGTAGGATACTACGATTTCACAATTTCTCCCATCGAATGCGCTCATACTGTCGCCGACAGTTGGAACAATCCTGAAGCGTTCCTGAACCTCCTACTATTCGCACCTTTCGGTGCGGGACTTTACCTCGCCACCAAAAATTTTTGGACGACAACCATAATCCTCACTATCACCGTCCTCGCCACCGAATTAGGCCAATCATACACAAATTTGGGGGCATGCCAAGACGGAGATATTTTGAGAAACATTCTGGGAGGCATTGTGGCGGCCACGTTGAGTTTGATTTTGGTTCGCTTATACGCGGCTTGTTTGAGCGAACGCACTATGAGCGAAAAGAGAAAGTAACGGTTGGGTGTGGACCAGCTTTAGATTTCGTGATATGATATGAGTATGTTTGAAAAGGTTTTTTTAACGCGAGATGGGGCAAGTCTCACCTCGCGGGGCGATAAAAACGGCATTGAAGTCGCTACCGTTTGGGATCCAGAAACCAGGGAAACACGGTTAGAAAACATTCCCGCAACATTGAAAAATGTTCGGGAATTTCAAAAAATAATAGAAAAAGTGCCCAAAACGATGGAATTGCAAGAATTTTTGGTCAAATTGTCGGTCACTATCCCCGATCTTTCCGATTTGGAGATGGTGAGAATGTTCGCAGGGGGTCAAAACCACCTCGCCGACGAACTGTCGGTTTGGAATTCTCAACCTGATTGGATACGTGATGGTTTTGTTTGGATGGCGCGCGGCGCGAACCCATTAGAATTTGGTGAACAATATTTAAATTATGTAACCCGCGCGAAAGTTGGTTGGGAAATCGCCACTGTTGGGGTGCCTGGAGCAGAACTCGCTGAATGGGATAACCATGTTTTGATTGCTTCGTTTATCGAACGCGTCACCGTGAACGATAAGGAAACAGCAATCGCAATTGCGGCCCTATCTGAAAACTTTGAAACATTGAAAAATGCCAAAAGTAGGCAGGATAATAAAATAATAGCTTTAGCATGTATGGAAGCGTTTGCGCGCACTAAAGATCAAGTTCAGCCAAATAGGATAGAAGGGTTTTTGAAAAACACGTGGAAAAACTTGGAGGTCGTTGACCTTATGAACGCTTTTGGGTATACAAAGCGATGCGTCGTGGGGAGAAAAGATGTATTAGGCCGAGGTGTGGGCAATGACAAATTCTATAATATCGCTGTTGAATTCTCAATCCGCACCAAAAAAACCCACGTCGTATGGCGCGAACAGGATGAGGCTCGCGCTAAACGACTCCAAAAAGAGGCTGTAAAATTGGGGAGAATTTTTCACACGGAAAGATTACAAAGTTTTGCAGAGCAGATCGCTAAGGGTGTTAGTGAAGCGAAATTGGGTACAGTGGTTCGGGTGAAGAACCCAGCCGCCGGAACGGAAGGTGATGGCGCACAATTAAAAGTTACGCTGTTGCAAATTTTTGTGACCAAAAACCCAACCCTCTTTAGCGCGCATAGAAAGTTTTTTGGCGTTGCTGAGCAATCGCAAATAGAAGTTTTCGATAAAGGTGAGTGGCTTCCGTTAGAATGAAGTGACGCCGCGTTCGTTGATTAAGCACTGTATCCAAGGCGTTCCGAAACGCGCAAGACGATCATTATATATGACACGCACAACAGTGAACTCAATTTTCTCCGCTGAAGCTAAGCCAGCAACCGTTGCAATCTTTGGCGTTTCGGATTCAACCCGAACCGCTATCTTTGGACACAGCAACACTCAGACCGGTCGCGGTGTCCCCACAGAGGATCGAACTCTGTTCTTGAGATTGAAAATCTCAAATCTTACCAATAGACGATGGGGACGGATTGTTGTCTGGAAACTATTGTACCACGTGAAGTTTCATAGCGCAATAGTTGATTGACGTTTGGGCAACCATCGTGCAGGGATTCTCCAACGTCAGTCGGAACTGAACATACGGTTGAGCCGATAACATTTTTATGAACCATTATTCGGCAGAAACTCGGAACGCTATGCTCATTGCGGTGGCACTAATCATTATTGGTATCGCTGGAGCTATCATTCTTTAAAATCTGGTTGTGGGGAACCAGAATACACCTCACACCAGATTTTAACGTCACTTTGGTATCTTCCCCCGCCCTGGAACTGTGAAACTATTGGGTGTTACCTTGTGAATCCTTCCCCAACCCTACCAAACACACTACCAGACAACCCAGAACCATCACGTTTCCCCAACCGTTCTGGCAACACGACAGGAACACCTTCAACAGACGCTGCGTGCGGGACAACCCCCACCCAAGCAGAAACCAACCCCACCTCACCAGCCAAAAACTTGTGCGCACGAACTCCACCCGTCGCCCTGCCCTTCCCTGGATACGCTTCAAACGGCGTAACCTTCGTAGATACACCAGTGTGCGTTACCACAACCGGTTTTCCTCGCTCATCCCCCACAGGATCTACCACATTAAAGGTAACTGCAGACACACCCGCAGGGAGTTTCACACCCACCATACCACCACCCGAACGACCTTGCGGACGAACTTTTGCCGCTGGAAAATGAAGCAACGCCGCTTCTCCCGTCACAAATACCAACTCTTCACCCGCTACGCTGCCAGGTTTCAGCCAACCCCCACCAATAATTTCATCACCCTCTTTCAAACTCATAACGTCAAACTCGTCACTGCGTAACGGCCAATCGGGAGAACAAACTTTCACCACCCCCTGCTTAGTTCCCAACGCTACCCCCACAACACTGTCAGGATACTCGTCAAATATTGGTGCCACAACAACAATATGTTCACCAGACATCAACCCAACCAACTCTTTGCCCGTAATACCATTTTGAGCGGAAACAGTTCCCAACATGTTCGGCAAGGCAGGAACATCTAACACGTTCGCTTTCAGTCCACGACCCTTATTGGTGATCACAACGAATCTGCCGCGAGTTGTTGAATCTAAACGTGCCATAAAAGCATCATGTTTAACACGTCCACGTTTCGTACGTGCCTCCCCTGTTTCTTCACTTCCCCCTGCCGTCCGAGTTAACAGCCCTGTTGTAGACAAAAATAGGGTACACGGCTCATCTTCCACCAATAACGGTCCCGTTGCCACTGATGCAGCTAACAGATCTTTTAACTCGCCATCAACCAACTCGGTTTTGCGTGGTGACGGGAACTCTTTCACCAAACTTGCTAACTCCGCGTCCACCACTAACCGTAACTCGTTATCGTTATTCAAAATGAGTTGAAACCCTTTAATTGCTTCCAACAAATCTTTCAACTCTTCTCTAAGCGATAACACTTCCAACGAAACCAACCTTCGTAACGGCATTTCCAAAATGTGAGACGTTTGAATATCTGACAGTTTAAACTTTTTCATCAACGCGGCTTTGGCTTCCCCCGAATCTTTTGAAGCACGAATCGTTTTCACCACCGCATCAATATTGTCTAACGCGATCAACAGTCCTTCAATAATGTGTTTCCGCGCTTCCGCTTTATCCAACCGAAACTTGGTGCGTCGCAAAACTGTTTCAAACCGAAATTCGAGCCACGTGTCCAACAAATCTTTTAGCCCAAGGGTTCGTGGTTGCCCTTCCACCAAAGCTAGGTTGTTGATTCCGAACGATTGTTCTAACGGAGTATACTTGTACAAGTCTGCGAGCAACGCTTGCGGGTTAACACCCGTTTTACATTCAATAACTAGGCGTGTTCCTTGTTCCCTGTCTGACAAATCTTTCACATCGCTAACCCCGGAAAGCCGTTTCTTCCCAATTTCTGTTTTCACAGCTTCGATCACTTTTTCCGAACCCACCTGATATGGCAGTTCGGTGAACGCGATCGCCATACGTCCACGAGACCCTTCCAGCGGAACCACTTCGGCTCGCCCCCGAACCCGAACAACTCCCCTGCCTGTCTCATACGCTAGTTTCACCTGGTCGGCACCCAGCAACAGTCCACCGGTTGGAAAATCTGGCCCTGGAATGTGTCGCATCAACTGTGTTAACGACAAATCTGGGGTTTTAATTAACGCACGAACGGCTGACACAACTTCCCCCAAATTGTGGGGAATCATATTAGTTGCCATACCCACGGCAATCCCTGACCCCCCATTCACCAACAAGTTGGGAAACATTGCGGGTAACACGGACGGTTCCCATAGGGAACCATCATAGTTCGGTACATAATCAACCGTATTCTCACCCAACTCACCAACCATGTTCATCGCCATAGGCGCCAGCTTGCACTCAGTGTTATGGTTGACAAACCCTCCAGCGAGAAAAGAATGGTCCTCGCTATCAACTCGAACAGAAAACACTTCTTCCGGAGCGTGCTTTGAGGTTGCAACGACAGTGTCAAACCGATAACCCGACTCCATGATAGAGTTCACGGTAGCAAAAATATGAGAATCCTTGACCTTATCCGCGATAACCAAACGGTTCTCCGGCCAACGATGTTGACAACTTACACTATCCAATCGAACCTGATCCTTTTCCCCGCGAAACATATTCTGCTGGATGAACTCGCGTACAAAAGGAACCTTGTCCAAACCAAACCCACGGTCACCCTTTGTTTTAGCTAAAATTTTGTCCAAGAACGATTGTTTCGTAGGTAGAAAACCTACCCTTTCACTGAACGCTCGCAACTCTTTAATGTTTGAAATGGTCATCTTGTACCGATATTTGTCCGACGCTCGAACAGTACTTGTAATACCAAACTCCAGCAACAGTTCCTGCAAATCCTGTGTTAAACGTTTACTGTCACTAGAATACCGGATCACATAGCTTTCACGCCCCTCGCGACCGTGTCTCGTGGCCACTTTGCCACCCCCTTCGAAAACAGCCATCAGAAAGGCGCGTTTGGTGCCAATAGAACTATTCCAAATAACTTCCGGAATTCGCTTAACGAGATTTTGGTTCCCGATCATTTCGCTCAGAGGAGATTCGTTGAAAGCGTCCATTTTCTGAATATCTATCTCACGAATAGTTTTCCGGTTGTGTTCAAGCGTACGACTATGGACGTTGCGGCTACCTCCAACCACACCGTCGTACGCTTGAAGCACCTCATTAAAGAATGTTTCGTCAGTGTTGTTAAACCCAGCGCGTCCCATTCTCGCCCAACCTTCGGAAACCCAACCGCCACAGAGGACGCCCAGAAGATATTCGGAAGCAGTGGGTGTAACTTGTTGCCAACTGTTTTTAGCAACAGCTACGAACATTCCGGGCATTAATTCGTCCAGCCTGCGCCACTGGAATAGGGGAACACCAAAAGGTGCTTCCAAGCACAACACAAGATGGTTTTCGGAACCGCGTAAGGAATAACCACACTGCGACTCCATACGAATAATTGGTTGTAACCCAGAGTTGAAGACACGGCTCACGTGTACACTCTTGCCATCCTTATCGAGAACATCGAAATCGGCTTCGCCTTCAGAATTGGGCTTCAACGAGACAAGCGTACTAAAAGTTGGGGTTGAACCGTCAGCCAGACGAATACGAGTATCTCCCGTAACACAATAACGCATGGCGGCCGCGCCATCGTTCGGGGAACCCCAGTTGCCGTGACCGTGAACCATTGGGGTGTTCAACGAAAAATTTTGTGCCATACGTACCATAGCTTCATACACCGATGAATCGCCGTGCGGATGATACTTTCCAAGACAATCGCCAACCACGCGCGCTGACTTCACTTGAGACGCTTCGGGGCGCAACCCCATCTCTCGCATATCAAACAGGATACGCCGGTGAACCGGTTTCAACCCGTCCCGCGCATCCGGCAACGCACGCGAATGAATCACCGCATAAGAATATTCTAGAAACGATTGCGACACCTCGTCCTGCAACGACGTGTCGTGAATCTCCGCCCCCGCTATATCAAACTCAGAACCCTTGTTTGGATCGGTTCCTTTTCTAGTCACGATAATTCCTCCAAATTCACACGAGCACTATTTGCTATCAACCAGTTACGACGATTTTCCACATTTGACCCCATCGTAAGTTCCAACATTTTTTCAGCTGCTTCCGCATCTTCCATCGTTATACGCCGCACTGAACGAACCGCAGGATCCATCGTTGTTTCCCACAGTTCTTGCGCATTCATTTCTCCCAAACCTTTATACCGTTGGACCGGAGATTTAACCTTTTTCCCAGCTTTTTCCAACTTGGCAATTGTTGTCTCCATCTCCAACTGTGTAAACGTATAAATCGTTTCTTTTGCCCTACCAATCACGTCAATACGATGCAGAGGAGGCATCGCCGCAAACATTCGTCCCTGTTCAATAATCGGACGCATATATTTGGCAAAAAAGGTTAACAACAATGCTCTAATGTGCGAACCATCAACGTCAGCGTCAGTGTTATGAGCCATAACACCACCATTGAACCCAGCGACAAATGACTCGTGGGTAGCGACACTGAGATCGTAAACGTCTTTGTCGACAGGTTCGTCCACGATCTCAAGAATAGGTAAGCCCACCAGATCCGCGCTGATTGCCACTATTGTTTCTTGGGAGTGACGTTCGCTAGCGATCCACGAATACACGTGATGAGAATAGGAACTATTCCACCATACGGGGTGTAACTCACGAACACCATTGAGCGAACAAACTGCGACCGAATATATATCATAAATATTGTTGGCCTTCTGCTCCCAATGTTCTGTGGGTTGTGCCACAAGATTCGAAATATTAGCAGAAACTCCAAGAAATGAAAGTAGGTACCCTACCCCGTTAGCTAAATCGCGGGAAGCCGTATTAACAAGTACAATGCCACCTGATATCTTTTTACGGCTCTTAGTTTCATCGCCAAGATAAACTCCACGCAAAAACGCTGTCTGACATTCTTGTCGAACATTGAACAATAGGTCAGGAACTCGTTTCGTTGGCGCGCTATCGCCGACGCGAAGAGCAGCCAACATTCGGACAAACATTTCGGAATAGAAATATAGGTCGCGCCCATTCTCCCGCTCTTCGGCAGGCGAACAATGTATTCTCGCGTTTTCGCCTGTGACCTGATGAATAATTTCTTGCAACCCAGGAATATGAACGTCGCCATCCCGTCCTAACGAAAAACTTACTTTCCCTTTTGAAACGGACCCTTCGGCAGCAAACCAGCCAAGCAATTCGCACAAAGCAGTATCCACAGGAATGAATCTAGGGAACTGGCGGTTACGCTGCGCGTGAACCGACAAGGTAACCTCTCGTCCCAATTCGCTGACCTGTTCAGCCGTCAAAGCTTCCAACCGGACCGTTTTCACAGATTCGTCTGTAACAGATTCGTCTGTAACAAAAACGTTTTCTGTTAACCCTTGTTCAACAAGAAGTTTGACTACATCCAACTCAACCGTGGGGCACGCTACAGCGGGAAGTTGTTTCGGCGCAACAACAATATCTCCAACCTTTAACTGGTCTGAGGTTCGCAAAACAATTTGGCCATTCTCAAACGTAAACACTGAATGGTTTTCAGTTACAGAAATTGTTCTCCCATATTGAGTCTTAACGTGCCGCATAACGCCTTCGTAACGATGCCGAATTACTGCTTTCAAAGGAGCCGAACAGGAACGGCGCCCTTCACGGTCCAAAGCGATCGTTGTCGCAATTGGGCTATCAACCCCCGCTTGCAAAAACTGGTCAACATATGGACCAATTTCGCGTAAACGCAAAAAACCGTCCTCATCACTAAGTAGCACGGTCTCCTCAGCGGGTACGCTCATCAGAACTGTCCGACCGTAGCGCATCTGCTCAATATCGAACGTACGCCCCGACCCTGCGCCCAAAACCTGAATAATCGCTGCACATTCCGCGTTCTTCAACATGTCCGACATGCTAGCCTTGTGAACGTTCAAAATTTTTCCGCGCAACGGAAGCAACGCTTGATACTCAGAGTTTCGCGCAGATCGAGCTGAATTATGAACAAACACCCCCACAGCAAGAGCGAAGTTATGATACTTGTCAACAGTCAAATCATATACGTCAGCGGTCTGCTCAATTCGTTCCACGCTCCACACCTTGTGGTCCACATGTTTAGCAACCGGACGCTTAGGCAAACCCAAAGTATCTTTATGAGATACTTCTGAAAGGTTATCCGGATGATCATTGCAACAATCATGGCTAACATTCCGCGCATCAATTAACTGTTGCGTAAAAACCCACGCCTCACTCGTGTTCATCCACAACAGTTCGCGGTCGCGCATCTTACGCTCTCGCTCCCCTCGCTTATATGAAACTACGCGGTATAAGGGCATTAGGGAAACCCCAGCGTCCAACTCATCTGCACGACAATAAGAACCATCACGCAACCTAAACAGATGATCAGGAGTACATTTCACAATCTGTCCGAGATCCAAAACAATCTTAACTAACTCGGTCACCCGTTTGGTTATCCGCGGCGCTTCCAACGGTACGACGTTAACGTCCCCCAGATCATCCGTCGCATAACCCAAATGCGTAACACCTGCCTCCCAGTCGGCTCGCAACTGTTCAAAAGTTAGGTCAAAACCTGTTACCGTTGCTACCATAGTGTCACCAGTAAAACAACCCAACGCGGAATCACCCTCAACCAAAAATATTTCTGACCGTTCCACGCCAACAGCACGACAGTCCACCAGCTTAGACGGCATTGAAGCGCCCTCTAACGCTGTTTTACGGCGAGCCGCCTCCCGTTGTGTGCGCGCCGCTAAACGCGCCCTAGAAGCGTTCGCAACCTTCTCCAAAATGGTACGAGCGGCAGGATTATTTTTCCCCAACCAGGTGCGGAACCCATCCGCCACCACATCTTGAACAACTTTAGTAACTTCGTTTGTTCCCAACTCTTCTTTGGTTTGCCCAATAAACTGGGGTTCCGGCACCGACACGGAAACTACTGACGTCAACCCTTCCAACGCATCTTCCATAATTGGAAGATCTTCATTCGCTTTCAAAAGTCGGGTACCGTCATACTGTTTGCGAATAACGCTGAGGAGTGCTCGTTCAAACCCTTTAACGTGAGTACCATTCTTCGGGGTAGACACTACGTTGACAAAAGACGAAATCTTACTGTCATACCCATTCCCCCATCGGAACGCAATGTTAACCAGGACAGTGCGTTCAACATCCTGGCTAGTCATATGTCCTTTATCGTCGAGAACGGGAACTGTTTCAGTAAAAGTTCCCACCCCTTCTACGTGAACCATTGGAACGATTTCTTTATCAGTAGACAAAAATTCGACCATATCTTTCACACCACCCGTATAGTGGAAGGTTTCCACCATCGGGGTTTCCCCAACAAGATGGTCTGTAAGTTTGATTGTGAGACCAGGAACCAGGAAAGCGGTTTGGCGAATACGAGCCTTCACACTTGCCGAATCCATCGCAACATCTTTCATAAAGATCATAGGATCATGCCAAAACCGTACAGTTGTGCCGTCCGATTCCCCACGTTTCATCTTCCCGGAAACCCTGAGACCCTTCTGCGGAGTGAAAACAGAACTTGGAGAACTGGTGGCAAATACGCCCGCCTTGCCACGCTGAAAAGAAATCTCGTGAACCTTCCCCCCACGGCGTACAGCAACATTGGTGCGCACAGAGAGCGCATTAACCACACTAGCGCCCACACCGTGAAGCCCACCAACCGCCGAATAAGATTTGCTACCAAACTTCCCCCCAGCGTGCAACGTACCTAACGCTAGTTCCACACCAGTCATACCTGACTTCCGGTTAATATCAACTGGAATACCTCGCCCATTGTCAGAAACCTGAGCACTACCATCCTTAAACAATGTAACATCAATTTGGGTACAATGTCCGGCAAGTGCCTCATCAACAGAGTTGTCCATGATCTCCCACAAACAATGCATGAGCCCACGAACATCAGTACTACCAATATACATCCCCGGACGTTTACGAACCGCGTCGAGCCCCTCTAACGCGGTCAAATCGTCAGCAGAATAATCGCTTTTCGTCACCTGGTTCTCACTTTCCTCAGACCTCTCCTACCCATAAACTATACAACTTATCGGCGGGAATACCATTGACCACTTTGTGAAAACCCCCGCGCGTTACCGTTCAAATATACCAAATCTACATCCT
>Ga0335397_10013216_pt1 | contig 10062 bp, 6 predicted proteins | sample MAT04_FD_205740 | JGI IMG/M metagenome (GOLD analysis project Ga0335397, IMG submission 205740) | Freshwater microbial communities from Lake Fryxell liftoff mats and glacier meltwater in Antarctica - MAT-04 (spades assembly) (version 2) ...
GGCGGCGGCCAGGTAGGCCGACAGCACCAGCAGCACGAGCGCCGTGCAGAGGAAGCCGAACCAGCTGGCTGCGCTCAGCCACTCGGGGAGCCCGCCCCACGGCCCGTCGTTGTGCTGGCCGATCATTCCCGAGACGAACAGCAATGCCGCCATGACGGCGAACACCGCGCCGACTGCGCGGTACGGATGACGAGTGATCACAAGACCCCCTGTGTCGAGGCGGACCGAGCGGTCCGCGCTGGTCCCACCCTGCGGCGCCGGGCACGTCCCGGTCACGGGGCGCCGGTCCGGAGCGTGCCGGGACGACGTCCCGGCACGTGCGGGACGGCGAAGTGCTGACAGGGCAGCGATCGGCGGGCCACCATGCGGTAGGGCAACCGGCAGGGGGCACGATGATCAGGTGGCGGGGCTGGCTGGCCCTGGCGCTAGGCGCCCTGGCCGTGGCCGGCGGCGCCACCGATCTGGTCCTGGGCCTGCTCGGCGGCGCCGGCAGCGAGCTGCTGAGCAACAACGCCACAAGTGGTGACGTCGCCGCGATCGGCTACGGCCTGGCCGGCGCCTACGTCGCCCGCGCGAGCCCGCGTAACCCCGTCGGCTGGGTCCTGCTCGGCGTCGCCGTCACCGCCGGCCTGGCCGGCCTGGCCCACGGCTGGGCCGTCTGGTCTGCACCACTACCCGGCCGGACGTTCGCGGCCTGGACGGCGTCGTGGTTGTGGTTCCTCGGCTTGGCTCCGCTGCCGACGGTGCTGGTGGCGCTCTACCCCACCGGTCGCGCCGGCCGGCGCAGGCGGTTGCTCGTGCTCGCCTCCTTGCTCGGCGGGGTCTGGGTCGCGGTGGGCTTGGCGCTGTCGGACGGCATCAACGACATCGTCCCTGGGCTGACCAACCCGGTGGCGGCTCCGACCGCGTCCCTCGTGGCCGCGCTGGCCGGCTTCGCGGTGTTGCTGCCCTGCGTCGTCGTGAGCGTCGTCGATGCCTTCCGGCGGCTGTGGCGGGGCCGCAGCCCCGAGCGCGAGCAGCTGGCCTGGCTGCTCACGGCGGTCGTCGTCGGCGTCGGCGTGAGCTACCTGCCGCTGGGACCTGTCGCGTTGTTCACGCCGCTGCTCGTGCCCGCGGCAGTCGCGGTCGGTGTGGTGCGGCACGGGTTGCTCGACCTGCAGGTCATCGTGCGCCGCACCCTGCTGTTCGCCGGCCTGACGGCGGCGGTGGTGGTGGTGTTCGCGGTCAGCACCACCCTGCTCAACGAGGTTGTCGGTGACGGCCCGCTGCCCGTCGCACTGGCCGCCGGGCTGGTCGCCGTCGGCCTGACGCCGGCCCGCGACCGCCTGCAGCGCGGTGTCGACCGGCTGGTCTACGGCGACCGGCGCGATCCGGTGCGGGCGGTGGCGATGCTCGGCCGGCACGTCGCCGAGCACGACGGCGAGCGCCTGGTGCCCCAGGTGCTCCAGACGGTGGCGGCGGCGGTCCGGTCGCCGTACGTGGTGCTGCTCGACCCCGCCGGGTCGGTGCTGGCGCAGGAGGGGACCGGCACCGCCTGTGAGCCGCTGCGGCTACCGCTGCAGGTCGGCGGGCGCGACGTCGGGGGCCTTCTCGTGGCCCCCCGTACTGCCCGCGACGGCTGGTCGGCGGCCGACCGGGCCCTGCTCGACGTCCTGGCAGGTCAGGTGGCGGTGGTCGCCGACGCCGCCCGGCTCAACGCCGAGCTCGTCGGCTCGCGCGACAGGGTGCTGACCGCCACCGCCGACGAGCGACGCCGGCTGCACCGGGAGCTGCACGACGGTCTGGGTCCAGCGCTGTCCGGCATCGCGCTGGGGCTGGAGGCCGCCGAGGTGGCGCTGGACCGCGACCCGGCGCGCGCCGCGGTGCTGCTTGTCCGACTGCGCGAGGAGACCCAGGTGGCCGGCCGCGAGGTCCGGCGCTTGGTCGAGGGGCTTCGACCGGCCGCCCTGGACGGGCACGGGCTCGCCGAGGCGCTCGCTGCGTTCGTCGACGGGCTCGCGTCGGCGGCGACGGGCCGGCTCGACGTGACGCTGGACCTACCGGGCCCGTTGCCGCCGCTTGGTCCGGACGTCGACGCCGCGGCCTACCGCATCGTCACCGAAGCCGTCACCAACGTCGTCCGGCACAGCGGTGCGCGCACCTGCCGGGTCGTCGTGACGGTGGACGCCGGAGCGCTGCGGCTGGTCGTCGACGACGACGGAACCGGCCTGCCGACCCAGCCGCGCGACGGCGTCGGGCTGGTGTCGATGCGGCGTCGGGCGGCCGAGCTCGGCGGCACCTGGACAGCCGGCCCCCGGCCCGGCAACGGCACCCGGGTGCAGGTCGTCCTGCCGCTCGGCCGAGCGGTCACTGCGGCCGACCCTGCCGCGGCGAGCGAGGTGCCGGCATGATCCGGGTCGTCGTGGCCGACGACCACCCCGTCTTCCGGTACGGCCTGCTCGCCGTGCTCGAGGGCGCCGACGGCATCCAGGCCGTTGGCGAGGCCGAGGACGGCTCCGGTCTGCTCGAGGTCGTCGAGCGGGAGCGGCCGGACGTCGTGGTCACCGACCTGCACATGCCCGGGCTCGACGGCGTCGCGGCCACCCGCGAGGTGCTTGCCCGGGCACCCGCTACCGCCGTGCTCGTGTTGACCTTGCACGACGACGACACCTCGGTCGTCGCGGCGCTGCGCGCCGGTGCGCTGGGCTACCTGGTCAAGGGCGCCGACCGGGCCGAGATCGTCCGCGCCGTCCAGTCGGTGGCGGCCGGCGAGGCGGTCTACGGGGCGTCGGTGGCACGGCGGATCGTCGGCTTCTACACCGGCGTGCAGGAGCGCTACACCGCGCAGGTCTTCCCTCAGCTGACGGCGCGTGAGCGCGAGGTCCTCGACCTGGTGGCGGCCGGGTGCGGCAACCACGCGATCGCCGGGCGGCTGCACCTGTCGGAGAAGACGGTGCGCAACCACCTGTCCGCGCTGCTGGTGAAGGTGGCCGCGCAGGACCGGGCGGCCCTCATCGTCACCGCCCGCGACGCCGGCCTTGGCCGGGCGTGACCCCCTGCCCGGAGCATCTCCCGAAAGCCAGCCGGCGCTCTTGGACCGGGTGGATGGGCTGACGTCCTCCTCCCGGTAAACCGGCTCCAGCACCAGCCAGCAACGATGTGCCGCCAGCCGTCGGCAGTCCTGCTCCTCGCGCTCGGCTCCAGCCTGCGCCCCCGGGGAGAAGATGTCGGGCAGGCCAACGGCCGACACCGGCCCCGTGTCAACACCGGGCCAGCGTGGTCGCTGCACCGTCCGGGCAACCGGGACCGCGTCGAGGGCGTGCATGCAACGGCAAGCCGTTCCCACCAACCGCGACGCCGTCCCACCCGACCCCGCAGCATGGGTCGCCTGGCCAGCGCACGCGCGTGCTCCCGTCCCCGTCCCCGTCCCCGTCGCCGTCCTCGTCGCCGCGGTCGGCGGTGACGCTGTCCTGCACGGCGCTGCTAGGCGGAGAGAGCCTCGAGCATGCGCTCGGCGAGGGGGCCGGACGAAGCAGGGTTCTGGCCGGTGTACAGGCTGCGGTCGACCACGACGTGGGGGGCCCACGGCTCGCCCTCCACGAACTCGGCGCCGAGCGCGACGAGCCGGTCCTGCAGCAGCCACGGGGCCTTCTCGGCCAGCCCTGCCTGCGTCTCCTCGGCGTTGGTGAAGCCGGTCAGGCGGAAGCCAGAGAACGGCGAGGTCGTGCCGGTGGCTTCTGTCGCCAGCAGGGCAGCCGGGGCGTGACACACGATGCCCAGGGGCTTGCCCGCGGCGAGCGTGGTGGTGAGCACCACGGCGGAGCTCGCGTCCACGGCCAGGTCCTCCATCGGGCCATGGCCGCCCGGGTAGAACACCGCGTCGTAGGTGGAGACGTCCACGTCCTCGAGCGTGAGCGGGCTCTCGAGCTGGCTGATGCCCTTCAACGCGGCGCGCATCTCGTCGGCGCCCTCCTGCCCGCCGTTGACGGCCGGGGCCAGGCTGGCCTCGTCGACCACCGGCTGCACCCCGCCGGGGGTGGCCAGCACGACCTCATGTCCGGCGCCGGTGAACACGCGGTGGGGCGCGACCAGCTCCTCAGCCCAGTAGCCGGTGGGGTGCTCGGTGCCGTCGGACAAGGTCCAGTGACGCGCGCCGGTGACGACGAACAGAACGGTGCTCATGTGGTCGCTCCAGGGGCAGGGGATGGGGACGAGAATCATTCTGCTCCTGCCCCGCGGCAAGCCGGGGAACCGGGGTCAGCCCATCGGGCTGGGTGACGCCGAGCGGTCGAGCCGGGCCCGGCACAGGCCCCGTGACGCACACGTGGCGGTGGGTCACCGCCAGGCCGACGTGTGGCGGCACGGGGTGGTGATGCCCTCCCGCCGACTGGTGGGCAAGGAGTGACGCATGCCACACTCCGGCACCAGCCCCAGCGGTCTCCGACCGGGTGGTGCGGCCTTGACCCTGAGAGGTGGACCCGTGGCAGAGCAGGACTTTGACGTCATCGTCGTCGGAGGAGGATCGGCCGGCGCGGTCATCGCCGCCCGGTTGTCCGAGGACCCGTCCGTGCGGGTGGCACTGGTCGAGGCGGGCGGCCCGCCGCCGCCAGAGGAATCCATGCCGGCAGCCGTCGCGTCGTTGCAGCTGAACCCTGACACCGACTGGATGTACACAGGCGACGCCGGAGGCGTCGGCCGCGGGCTGGCAGAGGGTCGGATGATGGTGCCTCGCGGCAAGATGCTGGGGGGATCCTCCGGCATCAACTACATGGCCTACGTGCGCGGCCACCCCGGCGACTTCGACTCCTGGGCCGACGGCGGTGCCCGTGGCTGGGCACACGACGACGTGCTGCCCTACTTCAAGAAGTCCGAGGGCATCCAGCCCAGCGGCGACATCGTGGTGGACCACGGCGCCCACAACCCGGACGGCCCGCTCGGCGTCTCGGTCCGCTCTCCCGTGATCCCCGCTGCTCAGCAGTTCGTCAACGCAGCCGTCGCGGCGGGCATCCCCACCGGTGACTACAACGGATCGGACCGGGCCCGACCCGAGGGCGTGGCGTCGCTGTTCCAGACCACCACCAAGGACGGCAAGCGCAGCTCGACCTTCCATGCCTTCCTCGAGCCGGTGATGGCGGCCCGCGAGAACCTCGTTGTCATCCCCTACGCCACCGTGCAGCGGATCCTGCTCGACGGCACGGGGGATTCCCTGGCCGCCACCGGCGTCGAGTACCTGACCCGGGACGGCGACGTGCAGACCGTCACCGCCACGCGCGAGGTCGTGCTGTCTGCCGGTGCCATCGGCTCGCCGCAGCTCCTGCTGCTGTCCGGCATCGGCCCGAAGGACGAGCTGGCGCAGGTCGGCATCGACTGCCGCCTGGACCTGCCCGACGTCGGCAAGCACCTCAAGGACCACCTGCACACGCCCATGGTGTTCCCGGCGCCCGGCATCGGCCTGACGATGACCGAGGTCGCCCTCTCGCTCGGACCCGACGCCCTGCGCGCCCCCGCGGGCCCGCTGCCGGCAGACCCGCGCGACGACCTGGACCTGCCGCCCGAGCTCGCCGGCATCAAGGCCGAGGCCGAGCGGAGGCTCGGCGAGTGGGTCACCACCGGTCGCAGCCTGGTCTCGTCCTCCCTGTACGACGCGGGGCTCTGGTACTCCACCGGGCTCGGCGACGAGCACACCCACGACGCGCAGATCGGCTTCCTCGTCTGCGGCTACACCCCCGACCTGTGGCGAGCGCTGTTCCGCATCGACCCCGAGGAGTACTTCGAGGACGCCGCGGCGACGCTGGCCGCCGACGCCGAGGTCGTCGTGATGCTCCCCAACCCGGTGCAGCCGCACAGCGAGGGGGAGGTGCGCCTCGCTAGCGCGGACCCGCTGGAAGCGCCGGTCATCTCGCTGAACTACTTCTCTGACCCGCACGACGTGAAGGTCATGGTGGCGGTCATGCGCCGCGCCCTCGAGCTGGTCGAGGCGTGGCCGGTCCCCGGCATGGGCCCGTTGCACGTGCCGCCGAAGCTGGCCACGTCGCACGGCCACTCCCCGGGCGACGTGCCGAGCGACGAGCTGCTTGAGGACCTGGCGCGGCACTACGCGCTCACCGTCTATCACGAGACCTCGACCTGCCGGATCGGCAGCGTGGTCGACACCGACCTACGCGTCCTGGGTGTGGCCCGGCTGCGCGTGGCGGACGCCAGCGTGATGCCGAACGTCACGTCGGGCAACACCAACGCGCCCACGATCATGATCGGCGAGAAGGCGGCCGAGCTGATCGCGGCAGAGCACGGCCTGCGCCTGACGGAGACGGTCGGGGCCGGCTGAGGACATCGTCCCGTCCGATGGGCGCAGGTGGACAGCCGGTGAGCAGCACCATGTCCACGGCCGGCACGCGTGGCACGAACCTGGTCCTGCACGCCCGGCCGTGACGCCGTGATCGAGCCCCGGTCGCGGTGTGGCGGCCACGACCGCACGCGGGGCGTCGACCCTTGCCGTCGGCACCGCAGGATGGGCGGCGACACCCACGGGCAGGCCGCTGGAGCAGCCCGAGTACGACGCCTCAGACTGTTCGGCTGACCGCCAGCAGCGCGACGTCATCGTCGTTGTTGCCGGCGGTCAGGTCGTGCAGCAGGTGCCCACACAGTGAAGCGAGGTCGAGCGGGCCGACGGCGAGGCTGCGTTCCAGCTGGGCGATGCCCTCGCAGATCGGTCGCTGCCGGTGCTCGACCAGCCCGTCGCTGTAGAACAGCAGGGTGACGTCCGGGTCCAGCTGGACGTCGGTAGCGGCGTAGCCGTTGCCGGGGAAGGCGCCGAGCGGCAGGCCGGGTTCGGCCGTGACCTGGGTGACGTTCTTTCCCCGGCGCAGCATCGGTGGCGGGTGACCGGCCAGGACAAGACGCAGCCGTCCGGTCGGCAGGTGCAGCGTCGCGTACGCCAGGGTGGCCATGGCCTCGTCCCCGAGGGTGGCGACGAGCTTGTCGAGGGCGGGCACGACCCGCGCCGGGTCCGCCTGCTGCATCGCCAGGCCGCGCAGGCCACTGCGGATCTGTCCCATCAGGGACGCCGACCGCAGCCCGTGACCGACGACGTCGCCGAGTGCGAGGGCGACGCAGTCGTCGTCGACCTCGAACAGGTCGTAGAAGTCGCCGCCCACGCTCAGGTCGGCTTCCCCACGGCCCGGCACGTACTCGACATGAGCCGTGAGGCCGCGCGGGGTCGGCAGCGTCTGCGGCAGAAGGCTCCGTTGCAGTGCGACGGCGACCTGGTGCTCCCGCTCGTACGCGACGGCCTTCTCGAGCGCGAGACTGGCCAGCTGTGCCAGCTGCACGAGCAGCGCTTCGTCCTGGTCGTCGAACTCAGCCGGCCGGCCCTCTGCGTCGACCCCGTGCTTGGCCGCCAGCTGGATGAGCCCGAGGTTGCTGCCGTCGCGTCGGATCAACGGGGCGGCGAGCCAGCCGCGCATGGGTGGGTGCTCAAGAGCGTGCTGACCGAACTGGCGGTAGCGGGGATGCGCTTCGAGCTGGAGCTGGGTCAGCCTCAGTGGCCGGTTGGTCTCGCAGACGAGCGAGCACAGACCGCTGCCGGCGCGCTTCGCGTCGTCCTCGCTCCCCGCGGAGTACTGCTCGCCCACGACGACGGCCGTGACGGCTTGCGACAAGTCCTGTCCACGGGTCAGGCTCGCGACGGTCTGGTCGGCGCCGATGACGGCCGCAGCCTGCTCCGTGATCGCCTGCAGGACGCCGTCGACGCTGTGCTGCCGGGCCACCGCAAGCGCGGCGGTGTTGAGCTGCTCCAGACGTGCCAGGCTCGCCTCGGCGGCCAAGCGCTGCTGCTCGAGCACGGACTGGCTGGACCTGAGAGCCTCGGCGGCGCGACGCGCGGTGATGTCGTGCATCACAACCACGGCGCCCTGCACGTCGCCGTGCACGTCCAGGATCCGCTGCCCGCTGGCCAGCAGGGTCCGGGCGCCCTGCCCTGTCGGCTTGACGACCATCTCCACGTCGCGCACGACCTTCCCGCGCAGGGCACACAGGAGTGGCACGTCCTGCGGCGCCAGGCGCGTGACGCCGTCGGCCTCGTACAGGTCGTAGTGCTCCGGCCAGTCCTCGGCCGGCACCGTGGCCGCCGGCAGTCCGTGCAGGCGTTGCGCGGCCGGGTTGAACAGGGTGAGTGCTCCGTCTGCGTCGCACGCGACCAGGGCGTCGGAGAGGTTCTCCAGGACTGCGGTCAGGAAGCGCCCGGGGCGGTCCTGGGAGTGCCGTGCCGCCATCGGGCCCGCCGCGCCGGATGTGGAGTCGTCGTCGGCCGCCACGCCCAGCGTCATGATCCGGAGCCTACTGATCGTGCCCCCGACGCTCAACCCTGCGGCCGGCGCCCAAGCGACGAGGTGCGGTTGACCGGGCAGTCCCCCCCCCCCGGCTGCGCCTCGGTCACGACGTGCTGCTGCCGATGTCGGCGAGGACGGCGGCGGCAGCGGCGTGCCCGGCCCGTACGGCGCCTTCGACGAAGCCGGGCCACCGGTCGGCGTGCTCGCTGCCGGCAAGGTGAGCACCCTCGACCCGGCGTCCGGAGCCGAGTGCCGCACCAGGAGGGGCCGGCCAGGCCTATCCGCCCGGAGTCCACGGCTCCTGCGACCAGTCGTGAACGAGCAGGTCGAGTGGCTCTCGTGCGTTGGGCCCGTGGAGCCGCACGAGATCCTCGAGGACGGCGGAGCGCTGCTCGGCGGCGGGCCGGCCGGCGAGTCGTTGCGCTGAGCGACCGGTGACGAAGCCGATGAGGTGGCCGTCCGAATCGGGACCGGGGTGTCCGGCGTCGACGGTGCCGGTGACGACGGCGGCCGTCCCGACGTTCGTGGCCGTCCCGCTACTGCCGCCGTCGCGCCAGAAGGGGCGGGGGTAGCGGGCGACGACCTTGAGGACGGCGCCCGGTCGCCGATGAGGGTAGGCCGCCGCTGGCAGGAGGTTCGCGGCAGCTCCCGGTGGAGTGGCCACAACGACGTGGTCGCAGGCGAGCGTGCCCTTCGATGTGTCGATCTGCCAACGCGTGCCGCTGCGGTGCAGACGGTTCGCCGGTTGCGCCAGGCGGATGTCGACAGCCGCCGCAGCGGCGCAGCTGGTCCACGACCCACGCCAGCGAGATGTCAGATGTCGGGAGGCAGGCCGCGACTTCCAGGTTGTTGCCGAGCAGCTGGCGTCCGGCTGAGGTCCGGCAGGCGCCGCTGAGCCACCGAGCCGCCGAGGTATGGGCGTCTGCGGCCTGGGGATGCTGCCGGGTTCGCAGCGTGAGCCGCGCTGTCGCCACGAGGAAGTCCAGCGCTTGGAGGAACGTCAGGCGGCCGAAGGGTGCCCGCCAGGCGGCCAGCGCTTGCCGGCCCGCGTCGTCGAGGTGGACCACGTGGCCGTGCCGGGGTGGCCGGCGCATCCGCATCGACGACGTGCTCGTCGTGCGGGCTGCGGCCACGGCTAGAGCACGGGCGGCTGTCGCCAGCTGCGCGCCAGCGTCCACTGCCCTTCACGTTGACGCAGCGGTTACGCCACGCCAGTGCCGATCCCGGCGCCAGGGGTCCTGTTGCGGCCGCGCTGGCCCGTCATGAGCTCAGGGGCAGGCCTTGGCGAAGACTTGGTCCTTGCCTGCAGCCTTAGCGGCGTACAGGGCGAGGTCGGCTTGGGCGACCAGCTCCGCCGGCTTGCGCGTGGTCGCGCCGGGCAGCCACGTCGACACACCCACCGACACGCTCATCGACCAGTCGCCGGCTTGCCGGATGCGCACCTGACGGGCCGCAGCGACCAGCCTGTCGGCGACCGCGTGCGCGCCCTTGGCGTCGATGCCCGGCAGGACCACGGCGAACTCCTCACCACCGAAGCGCGCAAGGACGTCGCCCGCCCAACGCAGCGAGGCGCTCAAGGCCCGGGCGACACCGCACAGGGCGGCGTCACCCACCAGATGGCCGAAGGTGTCGTTGAAGGACTTGAAGTTGTCGATGTCGATCATCAGGACCGACAGTGGTTCTGCGGCACGCGTGCAGCGGCGCCACTCGCTGCGCAGGGCCTGGTCGAACACCCGGCGGTTCGGGACACCGGTAA